>Ga0075441_10000614_pt1 | contig 18044 bp, 15 predicted proteins | sample CoawatmetaG00DNA_FD_71582 | JGI IMG/M metagenome (GOLD analysis project Ga0075441, IMG submission 71582) | Marine microbial communities from the West Antarctic Peninsula - Coastal water metaG002-DNA | ecosystem: Environmental > Aquatic > Marine > Coastal | place: Atlantic Ocean: West Antarctic...
ACATCATCATAAACTCAGCAGCCTACACCGCAGTAGACAAAGCCGAATCGGACCAAGAGCTAGCCCACAAGGTCAATGCCATAGGCGCTCAGAATCTCGCTATTGTCGCTGCAGAATCCGATGTTCCCATTCTGCATATCTCTACGGACTATATTTTCGACGGGAAATCGACCGCACCCTACTTAGATGATTCAACACCTGCGCCTCAAAGTGTCTACGGCAAAACTAAATTAGCCGGCGAGCAATTCGTCGCTGAAGCAAATTCAAAATTTGTAACCCTTAGAACCAGCTGGGTTTTTGGCATCGAAGGAAACAACTTCGTCAAAACAATGCTTAGAATTGGCAACGACAACGATGAAATTTCTGTGGTTGCAGATCAATTCGGTAGCCCAACATTTGCGGGACACATTGCGCGTGCACTGCTACTGCTGACAGAACAATACAAAAATGAGGGTACTCTGGCTTGGGGCAACTACAACTTTTGCGATTCTGGCATAACGACCTGGCATGGCTTTGCGTCAAAAATTATGGAACAAGGTTTAGCAAGACAACAACTTGAATCCATACCAATCGTTAGACCTATCAGAACGCAGGAATACCCAACACCCGCCGTTAGACCCAATTACTCGATGATGGATTGTAGTAAGTTCGCGAAATGCTTTCCCAAAATAGGTATTCAAAGCTGGGAGGCTGGCCTCATTGAGATGCTTGATGCGTTAAAAACTAAAGGTACATCATGAAAATTATTGTCACCGGTGGTGCCGGCTTTATCGGCTCCGCGGTCATTCGAGAGATCATCACGAACTCTCAAGACGACGTTCTGAATATCGACGCCCTTACCTACGCAGGTAATCTTGAAAACCTCGAAAAGGTTTCGAACAACGAACGTTACCAGTTTGAACAGATTGATATTTGCAATCTCGAACTCATCAAAGAATCAATCAACCGATTTCAGCCTGATATTATTATGCACTTGGCAGCAGAATCCCATGTTGATCGATCCATAGAGAATCCCGGCGCCTTTATTCAAACCAATGTGATTGGCACCTACAATTTATTAGCGGCCGCTTTGGATTACTACACACAACTGCCAGAACAAAAGAAATCAGCGTTCACATTCCATCACATCTCAACCGATGAGGTTTACGGAAGTCTAGGCAGTGAGGGTTTATTCACTGAAGACACACCCTATGATCCTAACTCGCCCTACTCCGCCAGCAAGGCATCGTCAGACCACTTAGTGCGCGCTTGGCATACGACTTTTGGCTTACCTACGATCGTCACCAATTGCTCCAACAACTACGGACCGCATCATTTCCCTGAAAAACTTGTCCCTTTAATGATTCTCAATGCCTTAGAAGGCAAACCCTTGCCTATTTATGGCGATGGCTTGCAAATTCGAGACTGGCTCTATGTAGAAGATCACGCAAGAGCCCTGTTAGTTGCAGCAAAAAACGGCATCGCGGGGCAGACATACAATATTGGTGGCCACAATGAAATTACTAACATTGACGTCGTAAAACAAATCTGCTCTATTCTAGATGCTAAGATTCAAAACAAACCCAACGGCATTAACGATTTTGCAGATCTCATTAGCTTTGTTCAAGACCGGCCAGGCCATGACGTTAGATATGCTATCGACGCTACCAAAATTTACGAAGAACTCAATTGGCAACCTGTAGAAACCTTTGAATCAGGCATACAAAAAACAGTCAGTTGGTATTTAGACAATCAGCAGTGGTGTCAAAATGTACAATCCGGCAACTATCAACGCGAGCGACTAGGGGTTATTAAGTGAAAGGTATCATACTCGCCGGCGGCTCAGGCACACGTCTGCACCCTGCAACCCTTGCGATTTCAAAACAGCTGTTGCCCATCTATGATAAACCGATGGTTTACTACCCCTTATCGACATTAATGCTAGCCGGCATCAACGAAATACTGATCATTTCAACCCCTCTAGACACCAGTCGGTTCGAACTTCTTTTAGGCACAGGTGAACAGTGGGGGTTAAAGCTATCGTATCAAGTTCAGGACGAGCCTCTGGGTCTCGCGCATGCTTTCATTCTTGGAGAGAAATTTGTGGATGGCGACGAGTGCGCATTAATCCTAGGCGATAATATTTTCTTCGGCCAAAACTTCACCGGCATCCTTAAGAACTCCGTCGAATCAAAAGCGGGCGCCACAGTGTTTGCTTATCCCGTAAAAGACCCAGAAAGATTTGGTGTCGTCGAGTTTGACGACAACAAAAAAGCGATCAGCATTGAAGAAAAACCGGCAAACCCCAGATCTCGATATGCAGTCACAGGCCTGTACTTTTATGACAACACCGTCACAGAGAAAGCCAAAGCCGTAAAACCATCACCCCGTGGCGAACTCGAAATAACAGATCTCAACCGAATGTATTTGGAAGAAGGCAGCATGTCAGTCGAGATACTCAGCCGCGGTATGGCTTGGCTCGACACGGGCACTTACGATTCATTACTCGAAGCGGGACAATTCGTCCAAACACTTGAGCACAGACAAAGTTTAAAAATTGCTTGTCCAGAGGAAATTTCTTGGCGCCAAGGTTGGATCGATGATAGTCAACTCGAATTGTTAGCGGCGCCTCTTTGTAAAAGCGGGTACGGTGAATATTTACTTGATCTACTGGAAATTGGTGACCGAAGCTTATGAAAGTTACTGAGACAGAATTATCTGGTGCGGTCATCATTGAGCCTGATGTCTTCGGCGATGAACGCGGCTTCTTCAAAGAAACCTACCACCAAGATCGCTATAGAATTGAAGCTGGTATCGAGGCAAGTTTTGTACAAGACAACTATTCACGCTCTACTGCTGGCGTTTTGCGTGGCCTGCATTTTCAGAAAACTAAGCCGCAAGGAAAGTTAGTCTCCGTATCGCAAGGAGCTGTGTTTGACGTCGCAGTCGACATTGACCCAGACTCAGCAACTTTCAAACAATGGGTCGGTGTTCATCTATCAGCTGAAAATCATTTACAGTTTTATGTGCCACCAGGATACGCTCACGGCTTCTTAGTTCTGTCAGAAGTCGCGGATTTTCAATATAAATGTACCGAGTTTTATAATCCCGATGACGAAGCCGGTATTCATTGGGATGACAAAGAAATCGCCATACAATGGCCTACCAGCGAACAATTATTGGTTTCACAGAAGGACGCCGCGCTCCCAACATTAAGCGACTATCTGGAAAACTAATGAACCTAAAAAGATTCATTACGATCGTCGACCTTCAAGCTAGAGCAGAATTGAAAGCAGAGGCCTCAAAGTTGAGCCTTAGCTATCTCTGGTGGGTGCTTGAACCATTACTATTTGTCGCCGTTTTCTATGTCGTTTTTTCTTTTTTGCTCGACAGAGGTACTGAAAATTTCGTATTTTTCCTCATGTGTGGAAAAGTGCCTTTCTTATGGTTTTCAAAGACGGTAACGCAGGCTTCTAGCAGCATTTTAGCAAACAAAGGATTAATCGCCTCCACCCAAATTGATAAGGTCATTTTCCCGTATATTGCCATTCAAGAAGTCGTATATAAACAATGGGTCGTCTTCCTTGTGCTTTTCGTCATGGCCCTCTTTTTGGGCACGGCGATTACAACACATTGGCTTTGGCTAATACCTTTGATATTCGTCACCTACTTAATGATTGTTGCTATTTCACTGATTGGTGCGGCAATCACGACATTTATACAAGATTTTAGAATCATTATTAGCATGGGCATGTTATTTCTCATGTTTGCCTCCGGCATTTTCTGGGATATCAACGATATACAAGACGCATACTGGCGAGACATGATGCTGATGATTAACCCACTCGCTTTCTTAATCGATGCTTACCGCAAAATCCTCATGTATAACGAGCCTCTTAACCTTTACCATCTCAGCTATATTGGGGCAGCTTCCGTCGCTACAATCACCGGCTTACACATTTTCTTTAAGCGAGCCAACACAAAGCTCACACAATACGTATTACAGAGTTGACCATGACGAGCATTCTTTCTCTCAGCGACGTCGGTTTTGAGTACAGAACCAGAAAGGGATTATTCGAAACCTTTCGACACAAAGCCTTAGACTCGATTAACCTAGATATTATTGAAGGTGAAACACTCGGTATTTTAGGCAGGAATGGCAGCGGCAAAAGCACCTTGTTACAGATTCTAGCAGGCCTTATTGAGCCCACGCAGGGTTCAATACAACTCAACAAACCAAATCTGACCCGCTCAATGCTATCGTTAGGGCTTGGCTTTAAACCCGACCTCTCCGGCATCGACAACACCATCATTAGCCTTGTATTACAGGGTAGAAGCAAAAAAGAAGCTGAAGCGTTACTGCCAGAAATCGAAGCTTTTTCTGAACTTGGCGAATTCTTTTATCAACCAGTGAAAACCTATTCAGCGGGTATGAAAGCGCGTCTAGGCTTTGCAACAGGCACCTGTTCCGAGGTGGATCTTTTTCTAATAGACGAAGTCTTAAGTGTAGGCGATATTCAATTTCGAGAGAAAGCAGAACAATCTATGCTAAATCGAATTAACGGAAAACAGACTGTCGTTTTTGTCTCCCAGTCACCGACTCAGGTGAGTACACTATGTGATAGAGCCATGTGGATACATGAAGGAAATGTTGCGGCGGTTGGTGCCCCTCAGGAAATCGCGGCCGAGTACATTAACGTCGTGGGACATCGAAAAGGCGGCAGATATCATTAAACTATCAACTTTTAAAGAATAAAGCATGAAAACAGCACTCATTACAGGCATCACTGGTCAAGACGGCTCTTACCTAGCGGAGCTTCTGTTAGAAAAAGGTTACGACGTTCATGGTATTAAGAGGCGCGCTAGCTCCTTAAATACAGATCGGGTCGATCACCTTTACGAAGATCCACACATAGCCAACTCGAAATTCCATTTACACTATGGTGATCTAACAGATTCTTCTAACCTGACACGTATAATTAAAGATACTCAACCAGACGAAGTCTATAATCTGGGGGCACAATCGCATGTCGCTGTGAGCTTCGAAGCGCCTGAATATACGGCCGATACGGACGCCCTTGGTACGCTGAGAATTTTAGAAGCTATCAGACTGTTAGGTCTCGAAAAGAAAACGCGTTTCTACCAAGCATCGACGTCAGAGCTCTATGGTCTGGTTCAGGAAACTCCGCAAACCGAAACCACACCCTTTTATCCACGCTCACCTTATGCCGTAGCCAAACTCTACGCTTATTGGATTACAGTCAACTATCGCGAAGCCTATGGCATGTTCGCATGCAACGGTATTCAGTTTAACCACGAATCGCCGCGCAGAGGTGAAACATTTGTCACCCGAAAAATTACGCGAGGATTAGCAAGTATAGCGCAGGGGCTAGAGAAATGTTTATACCTAGGCAACATAGATTCGCTACGGGATTGGGGACACGCAAAAGATTACGTCCGCATGCAGTGGATGATGTTGCAGCAGGAAACGCCAGTAGATTACGTTATTGCAACTGGCAGCCAAATTTCCGTTAGAGACTTCATTGTGATTGCTGCAACCGAACTCGGTATCGAGCTTGAGTTTACCGGAGAAGGTGTTGACGAAATCGGCACCGTGACGGCACTCAACGGCGAAGAAACCCCTGGAATTAAACTTGGCGATGTCATTATCAAAGTTGATCCACGCTATTTTAGACCCGCAGAAGTCGAAACGCTTTTAGGTGACCCATCGAAAGCGATGCGTGAACTTGGTTGGAAGCCAGAAATTACTGCAGAAGAAATGTGCAAAGAAATGATTCTCTCTGATCTAGAGCAATCAAAACAAAATGCACTGCTGACGTCACACGGCTACAGCGTCACAACAAGTCGAGAGTCTTAATGTCACAAAAAAGAGTATTTGTTGCCGGTCACAACGGCATGGTTGGCTCAGCCATCGTTAGACAACTTCAGTCAGATCAAACACTTGAAATAGTGACTCGATCTAGAGAAGAGTTAGACCTACTAAACCAGCAATCAGTAAATGACTTTTTCAAAGCTGAAAAAATTGACGAAGTGTACCTCGCTGCCGCAAAGGTTGGCGGCATCCACGCAAACAACACGTTTCCCGCTGAGTTTATTTATCAAAACTTGATGATTGAATGTAATGTGATCAATACGGCTTGGGAAGCTAACGTTAAAAAACTACTCCTTTTGGGCTCATCATGCATTTATCCCAAACTTGCCGAACAACCTATGGCTGAATCGAGCCTTCTAACAGGCACACTTGAGCCGACAAACGAGCCTTATGCCATTGCAAAAATCGCAGGAATAAAAATGTGCGAGTCATATAATCGCCAATATGGCACAGATTTCAGATCGGTTATGCCGACTAACCTTTACGGTCCGGGTGATAACTATCATCCAGAGAGTTCCCATGTGATACCTGCGTTGATTCGCCGATTCCATGAAGCTGTTGAATCAAAGGCAGATGAGATTGTTATCTGGGGCTCTGGTAATGCAATGAGAGAATTTCTACATGTGGACGACATGGCCTCAGCCTCAATACATGTCATGAATTTGGATCAAAGTCGCTACAGTGAAGCCACCGACCCGATGCTGAGCCACATCAATGTTGGCACAGGGGAAGACTGTACAATTAGGGAGCTCGCTGAACTAATTGCAGAAGTGACGCAATTTGAAGGTCCGTTAGTTTTTGATTGCTCAAAGCCTGATGGCGCGCCACGTAAATTGCTCGACACTCAGAAAGCAAGATCACTAGGTTGGTCTCCAGAAATCGAGCTCAAAAAAGGGCTCGTACAAACCTATTCGAGCTATGTAGGTCAGCTCTGAATCAATAATATATTTTGATAAACCAATGATCGAATGGCGAAAATAACTACGAGAACCTTCTTAGTTTATACGAAAATAGGATTATCACACAGTTAGGCATATTTCCTAAGGAGACGAATTTGAAGTCAACCACCAGTCAAATTGATCACGACCTGTTATGGCAAAATTACCTAAAGAGTGACGATGCTAAATCACTGTCAACTTACGACATTTGGGCGAAAAAGCGGCGCGAGTTCTTTAAAGAACACGGCAATTTGCCAACAAATGAGAATCAAAACAGAGCTCTCAGAAGCTTCAAGGACAAATACAAAGGTCAACGCATTTTTATCATTGGAAATGGACCCAGCCTGAATAAAATCAACTTTGAGCAACTAAAAGGCGAGTTTACTTTCGGTGTAAATCGTATAAATCTACTCTACGATCGAACAGATTGGCGACCTACTTTCTTTACGGTTAACGACTGGGAGGTCGGACCTGACAACGCTGCTGAAATTTCCACACATACAAAATCTCATATTTTTATCCCTAAACGCTTTGAAGGAATGCCGCATACAGAAGGCTCCACAATCTACTCTTCCATCAACGCTCTTCAGGAAGATGACTTTTCATGGGACGCTACCAAGGGTCTGGTCATGGGGGGGACGGTGCTAACCCTGCCAATCCAACTCGCTGCATACATGGGTTTCAATCCAATATATCTGATCGGCGTCGATGTGTCGTACCAAGTAAAGAGCGAGGTCGTTCAATCTGGCAAAGTCATCGCTGACAATCAAGTTAAACAGTTTCTCGAAAGCACTGCAGACGACGACCCAAACCATTTTGACCCCCGCTATTTCGGCAAGGGTAAAAAATGGCACAACCCAAATCCAGATAAAATGAAAGACGGGTTTTCAAACATGTGGCGCAATTTATCCAAAAAGAATATTTCATTACTCAATGCTACTATCGGTGGACAGCTTGATAGTATTCCAAGGGTTGAATTTGACTCACTGTTTTCTCTATCGGACCTAAAGGATTCACAAACCAGTTATGCAAACCATCCTGAACTCTGTATTGTCATCCCCGCATACAATGCTGGTTCTTACATCTCTAATTGTATCGATTCCATCCTAGATCAAATACCACTAAGTGCGAAAGTAGTCATCGTGAATGATGGTTCTACAGACAATACTCTTGAAATTATTGAGTCCTATGATTCCAATCAAATTATAGTAGTCAATCAGACCAACGGCGGAAGATCCGCTGCACGAAACTTAGGATTGGATACAGCATTTGATTTACAACCTAAATACATAGCATTCCAGGATGCGGACGACTACTACACTCCAAACTGTATTCCTACGTTACTAAGTTGTCTCGAATCGGATCTAAGCCTCAATGTTGTTAGTGGAACCACAACAAGAATCTCTGCATCAGGCGAAAATATCAGGACAAAGGATGTACAGAGAAGAGATCTAACGCCAACTAACTTTCTCACTGGACCGCCTGTCATGTTGCAATCATCAATCTTTCGCAACATTAAAGAGTTTTCAGAAATTCGCTTTGACCCGGTTCCCGCAGGAGAAGATTGGCTCTATCTAGCTAGGGTCAGTACACAGGTTGGAAAGTGGTCTGAAATCGACATCGTCTCCGCGGCTTATCGCGCAACTGATCAAGCGATTCTAAAAACAACCCACAGATATGCCGTAAACATGCTTTCAACTTACTTGGTAGTAAAACATCTCCTTATGGCGCATGAGGAAATCCCCCAAAATAAGCTATCGAATTCAGACACGGAGCAAGTCACCAAGATGTCTTCCCGATTGTTTGCCTGCGGACAACCAGAATTCGGTAGAGCTTTACTTGAGAGCAACCCAATCGGACTTACGTTCAAGGAACTTTCGCGTGATGCTATCCAAGAGCGCAGCAGAGTTTGGATGAGTCATCTGGGCATTACTGTACCAGAGCTTATGGAAAGACTGTATAGTCCTGTTTTAGAAGAGCTTTATGAAGTAAGTGACTAACTGAACTAGCTTAGTCGTTCTTCCTACGAGATCGAGCAACTTAATTGCTGGAAAGAGCCAGCACAGAAAGGAGTAATTTCAATTGAAAACTTTAGTATTAGGCGGCGATGGGTTCTGTGGTTGGCCAACAGCATTACACCTTTCACGAGTGGGACACGACGTAGTCATCGTCGACAACATGTCGCGACGAGATATAGACATAGAGTTAGAAGTCGACTCGCTTACGCCAATAAAGCCTATCGGCGTAAGATTAGCAGCATGGGAGGAAGTCTCAGGAAAAAAAATTCGATTCGAGAGAATCGATGTAGCCGAAGAGTACACTCGACTGTTGGATCTAATTCTCGACTACAAGCCGAATACTATCGTCCATTTTGCAGAACAAAGAGCCGCTCCTTATTCAATGAAGTCCTCCTATCATAAGAGGTACACAGTTTCTAACAACTTGAATGCGACCCATAATGTCCTTGCTGCGATTGTAGAAAGTGGCATTGATTCACATCTTGTCCATTTGGGTACGATGGGCGTTTATGGCTATGGGACAGCAGGCATGAAAATCCCTGAAGGATACCTACCTATCAAAGTAGAAACGGAGGAAGGCGAGATCATCGATCAGGAGATTTTGTACCCAGCCAACCCTGGATCAATTTATCATATGACAAAAACTCAAGACCAATTACTATTCGCATTCTATGTTAAAAATGACAAGTTGCGAATTACAGACCTCCATCAAGGCATCGTTTGGGGCACCCAAACCAATGAAACAAGACTAGATGAAAGGCTCATTAACCGATTTGACTATGACGGCGACTACGGCACAGTATTAAATCGTTTTCTCATGCAAGCGGCCGTGGACTATCCTCTATCGGTACATGGTACAGGAGGACAAACTAGAGCATTCATCAACATTCAAGATACCGTTAGATGTATTGAAATCGCCTCAAGTAACCCACCCCAAACCGGTGAGAGCGTGTTTCAATTTTGAATCAGATGACCGAAACTCATAAAGTCAAAGATCTTGCAGAAATGATAGCAAAAATAACAGGCGCCTCGATTGAGTATGTTGACAATCCTAGAAATGAAGCGGCAGAAAATGAACTACATGTTAAAAATGATAGATTTCTTGGTCTAGGCCTTAAGCCACTTACGCTAGAAGAAGGTTTGTTAGTCGAAAGTACAGAAATTGCTAAAAAGTATGCGGAACGATGTGACACTAGTAAAATACCTTGTGTTTCACTCTGGAGTCAGCGTTAGTTTCGGAACGACAGAGAATCAACTTAGCTAGCCCTTTTACCAATTTTAAACGTCAATTGCTATTGACCAATAGCAGAACAGATGAAATTTACAATTGAGAGACCGGTGATTTGAACTATCGAGCTGACATTGATGGATTGAGAGCAATCGCCGTTCTCTCCGTCGTTTTCTATCACCTAGGTTTCGAGGGCTTTTCAGGGGGGTTTGTTGGCGTAGATGTCTTCTTTGTAATTAGTGGCTACCTAATAACCAACCTTATTTGGCAACAGTCATTAAAAAGCTCCTTCAGTTTTTCAACGTTCTATCTACGAAGAATTCGAAGACTATTCCCAGCCATTTTGACCACGCTCCTCGCCACACTCATTGGGGCTACCTTGTTGATGAACGAGGCAGATTTCAAACGATTTGGGGCAGAGCTTTTATTCGCCACCACCAGTGTCTCAAATTTCTATTTTTGGGGTGAAGCAGACTATTTTGATGTTGCAGCTGGCGCCAAACCGCTTTTACACACGTGGTCCTTAGCAGTAGAAGAACAATTCTATTTGATTTGGCCAGCTTTGATTTTATTTGTTGCGATAAGAACACCAAGCCGAAAAGCCTTGATAACGTTGATCGGTGCGCTCTTTTTTTTATCGATATTCATTGCAGAATTATTAACAGGGAAAAACCTATTATTCATTAGCCATCATCTGCCCTCAATTTTCCAACCAGACAACCCTCAGCAAACACTCTTCTACCTATTTCCTTTTCGAATATTCGAATTCTGCTTCGGAGCAATTCTTGTTGTGTTCAGCAACCACAGAACCAACAAGAGCATTGAGGAACTTACACTTCTAATCGGTCTATTCCTTATAGCGTACTCCATATTATTCTTTGACAAAGGAGCAGAATTTCCTTGGCCTAGCGCTTTAATCCCTTGTTTAGGGACAGCTCTATGCATCTATTCAGGAAGAGCTGAAAGGGTTGGAACGCTGTTATCGAATAGACCAACTGTTTACATTGGTTTGATAAGTTATTCACTCTATCTTGTTCACTGGCCGATAATCGTTTTCTTCCAGTACTATGTCTTTAGACCACTTAGTTTAATGGAACAAACCATATTACTGACAGCCTCCATACTAATCGCTGCTGCGTCCCACCGTTACGTTGAAATGCCATTTCGAAACTCTAACCAAAAAAACAATACAAGTTTCCTCCTCATTGTATACTTACTTACTATTGGACTCACAATAACCAGTGCTTCAATATTCACTGGAGGCGCCTGGTCATCGCGAACAGCTGCAAAAAATCCAACAAACGAAAAATGGCGCGTAGAAAAGTCTAATCCCAAAGTGGATGCTATATCAAAACGTCTAGCATCGATTGGTTCGAGAAAAGAAAGTGTGGTTTTCACAGCTCCAAATAGTCAGAAGAACCGCAAACGCATATTGATAATCGGTGATAGTCATGCAGGTAGACTGAAGGGGCTATCAGCATTTATTGCCAATAGTTATGGTTTCGATGTCTACCTAGACTGGCGACCTGCCCTATTTCAAATCTAAAACACGTCTCCAAGAATAAAGTGCGTAGCGCCGCTGACAGTTCGGTGGAAATGTTTGACTATATGCCCCAGAAATATTGGGAGCTAGTAAAGGAGTTAGATTTCGAACACATTATTATTGCCGCAAGATGGTCTTCATAATCAACACCTTTGATAAATTCTGCAACAAAGCTAACAATTCTTGCACCACTTTTGAGAATGGACGTAAGGTCTTTAAAGACGATAACCATTTGGATGAAAGGTATGGGAATCAATTCTTAATCGACCGCTCTAAAAGAGAGTTGGATTTAATATTCAAAACCAATCTCTAACACCGGCTATTTTAGAAAGACTTCGAGCATCTCTTCCTCACAAAACACATCCAGCGGGTTAATTTCTTCCGATTCTAGAGCGCTCTCAGCTATTGACTGATCCGATGTCTCTGTTGTTTGCTCGGTAGCGTGCTGAAAAAATAATTTCATTACATGGTTCACACCCTCTTCTTTCACACTCCTAAGGTCATTTTCAAAATAAGAACCCTTAGCATGATTTCCGGTTATGATTTCAAACGAGGGGAAATAGCCAACAAATGCATGACGGTCTGCAACTGTTTGAGCTGCAACTCTAAGAACAGATTTAGAATAAGTCGTCGCTACCAAAACATTCTGGCCCGAAGCAGTAGCGATCAGAGGAACAGGGGACACCGTTAGGATTATCTTTATGTTTGGGTTCAACTCTCGAATCTTTGATACAAAAAGTTCAAGATCTACTATGTTGTCTTCGACATTAAAATTCCGGAAGAGATGATTTTTCGGGTTAAACTGACCCCCACTAGTTCCTGGACAGACAGGGTAGACTGCACCGTCTCTCTGATCTTCAAAAGTCTCCGTCAACCCGAGAGTGAATACAAAGACATCTGCCTCACAAAATGCCCGTCGAACTGCTTTCAAATGTATATCCCGAGACGATTCTAACTCTTCCAAACTATTGAAGCCTTCTGGCTGAATTGTAGGACGGAAGGCGTCAACGAATCCATTTCCGTGCACCCAATTTGGTTCGACAGGTTCGAAATGGCCAAACGCTCTGTCGAACAATTGAACTAATTGTCTAACAGTATAGATATTTGCATACCTTGCACTGAAAACATCGTACTGAAGACGGTCAGCTTCCGTCTTAGACATAAACGAATGGGGCTGTTCTGGAACAAAATAGTTATAGCCACTGTTAGCCAAATACCTCGCGATATGTTGCGCAAAGAAGCGCCCTGCCGTCACAATCTTATCGGACTTACCAATTCGAAATGGAAAATTAAGGACTGGATCAACATTATTTTTTATAGGTCCGGCAACAGCGCGCTTCCAGAAGGCGCTGTTCGGTAAATTGGAATATGGATGCTCAGCTATCCCACTAACACTCATCTCATCATAATCACCCGCGAATATAAGCTTTAGAACTTCGAAAGCATATTCACTATTCGCATGTATCGCATCATTACGCTTGCAAAACTCTTGTTTTAAAAACTTTTGGTCTTGGAGAGAAACTGATGGGGGGTCGATGTAGCTGATACCCAGCTTACTACAATGTTCTCGATAAACCCTCGAGGCTACAAGTCGCAGCTTATAACGAATAATGGCGGGAGTAACTGTCATCGTACCATCATCGGGTCGAAGGGCGGCTGGTAAATTATCAGCGATATATTTTGAATCCTTCAGCACAGGTGGGCTGCCAACTTGAATCACAGGAAGCTTTGACCTCCTAGATAACCTGACGACTTCATCTAAGACAGCGAGATGGGGTTTAGAGCGACGTTCTAGTGCATCGAAAATAGACGCTTCTGCTAGAATTTCCCGGTCTTCCTCTAAACTGAGGTCAGGCTCGGCTGAAACACAAAAGTCAAATGGCGTCGCATGATCTATTATTCCAAGTATATTATGTACGTTTCCCCCAATTAGCGACACGACTATATCTTGTTCATCAGGTTCGTATTGGCCAAAAGTCATTATGGAAGCCGACTCAGTGTGGTTAGGATTTAAAAACTCTTGAATATCAGACTTAAGCAAGGGATTAAGGGATTCCCTGCCTTCACATTTCACTAGATGCGGTGCGTAATCGCCCCTGACAACGAGAAGAAATTTAGCAAAGCAAATCTGACTTCCGGCGACCTCAACTGGGAATTTGTCTCCAAGGTCTTTCACAAGCCTCACCATCATGGCAGCGTGGCTATGCCCAACAATGAATAAATTGTACTTTTTCGTTTTTGCGTTGATCAAATTACCTCCGATATCACTGGCACCTAGGTTAACCCTACATAAGGAATACTCTTAACTGTCCCAGACATTTACATACGAACTAAAGCCTTTGACTATGCATCAATAAAAAGTCCTTTGCAGGCTCTACAATCATTGAATCAAGTTCGGGGAGCTTGCATTCTAATTCTGTGAGTTCAGACCGCGTCCAATTTAGAGGGTTTTTATCAGCAGATATTTTTAGGTCACAAAAACTTTTATCAAATTCTGATTCCAACCAAGAGTTCGCTTCCTGGACATCCGTCATAAAAGGCGCCATCAATGCTTCAGGCAATGTAAGTTTTCGGTCACCTAAACTGTATAGGAGCATGGTATCCCCTTTCTTCCGCTCTTTGTTAAACTTACCATCAACTAGGGCTGGCTTTTTCGAATTTATGTAACCAATAATCGCAGCTGCATGTGCGGTAAGCGACTGATTATCATGCTTTTCACTTGTGTCCCACGGACTATCAATTCCAATTTCATTGAAGAAAAGTCCACAGGGACCAAATTCATGTCGCCTAGCCTCATTAAAGCTCAGAAAAGTAATTTTCTGAAACGCTCGTTGCAGCTTCGTGACTCTTTCTCTTTGTTTCACAACAGCATTAGAATTGAGTGCCGGTGGATTACCTGCTTTCAAGCTTTGTTGATATGCACTAACAAGAAGCTCATATGGAGGCCTCAGAAACCCTATGGCGTGTACCTCATAATTACGCTCATCAAAGTAAGTACTAATTCCTTTCAATTCCTTCAGACTAAATCTAGAAAGCTCTTCCCCCGAAATTAGCAAATCATGATTTGATAGTATGGCCGATTGCAGTTCACCTACTGCAATCTTTCTTTCTGCATCAACATCTCTCACCGTTCGAAGCGCGAATACCGACTTACGAGGTTACTCTCTAAATATTAGCGTCAGTGGCGTTGAGTGATTAGCCATAACGTGACCGTCTTTAGTGAAAGGGACGTATAGGTAATTTTGTTGGCGGAGACTCTCGGCGATCGATTTCAACATTCGCTGAATGGTTGTCGACCCAGTTTTGTGGAATCCAAAGTGGATAATTACTTTACTTTTCATCTCTCTATCTCGGGTACGTTCCAATACGCGCTATTCGCTACCAGATTATACATGCCACACCCGCAAACGATAAATCTAAGATTCATTTTAGAGGGACTGCTTTACAGGAGCTAGCTATTTTCTGACTACGCAGGATCACTTAAACTTCCTTGAATACCACCCCCAGCACTAATGCAAGAACCATGGATAAAACTCGCCTTATCTGAGCAGAGAAACACCGCAAGATCTGCAACTTCTGCAGGTTTTGCAATCCTACCAATAGGATGGAAACGCTCCAACTCTTTAAACTCCTCTTCTCGTCCAACAAAACCAGCAGAGAGCATCTCCGTTGCCACTGCTGCTGGTTCAATGGCGTTGATTCGAATTTCATCAGCCAAATCAATTGCAAGCGTGCGTGTTAGTGAGCTTAATGCAGCCTTAGTCGTCGCGTAGGCTGCAAAACCCTTTTTGGTCAGAGTCGCATGAATACTACTAATATTAACTACATTCCCACCATTTCTCTTTAGTTGATTCAGAAAGCTTTGAATAAGCCAAAATGGTGCATCCAGGTTCACGTCGAAACTTTCCTTCCATTGTTCACGCGATATATCTCGACAACCACCTAAAATTTGAATCGCTGCATTGTTAATCAACGCTGAAATTCCAACACCGCTTGTAATCTCATTACAATCATCTACGAAGTTGTCAGCATACGTTGAGTCGCTACATATTTTCCTTAGATCAATATGCCTAAAAACCACATTCCCCTGTTCTGGTTCAAGCGGCTCTTTGTCAACTGCGATAACCCGATATCCACTTTCCGAAAATGATTTGACAAGTGCTTTTCCTATACCGCCGGCAGCCCCTGTGATCAACACCCAACCGTTTCTATTCTCTTCCATGGTATCTTCCTATATGCACAAGTTAGTGATGAATACTCTTCTAACACCTGCAGGTTCCGAAAATTAGATTTGGATACGCTACTACGCAGATCAGCCTGTTCGCAGATACTGACCAAAACCAAACTTATGATTAATATTTCCTTGCATCCTAAACTATGCCGCTGCTATATAAGTGTCGTCCATCATTTTGTAAACTAGATGAGTGGTCCTGCCATTTGTAACACCAACTACAATAGGGAAACTTCCATAGTGAGCATTCGGAAGAAAAAGTTCAGGTAACAACTTATGCTAATTGAGGCAACTTCACGGAGCAATAATATTGTCGCCTACGCCTAAACCGAATATCTTGGTAATCATTTCAGATGATCAAGGTTACGGAGATGTAGCCTGCTATGGTAACAAGATTATTTCAACCCCATCTATTGATCAGCTCGCAGCTAGCGGGGTTACATTTACTCAACACTATACTGCTTCGCCGATTTGCGCGCCAGCAAGAGCGGCATTGCTGACAGGCTTGTACAATCATATGACCGGTGCGCTCTCTGTTGAATCAAACAGAGGAATCGACCGCATACACACGTCTATCATGACAATAGCTGATCATATGAAGTCGCTTGGGTACCATACCGGGCTAATTGGAAAGTGGCACAATGGCAGTTTCAGCAGAAACCATCACCCTAACAGCAGGGGTTTTGATGATTTCGTGGGCTTTCTTAACGGAGCAATGGACTATTACGACTGGTATCTTGACTACAACGGCACATCCAAAAAGAGTGATGGTCGATATCTAACCGATGTCTTCGCAACAGAGGCCGTTGAGTTTATTTCTAGAAACCACCGCTCTCCGTTCTTCCTCACAGTCGCTTTCAATGCACCACATGCGCCTTTTCAGGCTCCCGCAAAACTTATCAAAAAATATGAGGAAGAACGTGGGCTTGGCGCGGGCGTGAGTCGAATCTATGCCATGATTGAACAAATGGATTCTGGGATTGGTCGAATTCTAGAAAAGTTAAAAGAAACTGGACTTGATAAAAATACTGTAGTTCTTTTTACAAGCGACAACGGTCCCCTTCTTGGAAAGCGGGCGGGCATGGACCTTGTGAGATATAACGGCCCTTTTAGAGGCGGGAAAACAAGTACTCTTGAAGGCGGGATTCGTGTTCCAGCTATACTGAGGTGGCCAGATTCTCTACCCAGTCAGGTGATGAATCACAATATGACTCACTTTATTGATTGGCTACCAACACTGCTGGAAATAGCAGGAGGTAAAGAACAATCAAACCTATCAAGCAGTTCTCGCTTAAAGTCCATACAAAATCAAACAGTTATTCAAACTCCACGGTTTTGGCAATACAATAGGTACGACCCAGTGCCCAGGTGTAATGCAGCAATGCGAGATGGAAAGTGGAAGCTCTCTTGGTCCGACATACCGGAAGCAATGAAGAAAATAACAGCGGACAACGACTGGTATAAGAAGCTAATGCATGAGCCACATTTCTTTCGGACATTAACGGACAACCCGTCCTTTGAACGAAATATTCCTGCACCTGGTGAACCACAATTATATGACTTGGAGTCTGACCCTATGGAAAAATTTGATCTAAGCCAGCTCCATCCGAGGCGCGTTGCTAAGATGACGATTGACTTAGACAACTGGTTTAGCGAAGTCAATGAATCACGGCTTGCATTACTAGGGAGAAAATCTTGACGACAAAGCGATCCATCGCGTTTATTACAGGTACAGGAGACCTTCTAAACCTGTATCTGTATTGGTTCAACTCTGAATACTCTGAAACACAGTTATTCATCGTACTTTTCGGTAGTGAAGGCAATATTTCACCAACGCATATGGAAGCAACGCGTCGCATTGCAGAAAAATCAATTTCCAATTCTAAATTTTGCTACATAGATAACAAAATCGACAATTACTTGGCACACGTATTTGACTATTTCCAGCTTGACTTTGACTCTAGATTCGAATGCCTTTTTCTGACTCATGCATATGGGAAAATGGAGCTCGCGATTTCGGAATCAATAAGTACACAAAAGAAAGTATTGATTGAGAATGGGATTGCCACCTATGAACCGCCGAAAAATCGGATAAAACAATCGCGACAAATCTACTTTGATGAAGCGTGGCTGCCGCTCTCACCAGTCCTGGGAGCACCGCCCTATCTTGAAAAGACTAAAATTAGCAAACCCACAAACAATGAATATCAAAAG
>Ga0075441_10000622_pt1 | contig 17852 bp, 15 predicted proteins | sample CoawatmetaG00DNA_FD_71582 | JGI IMG/M metagenome (GOLD analysis project Ga0075441, IMG submission 71582) | Marine microbial communities from the West Antarctic Peninsula - Coastal water metaG002-DNA | ecosystem: Environmental > Aquatic > Marine > Coastal | place: Atlantic Ocean: West Antarctic...
GGGCAAGCGCTTGTGGATGTGAATGGTAACGCCGGGGAGCGTGTTCTCGGTGGTTGCGGCCAGGCCTTTGGCTGCCCTGATCACCAGGTTGTCATTGTCCGGAACGCCTGATACGGGTTCTGCCAGTCGTATGCCGGGCTGCTCCGGAGTCAGTGTGAACGTGAGTTCGTCGCCATAGTCCAGAAACTGGAACAGGGTCTGGAGCTCGTGGTATCCGTCCGGGCGCCGGCCAACGATATGCAGGAACAGGTTGAGTTTGGCGGGTGAGGGCAGGGTAATCCGGGTTAACAATACTCAGTCCTCTTGTTGCCATTCGCTGATGACCACGCGTACCCGTTTGTCGCCGTTCAGGGCTGTGATCCGGGCAGGAAGCGCGGGCAGGCTGTCAATGAATGGCTGCCAGCGGTCATAGCGAATTTCCCAGCCATCCTGCCGCAGGATGGCCAGTTGGTGCTGTTCGTCGAATAGCAGGCGGAAATCACCCTCCGGCGCCGGCAGTCCTCGAACCCACCAGGCGAGGTTGTCGATGGGCAGGTTCCACCCTGTAGCGGCGGCCACCAGGGTTTCCGGGTCTGAGGACTGGTAGGTCTCACCATTGGCCAGGGTTAATTCTATGAAGCCCGGAACGCCCGTGAGTCGTGTTGTGCCCATGCCCAGGAATGAGGATGACAGCGAGAGGTCGTAGCGTTCACCCTGCTGGCGCCAGCCGTTGATAATGGCAGTGCCGCTGTCTGAGGGTTGTTTTACCGCCAGCTTTCCTCTCAGTTGCCATTGGTCAAAGCGGCTCAGGTGGTTGCTGCGCTCGGCCCAGTCGGCGGGCGGCTGGTTGGTCATGCCCTCGGGCAAGGGTTCCAGCTGGATGGTGGTACAGCCGGTCATGGCACCGGTTAGCAGTGCCACGCCGAGTAGTCTTCGGATCATTGGTCGGCCCCATCACTGGTCAGCCGGTCGATGGTTTCCCGAAGAATTTCATGGTCCGGGTTCTGGTCCAGTCCTTCTTCCCAGATGATGCGTGCCTGTTCTTCATTACCGGTTACCCACAGGACTTCGCCATAGTGTGCCGCTACTTCCGGGTCCGGGTAGGCTTCCCAGGCGCGGGCCAGAAAGTCGAGGGCCTGATTCGTTTCGCCCTGGCGAAACAGTATCCATCCCATGCTGTCCAGAATGGCCGGGTTTTCCGGATCCAGCGCGAGGGCTTTTTCAATATAGCCGCGGGCTTCATCCAGGCGATCAGTGCGCACCGTCAGAATGTAGCCCAGGGCGTTCAGGGCAACGGCATTTTCCGGTTGCAGTTCCAGGATGGTTTTCAAATCCTGTTCGGCACCAGCCGGTTCTCCCATGGTGTCCTGCAGCATGGCCCGCGCATAGCGAAGTTCAACGTTGTTGGGGTAGCGTTCCAGTGCGGCATCGGCTGCGGCAAGGGCTTGCTCATTCCGCTCCTGGTCGATCAGCAGATTCACCTCCAGCAGCCAGAACTTCTCGGCGTGATCAGGGGCTCGCTCGCGCAGGTTCTGGATGTGGGCAATGGCCTGGTCCAGTTCGCCGGCCTGGGCCTGCAGTTCGCTGGCACGGGCCAGCGACGGGAAGAAATAGTTTCCCCGTTGCACGCTCTGGTAGTACTCGATCGCCTGGTCGGTATTGCCGGCATCTTCCTCAATGCGTCCCAGGTAGTAGCTGGCTTCGTCTTCATGGTGGCCCTGCTCGATCAGGCGAATCAGTTCCTCCCGGGCCAGTGCGGGTTGCTGGTTTTCCAGGGCGACCAGGGCGTGTGAGAGTCTCAGCCCCGGGGTGTCCGGATAGCGTTTTACCAGCCGTTCGAATTCGTCCTGGGCGGCCTGCAGTTCGCCCTCGTTGATCAGCATGCGGCCATAGAGGGTGCCCATCTGGCGGTTGGCCGGGAAGCGCCGGGTATTGGTGGTCAGGTAATTCAGGGCCTCACGTTTCTGCCCGGTCTGGTAGAGCAGATCGCCCTTTAGGATGATGGCGGGCTGGAAGTTCGGCTCCTGCTCAAGCAACTGGTTAATCTGCCGGAGGGCGACCGTGGGGGTGCCGGTTATTTTCTGCAGCAGGGCAATGCTGTACTGCAGTTCGGGGTTATCCGGGTGCTTGACTGCCAGTTGACTGTAAAGCGCCAACAGCTCCTGTTGCTGCGCGGGCGGCAGTCCCGCGGCCATGGCAGCGAGGCTGTCAAAATCCGCGTCTTCTCCCTGGTCCATGATCTGCTCCATATGGAACAGGGCGTTTTCCAGTTTCTGGCGCTTGACCGCCTGAATGGCCGATATCCGATGTGCCTCCAGATTGTCGGGGTCCACGTCCAGCCAGAGCGTAGCCAGTTGTTGCTGGGCATTGTCTGCATTCAGAGACTGGGCGATCCGCATGGCCCGCTCAATCACGCCGGTGTCCCGTGAGGTTTTCGCAGCCTGGAGGTAATTGACCAGGGTGACATCGTAGCGCCCACGCTGGCCGGCCACTTCAGCCGACAGAAGCTGATAAAGCACTTCCGGTTCGAATTCGGCATAGTTGATGGGCGTGGCAGGCGGGGTAGCTGCGGGGGTATTGGTCCCGGTTACCTCATCGGCGGGTTCCGGGGTGCCAGAAAATACAGCGCAGCCCGGAAGTGTGACGAGAGTAAGCCCCAACAGGCAGGTAACCAGATACGGTGCGGATTTTTGCATGCAACTTCCTGTGTGCTATCGGCGATAGGTCAGTGAAAACCGTTTTCCGCCCGGTAATTGAGGCAGATCGGGTTGCGGCCACGGCCAAGGCCCTATAATGGCATAAGCGTCTGAACTTGCCCAACCTGTCCGCACTTGCCGAAGGCGACGGGTTTTCGGGTGGCGACTGAGCAGTTGCCCCGGTAGAATGGCGAGTGATTATCCATAATCTGGGCAGGGTTTTCTGTACTCCAAATGGCACTAGTAACGCTGGGAATCAACCATCGCACCGCACCCGTGGAGATCCGCGAGCGTGTGGCGTTCACGCCGGAGCGAATGGCCGAGGCCTTTTCAGAACTCCGTGCTGCCTCCGGTGCCAGCGAGGCGGCTATCCTGTCCACCTGCAACCGGACGGAGCTTTATCTGGCCGGGGATGATGACTGCGCCCCCTCAGTGCTGCGCTGGCTGGCCGGCTTCCACGAGCTGGATGTGGCCGATCTTGAAAACGTACTCTATGTGCATCGGGATTCCGACGCGGTTCGTCATATGATGCGGGTGGCCGCCGGCCTGGACTCCATGGTGTTGGGCGAACCGCAGATTCTGGGCCAGCTCAAGGATGCCTATGCGCTGGCACGGGAGCACAGCGCCACCGGTTCCTTTCTGTCCCGGTTGTTCGAGCAGACTTTTTCCGTAGCCAAACGTGTACGTACCCAGACAGCTATCGGTGAAAACCCGGTGTCGGTTGCCTATGCCTCGGTCAGCATGGCACACCACATTTTTGCGGACATGTCCCGCAACAAGGCGCTGCTGATTGGTGCCGGGAAAACCATTGAGCTGGTAGCCCGACACCTGGCAGAAGCTGGTGTGCGTAGTTTTCTGGTGGCCAACCGTACACTGGAGAAGGCCCAAGCGCTGGCAGAAGCCCACGGAGGTAAAGGCATTCTGCTCTCGGAAATTCCGGATCATCTTTCCGATGTGGATATCGTGATTTCCTCCACCGCCAGCCCCTTGCCGATTCTGGGCAAAGGCGCGGTGGAAAGGGCGTTGAAGAAGCGCAAACACCGGCCCTATTTCATGGTCGACATTGCCGTGCCCCGGGACATCGAACCGGAAGTGGCTTCGCTGGCCGATGTCTACCTCTATACCGTAGACGACCTGCGTCAGGTGATTGAAGAGAATATTCGCTCCCGGGAAGGCGCGGCCCGTGAGGCGGAAAATCTGATCAGCAGTGGCGTTCAGGATTTTCTGGATCAGCTGCGTGCCCTGGATGCGGTTTCCACCCTCAAGGTGTTCCGTCAGCGTGCAGAATTGCTGCGTGATGCGGAAACCGAGAAAGCCCTGCGCGCCCTGCGCAACGGCACTGATCCTGAGACGGCTCTGCGCTCACTGGCGCGGGGCCTGACCAACAAACTTCTGCACCAACCCTCGGTTCAGGTACGCAAGGCGATGGCCGAAGGCCGTACCGAAGTGACCGAATGCCTGAGGGAGCTTTACCAGCTGGACGCACTGGAAGCTGACGAGCCCACCACCACGGAAAAACTATGAAACCATCCATCCAGTCCCGCCTCGAACAGCTTGTTGAACGGTTCGAGGAGGTGAACGCGTTGCTGAGTGATGCCTCGGTGATTGCCAATCAGGATAAATTCCGGGACCTGTCCCGCGAATTCGCCGAGATTGAACCGGTGGTCAAGTGTTTTCAGGCTTGGCGACAGTCTCTGGAGGACATCGATGCGGCCACGGAGCTGGCCAAAGACGGCGATGCAGACATGCGGGAAATGGCCGAAGAGGAGCTGGCCAGTGCCCGGGCTCGCAGTGAAGAGCTGGATGAAGAATTGCAGCGGTTAATGCTGCCCAAAGACCCCAATGACACCAAGAACGTGTTCCTGGAAATCCGTGCCGGCACCGGGGGCGATGAAGCCGCTATCTTTGCCGGCGACCTGTTTCGCATGTATTCCCGCTATGCCGAGAAACGCCGGTGGCAGGTCGAGGTGCTCAGCGAAAATGAAGGGGAGCACGGCGGTTTCAAGGAAATCATCGCCCGCCTCTCTGGCGATGGCGTTTATGGCACCCTGAAATTTGAATCCGGTGCGCACCGGGTGCAGAGAGTGCCGGAAACCGAATCCCAGGGCCGCATTCACACCTCGGCCTGCACGGTTGCTGTAATGCCGGAGGCTGACGAAGCCGAAGCGGTCGAGATCAACAAAGCCGATCTGCGGGTGGATACCTTCCGCTCCTCCGGTGCCGGTGGTCAGCACGTTAACAAAACCGACTCGGCCATCCGCATCACCCACCTGCCCACGGGCATTGTGGTGGAGTGCCAGGAAGAACGTTCCCAGCACAAGAACCGCGCCAAGGCCCTGAGCCTGCTGGCCTCCCGCCTTCAGAATGCCGAACTGGAAAAGCAGCAGAAGAGCATGGCGGAAACACGCAAGAGCCTGGTGGGCAGCGGTGATCGTTCCGAACGTATTCGAACCTACAACTTCCCCCAGGGCCGGGTAACGGATCATCGTATCAACCTGACTCTGTACAAGCTCGACGAAGTGATTGCCGGAGACCTGGACGCCGTGGTGGTTCCCTTGCAGCAGGAGCACCAGGCGGAACTGCTGGCAGATATGGCCAATGAGCAACAGTGAATGTTTGCTCACCTGTGAGGCCCTGCTGAGAGAAGCGGCAGGCCGGACTGGTGGTGACTCTCCCAGGCTGGATGCCGAACTGCTACTGAGCCACATCACCGGCCTGACCCGCACCAGTTTCCGGGCGTGGCCGGAGCGGGACGTGCCGGTGGACCAGGCAGAGCGGTTTTTCGCGTTGGTGGGCGAGCGTGCCAGCGGCCAACCCGTTGCCTATTTGCTGGGGGAGCAGGAGTTCTGGTCTCTCCCTCTCAAAGTCAGTCCGTCCACCCTGATCCCCCGGCCAGATACGGAGTGCGTGGTAGAGGCCGCGCTGTCGCTGGAATTACCCGCCCGCGCAAGCGTGCTGGACCTCGGCACCGGCACCGGTGCTATCGCGCTGACGCTGGCCAGTGAACAGCCTGGCTGGCAGATTATGGCCAGCGACCGTGTGGAAGACGCGGTCGACCTGGCCCGGGAAAACAGCCAGCGCCTGGGGCTGCCCATTACCGTGGTAAAGAGCCACTGGTTTGATCAGATTCCCGCCGGTACTTTCGACCTTCTGATTTCCAATCCACCGTATATACCGGCCAGCGACCGACATTTAAGGGAAGGCGATGTGCGCTTCGAGCCTGAATCTGCCCTTGTGGCCGGAGACGACGGCCTGGACGATATTCGCCTGCTGGTGACCGAAGGACTGAAATGGCTCAATACCAATGGCTGGATGCTGCTGGAACATGGCTACGACCAGGGCAGCGCCGTACGGGATTTGTTTGCCAAAGCCGGATGGCGCAACATGGAAACCCGCAAAGATTACGGCGGCAATGAGCGCATGACCCTGGCCCGAAAACCGGCCAGCGACCAATAGCGAGAACAACCATGCTCAGCGACGAAGAACTCCTCCGCTACAGCCGGCAAATCCTGATGCCCCGGTTCGACATCGCCGGCCAGGAAAAACTCAAAGCCGCCCATGTACTGGTTATCGGCGCTGGCGGCCTGGGTTGCCCTGTGGCCCTCTACCTGGGCGCCGCAGGTATTGGCCACCTGACTCTGGTTGACGATGACCAGATCGAGCTGGCAAATCTGCAGCGCCAGATAGCCTTTGAGCAAAGCTGGCTGGGCAATTCAAAAGCCGAGCGTCTGGCCGAGCGGGTGAGGGCGATCAATCCGGAGATTATCGTTAACGCAGTCAATCGCCGGGTGGATGGTGATGATCTGAGTCAGTTGGTGAGCGAATCCACACTGGTGCTGGACTGCACGGACAACTTCAATACCCGGTTCGCCCTGAACCGGGCTTCGGTTTCTTCGAAAGTGCCCCTGGTTTCGGGGGCTGCAATAAGAGGTGAAGGCCAGCTTTCTGTTTACGATCCCCGCCACCCAGAAAGTCCTTGTTACCATTGCCTGTATCCTGAACAGGGCAACGAAGACCTGACCTGCTCGGAAGCCGGCGTCATCGCTCCGCTCGTCGGTATGATCGGCTCGGCTCAGGCGATGGAAGCTGTAAAGGTCATCTCAGAGGTTGGTAAACCATTGGTAGGTCGTCTGCTAATTCTGGATGCCTGGCAGATGGAATGGCGGGAGATGAAGCTGGCAAGAGATCCCGAGTGCCCAGTCTGCGCAAGTTAACTCCAGGATAGGTCAGGGTTGGGGGAGGTCTTTCCAAAACCCTGTGGAGCCATGGATGGCGGAACGGAGCCTACATGGATGTATTTACGGCGTGTTTTGGAAAGACCTCCCCCAACCCTGACCGGCAACGAGACTCCAAAGTCTCAATCCTTCAGCGCCTGAAACCTGGCGATGGCTTCTTTGCGGGACTCTTTCAGGTCCACAATGGGTCTGGGATAGCCTTTTGGGATAACACCACCCCTGGATGGGTCGTGAATCCGCTTGTTGTCGAGCTTTGCCAGCTCCGGCACCCAGTTCCGAATAAACTCCCCCTTCGGATCAAAGCGCTCACTCTGGGTCACCGGATTGAACACACGAAAGTAGGGCGCAGCATCGGTACCCGTTGAGGCACTCCACTGCCAGCCACCGTTGTTAGACGCCAGAAAGCCATCCACCAGATTCTGCATAAACCAGGCTTCGCCCAGCCGCCAGTCGATGAACAGGTTCTTGGTCAGGAACATGGCAGTGATCATCCGCAGGCGATTGTGCATCCAGCCGGTGGCTTTCAACTGGCGCATGGCTGCATCCACAATAGGGATACCCGTGCGGCCTTCCTTCCAGGCTTCGAAATGCTCGCCCGGCGTATTCCAGGCCAGAGCCTCGGTTTCCTCCTTGAACGCACGCCCCATACTCACCCGCGGGTAGTGATAAAGGATATGGATGTAGAAATCCCGCCAGGCGATTTCATTGATCCAGGTTTCCACGCCTTCCCCGGAAAGGCCGGATTGCTTTGCCGCAATCAGGCACTGGCGCCCGGAGAGCACGCCATTGGCCAGGTAGGGGGAGAGCTGGCTGGTGCCATCCAGCGCCGGGAAGTCCCGGTTATCTTTGTAGTCTTTGGCGCGCTCCGTCAGAAACGCCTCCAGCTGCTCGTGAGCGGCATCCTCTCCCGTCGGTACCAGCGGCTCCGGTGCCTCTCTGAACGGCGCAGGCAGGGTGTCGGTCTGTTCGGGTTTGACCGCGTTGCCGATCGCGGCGGGCCTGGGGTGCAGAGTGGGCCGTGTTTCCTCTATCCAACTGCGCCAACGACGGGAGAAAGGCGTAAACACCGAGTAGGGTTCGTTCTGCTGGGTCAGAATCTGGCCGACCGGGGCGACGGTCTGGTCCCGGTACTTGCTCACCCGGATGCCGAAATCCACCAGGCGATCGCGCAGTGCTTTATCCCTGCGGCGTTCGTTAATGCCGTACTCCTCGTTGAAATGGACGTCGGCAATGTCACTGTCCTTGCAGAACTGCAGCAGTGCATCGCTGCCATCCGAAAAACGCTCGGCGTTCAGGAATGTCAGTGGAACGCCAAGCTCAGCCAGTTCCCGGGCCAGGGCGTTGGCGTGTTCAAGAACAAAGCGTACCCGGGCGGCAGACCAGTCGTGTTCCTGCCATTGCTGAGGGGTGACTACAAAACACGCGCGCACCGGTTCTCCTGATTGGCACGCGGCCGTCAGGGCAGGGTTGTCGGCAAGCCGAAGGTCGTTACGGAACCACACCAGTTGTGTCATCGGGTCATCCAGGTCGTTGACGGGTGCATATAAGGGTAAATACAACCCAAAAAATCATAGGCTTGTATATTCGCTGCAACTACCGGATTGGATTATAGTTAAAACCAGCCGCCACCGAATCACGCTGACAACAAGGAGCCGTTTCGCAGGCATGACCGAGCAAACCGAAAGCCAGCGCGAAGGTGTCTGGGCGCACCCCTATCAACTGGCATCCGGCCAGACACAGCAACATCAGCTTGGACATACCCGGGTCTGGATTACCCTGCTGGATCTTGAGTGGCAGGTGCGTGAGGAGAAGCTGGATATTCATTCCGATCCCCTGCATTGGCAGGAAACCCTGGGCCATACCGTGCCATCCGCTGATATTCCGGTGCAGCGTTTTGTGCGTATGGATGATCAAGGTATCGTCCGCTTCAACCCCGCTATGGGCTGTCGTCCCACGGTTATACGGCCATTCCAGCCTTTAACCATTCCTGCCGGTGGGCGTTGTTTGCTTTACGTGGGAACATCCTTGTGGATGAAAGTGTGTGTAGGCGATGGGCAAACAGAGCTGACCGAGATCCCGCTGGCCGTGCCCTCCATGACCTGGCTTGGCCGTAACACCATGGAGGGCGAGCTTTGCTACGCTTCCTCCACGTTTGGTCGTCTGGCACTTGAGGCGGTGCCGAAACGTCCCTGGCGGGCCGTTACTCCGGTGACCATCATCAATCGCCGTGAGCAGGCACTGCTGCTGGAAAGGTTCAGCCTGCCCACGCCATTGCTGGCCCTTTATCGTAACGAGCGTGGACAGCTGTGGACGCCGGGTGTCACGGTAGAGTGTGAAACCGATATGAACTCTGCCAGCCTGAATATTGAACAGTCGGTACCCGCCTGTGCCGGTCAATGCCAACTGGTGGCGCCGCCCCGGGAAAAGCTGGCCAAAGGGCGCCGCCTGGTGCGGGCGTTTGACCGAATGTTTGGCTGACAGAATCAGGAGCAACTCTGTTGATTGAGGCTATTGAGGCTACGTTTATTCAATTGATCAGTGGCATTGCCTGGGGGCAGTGGCTGGCGGCGGGATTTTTGCTGGTGCTGGGTATCTTCCTGGGTACCATGCTGGCTCGGAGCGTCGGGCGGCTGGTCGAAAGCCGCACTTCACGGCACCACCAGGTGCTCATCCGGCGCTTGGTGTTCTATGTGATTTTCGTGCTGTTTGCTATCGCAGCGCTGCGGGAAGCCGGGTTTTCACTGGAAGTGGTGCTGGGGGCGGCCGGTATTCTCACGGTAGCCATTGGCTTTGCTTCGCAGACATCGGCTTCCAACATCATCAGTGGCCTGTTTCTGGTGATGGAGCGTCCGTTTGAGATAGGCGATGTCATCGAAGCGGATGCCACCATTGGTGAGGTGGTGGCGATTGATCTGCTCAGTGTAAAGCTGAGAACACCGGACAACCTGTATGTGCGTATCCCCAATGAAACCCTGATCAAAACCCGGGTGGTGAACCGGTCCCGGTTTCCGATCCGGCGGATCGATTTGGTGATCGGTATCGCCTACGCTGAAGATGTGGAGCGGGTGCGGGATCTGTTGCTCGGGCTGGCGGAGACCAATCCGCATTGCCTGGAAGAGCCCCGGCCATTTGTGCTGGTGACCGGTTTCGGGCCTTCGTCTGTGGATCTCCAGTTTTCCTTCTGGGTGGCCCGGGAGGATTTCCTGGAAGGTAAAGGCGGCATGATGGTCGCTATCAAGAAAGCACTGGACGGGGCTGGTATTGAAATACCGTTTCCTCACACCAGTGTCTACGCCGGCAGTCATTCCGAACCTTTCCGCATACAGCTGGTCGGGTCGGGACAACAGCAAGAAAAGGAATTACCGGATGTCGACAATAAAACCTGAAGCCATTAAAACCACTCCCCCGAAAGCCGCGGAGAACAAGGTTAGTCTGGGGTGGCGGGAATGGGTGGCGCTGCCTGATCTTGATATCCAGCGTATCAAGGCCAAGGTGGATACTGGCGCCAGGACATCCTGTCTGCACACGTTCCGAACCGAGCCCTATACCGAAAACGGCGAACGTCGTGTGAAGTTCTGGGTGCACCCGGTTCAGAACGACCTGCACCATGTGGTGGAATGCGATGCCCGGGTGCTGGATGAGCGCACGGTATCGGATTCCGGTGGCCACAAGGAGCAACGCCTGGTGATTCAAACCACGCTGGTCCTGGGCGACCAGAGCTGGCCCATTGAAATGACTCTGACCAACCGGGACTCCATGCGGTTCCGGATGTTACTTGGGCGCACCGCCATGGCGGGACGCTCAACGATTTACCCCGAAGCTTCTTATCTTGCCGGCGAGCCGGCACCAAGGACCTGACTATGAAAATTGCGGTACTGTCCCGAAACCGTCACCTGTATTCGACCCGGCGTCTGGTGGAGGAAGGCATTAACCGTGGCCACGAAGTGAAGGTCATCGACTGCCTGCACTGCTCCATGAACATCACCTCTGCCGACCCGAAAATCCACTACCACGAAGAGGTGCTGGAAGATTTTGATGTTGTGATTCCCCGCATTGGTGCCTCGGTCACGTTTTACGGCACTGCGGTGCTCAGGCAGTTTGAGATGATGGGCGTGTTTCCGGTGAATGAATCGGTTGCCATTACCCGTTCGCGCGACAAGCTGCGCTCTTTACAGTTGCTGGCTCGCAAAGGTGTCGGCATGCCGGTGACCGGTTTTGCCAATAAACCGGACAACGTGCCGGAATTGCTGAAAATGGTGGGGGGGGCTCCGGTGGTGATCAAGCTGCTGCAGGGCACCCAGGGCATCGGCGTGGTGCTGGCGGAAACCCGCAAGGCGGCAGAAAGCGTGATCGAAGCCTTTATGGGCCTGAAAGCCGATATTCTGGTGCAGGAGTTCATCAAGGAAGCTGGTGGCGCCGATATTCGCTGTTTTGTGATCGGCGACAAGGTTATTGCTGCCATGAAACGCCAGGGCGCTGAAGGCGAATTCCGCTCCAATCTGCACCGCGGTGGCACCGCCTCGCTGGTGAGAATTACTCCGGAAGAGCGCCGAACTGCCATTACTGCCGCCAAAGCCATGGGCCTGAACGTCGCCGGCGTGGACCTGCTGCGTTCCAGCCGAGGTCCGTTGGTGATGGAAGTGAATTCCTCGCCTGGCCTGGAGGGTATTGAAAATGCCACCGGAAAGAACGTGGCGGGCATGATCATCAACTGGACCGAAAAGAACTATAAACCCTGGAAAACCAAAACCCGGGGCAGGGGATAAGAAGGCATGGCCAGAGCTCCGTTTGAGATTGCCGGCGTAGAGGTGAAAGCCGGTACCCGGGAGACCGTGGAAGTCCCGGTGGCAAAACTCTACACCCATACCCCGCTGCATATTCCGGTGGAAGTGGTACACGGCCGCCGGGATGGCCCGGTATTGATGGTCTGTGGCGCCATCCACGGCGATGAGATCAACGGTGTTGAAATCGTCCGCCGTGTATTGAAGAACTCCGCGTTGCGGCACCTGAGGGGCACCCTGGTGGCGGTCCCGATTGTCAATATCTTCGGGTTCGTGCAGCGTACCCGCTACCTGCCGGACCGGCGGGATCTGAACCGCTGTTTCCCGGGCTCAGAGAGTGGTTCTCTGGGCGGGCGTATTGCCTATCTGTTGCGCACCCAGATCATGGAAAGCGTCACCCACATTATCGATCTGCATACCGGCGCCATTCACCGGTTCAACCTGCCGCAGATCCGCGCCGAGCTGAAAAATCCGGAAACTTCCCGAATGGCGGAAGCCTTTGGTGCGCCAATAATTATCAATGCCGGCCTGCGCGAAGGCAGCCTGCGTGCCTACGCCGATTCACTGGATATTCCGGTCATTACTTTTGAAGGCGGCGAAGCCCTGCGCTTTGACGATGTCGTCATTGCCAGCGGCGTGAAGGGCATTATCCGGGTAATGAGGGAACTGGAAATGGTGCCGGCCAAGAAAGGCCCCAAGGCGCCGAAAAAGCGTTCGGAAACGGCGGCCAATTCGCAGTGGGTGCGGGCAGACATCGACGGTATCATGCGGCCGGTGGCCAGGCTGGGCCAGAAGGTCCGCAAAGGGCAGCGGCTAGCCATGGTAGCCGATCCCTTTGGCGAGACTGAAGTGGCTATTACTTCACCCTGTTCCGGGATCGTCATCTGTGTGAACAACCTGCCCTTGGTGAACGAAGGTGAGGCCATCTACCACGTGGCGCGGTTTGATGAGTTGGGTGAGGCCGAGAAGGCCATGGACTACTTCCGCAGTTCCTTCGAGAGCGAGATGTCGGAAGAAGCCGTGGTGCCGGTACACCCCTGGGATGAACTTCAGAAATAACCGACTGTTGGAGCACGTATGATCTGGCACCAGAACACTATTGAGCTGGCCCCGCTGCCCAGGGGATTTAACCTGGTGACCAACGAAATCCTAGCCCAGGCGCCGGAACTGACCAACTGCGAAGTGGGGTTGCTGAATCTGTTCATTCAGCATACCTCCGCTTCTCTTGCCATCAATGAGAACGCCGACCCGGACGTGCGTGGCGATCTGGAGCGTCACTTCAATGTGATGGTGCCGGAACACGCCGACTATTACGAGCACACCCTGGAAGGCCCGGATGACACCACCTCCCACATCAAAAGCGTGATTATCGGGCCGTCGCTGACCATCCCCATCAGCCATGGCCATCTGGCTCTCGGTACCTGGCAGGGCATCTACCTTTGCGAACACCGGAATCATGCCGGTGGTCGTAAAATTGTGGCGACTTTGCAGGGGCGTTGGTAAGCGTTCAGGCGCTCCCCATAGGGGTGGGTTTCCACCCATAGGTGATTCTTCTCTGGGTGGAAATCCACCCATTAATTGCATGTCCTTCCGGCCAATCCGGCTTAGAAATCTGTTTTATAAGTAGTTTCCCGAACTGGCCTGGCCCTTGCTGAATGCTCCCCAGCGAGGCCGGGCAGGCCTCATCAGCACCCAACCAACAAGATGAATCGGGAGCATTTCTTATGAAACTTCAAACCATTCTGGCGGCTGCGATCGCCTCCTCCGTTGTTGCTGGCCCTGTGATTGCCCAGGATCGTGCCGGCTGGCCCGAGAGCTTTACCGTTGGCACGGCAAGCCAGGGCGGCACCTACTTTGCTTATGGCTCCGGCTGGGCGAACTTTGTGGCGGAGAATCTGGGGGTGTCTGGTGGTGCTGAAATTACCGGCGGCCCGGTTCAGAACATGGCGCTGGTTCACACCGGGGATCTGAAGTTTGGCCTGACCACCATGGGCCCGGCCCGTGAGTCCATGGAAGGCGAGAGCCCGCTGGCACCGGGCATGAAGATGGACAACGTGTGTGCCATGTTCCCGATGTACGAAACCCCGTTCTCCATTGCCACGCTGTCCAGCTCCGGTATCACCAGCATCTCCGAGATTCCGGACGGTGCCACCATTGGTTTCGGGCCGGCCGGCTCCACCTCGGATACCTATTTCCCGCGCATGATGGAAACGCTGGGCGTCAAGTTCGAGCGTCGTAACGGCAGCTGGTCCGATCTGGGCGGCCAGCTTCAGGACGGTCTGATTGATGTGGTGGCCTTTGCGGCCGGTATTCCCATTCCGGCGGTCAGCCAGCTGGAAGTTCAGACCGACGTTAACGTGATCGGCATGAACGACGATGAAGCCAAGAAGATCGTCGATAACTTCCCGGTGTCGGAGTTCGTCATTCCGGCCAGCACCTACCAGTCCCTGGACGCCCCGTCCCGTGTGGTATCCATGTGGAACTTCGCCATGGTGAACTGCGACATGCCGGAAAGCTTTGTGTATGAAATCACCAAGCTGACCATGGAGAACAACGACAAGATGGTGTCGATCCATAAGGCAGCGCGCCACTCCGTTCCCGAGAACTACACCAAGAACAAGGTACTGCCCTGGCATCCGGGTGCGGCACGCTGGTTCAACGAGAACGGCTATCCCATCGAAGACGCGGCCATCAAGCAGTAATGAGCCTGGCCGGAGGGTCGCCGGACGACCCTTCGGCATCCGGTCGATACCGATTCACCGCCTCTCAGACAGGCAGGACTTATCATGACCAAAGAACAATCCCATGCCGGCGGCGAAACGCAGCTGGCAGAAAACCTGACGGTCAATGAAGACCATGTATTGGCCCACAATGTGGACGAAGAGCCGGTGGAGGCGAACCGCCGCCTGTACACCGGTATTTTGCTGAAGTTCGTCGTGTTGCTGGCGATTGCCTATTCGGCGTTTCACCTCTATACCCTGAACGTGTCACCCATGGAAACCTGGTCGTTCCGTATTGTGCACGTGGCCGGTGCCCTGGTGTTGGGCTTTATCCTGTTTGCCGGTGCGCGCTTCGTTTCCGGTGAAGAAGGTGCCGCACGGCATCGCTGGACCACCTGGTTTGCGGCGGTGGCACTGATTCCAGCGCTCTATGCGCTGTACCAGACTTACGCGTTTCACCAGATGATTCTGGGTGGCACCCTGCGTATTCCCGCGGAACTGGAGACCTGGCATTTTGGCTGGCCGCTGCTGGCGGCTTCCGGTGTGGGTATTGTCATGAGCTGGTTCCACCAGCGCGATCGGGCCCGGTTCAGCGTGCCGGATCTGGTTCTGATCGTCTGCTCTGTGGCGGTTGCCGCCTACCTGCTGGTGGTGTTCAACACCTCCATGCGGATGACCACCGGCACCGCCTTCGCCCCCGTGGGCATTTCTTTCGCCGCTGTGGCCGGTACCGCGCTGATTATGGAGCTTACCCGCCGGGTCGCCGGTATGGCTCTGGTGGTGATTGCGCTGGTGTTTCTGGCCTACGTTTTCGCCGGCCCCTACCTTCCGGGCTTTCTGGGGTATCCCGGGTTGTCGGTTCAGCGCTTCTTCAGCCAGGTGTATACCGATGCCGGTATTCTCGGGCCGACCACGGCAGTGTCTTCGACCTACATTATCCTGTTCATTATCTTTGCCGCGTTTCTGCAGGCGTCGAAGGTAGGTGACTACTTTGTGAATTTCGCCTTTGCAGCGGCTGGCCGGTCCCGGGGTGGTCCCGCCAAAGTCTCCATTTTCGCCTCTGGCCTGATGGGTATGATCAACGGCACCAGTGCCGGGAACGTGGTATCCACTGGTTCCCTGACCATCCCCTTGATGAAGCGGGTTGGCTACAGCAAGGAATCCGCCGGCGCGGTTGAAGCAGCAGCGTCTACGGGCGGGCAGATCATGCCGCCGATCATGGGTGCGGGCGCCTTCATCATGGCGGAGATTACCGGTATTCCCTATACCGAAATTGCCATTGCGGCGATTATTCCGGCGATTCTGTACTTTGCCTCGGTCTACTTCATGGTCGATTTCGAGGCCAAGAAGCTGGGGATGCGCGGCATGCGCGAAGACGAGCTGCCCAATTTGCGCCTGATGCTGCGCCAGGTATACCTGTTTGTGCCCATCATCATTCTGATCGTGGCGTTGTTCCAGGGCTACTCGGTGATTCGTGCCGGTACTCTGGCCACGATTTCCGCGGCGGTGGTCAGCTGGATTTCCCCCAACAAGATGGGCCTGCGGCAGATTCTGCATGCGTTTGAGATAGCGGCCTATATGTCGATTCAGATCATCGTGGTCTGTGCGGCCGCCGGTGTCATTGTGGGTGTGATCTCACTCACCGGCGTTGGCGCTCGGTTCTCAGTGCTGTTGCTGGATGTGGCGGCCCACAGTCATCTGCTGGCTCTGGTGTTTGCCATGTTTATTTCCATTCTGCTGGGCATGGGCATGCCGACCACCGCAGCTTATGCCGTTGCAGCTTCGGTCGTGGCTCCGGGCCTGGTGCAGTTGGGGATTGAGCCGCTGACGGCGCACTTCTTTGTCTTCTACTTTGCCGTGGTCTCGGCCATCACGCCGCCTGTGGCACTGGCGTCCTATGCGGCGGCGGGTATTTCCGGTGCCAACGCCATGTCGACATCGGTGGCGTCGTTCCGTATCGGCATTGCGGCGTTCATCGTGCCCTTCATGTTCTTCTACAACAGTGCGCTGTTGATGGAAGGAGGGTGGTTCGAAATCGGACGGGCGCTGATTACCGCTACCTTTGGCGTGTACCTGCTGTCTGCCGGTGTGCTGGGCTGGTTCGCACGGTCGTCCGCCCCGGTTCTGGTACGGTTGTTACTGGTGGCCGCAGCCCTGCTGACCATCGAGGGTGGTTTGTGGACGGATCTGGCCGGTATCGCGCTGGCGGTAATCGCCATGCTCATCCAGCGCAAGCGTGCGCCGGCTCTCGCCGCAGCCTGATCTGGCCAGTACCCGGAGGACAACCTGCCGCTGAGCGGGTTGTCCTGCCGGTCCGGGGGCGCTAGGCTTGGCCGAAGCCCCTCTTTGATGTTTCGGAACTGAATTCCATGCTCCAGCGCTTCAGCGTCGTTGTGATTCTGGTTGTCATCATGCTGCTGTCCTGGCTTCTGGGCGGTTGGTACGGTTATCGCCAGCTGGAGCAGGAGGCCCTGCAAGAGGCTTTCCGGTACCGACAACTGGTTGCGAATGAGCTGAACCGGTATCTGCCGGTACCGGCTCTTATCGCCGAACACCCCCTGTTAGCCGACGCGCTCAAGCAACCGAATGATGCCGTGACCCTGCTTCGCGCCAACGAGCAGATGCAAAGAATGGCCACCATTGTCGGCGGCTCAGATATCTACCTGATGGATTTGTCTGGTTTGACGATTGCGGCCAACAATTTCGGCCAGCCGGACACCTTCGTTGGCAATAATTACGCGTTTCGCCCCTACTTTTCTGAAGCCGTGCAAACCGGAGATTCAGTGGCCTATTTCGCCTTGGGTTTACGGTCCCTGGAGCGTGGTCTGTACTTCACTCATCCGGTGCGCGATCAGCGGGGCAAAATGCTCGGGGTCGTAGCCATCAAGATATTGGTCCATGAGCTGGAGTCGCAGTGGCACCGGCCAGAATCGACCCAGCAGGCGCAAATGGTGGTGCTGGACGGCGACGGCATCAGTTTTCTGTCCAGTCGCAGCCAGTGGTTGTATCGGGACTTTCGGCCAGGTGACAAGGCCGAAAAAACCGCCCGCGTGCGGCAGCGTTACCCCGAGCGGGATTTAGCGCCTGTTGACTTCTCGGTCACTGGCAAGCCTTGGGGGCTGGCGGATTATTCCACACGGATTCAGTTACGGGACAGCAACAGTGTCGGCACGTACCTGACCGTCGAGGTGGACCTGCCCAGGCTGGACTGGAGCCTGATGGTACTGACCGAGACGCGATCAGTACTCTGGACCCGCGCCGGTTTCCTGGTCAGCGGGCTGGCCTTGTTCCTGGCCGGGTTCCTTACCTGGTTGTATCTCCGCGAACGATACCGGCGGGAACGTGAACTGGCCTTGAGGGGAGAGCAGTTGGAGCGTCGCGTTGCTCAGCGGACAGCCGATCTTAAACGTTCCAATGACCAACTGCTGGAAGAGATACAGG
>Ga0075441_10000623_pt1 | contig 17817 bp, 30 predicted proteins | sample CoawatmetaG00DNA_FD_71582 | JGI IMG/M metagenome (GOLD analysis project Ga0075441, IMG submission 71582) | Marine microbial communities from the West Antarctic Peninsula - Coastal water metaG002-DNA | ecosystem: Environmental > Aquatic > Marine > Coastal | place: Atlantic Ocean: West Antarctic...
AGAACTATTTCAAGAAGAAATAACACAAGGTGCTAGCGAAAGCGATATTATACAATTGCTTGTAGATTACAAAAAAGAGCAATTAAATTTACCTGGTGTTGTACCCAGTAATCGTTATAAAACTGATGAATATTTAGTTTACACACCAAGTGATGATGAAAGTGTAGTAGTTATTGAAGATACCTTCAAGACGCAGAAAACAGTTGATATTAAAGACTTTAATAATTTAATGAGCGTATTACATAGTGTGCAAGATTATTAGATACAACATGTGCGGTTAAGGTTAGTAGTATAAATAGATTCTAAATAGATTCCGATAAAGTATGACTAGATTATGGTTGCGATTCGCGTTATGTATATACGCATTATTATATACAATTTGTTTGCCATTAATATTAGGAATTGAAGATAGTTATAGTGACTACCATGAGTTAAATCCTATCATATTTCCGTTAGCAACATTTGGCGTATCTTTAGGGCTATGGCTACATCGTAGTATTGAATGGAAAATACCAGCTGGCTTATTAATAATCATTGCTAGTTTTAATGTAGCAGATTGGCCTACAATCCATAACATCGCAGCAATCCTATTCTTTATGACATCTACGTGGATTATGGTTACAGATAAAAGATTTAGAATATTCGGAATATTATCTCTTGTAGCATATCCTCTATTATTTACAAAAGTAGAAGAGAGTCTATTTATATTTGAAGTAATACAAATACCTATTTTAGCTTTATATCACGTGACCAGAGTCATATATCTATTAAAGCTAAAGAAAAAAGTGTAACTTTTATTAAAATAAGTCGCTCTAGATTTTTTTATGTCAATTATTTGTGGTATATTAGTAGTATACTAATGGAGGTTACTACCTCACTGAAACACACAAAATGAATCCAACAATTCAACACTTTTTAGACCAAATAAGAAAGGGCCAATATAAAGCAGCGGCTCAGATTTACTTTAATAGAGCATATCAATATCAAAAAGAATTTAATGAAATTCTAGATAAATGTTTTCTTGCTCCCGATTATACCAACATAAAAGATGCGGTTATGGAAGAATTAAGAAATTTCGAATCTCACGGAGAATATAACAACCAAATAAAATAAAAAACCATGACAGAACATACTAAATTATTTTTACCTATTGTTTGGAACTATGTAAAACAATACAATACAGCCAAAGATCCTTTTATTAAAAAGAAGTTAAAGGAGGGTTTAAAGGATACTCTTAAAAAAATGACAGACCAAAAAGTAAACATGGTATCCGATGCAGTAATTGTTGCATGTGACAAAATAAATGTTGATCCATTTGAATTATTATGGACAAAAAGAAATATTCTAGGTAGAGATGAAAAAGGCAAGTCATTATTACTATGGGAACACACAACACCACTGGCAGAGTTTTTTGAATCTTTGGTTAATTATAAGACCGAAAGAGAATTTTACGAAACTATAGAAAATTATAGTGGAGTTTGTTGGATTACTCGTGAAGAGGACAATAGACTTAATAAGCGTGGATTTAGATCTAAAAGAGAAGACGGTTGGCAAGCAGTTTATGAACAATGTGGTATAAAGGTAACTTCTAGAAAATGAATTTGCCAACAGATTATACAAAACTAAATGCCAAGCAGAAAAAGCTAGTTAGAGAACATTATATCAAAGAACAGGATAATTATTGTTGGGCGTGTGGTGAATTACTAAGTGAATCACCCAGGCAAGATATAATGGAAGCTAAGATCAATTATAAATTATTTCCACCAGGTTTCTTAAAGAATCCTATTCATCTTCAACATGATCATGATACTGGTATGACAGAAGGTGCAGTTCACGCTAAATGTAATGCAGTTTTATGGGAATATTTTGGAAAATAAAGAGATTGAAACAAATTCATCTAGCTAAATATAATGATAAACATGCACATATATGAGCAAGTATCTACAGTATTATAAAGATATATTTGAGGGTAAACCATTTCTAAGAAACGGAGAAGAAACAACATTAGACAAAAAAACTATTTTTGATGGTGGTGGTATTAGATTAATATACAATGAACTAGAATATGAACTAGATAAAAGAGGTAGTGCAACTATCTTAGATTTTGGTTGCGGCTCAGCAGTGCATTGGCATTTAAAGGTGCCAATCCCAGGACAAAAACATAAAACAACTGCCACTGAATACTTTGGAGCCAGATTAAAGGGATTTTATAGATATGATCCTGCACATCCAGAATATTGTGAAAAACCAAGTGGTAAATTTGACATAGTAATGTGTACTGAGGTTTTAGAACATGTTCCACTTGATGAAATACCAGAATTGTTAACGGAATTAGCTAGTTATATGAAACCTGATGGTTTTGCAGTTTTTTCAATTCCTAAGGGTTTATCATCTAATGCATTTCCAGATGGTGAAAATTTACATTGTACTCTCATGAATACATGTGAATGGAACAATTTAATTGATCAGTATATACATAACTTCACATTAGTACATCATAATAGATAATTGTTCGTAACTTTTTAAAATAAATGATAAAACACTTTCCCGTTTAAATAAAAAGTGTTATATTAGTAGTATAATTAAAAGCAAGAACATGAAAAACTATTTAGAAAAGATTGAAGATCGAGAACAAGCACTAGATACTACATTTGGAACATCACTTAAGGGTTATTTAAATAACACAAAATATTCAGATCTCATAGAAGTATTTGGTCAACCAACATTTAATCAAGAATCAGGTGATGGCAAAGTTCAATTTGAATGGGTCTTTAAATTTAATGGAGAGATCTTTACACTTTATGATTGGAAAACATGGGATGTAAAATACACTATTAATGAATTAACCACTTGGAATATTGGTGGAAAAACATATTATGGTGAATTCTCTACACACATCGAAGAATTATTAAATTCAAAAAAAGTATATCATGCCTGAATTAGCAGAACTTAAATTAACAGCAGACTATCTTAATAGTGTATCCAATGGAATTAAATTTGTAAATGCTAAGAAAAATCCACAACACAAAGGAGATGAGCTAGACATTCCATTTAGAAAGTTTACTATTAGTACCGAATCTAGTGGAAAAGAATTGGTCCTTATTATAAAAGATAGAGATAGTAAAGAAACTATTCCAATTAGATGGACAATGGGAATGTCAGGCTATTTTGAATCAACAAATACTGGCCAAGAACACAAACATGCTCACATTACTTTTTACACAGATGATGGAACTAGTTTGAGTTTTGTAGATGTTAGACGTTTTGGTAAATGGAAACAAGGCGTAACATGGAATGAAGGAAGAGGACCAGATCCTACTAAAAACTTTGATGAATTTAAATCTAATATTATTAACAATATTAACAAGAGAGTTTTTCAAAAACCTTTATTTGAAATATTAATGGATCAAAAATGGTTTAATGGTATTGGTAATTACTTACGTGCTGAAATTGTTTATAGATGTGGCAATGTTAATCCCTTTCTACCAGCTAAAGATCTGTTAATAAAATATCCACAAATCCTAGAATTATGTCGAGATATTCCAATGTTGGCATACGCAAAGGGCGGTGGATCAATCAGAGACTGGGACAATCCATTTGGAGACTCATCTATTCAAGAAAAATTCATGTTGTGTTACGGAAACAAAACGATGGATACTCGTATAGACTCTAAGAAACGTAGATTTTGGTATGATCCTAAATGGAATGAACCGATACACGATGATGACCTAAAAGATTGGGATTATTATAGTGGATTACCTAGCCCAACAGCGTACGAATGAAACAGTTCTATTATAAATCATATAATAATTAAACATAAGTTATGAATATACAAATTTGGATTCAAGAAGAATCTATAGATAGTCTAATTAAGATTAGTGACGAGATGTATAACGGTGATGCTGAAGAAAGATTTCATGATTCAGTAGAATTTACTAAGATATTAACAATAGAGGGTCAAGTAGCTATATACATGAATTTAGATACTTATATTAGACTCACAGATAATGAACTACTAACAGAGTGGGCAATACAACAATAAACTATGGAATTAAAAGAACAACTTAAAACAGGAAGAGTATTAGTGGATTTTTATGCAGATTGGTGTGGACCGTGTAAAGTATTAGGTAAAACACTAGAAGCATTCGAAGCTGAAGACACAGATGTAACATTAATTAAAATTAATGTAGATAATAATCAAGATGCATCAACTGCATTTGCAGTTAAATCTATTCCAACATTAATTTATATGGAAGATGGAGAAGTCTTAGGTAGACAATCAGGTAATGTTCCACTAGCAACTATAAAAGAATTAACAAAAACAAATTAATATGTGGAACTGGATTAAAAATGCATTTATATATTGGGCAGAATTATATAACGATATCAGAATTTGGTGGATTTTTAGAAAAACTGCCAAAGAAAATCAAGATCAATTAAACAAAGACTTTCAACTAAGAGTTGATTGGTTAGGTAGAATTTATGGTGTAGTTAATTTACCAGAAGAGGTTCAAACTGCATCTGGTGAAATTCAACAGGCATTTGTGCTTAATAAAATTTCTGGTTTTGGTAATTACATGTTGCAAATAGGTTTAGCAGATATGGTTTATCCACAAATCCAAAAGATATCGCCAACTGCATATTTAATTATATTATGGCCAGTTTTTGATGAGCTATCTTTATTACCAATATTAGGTAATATAGTAAGAACTGGATTTTTAGCATTCCTAGTATTCATTCTGTATAAATTTATTTTCATTAATGCTGATCTTTTTGTTACATTATGGGATAAACTCAGACACTTAATTTTAAACTAAATTGGATCAATATAAAATAGTTAGAGTTCATGAAGATGGACTACGATTTTACCAGGTAACTGAAGACGACAAAGTAATAGCTAAGTTGCCTTCAGTTACTACTATTTTGGGTAACACCAAAGATATGTCAGGCCTTGAAAAATGGAAAAAAAGAGTAGGCGAAGCAGAAGCTAAGCGTATATCAGAACTTTCAATGAATAGAGGTACTATTATGCACAGGCTCATAGAGTTATATAAGAGTACTTCAGGCGAAGCTTCAGAAAGGTTAAGTATTCTTAAAGATTTAGCAAAAGAAGATGATGAGGTTAATCAATTCAGCGAGGATGAGAACGGATCATTATTCTTAGAAGAAGCATGGAAATTCTTTTATAAATTCTATTTTAATAGTTCAGATTATTTTGATAGAATTAAAGAAGTATTAGAAGCTGAAACTTTTTTATGGACCACTAAAGGTGGAGGTTGGGCAGGAACTGTAGATAACATTTCTAAATTAGTAGATAATAAAATTGCTATTATAGATTATAAGAACAGTAGAAGACCTAAGAGAGAGGATTGGATTCAAGATTATTTCATCCAATGCGGTGCTTATTTTATTGCATATTGGGATATGACAGGAATTAAAGCAGATGGTGGTGAAATATGGATAGCAAATGAAGAAGATAATATTCCACAGAATTTTAAATTAACACAATCAGATCTAGAATTTTATTCAAAAGAATTTATCAGAAGAAGAACAATGTTTAAAGAACTAAAAGGTATATGAAAAAGAACAAACAATTTTTATATGATTACTTAAATGCGTATGCACCAGTTGCACAAGAAACCGAAGGACAAAAGATATGGTCAGATTACATCAAACCATATGTTGATTTCTTAAAAGAAGATTCCTATGGAACATCTTATGGTATTTTAAAACACAAATCCAGTCCTAGAAAACCAACATCAATACAACAACCACATAAAGTAGTTATTGAAGCACATTGTGATGAAATTGCATGGATCATTACCAATATTGAAAAAACTGGAATGATTAGAGTAAAAAGACATGGAGGATCAGACAATATGATTGCACCTTCAAAAACAGTCATGATTCATACACATACTGGCAAAAAGGTAAGAGGACTTTTCGGATGGCCAGCAATTCACACAAGAAAATCATATACAGAAATGGGATATGAAGCTCATGAATTATGGGTAGATTGCGGACTTAAAGATAAGAACGAAGTTTTAAAAGCAGGTATTGAAATTGGAAACCTAATCACATTCGATACACAGTTAGAAGAGATTGGAGACTATTATGTTGGTAGGTCATTAGATAATAAGATTGGTGGATATATCATCGCTGAAGCGCTTAGACGTATTGTGGAGAAAGGAATTAATTTACCATATGATTTATATGTAGTAAATTCAGTTCAAGAAGAGGTTGGATTACATGGTGCAAAAAAGATAGCTAAACTATTACAAGCAGATTTAGCTCTAGTTCATGACGTGACACATAATACAAATACACCTAAGATTAATAAAGCCAAAGATGGAGATAATAAAGGTGGAGCAGGACCATGTTTAGAATTTACATCACAGAATCATAGAAAAATTAATCAAATGCTAAGAGAAGTAGCGTTAGACAATAAAATACCATTGCAATTAACAGTAGGATCTCAAGGAAACGACACGATGGCGTTTATGTTAGAAAACACACCTGTTGCTATTTTAGCAACGCCATTAAAATATATGCATACTACGGTGGAGATGGCACATAAAAGGGACGTCAAGGATTGTATTAAATTATTTGTTTTATTTTTAATGGCATTAACACCTGAAAAGATCGACGAAATAAATAATAGATAAATACTTAAAGGCTCTCAGTAGAATAGATATATTTGGTCGTTCTCTTATTTCGTGTTCATAACTGAGGGCCTTTTTTATAAAGTTCCATAAAATAAAGATATATAGTATAACGACCAAATATATTTTACATTATGAACAAGAAACATCACTATGTGTATAGGATTACTAACACGAAACTCAACAAACATTATTACGGTGTAAGAACCTCAGTTATAATACCCTCTAAAGATCTGGGTATTAAATACTTCTCAAGATCATTTGATAATCAATTTAGAGAAGATCAGAAGAACAATCCCCAAAATTATAAGTATACAATCGTCTCTGAATTAGATTCACGAGAAGAAGCGCTAATGCTCGAGATTAAATTACATGCTAAATTTAATGTAGGTGTAAATGAATCATTTTATAATAGATCTAAACAAACCATGATCAGCTTTGATAATACAGGTAAAAAAGCATCATCTGAAACAAGGTCAAAGCTAAAAAACGCGCATGCAAAGATTAAAAATACTAAAAAATACAGGGAAGATAAATCGAGAGCTTCTAAGGGAAGAGTTCACTATCATGACCCTATTACCGGAGAACATAGAATGTTTTTACCAGAAGAAGTGTTACCGGGATTTGTAATGGGTAGAATAGGAAACCCTCAAAAAAAATTAACATGTCCGCATTGCAATAAAGTTGGTGGAATTAACGTAATGCACAGATGGCACTTTACTAATTGCAAAAATAAATAAACTTTTTTAATTCTAAGAGTATAAAAATTAAGATAAATAAATAAAACAAATCATAATTATGAACAAATTTAATCAATTTTTAGCAGATCACGGAACAAAGGTCATTATTGCACTTTTAGTATTAACATATTTTAAATCGTGTAGTGTTGATTCGGATGTAGAAAAAATCAAAAAAGATTTAAGAGTAACAAATATTGAAATAGATTCTTTAACTAATAGATTAGAAACAAAAATCATTTCAGAACAGGATATGATTAGGCTAATCAAAGAAGTTCCAGCATGGAAAACATTAAGAATTGAAGAGATTTCTGATAAAGAAAGAATTTCAATTAATGCGTTAGAAGAAAAAGAAGACTAAAAAATTAAATCATGGCATCAGAAGACAAAACACGCAACTTTAATAAGGACACTGGTGAAGTACCACCTCAACCTATTTCAACGCCAACATCAGAATCTTCTCAAATTAGTCAAATCCTTTCGGGTTGGGGTAATAAGATTAAAGATCATTTTGGCATGTTAGATGAGGAAACAAAGGAGATAAGTCGTTTACGACTTTTACATTGTAATTCATGTTATATGAGATCTGGAAATACATGTGATCCTAGAAAGTCTATGACAAATAATATCACTGGAGAAGTAGCAAGAGGATGCGGCTGTAACATATCTGCAAAATCAATGTCACCAACATCTGCCTGCCCTCTAGGTAAATGGGATAAATAAAAACAACTAGAATTATGGCAAATCCAATAATATGCATAGAAGCAATCGATAACGTAAAAAAATCAATACAAGGTAATGATCCAAGAACATGGATGAAAGCTTGCGCGATAGAAACTTTACTAAAAGGTAAAAGTGGTAATCATTTTAAAAACTGCTTGATAGGTAAAATGGAATCTACTAAGGAGCATATAGAAAATCCACAGGGCTATGCAGATGAATTGTATAATAAAATAAAAAATAAGTGTAGTTAGTTATGAAACTAGTAGATATTATTAAAGGAACGCTAATAAGCAGAGCAGTGCTCAGTTATATTATTGTGTTCTCTTTCTTTGGTGTTATATTCGGCATAGGACATGCGATGCATACTGACACTGAAATATCTGGCGAGTGGAAAGAAATACTACTCTTATTATTAGGAGCTCTTATCGGATCTTTTGGTAAGATAATAGATTACTGGTTTAAAGACTCTGATAAAGACAAACAGTTAATTGATAAAATTAACGAACAAGACAACACCCAACAATAAAAATTAAAAAGAAATGAAAGAATCATTAGTAAAAAGATTTGTAATAGGAACATTTGTTACCCTATATGCACTAGTATCCATCATATCTACAATACACGTGATAGATTTCTTTGAGTTATCAAATCCATACTGGTTAGCAGTAACATTAGCAATTGGCTTTGAAATAGGTGCAGCAGCTTCTTTAGCTTCTCTAGTTATTTTAAAGAAAATGAATAAGACTATTGTATGGTCTCTATTTATAGCGATTACTCTTATGCAAATGCAAGGTAATATGTATTATGCGTTTATTAATCTAGAAGGTTTCTCTGGTTGGTCAGAATTGTTTGATTTAATAGAAGAAGATCTTATAGATCAAAAAAGAATTCTAGCATTTGTATCAGGTGCTATTCTACCTCTAATTGCTTTAGGTTTTATTAAGTCATTAGTAGATTATATTAAACCAGAAGAAGATGAAGAACCAGAAGAAATTATATCTTCTGGGACTTTAGATGATTTTGAATCACAACCTTCTAAAGAATTCTTTGAAGATATAGTTGATGAAGAAATTACAGACTTTTCACCAGATGAAGAATATGACACATATGTTGATAGACATGAACCTGGTAGTTGGTTAAAGAAAGAGTCTGAAGATTCAGAGGAATTAGATGATGAGGTCGAGGACAAGTGGGATGAAGATCATGCATTAGATCTGGTATTAAATGATATGGTTAAAGATATGGATGTTAAAGATCTAGAACAAATTAATGATATTCAAGAACCTAATCCAACATCAGTTGGTTCTATAGTTCAAAAGTTAGCTACTCCACATCTTCCAGTAGAAGAACCATTAGCTAAAACACAAGACCAATTGTGGGACGAAGCTATGGCCAAAAAAGCAAAATCAGACATGGAAGCTTTTATAAAAAATAAGAATGCAAATAAGTAGACTTAAAGTAAATATCGAGGATCTGTATATTTCTAAGCCTTTAGAAAAGAACACATACCTTAAGGTTATAGGTGAAAATCACAACACAATACATTCTTTATATCTTATAGCTAATGAATTGAAGTCGATGTATCATTTCTTAGAATTAGATGATCATAAAACTTATTCTATCAATGCATACATAAGTGTTTTTCATGGCTATTGCGGTAAAGCTAGACAACAAATCGGAGTTATAAAGAGTATGTCCGATAAATTAAAACAACGACCATATTTTAAAATTACATATAAGATAATTGAAAAATCTAATATGAAAGAACTGTTTGTTATTAAACATGTGAGTACTAATAAAAATGAAATATATAAATTAATAGAAATATTTCACAAGAAAACTGAACAATTATGCAAAGCAAATACGTTTTAAAAATAGGACAAAAAGGAGATCTAATTAGAATACTTCAAGAATTACTAGATCTTAAAATTGATGGTGTTTTTGGTAACGATACAAAACAGGCTGTAATAAAACTTCAAAAAGAAAAAGACCTAGTTGCTGATGGAATTGTAGGACCAATGACATGGCTAAAACTAGATTACAATCCACTTGAATTAGAAGCAGACACCGATATAACAACAGGTGCAACATGGATTCAACAATATCCACTACCCGAAGGAGAATATGTTAAGAGCATAACTTCAAAAGAGTGGATCTTTATACATCATACTGCAGGTAGACACAATCCAAAAAGAGTAATAGATCATTGGGCAAAAGATCAACGAGGTAGAGTAGGTACTCATTATGTTATCGGAGGATTAGAATCCAATACAGATGCTAGTAATCTTACAGAAGAGAATTCAAATTGGGATGGTAAAATTTTACAAGCAATTAAGGACGAATACTGGGGTTATCATTTAGGTTCAGTTAAATCATCCAAAATGCACAAAGGTAGTATTAGTATAGAGATATGTTCTTCTGGATATTTAACAGAAGAGAACGGTAAATTCTACACATGGTATCGTTCAGAAGTTCACCCTTCACAAGTAAGTAGATTAGATGTTGAATATAAAGGATATAAATATTATCATAAATATAGTACAGAACAACTTAAATCACTCAAAGCTCTTTTATTGTTATTGTCAGATAAACATGGAATTAACTTAAAAGATGGAATAGTCTCTATGTTACATAAATCTAGTTTATTATATAATGCAACAGCAAAGAGCTATGTAGATGGCAATGCAAATGTCTTTAATTATAATGAAAGTGCTAACATTGGTAATATTAAAGGAGTTCTCACGCACGGTCAGGTTAGGTCTGATAAGTCAGATGTATTTCCACAGAAAGAATTAATCACAATGTTAATGTCGCTATAGTATGAAAATGATCTTCGCATTGCTTTTTAGTACAATGATATATGCACAGGATTGTTCACCATATCATAAGATTAAAAATTGGGAAACAAATGATGATGTTGATTTTACAATATCATGGGTTAGTTGTTTTCATGCATCTGGTTTAGTATTCTCAATGGACTACAGTAATATTTCAACAGGAGTTCATTTAATGGGAACAGGTCATAACAACGCGGCTTATGCTTTTCTAGGTTACCAATATCAACCTATTAAAAAAGTTAAGTTATCAGCGGGTCCATTATATAGATTAAATAATAATAGTAACATTATGTTAGGACATTATGGAGCTGATCTTAAATTATACAAATCTATTTGGTTTACTAGCAGAGTTCTACACATTAAAAGAGGCTTAAGATATCTGAATGTCGGTGTTAAGTTATCAGTTTAGTGAAACTAACTCTGTATTTTACGTATAACCTGTAAATAAACATACAACATGCATATAGAAGAAACACCACAAGGAAGCCCGACTGAAGCAACCAAGCCAATGACTTCGCCATTTGATGAGGTGAAAGACATGACAGAAACACAAGCTCTAAATATTTTGATACAAGCAGCAAACGCGGCTCAAGGTACAGGAGCATTAAGTGTGAGAGATTCGGTATTTGTAGCTGCAGCTGCAGAATTATTAACAAAACCATATAAAGACAATAAATAATGAAAATTGAAGTATCCAACGGAGAAATCCTAGACAAGTATTCAATCTTAGAGATTAAATTAAAAAAGATTGCTGACGAAGAAAAACGAGCTAACATTACTAAAGAATATCAGTCACTAACACCGAATATTACAGATATCTTTGCAACAGCAGATCGTAATGGTGACTTAAATACATTAGAGGTTTTATATAAAAGCTTATTAGATATCAATCAGACTCTTTGGAATATTGAAGATATGATTAGAGACTGCGAACGAGAAGAATCTTTTGGAGAAGATTTTATTGAATTAGCAAGATCTGTATATTATACAAATGATGATAGATCAGAAGTAAAGAAAACAATTAATAAATTAACTGGATCTTTACTAGTAGAAGAAAAGTCCTACGAAGAATATAAATAAATGTCAAAACAGGTTGCAATATGTATCGACACGCCTGCGTTAGGTGACACTTTAGCTGCAATTCCAACTCTTAGGAAATTGTCAAAAGCATATGAATCACAACTTATAGTTTTCTCTAGTAAACCATTTTTATTTGAAAATCATCCATTAGTGTCAAAAGCACTTAAGTTAGATGATCCATTACGAAATGATCCTTCCATTAAAGTGTATCGTACGTTTATGCCAATTGTAGGACAAACATATGATCTAAGAGGAGAATCTGTAGAGTTTAGATCCTCTAATATGGATATTAGACAATTTCATGCAGTGTCACTCGGATTTAGTTTAACCGAGGCTGAAATGGAAATGGATCTTTATATAGAAAGAGAACGTGAAATAGGATTTGAAGATTATGTTATAATTCACCCAACACATACTTGGCCAAGTAGAACATGGGATCAAGATAAATGGCAAACTCTAGTTAATAGATTAAACGCTAATGGAATCCCAGTCGTTGCAGTAGGTAGAGACTCACATGAAGTTGGTACATTTGCAGTAGATAAACCCGTAATGAATTTAAATATTGAGCTAGGTGTTAATTTACTAAATGATCCTAATAATGATCCAGCTGAATTAAGATGGATGATGAATAATAAAGCTCGAGCTATAATTACTATGGATTCAGGTTTATTACATATTGCAGGAACCACAGATGTCAACATTATTCAATTAGGTAGTTCTATAGATCCTAAATTAAGAGCACCATATAGAAATGGCTCTCAAGATTACAAATATAAATATGTAGGAGGAGGATGTGATATTTTCTGTTCTAGTAATATGAAATATAATATTAAAGAACATGATACTATTCAAGCGATTCCACCACAAATATATTGTCTAGAAAATAAACCAACATTTGAGTGTCATCCTAATGTAGATCAAACGTTTAACGCAGTCCTAGATTTATATGATAAGTCAGAACTGAAAGAAACAACATTAAATAGTATGTCAAAAAAGAAACTATTATTTTTAGCACCACACTTGAGTACAGGTGGAATGCCACAATTTGTATTGAAACGAGTTGAGGCCATGTTAGATGCTTCTGAATATGAAGTACATGTAATAGAATACACACAATACAGTAATATCTATAATGTACAAAGGGATCAGATAATAGAAAAAGTAGGCGCAAGATTTCATTCTATAGGGTTTTTAAACTCATTAGATATTTCTGAAAGAGCACGCTTATTAATGGAGAAGATTGAAGAAATCAATCCAGATATTGTACATATTGATGAATGTCCAGAATCTTTTGATGGTTTTAATAAATTAGATCATTCAGCAATGGATTGGTTATATAGTAAATCATGGAAAGTAGTAGAAACATCACATAACATTTGGTTCGATTCAGCAAACAAGAGAAACGATCCAGATATGTATATGATGTGTACTCCTCACCATTTAAAAACATTTAGTAAAAGAGATGGTTTAAAACCAGTAATTGAATATCCTATTATTAATAAAAAGCCATCTACTTTAGAAAGAGCAAAGGCACGTGGTAAGTTAGGATTTGGAATCGATAAAATACATGTATTAAATGTAGGTTTATGGACACCAGGCAAAAACCAATCTGAAGGAGTTGATATTGCAAGAATAGTAGAAGCATCACATCCTGGTCAATTTCAATTTCATTTTGTAGGCAATCAAGCTGAAAACTTTGAACAATATTGGGGACCAGTTATGAAGAAGCTTCCAGATAATGTCACAGTATGGGGTGAAAGATCTGACGTTGATACATTTATGAGTGCATGTGACGCATTTATGTTTAACTCGACATGGGAGTGTAGTCCATTAGCATTGCGTGAAGCAATTGGAAGTGGTTTAATTACATTCTCAAGGGACTTAGAACAATATGAAGACATGTTTACACCTTACATTGTCCCACTCTCTAATGACCTCCATGAAAATGTTGATCAATTAATCAGAACACTCAAATCATCAAAGGATCAAGGAAAAAATATACCAGATCATGATTTTGAACGCTTCAAGCAAGACCACTTAGATCAATATCAATTAGTCTTAGATACCCCAAGGGGCCACCGCAAGCCGCCCGCACCACTTAAACCTAGTTGGACACTCGAATACCACGATGGACCTAGAGTAGTGTGCCACGAGGCTGGTTCTGAACCACTTACAGTGGAATTCTGGGATGGTACTGATCTAGTTTACACAGAAGCCACAATTAAATCAGGCAACTGGTACCAACCAAAGAGACACTGGTGGACTGAATGGACTGTAAAACTTCTGAATGGAGATCGACTAGTACATCAAGAGACCCTAACACTCGAAGGCCGAGAGCTAACTATAGAAATGGCGAGCTCATCACTCGGAGACACCCTATCATTTATGGGGCAGTTACACACGGTGATGTATATACACAAGCCATCACAATTATATGTGAAGACACACAAACCCTGGCTGTTTGACAAGGCATGGTATTTAGAAAGGGGTATAGAAATCATTGACTGGTCAGAGCCTACAAAGGGTGCACTGATGACAGTCGGAGTCTTTTATACTCAGGAAGAGCCATGGCAAAGACACAACCACAAATACGATTGGCGTCAAATACCTCTGGGGAAAATCGCTGCTGATAGGATTGGTGTGCCATATAAAGAACAGAGACCTAGACTAGCGCCCGAATTCTTGGAAACCACTACCAAATCAAGTGAACCACAGATAGTGATAGCAACTCAATCAACCGCTCAAGCCAAGTATTGGAATAATCCAACTGGATGGCAAGAGGCTATTGATTGGTGTACCCAACATGGTGTTAAAGTCTTACATGCATCGAGCGAAGGTACAGAACTGACTGGCATAGAACAATTACCAGAGTCTTTAGTTGATGTCGCGCGAGCGATTAGATCTGCAGACATGTTTATTGGAATTTCCTCTGGCTTGTCTTGGTTCGCTTGGGCACTTGAAGCTGAAACAGTTATTATTAGTGGCTTTACAGATCCTTATGTGGAATTTGAATCCGCTACTTATATTAATAATCATCAAGCATGTCATGGTTGTTGGGGATGGGATACATTTGATAAAGGTGATTGGCATTGGTGTCCAGCATGGAAAGGCACTCAAAGACAATTTGAATGTACCAAAACAATTGGTTCAGACAGAGTTATAAAAGTAATTAACAATCATTTATATGGAGAATAAAAGAGCAATAGTAACTGGAGGTGCTGGCTTTATTGGTACTCATCTAGTAAAAAGACTTCTTAATCTAGGATGGCAAGTAACTGTCATAGATAATTTTAGTACTGGAACCATAGACAACATTAAAGATTTGGGATGTGACTTTATAGAAGAGCATATCCATAATCCTGTTATTCAAACATGGAAAATACCACATGATGTATTATTTCATTTAGCAGCACCAGTTTCTGTTGAAGAGAGTTTAAGTAATCCTAGTAAATACTACGATGAAATTGTCGGAGGTACAGCTAATATAGTTGAATGGTCTTTAAAACAAGGGAATAGAAATATTGTTGTAGCATCTACTGCGGCTATTTATGGAAACTCACAACTATTACCATATAAAGAATCAAGTGCAATTGAACCTATTAGTCCATATGCAAAAGCAAAACGATTGACAGAGTTATTATTAGAAGATGAATCTAAAAATACGCCATTTAAAGGCACAGCATTAAGATTTTTTAATGTATATGGTGAAGGTCAAAGAAATGAAGGTGGTTATTTAAGTGCTGTTCCTATTTTCTTAAATCAATTTGAATCATTTAAGCCAATTACAGTTACTGGAGATGGCCAACAAACCAGAGATTGGGTTTATGTTGGAGATGTAGTTAATGCATGTATTGCAGCATATGATAATACACAAACAAATGGTATTAAAATATTAAACGTCGCATCAGGTCAAGAAACTACTGTAATGGATTTAGCCGAAGCATTTGGTGGAGAGATAGTTCATATAGAAGAGAGATTAGAACCTAAAAGATCAGTAGCACATATTAATAAAATTAGTAAAGAGTTAGGGTGGAAACCAGAAACAAATTTACTATCATGGGTAAAAAGAATAAAGTAAATGAATAAATTTAAATTATTATTAATTGCTTTAGGTATAACTATAACCAGTTATGGACAATCTGTTAAAAAAATCAAGACAGAAGTATTTAGTGTAACCTATTCAGAAATATATCAACAGCCTCTTGAAGTTTCATATCAAGTAAAGTGTATAGATGGTGATGCAGATAGATCGGGAATGAGCTTTAAAAAATATCCTGGAGTTATTACATCAGATGATAAGGATTATATTAACAATGTATGGGATAAAGGTCATATGGCACCTGCTGCAGATTTTAATTGTACCGAAGAATTACTAGAAGGTACATTCAGTTATCTTAATTGTGCGTTACAACACCAAGGACTTAATCGTGGACCATGGAAAGAATTAGAACGATTTGAAAGAAATTTAGCAAAAGTGTATGCATTTGTTTCAGTGACAGTTGTAATTAAATTTGACCCACAAAATGACAAGCGTTGGCTTAAAACTGGAGCATTAGTACCTATTGGATTTACAAAAATAATCCAATGTGATGGAGAAAGATTTGAATTTTACTTTCCAAATGCTGATGTTGCCGGCAGAGATTGGTCAGAGTTTAAAATAAATTAATGAAAGTTATTAAAATTATATTGTTCATTATCACTGAAAGATATAAAGAGTATAAAAAAAATAAAAGAAAATCTATTTGGGATTTATAAAAAATTATTTATGACAGAAGAACAAATTGATAGAATTATAGAAATGGCATGGGAAGATAGAACCCCGTTTGAAGCCATAGAATTTCAGTTTGGATTAAAAGAGAATGATGTAAGAAAAATAATGAGGGCAAATATGAAAGAATCCTCATTTAAAATGTGGAGAGAACGCGTTAAAGGCAGGAAAACAAAACACGGTAAATCAAATCCGTCAACAAAATTTAAATCTAAAAATCAAAAAACTAATAGATGAAAAAAGGAATAATAGCTGGAAATTTTGACATAATACATCCAGGTTATATAAAGATGTTTAAAGAAGCAGCATCAATGTGTGATTGTTTAATAGTTTTACTACATACTGATCCATCAATTGAAAGACCATCTAAGTTACCTCCAATACTGAGCGTAGAAGAAAGAATAGAAATCTTAAGTGAATTCAACTTAATATGCGGTGTCCATATATACACATATGAAGCGCAACTTTTAGATTTATTAAAGATGGGTGAATTTGATGTTAGATTTCTAGGAGATGATTATATTAATAAGCCATTTACAGGCGATAATTTAAATATACCAATTCATTATTTAAATAGAGATCATGGATGGTCAACTACTAAGTTTAAAAAACTTATAGCTAAAACTCTGAAATAGTGAAATGTCAATCACAATGGTGGGTTTATATAGTTAGATGTTCAGATGGTTCTTTATATACTGGAATCACAGTTGACAAGGATCGTAGAGTTGATGAACACAACACTTCAAATAAGGGTGCAAAGTATACAAGATCCCGACGACCAGTCCATCTAGTGTACTCTGAGAAGCAAGAGAATAGATCCTTAGCATCTAAACGGGAAAGTACAATAAAAAAACTAACAAGAAATGATAAACTTTCCTTAATATCTAAATATAAGTAATATGAAAATAGAAACAGAAAAAATTAAATTTAACTTCTCATTTCCAACTATTATATTTGCAATTCCAACCGCAATAATAGGACACAGTATACATGGTAGTTTTTGGTGGACA
>Ga0075441_10000627_pt1 | contig 17739 bp, 15 predicted proteins | sample CoawatmetaG00DNA_FD_71582 | JGI IMG/M metagenome (GOLD analysis project Ga0075441, IMG submission 71582) | Marine microbial communities from the West Antarctic Peninsula - Coastal water metaG002-DNA | ecosystem: Environmental > Aquatic > Marine > Coastal | place: Atlantic Ocean: West Antarctic...
GAACAACACCTTGCGTTTGATTACGCCTAGACGGGCCAGTCCCAGTCGTCGCTTTTGCCCAGCAGACAAAGTGCCGGCGATGCGGGTCTGCAAGTCGCGAATGTCGAATTGATCCCAGACCATATCCGGCACCGCATTACCGTAGATATCCGCCCAGAACTGAAGGTTTTCCTCAACGGTCAGCGCCGATTTCACCGCGTCAGCGTGACTGGCATAAGCGCCTTCATCTGCGGGGTAATCAAAGTGGCCAGCGACCGCGCCTTGTAGTCCTGCAAGCGTGCGCAGCAATGTTGTTTTACCGACGCCGTTGGGACCGCGTAAAATAAGTGCTTCGCCCGCGGGCACATCAAATGTCAGCCCTGCCAGCACAGTCGCGCCACCGCGCGCCACTGCCAGATTTTGAACTGACAGCACGGGGCTAGACTGGTAACAGGGCAGCCGCGACGCGGCGCCCTTCGGACAACAACACATTATAGGTTCGACAGGCTGCAGGTGACGCCATGGGTTCGATCCCGATGCCTGCATCGTCGAAAATGCTGCAAAAATCTGCGGGAAGATGCGCCACGTCGGCCCCTGTGCCCACAAAAATCACATCAACAATGTCAGTCAAATCAAGCAGGGTCTGCGTGTCAATGAACCCGCCCCAAGGCTTAACACCTTGCGGGGTCACGACGATGAGCCCCTTGTGAACCGTACCACCCACACGAAAGAAACCTGGTCCATAGCCATCAATTGGCAGGCTATTGTCAAAGCGGATTTCGTTCAGGCGCATATCAAATCTACCCTAAGCGTCAACGTTGGAAAACTGGTTGCCCGCTGTGCTGTCTGGCTTGGACCAATCGCGTTTCACGCCAAGAACAAGCAGCGCGGCAGAGGCGACAAAGATCGACGAATATGTTCCGATCAACACGCCCCACATCATTGCGAACACGAACCCGCGGATCACGTCACCACCCAAAATGAACAGCGCAAGCAACGCAAGCATCGTGGTTACAGATGTCATCAACGTACGTGACAGAGTTTCGTTGATCGATTTGTTCAGCACGTCTTTGAGCGGTAACTTCTTATATTTGCGCAGGTTTTCCCGCACACGGTCAAACACGATCACCGTATCGTTGATCGAATAACCAACGATCGTTAAAAGTGCCGCGATGATCGCAAGGTCAAACTTAATCTGCAACTCAGAGAAAATCCCGATCGTCAGGGCAACGTCATGGGTCAACGCCAAGACAGCCCCCACAGCAAACTGCCATTCGAACCGCATCCAGATATACAACAAAATCGCCACAACAGCCAAGGCGACCGCAATAAACGCCGTCTGGATCAGCTCTCCGGATACCTTTGGCCCGACGGATTCGACCGAAGGGAACGTGATATTTGGAGACACGCCACGCAGCGCGTCCTGCACAGCCGTGATGGTTTCATTTGTCACGCTTTCTTCGCCGGCTTGGGCTTGAATACGGACCATGGCCACGTTTTGATCGGCCTCAAAGCTCGGATCGAATACTTCGGTGATGGATACATCGCCAAGTTCCAACGGCACGAGTGCCTCGCGATATGCCGCCACATCCACAACCACTTCGGACTGTGTTCGGATGCTTGTGCCGCCTTGAAAATCGATGCCATAGTTGAGCCCTTGGATCAGAAACGACCCAAGAGCGACGACCATCATCAACAACGAAATACCAAGCCAGATGCGCGCCTTAGCAAAAAAGTCGATAGACGTGTTATCGCGAACCAGTTTCAGACGCATATCAAACCTCGATTGTTTTGGGGCGCTTGCGCGCGAACCACATCACGATCAAGACGCGTGTGACGAAAATGGCGGTAAAGACCGATGTGATTATCCCAAGGCCTAACGTAATCGCGAATCCGCGTACCGGCCCCGACCCCATCACAAATAGGATCGTCGCAGTTATGAACGTGGTGATGTTTGCATCAATGATTGACGATAGCGCCTTTTCATAGCCAAGCTCGATCGCGCGTGCGGGCCCTTTGGCGGTGCGCAACTCTTCTCGGATACGTTCAAATACGATCACGTTGGCATCCACAGCCATACCGATTGTCAAAACGATCCCCGCAATACCGGGCAAGGTCAACGTCGCCCCGATCATGGACAACAACCCAAAAAGCAGGCCCACATTGATTATCAACGCGATGTTCGCAAAGACGCCGAACAAACCATATGACAGCGCCATATAGAGCAGAACAAGCAGACCAGCGACCAAGCATGCGACCTTACCTGCGTCGATGCTATCTTGGCCCAACTCCGGCCCAACGGTGCGTTCTTCAAGGAATGTCAGTTCAGCTGGCAGCGACCCTGCCCGCAACAAAATCGCAAGGCTTGTGGTTTCTTCAACTGTAAAGCGCCCAGTGATAATGCCCGACCCGCCCGAGATGTGAGATTGGATGGTTGGCGCGCTAATCACTTCGTTATCAAGCACAATGGCAAACGGTAACCCGATGTTGTCCGCGGTATAGTCGCCAAATTTACGCCCGCCCGAAGCGTTGAACCGGAAGTTCACGGCAGGACGTCCGTTTTGGTCAAACGCGGGTTGCGCATCAACCAGATTTTCGCCAGTCACGACAGGGCTACGTTCAAGGATGAAATATGTACCCGGCTCGTCGATGGATGGCACCAACTGATTGCCTGCGCCGGGGGATGCGTCAGGGTCGCCTGTGCGGTTCACAACTGACTGGAACGTCAAAAGTGCGGTTTTGCCGATCAGGTCTTTGACCTCTTGCGCGGAGCCGACGCCGGGCACCTGTACCAGGATACGCTCAGAACCTTGGCGCTGAATTGTTGGTTCGCGCGTGCCTGCCTCGTCGATACGGCGGCGGATAATTTCCAGTGATTGCGCCATTGTCCGGTCGTCCACTGCCTGCTTTTCGGCCGCCGACAACGATATGGTCAAGATTGCGCCGTCGCGTGACACGTCGATGTTGTTTTGGCCTGCCCCTACAAGGGACGCCACAGGTTGTGCCAAACCGCGCACCAATGACACGGCTTGATCGCCAGCTTCAGGGTTTGATATCCGTACGCGCAAGGTATCTTCGGGGCCGTCTTCACGCGTGACAAATCCAATCGTGTTGCGCTCAGCCGCCAGCACATCGCGTACTTGCGGCCAAAGGCCATTCATCACCGTGGTGTAGACGTCCGTGACTTGGACTTCAGCAAGCAAATGCGCACCGCCGCGCAGGTCAAGCCCAAGATTCACAAGGCCGGACGGCAGAAACGATGGCCAACTGGTGTCATCGACACCCATCGCCACCGCATCATTATGCGCCTCGACCTTATTGTAGAACCCGTTTGGCATCGCAAGAAATAAGCCAACCGCAACGGTTAGCCAGATCATAGCTTGCTTGATCGGTGAGATATTCAGCATCAGTCACACGCCCCCAAGGCGAAAGTTTTACGTTTTCGCAGGTTCGGTTTTGTTCACAACAGTCGCGATTGTGGAGCGGATCACACGCACGGTCACACCGGATGCAATTTCAACTTCAACTTCTGCAACGTCGTCTTTTACCTTAACCACTTTGCCCATGATCCCGCCTTGGGTGATCACTTGGTCGCCACGACGAAGGGCCGCTACCATCATCTGGTGTTCCTTCAGCTTTTTCTGCTGTGGACGGATAAGTAGGAAATACATAATCCCGAAGATGAGGATCAGTGGAATAAGTGATTCAATACCCTGCATGGTGGTCCCTTGTCGTTTGTTAGCTGGCCAGTCCATTGTGGCGGCCAAAGTCGCGGCACATTAGGCCCGCCCCTCGTCAATGGCAACCAGATTGGGCGCATTTCAGAGGTTCACAGCCGTGCTTGTTTACGGCATATGGGGACACACCTAGAATTTGCCAACCGAAGGACCAGACATATGCATGATATTCGCATGATCCGTGACAACCCTGCCGCTTTTGATGCCGCCCTGTCGCGTCGTGGCATGGATGGTGTTTCGTCCCAAGTATTGGCTTTGGACGAGGCCCGACGCACCAAAATCTTGGCGTCTGAGACGGCACAAGCCGATGCAAACAAGGCTGCCAAAGAAGTAGGCGCTGCCAAGGGCCGCGGTGACGAGGATGAATTCCAGCGATTGCGTGCATTGGTCGCTACCAAAAAGGCCGAGATCGCAGCGCTAAACGAAGAAGCCAAGGAGGCCAGTGTCACGCTACACACATTGATGCTGACCCTGCCAAACTTGCCTTACGCCGATATCCCTGATGGCAAAGACGAGGCAGACAACGTTGAAATGAAAAAGCACGGCAGCGTTCGGAACTTTGCATTTAATCCGGTCGAGCATTTTGAAATCGCTGGAGTCGTCCCCGGTATGGACTTTGAAACGGCAGCCAAACTGGCGGGTAGCCGTTTTGTTTTGATGTCTGGCGCTGTGGCGCGTGTGCACCGCGCGCTTGGTCAGTTCATGCTTGATACCCATGTTGAAGAAAATGATCTGGTGGAAACCAACACCCCCGTGCTGGTCCGCGAAGAAATGCTGTACGGCACAGGCCAATTGCCAAAGTTTGGCGAGGACAGCTATCAGACGACCGATGGTTGGTGGCTGATCCCTACTGCAGAGGTCACGCTGACCAATATAGTGAATGGCCTGACGTTAGAAGCCGATGTCCTGCCCCGTCGTTTTGTGGCACATACGCTGTGCTTCCGGTCCGAGGCCGGATCAGCGGGCCGCGATACATCGGGCATGTTGCGTCAGCACCAGTTCGAAAAGGTCGAGATGGTCACCGTGTGCCACCCAGACACTTCTGACGCTGAACATCTGCGTATGACTGCTTGCGCCGAAGGTATTCTGGAACGCCTCAACCTGCCCTACCGCACCGTTGTGCTTTGCACAGGTGACATGGGTGCAGGCGCGCGCCGGACTCACGATATTGAGGTTTGGTTGCCCGGCCAAAATGCTTATCGCGAAATTTCATCCATCTCGACCTGTGGCGATTACCAAGCCCGCCGAATGAACGCGCGGTTTAAGCCAGAGGCAGGTGGCAAGCCGGAATTTGTGCATACGCTTAATGGCTCCGGCCTTGCGGTGGGTCGTTGCCTGATTGCGGTGCTTGAGAACGGACAGCAAGTAGACGGCTCTGTTGTACTGCCAGAGGCGCTGCACCCCTATCTGCGCGGCAAAACGACAATCAACGCCGATGGAACGCTTATTTAAAAATCACGTGATCTGGGCCGCACCTGCGTGTCCAGATCATGGGTGGTCTCACGGTCGCGGCCGATCACAGCGCAAAACGATGACTGTTCAAAAACGACTATAAGTTGGGCAACATGAAGGTTTAGTTTGTTGAGGAACTTCAGTATCACTCACTCAAAGGTTGTTGAGTGAAAGAAATTATGTCCCTTAGAAACATTGCGCAATCTCTTAAACTTATAACCAAAACAGCAACTGTTTTTGTCGCAGCATTAACTGCTCTATTTTTCTTACCGCCACATGTCGCTTCGGCACTTCCACACGATGACGGCGTTGTGTCCGTGGGTGATCGTGAGTTTTATGTAGGAGAGCTGACGCAATCCTTCGGGGATGATGCGTGGTCGTTTGATTTTAGGCACGCACCGTGGCTCAAAATACTCTTGGATAATGATCCGCTTTTATCGGACCAATCTGTCATCTTTTTTCGCAGCGGCGTTCCCGCAACGGACTTGGTCGGCGAGGTTCCAACTGAAATGAAGGAGCATGAGAGACTGGAGGATGATCCTGCATATATGGCGGACGGCCATGATGTCGTTATATTTGGCGATCTCGATGAAGATGTCTACCCAAAGAATTCCCCCATTAAATATTCGGTTTCTTGCACCCGTGGTGGGTTTAATCCTGGCGAGTTGAATTTGTGTAGCATTCGTGTGGCCTATCCATATGCAAGCAACGTGTTGCTTAGGGCAAGAAAGTACTTTCCCGGAAAACTACCTGAGATCAGCGGAAATTTCGAGCCTATCGCAGCAAGAATGATTGAAATTGCCGTCTGTCTGGATGTAACCGACCAAAGCGATGCTGAACGGCAGACAAGTGGGACCGAGCTTTTAGAGCAAAACCCATATCTGTCTGATTGCAAAATTTCACTCAGTTCGTAGCTTCGTTGCAAATCAGATTACATTTACTGCCTCAGCGTTGAACGAGCCCTGTTCAAAACCAGCCTTTTGAAATCTGCGGGCACCACGGAATAATGGTAGGTGGTGCCCTGCAACAGATATCTAATCGCCGCTTGGCTTTTTGATGTGCTTGGACAGACGGCCAGTCTGCTTCTTTTTCTTGTTCTTGAACGGGTTTTTGTCGCCCTGATCGCGCAGCGTCAGACGGATTGGCGTTCCGGGCATGTCAAAATCTTCACGCAAGCCGTTGACCAAATACCGCGAATAGCTGGCCGGCACGAGTTCTGGGAACGATGACATCACAACAAAGCCAGGGGGGCGCGTTTTGACCTGTGTGGCATAGCGCATCTTAATCCGGCGACCACCGGGTGCGGGCGGCGGGTGCTGTTCCAGCATACCCGTCAGCCAGCGGTTTAGATGCGCAGTCGTGATACGGCGGTTCCAAACTTCGTGGGCACGCATGATCGCCTCTTGCAAGCGGTCCAGCCCCTTGCCCGTTTTGGCAGACACGGTGACTAGAGGCGCGCCTTTCAGCTGCGGCAGCAAGCGCGCAAATTCTTCTTTCAGCTCTTTGAGCTTGTCTTGCTTTTCGGTCTCGACGTCCCATTTGTTGACGGCGATCACAACGGCACGGCCTTCACGTTCGGCCAAATCGGCAAGACGCAAATCTTGTTGTTCAAACGGGATTTCCACATCAAGCAAGATTACAACAACTTCGGCAAACTTTACCGCGCGCAGGCCATCAGAGACTGACAGCTTTTCAAGCTTTTCTTGCACCTTGGCCTTGCGGCGCATACCAGCGGTATCGAAAATCCGCATTGGCACACCGACACCGTCGGTCCCTGCCCAATCTTGGCGCACAGAGATCGCGTCACGGGTGATGCCCGCCTCTGGGCCAGTCAAAAGGCGCTCTTCGCCGATGATCTTATTGATCAGCGTGGACTTGCCCGCGTTTGGACGACCACAGACCGCAATTTGCAGCGGCTTTTCAGCTGTGGGGACGCGCGGCGCATCTTCGTCGTCTTCGCCCACGTCTACATCAATATCAGGCGAATCTTCTTTGGCTCGCTCGTCAAATGCATCAGACAACGGCATCAAGAAATCATAAAGTTCGTCCATGCCTTCGCCGTGTTCGGCGGACAGACGGATCGGTTCGCCAAGGCCAAGCGAGAACGCCTCGAGGTAGCCAGCTTCGCCAGCGCGTCCTTCGGATTTGTTCGCAGCAAGGATCACATTGGCGTTTTTCTTGCGCAGAATATCAGCAAAAACGATATCTGTCGGGGTCACGCCGACACGCGCATCGATCATAAATAAGCAAACATCCGCCATTTCAACGGCGCGTTCTGTCAGGCGGCGCATACGGCCCTGCAGGCTGTCGTCGGTTGCGTCTTCGAGCCCTGCGCTGTCAATCACGGTGAATCGCAGGTCGACAAGACGCGCTGCACCTTCCCGCAAATCACGCGTTACACCGGGTTGGTCATCGACCAACGCAAGCTTTTTACCAACTAAACGGTTGAAAAGCGTGGATTTCCCAACATTGGGGCGGCCCACAACGGCAAGGGTAAAGGACATCGGTTCAGGCTCCTGACGGGTTCAAGTCGCAGGCGTTACACCAATACGGTGCTAACGGAAAGCCACCAGTTGACCTGTCTTGGTAATGACGTAAAGGACACCGCCTGCGACAACAGGGCTGGCAGCAGCGCCACCGGCCACGGCCACGGTCCCAGTCAGTGCGCCAGAGACCGGATCAAACTGTCGGATGGTCCCATCGGTTGATGCAACAATCAAACGCCCTCCCGCCAGAATTGGCCCATAATGAGCGGCCACTGCAGGCTGTCTGCGGGTGCTTTCAACTTTGGCTGCGGGCAGCGTTATGCGCCACACAGGATCGCCCGTTGCAGCATTAAGACGCACAAGTTCATTCAGGTCATTTACGAAAAATACGGCGTTGCCTGCGGGCCAAACGGGGCCAAGCGCGCCTTCGTTCGCTGTCCAGATTCGGTCACCGTTAAAGCTATCGAGGGCGGCCAATTGCCCACCAAAGTTACCGACGTAAACGCGGTTGCCTGCAATCACAGGATCGCTAGAGATGTCAGACACCAGTGTCGCTGCCTTGCCTATCCGTTCGCCGGACACGACGCTTTGCCAGCGGCGCGTGCCGCCTTGGGGGAAAGTTGCAACGACCTCACCAGACGGAAACGGGAACACAGCAAGATCGCCGTTGACCGCAGCCCCTGCCCCACCACCAAAGTTCGCGACCGACGGTGTACCGGATAATTGCCATTGAATACGGCCAGTGGCCGAATCCAGCGCCCAAGCAGTGCTGTTGCGCGCCACGACATAAACCAGATCATCGCGCACGGTTGGCGCAGACGTACCGGGTGCATCAAGGTCTTGGGTCCACAGTTCTGCGCCGGACGCCGCATCAAGGGCTGTCAGCTCGCCAAAGCCGGTTGTGACAAACACAGTGCCACCCTCAACGGTCAAACCACCGCCAGACGCATCGGATGCATTGTCATTGCGTGGCGCCACATCTGCGGCCCATACAGGCGCGCCAGAGGTTGCGGTCGCCGTCACACGCGCACGGGCGTCAAGCGTATAGACCACGCCACCAGCCACGACAGGTTCAGACGTAATGCGTGCGCGGCGGCTGTCGCCCTCGCCAATGTTTACGGCAAATATTTGGGTCAGCGTCACCCCGAGTGCAGGGTGGCTGATGCGGTGATCGGCGCCGCCGTTGCGATGGGTCCAATCTGCGTTCACGCGAGCAGCTGCGAGATTAATAGTCGCGGCTTGGTTCACAAATGCTGCATTCTCGCGGATCGCGACGTGTTCGCCGGGTAAAATCACGTCAACTTCGCCGCAACCGGCCAAAAGTGCAGCCAACAGGCCAGCGGTATATATCGTCTTGGCTGTCACGGAATTTAGTCCCTTTGCAGTCTTATTCGGCAGGCGCTGGCGCAGTGATGTCACCACCCAAGGCCACAATCAGCGTTTGGGCGCGATCACGCAAGCCCCGTGTCACACCCGCGTCCTCGGATATCAGGCGCATCGTGGCGATTGCGGCATCCGTGTCACCCGCTTCGATCTGCATCAGGCCAATCTGCTCGCGTGCAATCAGAGCAAACGAAGCCCCCGGTTGGGCAAGCGTTTCAAGTAGGGTCATGCGCGTTGCGGTATCTTCCGACGGCAACATCGCGGCCTTTAAGGCAGCAAGGTCGCGGTAAATTTCAGGCACATCGGTATTTACAGCCAAGCCACCAAGGGTTTGTGCCGCGGCCTCAATTTGACCTGCATCTTGCTGTGAAGCTGCCGTAAGAAGCGCAGCCACGGCGGCAGAAGGCCCTGCTGCATCAATGGCAGCAAGCGCCGCGGCGCGCTCTTCCGCAGCGTCAGTGGAAAGCGCATCCAGCATCTGGTCGCCGATCGCTTCAGCCGCCGATCGCGTCTGTGCCTTGCTATACTCGTTATAGGCAGCACCGCCAACAAGACCGACAACCACAACAACAGCGATCCAACCATACCGGCGCAAATAGCCATATAGCGCATCGCGGCGGACTTCGTCAGTGACTTCATTGATAAAGCTGTCGCTATCGCTCATGGCTGGCCCCTTTTTGGCGTGGATCAAACTGATCCGTTGATGGTTCATATCGCCAATTGCGGTTGCTTGCCAAGACCCCACGCGGGACGGTGGCGGTGTGGCGCGTTAAACGGAAATGGTTTCGTCCTCGGATTGGCGGTTCCACAAGTGCGCATAGCGACCATCGGCTGCCAAAAGCGCATCGTGCGTGCCGCGTTCTACAATAACGCCCTCTTCGAGCACAACAATCTGATCCGCCTCTGCGATGGTCGACAAACGGTGGGCAATTGTGATGACGGTACGACCCTTGGCCATGGCTTTCAGTTCGGCCTGAATTTCCATTTCGGTTTCAGTATCCAATGCGGATGTTGCTTCATCCAATAATAAGATCGGCGGGTTTTTCAACAAGGTCCGCGCAATGCCAACCCGCTGCTTTTCACCACCAGATAACTTAAGGCCACGTTCACCGACCGTTGTTTCATAGCCATCCGGCAGGCTAACAATGAAATCATGGATCTTGGCGGCCTTCGCTGCTGCAAAAATCTCTTCCTCGGGCGCGGATGGTCGGCCATATGCAATGTTATAGTGTACAGTATCGTTAAACAGCACGGTGTCCTGCGGCACGACACCAATTTGTTCGTGAAGACTTGTCTGCGTGACATCGCGCACATCTTGACCGTCGATGCGCAAGGCGCCTGAATTGACATCGTAAAATCGAAACAACAGCCGTCCGATGGTCGATTTACCAGACCCAGATGATCCGACAATAGCCACCGTCTGACCAGGTTTTGCCGTGATGCTAACACCCTTAAGAATTGCGCGCTCTGGGTCATAACCAAAGTGGACATCTTCAAGAACAATCTCGCCCGACTGCACATTTAGAACCTTTGCGTCCTGAGTATCGACAACTTCGGCGGGTTGCTGTAACAAATCGAACATTTCTCCCATATCGATCAATGCCTGACGAATTTCGCGGTAGACCGTCCCTAGAAAGTTTAGCGGCATCGTGATTTGGATCATATAGGCATTCACCAGAACAAAATCACCGACGCTAAGGTCGCCATTTTGCACACCAATTGCTGCCATCACCATAACGGCTACCAAACCACCTGTAATCAATACCGCTTGGCCAAAGTTCAGAAACGCAAGCGTATAATTGGTCTTGATCGCAAAGGTTTCATATTGACGCATGGCGTCGTCGTAACGGTCCGCTTCCCACTTTTCTGCGCCGAAATACTTGACAGTTTCAAAGTTTAGCAGGCTATCGATAGCCTTTTGGTTGGCGTCTGTATCTTGGTCGTTCATCTGTTTGCGAATTTTGACGCGCCATTCGGTCACCGCGAAAGTGAACCAAACATACAGACCGATGGTGACCACAACGACCACCAGATACCAAACATCAAACGTCACAAACAAAACGCCTGCGATCATCAGCAATTGCAGGATCAGCGGGCCAACAGAGAACAACAAAAACCGCAGTAGGAATTCAACACCCTTCACGCCACGTTCAATAATGCGCGACAGCCCACCGGTTTTACGGGTGATGTGATAGCGCATCGACAGGCGGTGAATATGAGTAAACGTTTCAAGCGCAAGTGCCCGCAGCGCACCCTGCCCTACCCGCGTGAAAATCACGTCGCGCAGTTGTTGCAGGCCAACAGACATCAGCCGTGCAAATCCGTAAGCCAAGGTCAGGCCAACCGCGCTGAGCCCCAAGTATGTCGCGACAGTTGGTTCCTCTGGGGCCAACGCATCAACGGCTTGGCTAAAGAATTGCGGCGTTACAACAGCGATGATTTGCGACAGGAACAAAGCGGCCATCGACGCCACGACCCGTACTTTGACAGTCGTATTACCAACGGGCCACAGATACGGAATAACGCGGCGGATAACGTTCCACCCTTGAATGCGTGCATCGGACACATTGGCATCGGTAGGGGTCAAGCTGCGCATCAAATTCTCCGGTATATCAGCCCCTTAAACTAAGGACGTCCGTTGGGGATTACCAGAGCTTGTTGGCTATTGATTTACCTCGGGCAGGCGAAATACTTGGCCGGGGTAAATCAAATTTGGGTCGCGAATGCGGTCGCGGTTTGCCTCGAACACTTCGACATACATCACGCCGCTGCCAAATTGGTCGCGTGCAATAGCCCAAAGCGTCGTTCCAGGTTGCACCGTCGTCATCGCCACTTGAAAATCCGGCTTGGCAATGTCGACGGCAAGCGCTTGGGCCACGACCTCGGGTTCTTCACGTTTAAACGGGGTCTCGATACGCGATACGACTTCTCCAGCGGTATCAACTTCGTCGATCCGCAGCGTGTAGATGCCCGTATCGACATCAGGCAAATCAGTACGCCATGTCCCACCAGCCACGATCCGCGATGTCGTGATCGGTTGGTTGTCTAAGTAAACTGTCACGAACCCCTCACCCGCGGCGCGGCCCGCGATCAAGACTTCTCCGCTCGGATTATAGGTAATACTATCAAGCGCTACGTTTGAGAGAACATCAGGGGCTACATTGCTTAAGGCTGGCTGCACAACGTCGACCCCTTCGGCGGTAACAATCAATATCGCTGGGGCTGCAGCAGGCACAGGGACGGGCTGTGGCAACGGAATATCGATAACGGCGGAGCTGCTTTGAACAATAGCGTCATCTGCCACCACGGGATCAGTTTGAGCGGCCAGATCGTCTTGAACAATGGGATCGGCCTCGACGGCAGCCACCACGACTGGCGCGTTGATCGGCGCAATCAGATATGTCTCTGCTGACGCGATTGCGGCACCGTTGGGATCGGCCAAAAGTGATATTGTCTGGCCATCAGCCGAATACGGCAATTGCAGGAACGCGACAAAACTGCCGCTTGCGTCCGTTGTTACGCGTTCAATCGGGGATCCGTTGAGCAGGATATCAACCATTTGGTTTGGCGCCGCACGGCCTGCAAATACAGAACTGCCATCGCCTTCAACACGAAACGTGTCCAACTTTGGCGCTACCTCAACGGGGGCTTCAGCGACCAATTCTGTCGGAGCTACTTCAACTATTTCAGCGGGCGCCTCTGCTACTATTTTCGCAGGTGCGTCATCGACTATTTCAGCCGGTGCGACTTGCACGGCTTCCACAACTGCAGGGGTCAAAACCTCGGCGGGGCGCAACATTGGTGCAACGACAATAATAGCAATGGCCACAGCGCCTGCAGCAACAGTAGCCGAGCGAATTTGCATCGCGTTCGATACAGCCATGTGATCATCCTACCCCAGCCCCGCAACGTGCGGGTTGAGAGACCATAACAACATCGCTATGACCGGTCAAAGGGATCAAACCATCGAGGCCACTACTATGACAAATTTGCCAAAATCCGTCTGCGTCTACTGCGGATCCCGAAACGGTGTGCGTCCATCCTACGGTCAGGCGGCCGATGACACCGGTGCAATGCTGGCCCGACGCGGTTGGCGGTTGGTTTATGGTGCAGGTGATGTGGGCCTGATGGGGCGCGTCGCCAATGCCACCCAAGCTGCGGGCGGCAAGACGTTTGGCGTGATCCCGACCCACCTTTTGGATTGGGAAGTCGGCAAGCGCGACCTGGACACGTTCATCATCACCGAGACCATGCACGAGCGTAAAAAAGTCATGATCATGAACGCAAATGCGGTTGTCATCCTGCCCGGCGGGGCCGGATCACTGGACGAACTGTTCGAGGCACTGACATGGCGCCAGCTTGGCCTGCACAGCAAGCCGATCTTCGTGCTCAACACCGATAATTTCTGGGCGCCGCTCATCGGTCTGATCGACCACTTCATCACAGAAGGATTCGCGGACCCGTCGTTGCTTGATTTCATTCAAGTCGTGGATGATGTCGCTGCTCTGGAAGCAGGCTTGGCCGCCGCCCTGTCCTGACGCCACAACGATACAGAATAGACGATCAACGCGCCCCAAATGATCGGAAATGCGATGGCATGCCAACGCGTGACCACCTCGCCCATGATCAGTGCAGCACAGCCAAATTGCAGCGTTGGGTTAAGATATTGCACCAACCCAATGGTTGCCATGCGTACCCTTCGCGCGGCAAAGCTAAACAAAATCAATGGGCTTGCCGTGAGTGGGCCTGACAGCGCAAGGATAGCATGTGTCGCCAGATCATTGTTACCCCCTGCCCCGGTTCCGTAAAACGCGATCCAAAGTACGGCCAATGGCGCAAGCAAAACCACCTCTGCCGTGACAGAGACAACGGGGCCGATATCCAAGTGCTTTTTGATCATGCCGTAGATACCAAACGTGCCGGCAAGGCCCAATGCGATCCACGGGGCGACGCCCAAGCCGATAGTCAACACCGCCACACCAATCGCTGCCAAGCCAACGGCTATCCACTGTGCACGGCGTAGAACCTCGCCGAAAACAACCATGCCAATGACCACGGCCACCAGTGGGAAGATGTAATATCCAAGCGATGCCTCAAGTCCTTGGCCCGTAGAAATTGCATAGATAAAGCCAAACCAATTGGCCGCGATCATGACAGACCCAGCAAGAATGCTCAGCATCTGACGCGGCTTGGCGAGGGCCTGCCGGACCTCTGAAAGGCGCCCTTGGATTGCGAGGATCAACGTGAAAAACGCGAGCGACCAAAGACCGCGATAGCTCAGAACTTCAAGCGGTGGCACATGGGACACTTGGGCATAATATAGCGGCGACAGGCCCCACACCGTGCAGGCTGTAATGATGGCCAAGACACCTTTTTGATCGTCGCGCATATTGCTGGCCCCTTTTCCGCCATAGACAGGCAAATCACGCAGCTGTGCAACAAAAAAACCCGCCGCATCACTGCAACGGGCCTCTTTTTTCACGTGATCCCAAGCAATTACATGCGGGATGCGACGTTTTCCCAGTTGACCAAGTTCTCAAGGAAATTGGTCAGGTAAACAGGACGCTTATTGCGGAAATCGATGTAATAGGAATGTTCCCAAACATCACAGCCCAGCAACGTTGTCTGACCGAAACAAACAGGGTTCACGCCGTTTTCAGTCTTAGTAACCTTCAGGCCGCCGTCGGTGTCTTTGACCAACCACGCCCAACCGGACCCAAACTGACCAGCGCCAGCAGCAGAAAACTGCGACTTAAACTCGGCGACTGAGCCAAAGCTTTCGACCAATGCAGCTTCAAGCTCGGACGGCATCGCGTTGCCGTCAGGACCCATCATTTCCCAGAACTGGTTGTGATTCCAAAGTTGGCTGATGTTATTGAAGATACCGTTCTGAGCGACCGAAGACGCGTCATACGTGCCCTTAATGATCTCTTCGAGGGATTTATCCGCCCACTGCGTACCTTCAATCGCCTTATTGCCATTGGTGACATAAGCGTTGTGGTGCAAATCGTGGTGGAATTCGAGCGTTTCAGCGGACATGCCTTTAGATGCAAGTGCGTCGTGGGCATACGGCAGATCAGGAAGTTCAAAAGCCATGATGTGTCTCTCTCTTGAAAAAATTGCAGTTTTCTTACCGCTTTACATGTCATAAGTGCCGCCAAGGTCAAGGGTCAGAAATGTCCGACGGCCCCGCCCTTTGCAGCAGCGGCCAGTAACTTGAACGTATAATCAGCGACAGACCGGAAACAGATGATGGCAAACGTGTCGTCGTCTTTCATCCAAAACGCGGCGGCCACTTGGCCCAAGCGGGTCCGGCGAAAATCACCCGGCTGAAACGTTGATGGGTGCAAATCGACAGGGGCGGCTTTCGCCATGACCTCGCGTGAATAGGTGCCCTCGACAAAGATAAGCGCCCGCGCATCAGACAAATTTTCTGCCAAATAATGCTGGCCCTTCAGCGCCTTGTCGATCTTTGCGATCGCATCTGCTGCATCCGCATGCGGCACAAGGATCAGCGCCTCATCAGGCGACATCCATGCCAGTGCGTTATCCCCGCTCATGGTAGCTTGACCCATTTTCGGGAACGTAGCACCGGTTACGGCCTTACAAACCGATTTCAGTTTTGCGTTCGACAAATCACCGCGCAGGGTAATCATACCTTGCAGACCACCTTCACGAACCGTGACTTCGCCTGCGGCGACTGCGCCCTGCAATGCGCTGACAGCATTAGACATTTTGCTTCTCCCCGTCTTTGTCAAAGAACACCTGATCGACGATTTTGGCAGCGACTGTGCCACCGTCAATTTTGTTAAATTCAAGAACTTCGCCCATCCGGTCAGGCCCGTGCAGCACAAGACCCATGGCAATCCCGCGATCCATGTTAGCCGAATAATAGGTCGATGTGACGCGGCCTTGGGTGTTGCGCTGACCGTTGGCATTGACGCCGTCGGCAATCGCATAGGCCCCGTCCGGCAACACGGACCCGTCAACCGTTTCCAAACCCACCAGTTTCCAGCGGTTCGGATCAGCCATATGCGACCGCGTATGCGCGCGCTTGCCAAGGTAGTCATCTTTCTTTTTTGACAAGGCCCATTGCAGGTTCAAATCCTGCGGGATCACTGTCCCGTCGGTTTCGTCCCCGATCATGATAAAGCCCTTCTCGGCGCGCAAAATGTGCAAACATTCGGTGCCATAAGGCATGACGCCAAATTCAGCACCAGCGTCTAGCAATGCATCCCAGAACGCACGCCCTTGGCTTGCTGGGACCGCAATCTCATAGGACAATTCGCCAGAGAAACTAATCCGGTAGGCCCGTGCATCAAAGCCGCCAAGGTTTACATCGCGCCACTGCATAAACGGCAACGTTTCTTTGGACACGTCCATGCCGCCCAGCTTTTCCAACACCTTACGTGCATTCGGACCAACAACGGCGATCTGCGCAAGCTGTTCTGTCACGTTGGCGACGTAAACTTTCTGATCCCACCATTCACACTGCAACCAGTCTTCCATCCACGCATGGATACGCTCTGCGCCGCCAGTTGTGGTGTGGCAGAGCCATGTCTCATCGTCGATCCGCGCAACCACGCCGTCATCTGATAAGAACCCGTTTTCGGTGCACATCAGGCCGTAACGGCATTTGCCGGCAGCCAGATTGGACATCATGTTGGTGTACATCATATCAAGGAATTTGCCCGCATCAGCACCCTTCACGATCAGCTTACCAAGCGTGGACGCGTCCAAAAGACCAAGGTTCTCTCGGGTGTTTTTCACTTCACGGTTGACCGCATCATGCACCGTCTCACCATCACGCAAATACGTGTAAGGGCGGCGCCACTGACCAACAGGTTCGTTGTCTGCACCATTCTCATTTGACCAATCGGACACAGGTGTCATGCGGATCGGTTGGAACAGTTCGTCACGCGCAGGACCTGCAATCGATGCCATTGAAATCGGCGTATACGGTGGGCGGAACGTGGTCGTTCCGACGTTCGGAATATCCGCATTCAGTGCTTTAGAAAGGATCGCCAAGCCGTTAATATTACTCAATTTACCTTGATCCGTCGCCATACCAAGCGTGGTATAGCGCTTAGCGTGCTCTACGCTTTCAAAGCCCTCTTGGGCGGCCAATTGCACGTCGCTGACTTTCACGTCGTTCTGAAAATCTAGCCATGATTTCGACCGCAATGCCTGCTTGGCACCCTGCGGCATTAACCACACCGGAGAGATCGGTCCTTCGCTCGCATCTTCACCCATTGGTGCAGCGCCAGATTTACCCGTGGCGCCAGCGGTTTTTGCGGCCGCGCGCCCTGCGGCGAACCCGTCAGCGATGCCTTCAGCGGTGAACAGATGGCCGTTGGCGATGCCCGCCGTGGTAACAAACCCCTGCCCGTCTGCGCCCAGTGGCGGCAATTCGGGATTGGGCCGGAACATGGCTTGGGCGTCGTCCCACACCAGCTTGCCGCCGCAATGCGACCACAGGTGTACAACAGGTGACCAACCGCCGGACATGGCGACGCAATCGCAAGAAACTTCTTCTAATTCAGCGCCTTCGCCCGCTTGAGCACAAATACCGACGCCGGTGACGCGTTTGCCGCCTTTGACTTTGGCGATGCCTTTGCCCATTTCAACACGAATGCCCAAGGCGCGAGCTTCATCAATTAGTTCGCCGTTTGCAGCGGTACGCGCGTCGATGATAGCTGGAA
>Ga0075441_10000628_pt1 | contig 17739 bp, 29 predicted proteins | sample CoawatmetaG00DNA_FD_71582 | JGI IMG/M metagenome (GOLD analysis project Ga0075441, IMG submission 71582) | Marine microbial communities from the West Antarctic Peninsula - Coastal water metaG002-DNA | ecosystem: Environmental > Aquatic > Marine > Coastal | place: Atlantic Ocean: West Antarctic...
CCATATAGGCTACCAGATAAATTCATAAGATTACCTAAATAATCAAAAGCTTTTTTTCCAACAGCAGCTCTTCTTTGACCTAAGCTTTCAGCGAGATTAGATAAAGCCATAGTTCCTTTTCTTTTTACGTCAGAACCAGCTTCGTAAGCAGCTCCCCTTAAATCTGAAAAGCTTTCTTGCCTTGCGCCAGATTCTGTAAAACCCCTTCCAATACTACCAGCAACGTTTTCCATACCTGAAAGCAAACCAGATTGAACTCCAGATATACCAGATTTTACTTGCTGTCCAATATCAGTTGTTCTTTCTTTTCCATATCTTTCTACTTCTCCGTAAGCTTCCATAATTTTAGAAGGGTCAAACTTAGGCATACCTCCAAACTGTTCTGAAAATCTTTTAGACTGATCACCTGTAAATCCAAATAAACCAGGTAATTCTTCCTTTCCTGTTGTAAAGTATTTAAACTGGTCTTCACCAATTCCCATCTTTCTTAACAATTCTTCGTATTCATCTGGATTCATTATTTACTTCCCATAAAACTAGATAGTATATTTCTATAGTCAGTCTTATTGCTTATATTATTTTCTTCTAAATTATCAATATCAAAAGCTTTAAATAAACCTCTTGAGTCTGAAAACATTCTAGGGTCAACACCCATATCAATTAAACTTTGTCCGCGTTTAAACTTAGAGTAACCAGCACCTGCGGTTTTATCAAAAAGAGATCTAATATTATCATACGGTTTATCTTTTAACATTTGCTTGCTAAAAGCTGGGCTATCCACAGAGCTTGCACCTACTTTTCCAGATAAAGAAGTCTTTGCTTTATCCATAAGACCAGCCCTTCTTGCTTCCTCTGCAGTTTTAAATGCATCAAAGAAATTTTCACCTTCTTTAACATTTTTAAATATATCCTTTAAATAATCTGGAGTAAAGCCAGCTGCTTTTGTTTGCCCTGACGTTATTAAATCTGTAATTAAATTAGGAGCCATTGCTTCATCAAATTGTGTTTCAGCATTACTGATAAAATCTGAAATAGTGTTAGCTTTAGAATCCAGTCTTTTTCCTGCTGTTGAAAGAAAAGTAGTATCTGGTCTATCAACATCTAAATCTCTATATGGGTCATCAACTTTTTCTCCAAACGGACTGCTAAGAGTAAATCTTCTATTCTTTGTTACACCTTGAAGAAGATTGCTTCCAATACTTCCACCAGGAGTTCCAGTTACAAAATCTATAAGTTTTCCAAAAGCTCTAAACCCAGCACCTCTTGATCTTTGATTTTTTATATCTTTTTCTCTATCAGATGCTTCTTCTTGTAAAGCTATTTCGTATTTTTGAAGAGCTCTCTTATCTCCCTCAAATATTTTTTTAATATTTAATTTGCTAAGATCAAAGCCTATTTTTTGCTGACCACCTAATTGTCCTAATAATTCGTATATAGTAGGCATACTAACTCCTTGTAAATTCTAAATAATACCAAGCACCAAGCTCTTTTCTATAAAGCCTAAGCTTGCCATCTGGTGTTTTGACAACTCTTTCTTCTCCATTATTTCCAGAAGTCTTAGATGGATACCCTACTTGTAGTTTTGTATCTACACCCTTTGAATTGTATAAAAATCTTTTTTCTCTATCAATTGCCATTATGTAATTCTTTTGTATATAGGTCTATACTCTACAGTAACACTATTTAATTTATGATCTGCGTGAATTCCATTAAAGTGTATTTGCGGTTGAAATGATGATACAGATATTGGTGTTGTAAATGTAAACCTATGAACATCTAAATCACTACTCGTAGTTGATAACTGTACACTAGATGCAACTCCAGTCCCTCCGAAAGAGCTATCTTCTACTCCAGCATCACTAGTTTTTTTATATTGAAAACCGTTAGTGCAATTAGCTCCTGTAGCATATTCAACAGTGACTCCATATATTTTTTTTACTACTCCTGGTAAACCAAAGTCGTCATTTTTTAATTGTATTGTTAATGAAGCTGATGTATCTGGTTCTCCATCGTAAGTTTTTATTTCATCTAAAGCTTTACCGATAGCTGTATTATTTTTATAATCAACTATAGCATTAGTTAAAGTGACATCATTTGTAACAATTCCAGTATTTTCACTAATTCTTATAAATGCATTTGTAATAAAACTATATATATAACCTTGTGTATTTACATCGCTAATTCCAGTACAATCTTTTATTATTCCTAAATGCTTATGAGTAGGCTCATAAAAAAGTATAGTCTTATTAGCGTGAAAAGTTAATGTTTGGCTACTTTTTGCGCCTCCAGTTGTGCTAGCTGATAATTCAAAGTCAGTTGCATTTGTTACGGAAGAAACAGTTGCTCCTTCTGGTATACCACTTCCACTTACAAGCATACCTGGGATTACTTTAACTGTACTTGTCATTGCTATAGTAGTAGCGTTATTATAAGCACAAGTAGTGTCTACAAAAGACTGGGAATAAAAAGATGGAGAAAATGTTCCTTTCCATTCTGATTCTTTAATTTTTGTTTGCAAGTTTCTTATTTGACTGCCATCATAAAAAAATAATCCATTTGCATTAGCCCAAGCAACTCCAAAATCAGTTTTAATAACAGCTGAATGAAACAATACACCCATATTTTTATGTTCTGATTCTAAAAACCATTGAGTATCAGAGCCACCACCTATATTAATAATATAAAGAGTTTTGTCTTTAAAAGCAAGCAGCCTATCAGCATAAGCTTCTAACTTTATAAACTCTTCTCCATCATTAACGCCTATATCTATAAAATTTAAATTTGGAAATGTGTCAAACTTATTTATTTCACTATACCTTATAGTATCACCTCTATTTAAAAGCTCACCCTCCTCGTTAGTATATTTTACATTTCCTATAAAAGTTCTTCTATTACTAACAACGCTAGTTTGATATTTCTCTCCGTTTAACCCTATTGATATAAAAGCAGAGTCTGGGCTAAATCCATTTATTGATTCATACGTATCTATATTTTCTGAGTAACTTATAAAAGGAGAATAAACATAAGAAGAATTAGAACTTTCTTCTGTCCAATATGAATACTCGCCATCTAAGCTAGCTCTAGAGCCATACCTTAAACTTATATCTCCAAACAAAGTCCAAGCATCTTCACTTCCAGATATTCTATGGTATATTCTCGCTCCAGTTATTCTACTATTATACCTTGTTCCAGATGTTACGCTTTCTGTAGATAAAACATTAACTGTAATTTTTTCATTAGCACTTACTGAAATAGTATTCGCCAATCCCTTGACCAGTGATTCTTGATTTCCATCATAAACAAAAGTTATTCCAAACTCATATGTTCCAGCAGTCCAAGAACCGCCAGATGAAGGAACTGTACTTAAATTAAAACCAGTTCCAGATGGAGGATATATTTTATAAGTATGACCACCACCTCCGAAATTTCCACCTCCTGCTGCAGTATCAAGTTGAGTCGCAGAATTTCTATTTGTTATTAAATCAACTATTGATCCTCCAACTTTAACAGCCCAATGATTATCTATCTCTGCATCAATAGCAGTTACAAATGGGTTTCCTGCAACCGCACTAGATATAGCTGATGTATCACTACCAGAAGTAAAAGTTTCACTTCCAAATATTTGCTCAGAAACAAAACCTCTAGTTGGTTTGCTTAATTTAGTATCTGAAGATAGCCAAGCAGCAACACCAGCATAAGAAGCTGGAGTCTGTGCTGTTCCAGCAGAATTTAACCATCTATCTTGAGCTTTTACATATCCATATTTTTTAATAGCTGTAGTAGTATTAGCTGTATTTGTATCACACACTCTAACATTTCCATCAGCTATGTGGTATATAACTTCTGCTTGATTTGCTCCAGTATTTGCTCCTAAGCTTATATCATCAGTATCCCAAGCAATAGTTCCATCTAAAACGTGAATCACAGCATTACCACTCCCATCATCAGCATCAGCAAGAAAAGTTCTTGTGGTAGCTTTATTTAAACCACCAGAGCTATAATCGAATGATGCTTGGAATAAACCATAGCCAGGCTGAGAAGCAGTTACAGCTGGTTCTTTATAGTCAGTTGTGTTATCTTGAAAAAAACCTATATTTTTAATAACTCCAAATTCATCCAAGATACCATTATCGACAAGAGCTAACTCATTATCTTGAATAGATCGAGCATTGGTTTTAGTATTCATACCACCATCAAATCTACTATATGTTTTAAACTGTTTAGGCATTAGTCCTTTATCTCAAAATGTACTAAGTCATCAAAATTATTATCTTTGGTTTGTGTATCCTGATCCCAGTCTCCGCCCCAGCGAATATTCAAACCCATTTGAGAAGCAATGCCCAAAACCAATCCACTAAAATAATGAAACCTATCGCGGTCATTCCAATCAACAGGATAGGGAGCCACATCAACAGCGATACTAGGAATCCTATTGTGTTTACCGTTAGGAAATTTAAGTTTACTATTTCCTTTATCATATGCTTCATTCTGCTTATCCTTTCCACGATGACCTTCTATAATAGTGCAATCAAAATGCTTAACAACTTCGTTAAACAAATTAATTAATCTTTTATCGCAAGCGTGTAACTTGGATTTACTTTTTGTACTAAACTTTGCCATTACGCAAAAGTCTCTAATAATACTTTAACTTCAGCCCAAACCTTATCGTCTTTTTTGGACTTAGTTGATTTTACTGCTGTGTCTCCTACCATCATAAGAAGCTGTACCATACCAATTTTCTTAACTACTTTTTTTATTAACATTTTTAACATTCTACTTTTTCCCTACTGCTTTATATATAGCTTTTTTAACTGATGTCCAAATTAAATCATCCCACTTAGATGGGCTAAGAGCTACTGCTTTGTCTACTGCCATAAGACCAATAACTACATATTCCCAATTTCCTTGAATCCATTCCATTTTCTATTCTCCTTTAAATAGCCAACTTATTAAAGAGCCGAACACAACAACAATCATTGAGCCTACACCCTGTATCCTTGATACGGAGGACTCTAATACTCTAACCCTACCATTTTGTTCTTTTATTAAGCTTTTAATTTCGTCAGTAGTTTCTTTTATATGAGTAACCTCGCTACCTTGTTTAGCATTCATAACAGTCAACTCTTCAAGCCGAGTATCGACGTTAACACGCCATCTCTCTATATCAACTTTATTCATTTTCCGTTCATCCTACCTTTTAAATATGATAAATTATCGGTTACATCATTTAATTCTTTTACAATATCTTCCCTATGCCTTGCAGATATATCATCTGACTTATTCCACCTATCTAACATCTTCAAAACAATACTTTCCATGTTAGCCATTTTAGTCTCAGCTTTGACAATTGATTGTCTAATAACATCTAGATCTTCATTCTGCAATTTTTGACTTTTAATTAAATTAGTTATCATCATAACAAATAAAATTACTATTATCCCAATTGCTCCATATTCTGCGTATAGACCATATATTCTAGAGTCAACCATCTAATACTTTCTTTGTCGCCTTTAAACCTATTATCATTAATGCTCCTAACGCTACAGTTAAGTACATATCATCTTTAATACTAAAAGCAATTATAATAGATTCAACCATCATAGCCGAGACTATGGCTTTATCTATTATATCACTCTGCTTTTTTGTCTTCATCTTTATCAATAGAAACTTTTAAAGCATCAACGAATGCTTGCTTTCCAAATCTTAACTGAATAAGATTAAACTCACTTGATTGTAGTTTTCTATCGAGGTCAGCTATGTGATTTATCATTGCTTTTTGTTCATCGCTCATTGATTCAATATCGTATTCTTTATCTTCTATCTTAAGTACTGACTTTTCTTTTTGTGTTTTAGCCATTATAACTCCTTGGTTTGTTTAGTGAAATTCTTTTTTATTATTTAGCTATCTTTTTTATTTCTTTTTGTACATCTTCTGTGGATAAATCAAGGTTGCCATCAAAATTAGCTTTCCATATTTTTTTCTTTTTACCATCTTTAAATAAAACTACGCTTGGAAAATTTCTTAATCTTAATTTTCTTACAGTTTCAGGAACATCCTTTGAAGGAAGTATAGTCATTATTGTACCATAATAAGCACTATCTCCATCTACGATAAACTTTCCTTGATAGAAATTTCCTGTCCCATCTTCTGACCATTCGGAAGTAAATCTCACCATGTGTATACCCTGATAAATAACACCGTAGAAATTCTTATCTGTTACTTGTTGTTGACCAAAGATTAATGATAATAAAAGAAATAATTTCATTTTATTTTAATCCTTAGATTTATTACCTGTTGCTTAATAGCTTCAATCTCTTCTTGTAATTCTTCAATAATCTCGTAGAGGTCGTCTTGATTCTCTTGAAGGTTTCCTACTTGAGATTTATATTGTTCGTAGGAAGGGCTCCAGTTAAAATCACTAATACCCTTACTCGGATACTCTTGAGAAAATAGCGATAAAGGTACAGGTAGTTCCTTTGCTTCTTGTATTTCGCCCATCATCATATAATAAAAACCAACAAGAGTAGCTATTCCTACACCAATACTAATCATTGTTTGAATTGAAAGAGTAAATTTTGTATCTTGTGAAAGTTCTTTTGTCACTTATTTATTCCAATTTTTTGCATTTAAAGAATCTAAATCCATGTTAATAGTTCTTAGCAAAGAGTCAACTTCAAAAATCTGGTGATGTATTTCTTCTAGATCTTTATTATATCCACCTAAATAAATATCATCACTACAAGAAAAGAAAAGTGAAAAAACATAAATAAGAAGTATTGTACTAGATATATTTAATAACATTTTTAAAAATGTATCTACTTCGTCTTTCATTAATTTTTTCCACTACTTAATACATTCGGTTTTTTAATCTCTATTTTCTCCATCATTCCATGTCTAACGCACCAATAATTACTGCCACTATGTATATCATCTGACAAATAAATATGAGTTACTTCTTTGTTGTCTAAAATATGACTATGCATAGCATTTGGAGCACATGACATTAAGAATAATAATGATAAGTATTTCATTAGTGTCCTATCTCAAACATAAATGCAATAGTTGTCCAAATTGCAAATGCAAATAAAAGTCTTGCATATATATTTCCAAATTTCTGATTCAATTTTTCTTCCTATCATTTTGAGGTACGTTGCCTGTATGCGTTTCACCACGTTCAACTGTAGGAGTTATCCTTGTTGTTTCACCACCTCTACCACTTCTACTACTACCACTACTATTAGGTCTTTGATTATTAAAAGTATCAGTATGCCTACCATAATCATAATAATGTTGATTAGGATAAGGTCTATAGATTGTTCTTGTATTAAAATACATTCTATTATAATCTACTTTTTCAGCAGGTTTTCCATCCGTTAGCTCAACAACTGCCAAACCTAAACAGAATCCTACGAATGTCCACATAAATGCCTTACCCATTTTAAAGAGCTTTTAAATCTTTTTCTAATAATTCCCATTCAGCTTGTTCAGACTCTGTTTCTGTAACCTTTGATTTACAGCGGTCTATTTCATGCTTCACATCTGAAAGGCTATAAGCCCTCACAAGGTCATCTTGAGCTTCGCCAGTCTGAGCGTTATAACACTTACAAACTACCTGTAGTTCTTCGTGAGACCGTTCTGCTTTAGCGTGTGTTGTAATAACACCATCGTCATCCTTAACTTCATCAACTTTAGCTCGGTCAATCACTTTGACTTTCTGAACCGATGCTTTACTTGCTGTTTTTAATGCTTTATAATTATGCATATTAATTCCTATTTATTAATTTGTTATGCGTCTTCTAACGCTTTTACTTTTGCTGATAATTCTTGTACTGCTTTTACTAATACTGGAATTAATTTTGATTTATCTATTCCCCAAGCACTTTGAGCTTGTTTAGTTCCTTCAATAGTAGGGTGGTCTATAAGTTTAAAATCCTCTGGGTCGTGATAATCAACAGCTTCTGGGAATACTTCATATACTTCTTGAGCAAGAAGTCCAATATTATTCTTTGTCTGTCTTTCTTCGCTTCCATATTTCCATTTAAAATTAATAGCTTGAAGTGTGTTTAGCTTATCTACTGCATTTTCTATTGGAACAAAAGAGGTCTTTAATCTTTCATCTGAAGCATCAGTCCATCCACTCCCACCTTGGTTTATATAAACTCCATCATCATTACCAGCATCAAGGAGTGCAAAAGAAAAAGCACTTCCAATATCAGTATTATTTCTTGTATAAAAAGACCATTTTAATCCACTATTTCTATATAAACTTACCATGGCTCCTCCATCCCCTGAGCCATTATCACCATCAATTCTTAGTTCCGCCAAACGATTAGCAGATTGAGTATTGTCTATAATCATCGTTGCACCTGACGCTCCACCTCCAATTACATCTAAAATTGAGGTAGGGTCTGTTCTTGCTAATCCAAGAGCTAATTTACCACCATGAATAGTTGCTCCAGCATCTGAAGAAGCGTATAATGCAGTACAAGAATCATTACCAATCACAGCTGTGTTATTTCCTTGTCCTGTTGTATCATACCCAATTGCAATTTGATTTTGTGCATCAGCAGTTGAAACATCTGAGTTAGAACCAATAATAATATTTTGGTCACCAGTTGTTAAATTTACATCGTTTCCTCCAGTATTATGACCAAGACAAGTATTGTCAGTTCCATTTGTTATAGCGTGACCAGACTTATAACCAAGTGCTACATTTTGTCCATCTCCATCTCCATCCATTACTGTCAATGCTTGATAACCAATAGCGGTATTTCTACTTTCAGAACCATTTGCATCAGATAATGCTTGGTGACCAATAGCCGTGTTGTAATTTCCTGTTAGAAGTGCGTCAAGAGATTGATAACCAACAGCCACATTATTAGAACCAGTAGTAAAAGCACCTAATGTACCTCTTCCTATTCCAATATTAGCGTCTCCTGTACTACTACTACTTCCAACCATAGCATCTAAGCCAATTGCTATATTGTAATTAGCATTAGAACCAGCAACTCCTCCAAATGCATCTTTACCAACAACAACATTACCAGCGCCAGAAACAATAGCATCAGCAGCACCAGAACCTATATATACATTACTTGAACCATCAGTCGTGTTAGCCCCAGCCTCTACTCCTATCATTACATTATCTGTACCACTTGTTAAATCATATCCAGCTTCATTACCTATAATTGTGTTTGAGGTTCCAGTCATAATTCCAAGACCGACTGCCGCATTTCCTATAATAGTTGCTTTTCTAGCAGTTGTTACATTGAGACCAGCTATATTACCTATAAATACAGAATTACCATAATTTTCATTAGGCAAATAATATTTGCCAGCTCGATGTCCAACTGCTACATTTTTATCACCAAAAGTATTAGTTGTTAATGCTTCATATCCTATTGCTACATTAGCTTGACCACTTGTGAGGGCGGTTAAAGACCCATAACCAATAGCAACAGTTCCATTAGCAGCATCTGTAGCCACTCCATTAAAAGCTCCACGACCAATAATTACACATTGTGCCACATCTTCCTCTGCTTGATACCCAGCAGCCGAACCAATCATAACATTACCAGAGCCAGAACCAATAACACTACCAGCAAGCCTTCCTATCATTGTATTTTCATCGCCAGAGGTCAAATTCTTTAATGCTTCATATCCTACTCCTGTATTTTCTATAGCTCCAGCAACAGTTCCAGTTCCAGCTACACCCTTACCAATAAGAACATTATTATCAGAAGCATTATTAGTTGAAGTATTAAAAGTTGATTCTCCAAATACTGTATTACCAGTATTACCATCAGCTCCAACGCTATATACAGAACCTCCACTTCCTACTGCTAATACAATATCATTACCAGACGATATAGTTAAATCTGTTCCATCTCCAGCTATATGCTCACCACCATCTGCATCGTGAAAATATAATCTTATACCACTACCTTTTACCAATACACTATCTGTAGCTATAGATAAAGCACTATCAGTAGCATCTCCATCTTGTACAGCTCTTAATGTACCATCAATACCACTTGAATCTATTTTTAACAATAGCGGATAAGTTGACGCTATCGTATTTCCTGCTAATGTTGCCATTATATTCTCCTCGATCTATAAATTTTAAATAATATCATCCCAGTTCCTTTGTTCATTTTCCCATATGTCATTAAGATTAACAGAGTTCCACATATCTCTTGCAAGACGAGCTACTTGAGTAACAATTGAACCTAGAGCTAGGCTTAAAGCCATCCTCATTATACATACCCTATGTAAGCTATAACTTTACCACTGGCTAATGTAAATCCATCCCACCTTCCAAATATTGTCATACCCTGCGGGAATGTAACTCCATCAATAACTGCTCCATTACTCGATATATCACTACCGACTCCTGTATCATCAGGCCATCTTTGTAAATCAGTTCCAGATAAACCTGAAGCCGAACTACTAAAAACAGTATCTTCTATAAATTGAATTGCAATAAACTTTCCATATCCAGCTGCAATTGCTCCAGTTCCTGTAACTAAAATAGAACCAGCTTGTCCTGTAAAATCTTTTGTTAATAAAACTCCTTTAGGGTCAAGAGCTAAAGCTCCAACATCAGTAGTACCAAGTGTTCTTAATCCACCATCATTCGTACCAGAAGCATCATACCTACCACCTACAAGAACAGGATTACCAGCAGCATTTGCATTTTCAGCTGCATCACCTACTACTTCAATGGTATTAGTAGAAGCAGGTAAACTAACTATGTCTACATTACCAATATTATTATTACCAGCTGGTAAAGCTGCAACAACATCTACTTGCATTTCAGTGCCACTAATAGCATTGTCTAATATCTGAACTGCTGTTTTTATTGCATCAGTATCAGAATCAATTGTTCCTAATAAAACTTGGTTTGCGTTATTGGTAGTTTCTAATGTATCAAGTTTTGTGTTTGTAGAAGTTATTAAAGTTTCTACTCCATCTACGTGACCTATAATTGTCGCTTGATTAGCAGCGGTTGCTCCACCAGATGGTAAAGCGGATGATACAATATCTATTTGTAAATTACCAGCTGCGTCAACTAATGGAACTGTATTAGTACCACTACCGTCTGCTGCTGTATTACTAAAGATAACAATTGAATCATTCGCATTATCTATATCTACAGATAACTGAGAACCGTCAAGAGTTACATTGTCGATATCAACTTTTAACGCATCTTCGCCTGCGTTTAAAACCTTATTTAAAACTTCTTTCGCTTGATATTTGCTAGGAATTGCCATCTTTTAATCCTTTATTTACCTCCACCACCGTCTTTACAGACTATTAATTATCTTATGTCTGGTGGCATAATTCTTCTAGAACCACCAATTTTATCACGTTTTTTACTTCCGTACTTAACTAAACATTCTTTCCATTTTCTCTCGTGCTGAGTAGAAAGATTCATCGAAATTGCTGCACCATTAGCATTAGAAATAGAAAGTTGACCAGCTCTATCCATATATAACTTACACTTAACAAAGTCAGTTATAAAAGAATGCATCGTATTGTCAATATCTAGTGGGCTATTAATACCCGACACTGCATTAGGTTCGCCTATGTAATGTATTAACAATCCATTTATTAAATTAATATCTATTGGTTTATAATCACCCTCTCTTTGGTGAACTGTGTTGGTATCACTTCCTTTTGTAGTAACAATAGCAAGATGATCTCCATTTATAAACCAAGCAATAAAATCTTCTGGATTATTATAGCTACTAGTATTTGTTCCAGTGCCTGCCGTTTCTGTGGTAATAGTAAATCCAGCATTTACATTAGCTGCATCTGTAACAGAACCCCTAACAGCATTTGTAACCGTTATTGTAGCTGTGCTAACTGATGTTGAAAAATCAGCTTTAGCGTGAATTGCGTTACTTACCGCTGTTGCCACTGTAGAGTTACTTGCATCCGCAGATATATTAACTTCAATCCCTGTTCTTCCAGAAATTGCTGGGTCTGTACCTCCACTTCCTACATCAATCCATACATAGTAATCATTTTGTGCAAAATCTGTACCCATTCCTGAAATAGTAAAGTACTTGCTTTGTAAACTTGAACTTGAATCTGCTACGCAAATTATTTTCGTTACTTCTTTTGCTAGTGCCATTAGTCTATATCCATTGTTTGTATTTCGTTATTTAGCAATCTAGGTATTTTAACATAGTCTCCATTAGAATCTTTAAAATCACATCTTAATACTTTATTTATTTCTACATTTGTACCAGCATTAGTATCACTTAAAGTGTACCATTGCTGATCATTTACGGTATCTGTTTTTGCATATTCAATTTTACTATTATATTTACCAGCCTCAACCATTGCTTGATTTATTAATTCTAAAACATAAGCTTCGGGAGCTTCTGGAAATACTTGCCTTACTATTGATATAATTTTTTTAGGTGTTAAACTGTGTACAGCCATTAGTCAGAATCCTTTCCAAGATATCCAAACTGGTTGTATTCTCTTGATTCATCTTCCCAATTCACTTGAATAACGTTCCAAGCTCTTGTATCAGCTCCAGGTGCAATCCAATTTGTAGTAGATGGTAATGCAACCGCAGTCCAGGAAGGCGTTGTATTAAGACTTACCAACTCAAAATTTGGCGTTGTATTAAGACTTACTTTAGTAAATGCCATTATGCGCCCCTCATTATCTGTATACCTTTATCGTAATCAACTTGTAATTTTCCTTGTTGACCTAAAGCCCAATTATATTCATTTGTTTTTTCTGTAACTAAAGCAGAATAGTCTTGTATTATAGCTTCCATTGTTTTAGCAGCATTTGCAATATTTACATTAGTAGATAACTGCATATTTTGTATTGATGCTTGTGTTGATAATTGCATTTTTTGAATAGAAGCTTGAACATCATTTTGTGCATTTGAAATTGATGCTTGAGTAGATTGCCTTGCATCTTCAATAGTAGCTTGCATAGCTGCTTGAGCATCTTGAACTTCTGCTTGAAAAGCGTTTATATATGAAGATATTTTAGATATTTGAAGTTGAGCTAATTCAGAATCTTCTTCATCTTCTATAAGATGAGCTAAGGTTGACCACCACTGATCAAACTCTATAGCATTACCATCAAAATCATCTATTGTATTTTCAGCATCTAATTGAACTATTGTTGTTAGTCCAATATCTGTACTGTCTGATTGCACAGTAGGAGATGTATAGGCAGAACCAGCAGACCCTACTGCATCCGTAGGTGCAACTGTAATAGAATCTACAGCAGCAGTTATAGAGCCTCCAACAGAAGCATTTGAATAAGATATACTAGCATCAGCTAATACAATACTATTTAAAACTTGTTGAAGAGATTTAATTGCTGCATATAATACAACTAAGTATTCATACTCATTTGGAAAATTTGCTATAGTACCACTAAGACTAGCATCTATAGGAGAAGACTGGCTGTATGTAGGCATAGAAACCATTAACCCATTTCCATTTGGAAATATATTTATCTTTCCATCTTGTATATAATATGCTGGGTCTGATGTAGTAGCAAACTCCATATCAGAAGAATCTTGTATCTTTCCTCTTTTGCTAGCCAAAACCAATCTACAAGGTTGATCTATTGTACCATCATTTTTAAGTACGTGTAATATTTTATGACCTTCAGATGAAGTTGTGCCGTCAACAACAGCAGTCTCCTTAGCCACTCTTTCCATAATAGCGCGAGGCATAGCATTTATAACTTCATTAGCTCCTTCAGTTATAAACTGATTTAATGCATCTTGATCAGTAGTATATGTAGTACCAACTAGCTCTATTACTTGTGCGTCAAAATTTGCCATCTACTTATTTCTTTTTAGATTTCTTTGGAGATTTCTTTTTAGCAGACTTTTTCTTTTTAGGTCTACCAACTTTGCTTCCGTAAGTTCCTTTACCATAAGGCATATTAAAATCCTTTCCACCGTTTATCGGCTTTATTCATCTTACTGATACTTTCATCGTAGGAAATAGTATTAAACTCTACATCAGTTCGTTTACCAACCTCACTTATAATAAATGAATTAGTAGTAAACTTTGGAGGTGATGCTCTTTCTCCACAATCTCTGCAAATAAACCAATTTTCAGGATTTGGCTTATTACAATGTTGACACTTAAACTTACGCACCAGATACTACCATAGTCATAACCTTATCGCCTTTTAACGTACAGTGCGATATAGAAATAATTTTACTATTGGTAGAGTCTAAAGCATCTATATGGTCGAAAACATCTTTTGCAATCTGACCAACACTTTGAGTTTTACTTCCTGGTTTTGGATCGTGAATAAATACTTTTACATCTGTATTTCCTGCAACATAAACAGCCATTTTTTATTTCCTTAATTTAAATTTTTAGGATATTCGGGGCTATACTTTTTTTGAATAGCCCCACAGAATCCAAATCTGTTAATCCTTATTTATTCGGATTATTAAGCAGAAGCAGCCTCTACTACTACAACAGTACCAATAGCAACTGGAACGTATCCAGATAAATGCCAATTAACACCGTCGCAGATAAGAGTTATTCTCATGCCTTCAATAGCCTGAGAAACAGAACCGTCAATAGTTAATTTAGATAAACCATCGACGTCATCTACTGTACTATTTGCAGCACCAGCAACAATATATCCGTATATATCAGTTGCGTCAAGACCTGTAGTAACAATAAAGTCAGCGTCATCATCACAATTAACTGTAAAACAGAAATCGTAATTAACACCAGCAACTTCGTCTGAAGCTGTTGGTAGCGTTAAGACAACATTATTATCTACAGTAGACATATCAACTGCGAAAAGAGTTCCAGATTCTGTAGCCTTTAGCGTTCTCGCTACAGCTACAGTATTATCAAGCTTCTGAAAAGCTTTTTCACCAGTTTGATGAGCACTACTATTTTTATTTAATGAATCAGTATACATATTATAACCTCCTAAAATTCTACGTTGTAGAGTGAATGAGATTCAGGTAATGTGATTTCTAATCCTGCTTCGGTTAGAATCATATCCTTTCTCAAGTCCTCATCAGCGTTTTGAATGTTAGACAAGATTGCTGTATCACGATTGATACCATTTCCAACTAGTGGACGGTATGCAATTTGACTCATGTCAATCATAGCCATAAAATTAGAAGTCATACCTCTAAACAATGGTTCTTTGACCAAATGCATTGTACCATGAACAGTTTCAATAGTAAATACTTTATGACCAAATGCACCAGCTCGCTCTGTCATATTCATGCGATGAGGTGATTGATTAGTAGTCGTAGCAGCACCACTTAATGCAGCATTGTTATTATGCGATAAACTTGTACTTAAGAATGAATCTTTTCCAAGTTTGTTAAAGAAACTAATTACAGGAAGACCTGCAAGAACTAGTTTCTCACTTGCACCACCACGTGCTGGATCAAACATTACTTCCATATCGGAAAGCAATCTGTCATATGTTAATTCAGAATCTTCTACACTTCTAAAATAAGGTTGCCCAGATGTATAAGTAAGATCAGCGTCACCAATTTGTGCGACACCATTCTTCAATATATGTCCGACTACACCTTCTGTGTATTGAATTGAACTTACTCTTGCTTTTTGACCAAACAATAAAGCTCTTTCAATGTCAACTTTATGCTCACGAAGTTTCATCGCCCAAATGCGTTCCCATTCGTTTGCATATCCGCGATAGCGTGTTGCAATCGCTGTGTTTGACATTTCACAAGCCGTTTTGAAGATCTGTGTATAGCCATAATTGTCTTCAATCTCACTAGACCATGCATCAGGAGATGCTGAGCCTTCTTGAAACGAAGTACCAATTACTTGACATAGATCATTGTCTGTTAAGATATTCTCACCTGAAATAGCACCGCCAGAATTAGTTAAAGCAGAAAAGTCAATAACTTTTCCAGTAAACGCAGTAGAAGAACTACCAACTACTGGAGCACTTTCAATTCTAACTAAAACCTGAGAGTATCCAGTACCACTAGATTTTCCCACTGAAGCTACTGAAAATACCATACCTTTTATTAAGAACCCAGGTGCGGTTCCACCTGAACCACTACCACCAGTTGCGCTATCTGCGTCAACTGTAAATGCGTAAGAACTACCAGCTACTATCGTACCAGGTGTGGAAGCTAGTAAAAAGTCTCTAGACGACCAATCGATTTTTGAACGATTTTCTAAGAATCGGAATACAGGATCATCCGTTGGAACTTTTGCAACTTTTGAAAGATATACAAAAAACGGTGATTCCTCTGGTGCCAATTCGGCAACCCGATCTGAGAAATCGTATAATCGACGAGCATCAGGTCTTTGACCTATGCCCGCATCTGCGGTAGCAGCTGTGATATTATAACTGGATTTTACTCCTTGTGTAACAGCCATTTGTTACCTCCTATTTGATTATATTAATTAGGGAATTCTCCCTGCTTGCCCTGCTTGCAAAATTCTATCCCAAGCTGACTCTTGCTCAGATTTTCTATGTGGTTCGCCTTCCCCACCTTGAAGAATCCCAGCTGTCCTTGGAATGCTTTGAGTTGCCTTAACTGCTTCCATATTAGGAGAAATGTTATCATTTCCTTTATTATAATGCTTACGATAGACATCAATTAACAAGTCAATTGGTAATTGATCTCTTGGCGTAGTCGCAAAATCTATAAAATCATTAATATCTTTATCATCTTTCATATCGTAGCTAGTAGATAACTCGTTGCGTAAATTTTGCAACGCTACTTGACCTTGGAGATCAGACATATGTTTTCCAACTGCCTCATCTACCAAAGCTCTTTCTTGAGACGTCCTCATTTTAAATGAAGCCGACTCTGGTTTGTAATAGGCTTCCCATGGGTCAAAAGATGATTCGTCAACTGTGTTGCTATCATCTGGTTCGCGAATAGTTTCTTGAGAACTTTTTCCTTCAAGCCTTTCTTTTATTGCATCAACTACATCTGGTCTTGATTCAAGAACCTGTTGTAATTCAGACATTGGCTGAAGTTTTTCATAGTCAGTTTGAAGTCTTTGATAATCAGCATTCTGCTTATCATACATAGACTGAAACTTCTTAGTCTCATTTTCCCAATCAGTAGCATAATTAACTTCGGATTCGTCACCTTCTTTAGTTATTAAATTAGGTGCTCTTTTATTTCCTTCATCAATTACGCCATCTTGAACACTTGGCATTTCTGAAGCCAATTCAACATCTGACATTGACGTCGCCAAGCCTTCTCGTGTTGTTCTACCAACTTCCTGTTCAACTACTTCGCCTTGCACTCGATCTTCCATATAACCTCCTTTAGATCTCTTCTTTATTTCGAAACACCCTTAGATACTTCGAAGAAGCTTAACCTATGATTATTGTTTATTTTGTGCGTTCCCCTTTTTAGAGGAACTCCCTTTATTCGCCTTTTGTATAGCTAACGCAGCTTCGGCACGGACATCTGCTTTGTCAATCACTTTTTCTAGTTCTCCAAGCTTAACTCTTTCTTTAAACTTCGCGTCAGAGCTAATCTCTTTTAGGTCTGTTTTAAATTTCTCTGTAATAACTTGTTTCTTAGCGTGAACGGTTTCCCTATCAGCTGTTTGCAAATCACCATTGAGTTCTTTTATTTGACCTTCTAGTTGTTGTATATATGACTGCATTTTAGACATCATACCTTTGCGTTGCAATACTCCTTCTTTGTCGTAGATCTCTGTTTTCTTTAAGACCTCGACATCATCTACCAATCC
>Ga0075441_10000638_pt1 | contig 17669 bp, 17 predicted proteins | sample CoawatmetaG00DNA_FD_71582 | JGI IMG/M metagenome (GOLD analysis project Ga0075441, IMG submission 71582) | Marine microbial communities from the West Antarctic Peninsula - Coastal water metaG002-DNA | ecosystem: Environmental > Aquatic > Marine > Coastal | place: Atlantic Ocean: West Antarctic...
CCATTAGTGATAATGTATCTATCTCGTAAAAGTTAATAATATCCTTCATATCTGTACGCATATTCTCTATACTAGATTCTCTATGTAGATCATTGACAAAAAGGTTAATGTTATTATTTGAATCATACAAGTATGTTAAGTTTCTTGCAGGACCAGCTCCTATCTCGAATACATTCATTTCATCCTTAAGTATATTATTTTTTTCTAAAATTGCACATAACTCTTGTGAGTTCCTATGCAGTTGATCACTTATCTTTTGCGAACTACCCTTCGTACAATCCCAACCAATACCGTCTTGATATTTTGACGGAAATCTATTTTTACCAAATACTGCCATTATTTCTTCTCTAATTTAGATATTGACCATTCATAAGCTTTTTGTTGCCCTTCAATAGTCATTCCACCTATATGTGGAGTTATTAATATATTCTCACCTCGCTTCATTGCTTGGATTATTGAAGATTCAGAAATATTACCGAACTCTTCTTCAACTACATCTGTAGCGTATCCTGCTAATTTACCAGATTCTAGCGCCTTAACAATAGCCTGCTCATCAACTATTTCTCCTCTTGATGTATTAACAATATACGAATTTTTTTTCATTAATCCTAATAATTGTTTATTAATCATATATTTTGTTTCATCAGTAACATGTACGTGTAGTGATATTACATCACTCTTCTCAAACATCTCTTCAATACAGCTACATCCGATATTACCTTCAAGTGGATCAAATACCATTACCTCTGCATTAAAAGCTTTGCAGAAGTTATACATCATCTTACCTAACCTACCATACCCTACTATACCTATCCTTAAATCCTTTACCTGCCTTCCCATGAATTGTGTATAATCCCACCCTCCATTCTCTACATGTAGAGTGCATTGTGGTATATGTCTAAGAAGGGATAGCATTAACCCGAACGCTAACTCTGATGTGGATGGTAGCTGGTTGATTAATTCGTAATCATTTTTATGGCATTGTATTTCAATAGAGTGCTGCTTGCAGTATGCTAGATCAATATGATTTAACCCTGTAGAGCATGAGTTTATAATTTTAACGTTAGTATCTTGTAATAACTCTTTACCTAGTTTATATGTTTGCTGGTTAGGATTACATACTATTATATCTATGTTACGTGTTATTAGTACCTCTCTAACCTGCTCTGCAGATGATTCCTCATGTAAAAAAACTGTACCTTTGGTTGAGAGTAATTCAACGATACCATCAAGATGTGATATAGGTGTTATAACTGCTATATTTTTAGTATTCATTTATTTCCAAATTTTCTTTTTAGACTCTAAATTACTTAAAGTATCATATATAGTACTCAGAGATTTATTCATTACTGGTTTTAAGTAACTACTATGAGCTCCTATAAATTGCTGCAGCATTATTTTAACTTCATTTAAGTCTATTTTATTACCGTCACCTAAGTCGACATCTTGTAACTTTTCTAATAACTCGAATAAAGAGTATATATTTAAGTCGTAATTTTCTTTTATTATTAAATAAAATAAAAACTGCTCTATATTTGCATTACCTCCGTTTTTACCGAATCCTGATATAGTGCCATCCAGAATGTCAACATTACAGTCTAGTAAATTAATTAAATTTCCAAAGATTGTTCCGTGATTATTATGATTATGAAATCCAGTCTTAATAGGATGTATATCTTTGAAAAATAACATAAATTCACTTATATCACCCGGAGTTAGCATACCTAGTGAATCAGCAAAATAAAGGTAGTCTATATCTAACTCTTTAGATGTAATCTTATCCTTAATATACGATAATTGACTATCTTCAAGGTGTGTGCAGTGTCCAATATTCAACGCAACTTCATAACCTTTACTTTTTAATTTTTTACAAATATCAAACGTTTTACCGATAATATCATAAAAACAAAAAACTCTAACTAAATCTATCTGTGTCTCCTGCTGAGTGGGTAGTAAGTCGATATCATAATAGTCCTGTGTTTTATCACCTATATCCATCATAACAGATATCTTGGTTTTATTAAATGTATCTTTTTTTAATTTTTTGACTAAACCTAAATCAGTGTTGATATTTCTCCACACCCCTGCTCCTTCCTCTACATACCTTGTATCTTTTAGGAAACCTATCTCGCAGTAATCTACACCTATCTCCCCCATATGATACACTAAATCTTTTACTACTTGATAATCCCAATTCCAATTATTTAGATATCCTGTATCTCGAATTGTACAATCGAGTATCATTGCTTTTTTATATAAACTGTCTTTCATGTAGTTATCTACTAACTCGATAGTCTTAAATGAACGATGAAATAAACTCTCTGAAATAACAAAATCTAAATTCCAGTCAATATCAAGACCTTCTAATTCATTTACTTCATAAAGAAAGACATTTGTACCATCTCCAAATAAGCATGTATGTTTAATAACCGTCTCGGCATATGTTATCAGTATTGAATCAGCACATGCTATTTGGTACTCATTACCTAAATCTTGTGTTCCAACTATACCTTTATCTATGTTAAAGTTATGAGGAATATTGTCTTTCCATATAAAATTCTTAATCGGACAACCTGCAGATACTACTTCATAATGTGGATTATCTATCCAAAATTTTATTATTTCATCAAACTTTTCAACCGACATAAAGGGTGCAACAGGTGATGCATATACAAATACTTCATTTGATATACATGTAGCTAAACTTTCATGAACTCTTGATGGAGGTACATCTCCATAACATAAATCATCGCTACGTTTAAAACCTTTTACACCATACTGTGCTGCAATATCAAGTGCTTCTTGATCGTTACTTGATACAATTATTTCTGATACATATATGCTATTCTTAAGCATTTGTATTTTATTCTCAAGAAGGTTTGTATTACCAAATTTTCTTAGATTTTTATTTTTACATCTAGTAGAACCTTTTCTACAAGGAATAACTACAGATATTTTTAAGGTATCTCTATTATTTTTCATCACCTGCACTTTTGACTCCTCTTAAGTTATCGAATTCATATGGATTTAGTAACACTACACTTCCTTGTGTTATCCAATCTTGGACATATTTTAATGATATTAATCCATATTCATTACCATTATAATGACCCTCTCTGTTTATTGTATGTTCTGCATCTTCTTGGTTACTGTGAAAATCCATTGCTTTACCATCACTAGATTCAAGATAAAATGTATGGCCAATTACAGTTACCTTTTTATATCTTTCTACTGCATAATTAAGTGCAATTAATCCTGTACCTATTCCTGTACTAGCGAAGTTATTTAGAGTTGTAGAACCATAAATACACCTCTTACCTGAATTTCTCATATTAACAACTTCCCCTTTGTAATTATCAAGTGTTCCATTATCATGTAACTGTCGACCAGTAACTGGTAGTCTTGGCCATACTTCTTTTACATTATCAAGTGGTGGAGTATAGTTATAATCACTACGTTTATTACTTGTAGTTGCCCATACATCGTGCTTTTTTCCTGTGTGTTTAGACATGCCAGGATGAAAACAACGATTAACACGAACTACAGTATTGAATTTATCTATATAGTCGCCAAAACCATACCACTTCAGTGAGGGGCTACTACCGACTACAATACATTCTGTTTCTGGAGACCAGTCTGCGAAGTGTTTGTCTAATTGCATTTGTAAGTTTGTACTCATATTTTATCCTCTCTCTATTTCTATTTTTATTATATCTAATATACGAAAAATTATTGAATTAACAAACAGTTACGGCATTAATAATTTCATCTAATACATCTCTTGTACTGTACTTAATATTGAACCCTAATAACTTTTTCGCTTTTGTTGTATTTGCGAATCGAACAAGTATCTCTTTATAATCACCAAATACTACTTCTCGAGGGGTATGTACAACTGTAGATTTAGAATCCAAGCTTGATACTATATACTCAGCAACATCTTTTACAGTCGATTGCTCATCTGTTCCTAGATTAATTATCTCACCTTTACACTCTAACAGATTACTCACTATAAGCGCTAAACCATCTGCAATATCTATAGCATGACCTATTGACCTTGTTTGAAGACCATCTCCATGAATGTGTATATCTTCACCTTTAGATGCTTTATCTGCAAATAATGGTACATGACCACCTGACCAGCTCTTATTTGATCTACTAGATGCACATCCGAAAATTCGTACAATACTAGCATTAAGGTTGCTCTGAGTAGCTTCATTAAGGATAAACTGCTCTCCATAAAGCTTTGACATTGCATATGAATACCGCTCATTTGTAGGTGGTCCTATTGTTATAGGTTCACTTTCTAGAAATGTACTTGAGTTACCATATACATCAGATGTTGATGTAAATATAAGGTATGTATTATCCTTTTTACATTTCTCAACAACAGCTTCTACCATTGCGATATTCTGACTCATAACATATGATGATTTTATGGAACCTTCAACAGGCTTTTTCATTGATGCTAGATGGTATATTATATCAAATTTCTCTGTATGGTAGGTGTTAATATTCTGTACGTCATCCTCTATTAGCTGCATACTCTTAGGTAAATTACCCTTATTACCATATGATAAATTATCAATACCTATTACTATATGTCCTTGTGCTAATAAGCTGTCACATAAATGACTTCCCACTAAGCCTGCTGCTCCTGTTACTAGTATTTTCATAAATTATAAACTCTTAGTGGACCTTTATTAATATCATGCGTATAATATTCATGTAATAATGTACCTTCATAACTTTCTTTTACATTTGCAAATGTATTACGAGCATCTTCATAATCCCATCCCCATCGCTCTTTCCAAGCTTGAAAATTAGCCCATTCACCAAAATGATATTCATTACCAGCTTGAGCTCCATGTGCTGAGTTTGCACCTATCCCATACTTTTCTTTAACTTCTTGTTGATTTAAACAGTAGAGTGATGGTAATGTTACTAGGGGGTTGTTATTATAGTTTAGTTGCATTGCTATGTCAGGAAACCAAAGATGGAATTGATACACGTCTGTCGGAGTAATACACGTATTCCAAATATGAATATTTATTCCAATAACCATCCATGCAGGAAATTCAATAGAGAATGGTTTTGACCATGCATCAGGATTTCTAACTGCTAAATCATTATGATGAGGGCTGATCCACCTCTTAGAAGGTTGCTCAATTCCTAAATGCGATAATCCTATCATACCTAATGGTAGCTCACCTTGATTGTATTTATTTAAAAAGTCTCTACAATACTTACCTCTATCTAAAACATTGAATCCAATAGCTCCAAATTGCGCAAGTGAATTATTTGAAATCAGCTCACTAATCTTAGTAAAGAAGTGAGTAGTTAGTGGGATAACATCGTGTTGAAAGCATATAATAAATTTACAATTTGGTCTATTAGTATTTATAAAATCTACTAATGTTTGTGTAGCCATTTGTACACCGCTTGATTTATTTTGAAGGAACGTTATATTATGCTTTTCACATATTAACTTACCCTTGAGTACCTCTTCCGGGCTCGAACCATCATCAATATTTATAAATTCATGACCTTCGAAATCAATATTTAATACCTCACCTTCAAGCATATCATAATTGTTTCTTGATGATACATAAATAATTAAATTATCTTTCATTGCGTATTCCCTCAATTAGCTTAATAGTAGGTTCAACATCACTTATTGTAAACCCTTCTCCTCTTATTATCTGCTCGTAACTTTTATTATGTAAGTCAGCAAATCCTTCAGAGAATTCTATTTCCTCGTTATCTATCTTTATAGATCTATAAGGTTTCCAGTCACTCCATGGTAAATCTTTATGATCTATACTTAAATTAAAATTAACTTTAGCTCTATCTAGTATTAAACTACCTCTAGAGCTTGATGATGTATTAGTAACCTTAATATCTTTAACGTTACCAAATAACCATATAAGCATATCAAAGAAATGCACACCAATATTTGATGCTACACCCCCAGATTTATCAGTATCACCTTTCCACGAATAGTTGTACCATAAACCTCTAGGAGTAATATACTCTAAATCAATTAAATGTGTTTTAGTAGTACCAGTGTACTTCTCTTTCAACGCAATTATTGAAGGGTGTAATCGTAACTGTAAAATTGTATTAATAGTTTTACCTTGCTGTAATTGTAGAAGCGATTGTAAATGTTCATACTTTAATACTATCGGTTTTTCACATATAACATTGTCAGTATATCGTAATCCTAATCTAATATGTGAATCATGTAAATAGTTTGGTGAGCATATACACACATAATCAACACCTTCACCTCTTCTCTGCAGCCTATCTAAATGTCTATCAAACCGCTCAGTCTCTTTAAAATATGATGCATTAGGAAAGTGCCTATCAATATAACCGATACCATCGTAAGGATCTAGCATCGCAACTAAATTACCTCCTACATGTTTAATAGCTTCTACATGTCGTGGTGCGATATAACCACTTGCTCCTATTAATGCAAATTTTTTCATAATTCTCTTGCTGGGTTTCCTGCTACAGTGCTACCAATATATACATCTTTTGTTACAACTGAACCTGCACCTATCTTTGAATTTTGCCCTATTGTTAGGTTAGGTAGAATTGTTGAGTTAGCTCCAATTGACACATTGTTACATACTGTAGTTGGTGATTCATCCCTCCATTTACCTCTTGATGGTGCGTATTTATCATTTGTAAATACAGCACCAGGGCCTATAAAAACATTATCTTGAATTATAACATTTTCAGGAATAAATACTCCAAACCCAATAGAGCAATTTTTACCTATTCGAACTTTATTACCTACTTCAGCGAATGCACCTATTTTAGTACCTTCTCCAATTTTGGCAGATTTGTATATATTAGCTGTATTATGTATCATATTTTATAATCTCTTCTACTACCCGTTTAGATGCATTACCATCCCACTCAAACGGTGTGTTAAATTTAACTTTATTAAAACTGCTCGACTCAAGCTCACTAACATTAATAAGTTTATTACCTATCGGTAGAGTAATTAGATGTTCAGTAGTGGGGCGTAATGTTAATAATGGTATTCTTAAAAAAGTAGCTTCACATTGAATACCACCAGAGTCAGAAATCACACCTTTGCTATTATTAATATAAGAAATAAAATCTAGATAACCTAATGGATCAATAAATTTTATATTATTATATTCATTAGTTATATTACCTTTCAATCTAGGATGTGCTGGTAGTATAACAAGTTTATCGAGATTATTAAGTTTACTTAAAATTACATGTAAGTTCTCTTTATTATCAACATTAAATGGTCTATGTAGAGTACAGAGGTAGTAATCAAGCTCTGCTATATTTTTAGATATTTTAATTTTATGTAGAGAATCTATAGCGGTATTACCAACTAATTTTATTATACTAGAATTAGTACCTGAGTTTATAAGATTTGTACGAGCAGAAGCTTCGGTACAGAATAGTAAAGCAGATAAACTATCTATTACTATACGGTTAATCTCTTCTGGCATTGTATTATCAAAGCTCCTACAACCTGATTCTATATGGAATACTGGTATGCATAGTTTAGCTGCAGCTAGTGCTCCTGCAAGAGTTGAGTTTACATCTCCATATACTACAACATAATCAGGTGCTTCTTTTAATAATACTTTCTCTATCTCAATTAATGCATTACCTGTTTGTTCTCCATGTGTACCAGATTTAATCCCTAGGTGGTAATCAGGTTCAGGTATATCTAAATCTTTAAAAAATACTTTTGACATCATATAATCATAGTGTTGATTGGTATGAATTATAGTGTTTGTAAACCCATTCACGGAAAGCTCACTAATGACAGGTGCTGCTTTAATAAAATTTGGTCTTGCAGCTATAATATGTATAATATTCTTACTCATTATTATATTATCTCTTTTATTGAATTAATAAAATAATTTGTAGAATTAAACTCTAACCCACCTTCTACATTATCTAAAATAAATTGAGTGTCTTTACCGTGATCATACTGTCGCTGTATTTCATCAAATATAGTCTGCGTGTTTAGATTCACTAACCCTTTAAAGTCATCAAAGTATATACTGTGTCCTTGAGTACCTTTTATTAACACTGTAGGTATTCCTAACTGAATTGATTTAAAGGCAAGTGTCGATGGAGCGGATATTACTATGAAAGACTCAGCTATTAATTTATCGTTGTTACCATCAATTATAATCTCATAATCTAATTCACCTTTAATTATATTACGTAAATATTCTATATCCTTTTCAGGGTATGGATGATCTAGTCTGCTCTTCAACTTAAATACAATTTTTTTATTAAACTCATCTTGTAACTGCTTTAACCCTACCTGTGATATAAAATACCCATCTACCTGTACAGGAAATGGACACGATCTATTACCTAAGTAATTAACTATAACGAGTATATGTTCTTTAGTTTGTGTATATGTTGTAAGGGTATCGTTTGAAGGTATACCGATTTTTCTTATCTTAGGATGCGATTTATATAATTTACTCTCCTTATTACCGAAAGTTAATAAATAATCATATGCTCCACCTATACCATCCATATCACTTTTACCTGCACCATGTACACAACCAACCATGGGTATGTTATTCGCTCTTGCTTTATTATACATATTACTTATACCATGTCTATTCCTATTATCATCATATAAGATTAAATCGTATTGATTAATATCTATATCTAACAATACTGGTGATGGTGATGCATCTGTAGAATGCATTCCAGCATCGTGTATATTATTAAAATATTGATCATAGAGTTTATGAAAATTAACACGCGGATCATCATCTCCATACCATGTACATTTAGGACTCATCTGATTGATTAATAGTAGATCTAAATTCGCGAATTTACTTAATTCTGGAATAGTAGAGTATACTCGTTCACCAACCCTATATACGGTTGCAACTAATAAGATCTTTTTCATATGTATTCATCTGTATTATATCAATTACTAAATTACCTATTTCACCATGGAATCCTATCTCGCCGCTATCTTGAATTATTTCAGATAATTGCTGTATATACCCAAAATCTTGTTGGTTAAATGTATCACCGTCGATTTGAATTAAAACTTCATTTTGTTTTTCACTATCGTATGGCTTTACCCTTTCTAGTAAATCAATAGTAGTATTTAGTTGTTCCTTCTCGACATAGTGTTGCTTCCATAATACCTGACCTATATATACTGTACTACACCATGGTTCGAGTGCTTCTAATAATTGCATGCTACCATTCTTTATTATAAACCCAATATCATACTTTGGAGGTATTATTGGTTTTAGTAAAGTATCATGTTTACAGAAGTGACCCCATTTACGGATAAAATTCCTAGTTGCTTTTTGATTCTGAGTTAACCACTCATCAGTCTCCCTATTCTTCATAAAGACTTCACCATTTGGATTTCTAGTTGCTCCGTCAGCAAATCTACTACCTCGACATGTCATATGATATACACATCCTTCCCATGTTTGTATAAACCTAACTCCATTCAATTGGAATCTATTAAATATATCTGTATCCTCTTTAGATTGTGGAGCGTATAATGGATCATGGCCACCTATCTCTTGAAAGTCTTTTTTATAGAATGCCCATGGTGCAAATATACCTTCTGTTGTTTTATGTTCTCGCTCTATATCAGTTGCTTGTAAATATGCAAATAATGCATCTTCATTAAACTCTTCAGGCTCTATTCCAAAATCTTGCAATATCTTCTCTGGACCTGGTGGATGTAAAGGTGGTTCTATTCTTGTCAGAGATACAATTCTCTTAGGGCTAATCAATTCTTTTACACAATCTAAAGCGTTAGGGCATAAGTACATATCAGCATGGTAAATCATACAAATATCATGACTAGCTACTTCATTAACTAACCTATCATATAATATTGTATGACCTAATCTAGTAGGGCCTTCATTTCTAATTGCTTTAAAGTTAGGATCATGCTGCATCATCTCTTTACACCAATCCCATGTACCGTCGTTTGAAAAGTCATCTGCTACGCAGATTTCTACTTCATGATTACCTTGATTTTTTCTTATTGAATCATAAGACCATTTAAGGTACTTAAGATTATTTCTCCCTGGTTGTATTAAACTTATCTTCATTGGTATTGTACTCCGTAATTGTTTGACATATACATCTAACTCTGCTGGTTTAATTATAGCATTATGATCTGGTAGTGTATTATATTCTTCTAGATCATATACGCTCTCTAAATCAATAAGACTTAGATTGCCATCTACTAAAATTATATTATGTGGTACTAAGTCATAAAAGAACATATCACATTCCTTAATCTTATTCTTTAATATACGAAAAAAATCTTGAGGAATCAAGTGATAATCAAACTCATTTGCAGATAATAATGGCCCTGCTTTAGTAACGTATCCTACAATATTACCTGAATCATATATTACATCAGTTAATGCTGGAGCTAATCCGTCGAAGAAATTTGCTTTGAGAGCTTTTCTGAAATTATCTATACGACAATATTCAGGATGGAATATCTTATAATATACCTGATTAGTTGAATCAAAGTATATAGCTCGACCGTGATTTACTCCATCTACTATTCTATTATATTTATCTTTAATACATGTACATGCATCGAAATTTATATTATTGAGTTGAATCTCATTAACCATTTATCTTCTCTATATTCGTTAGTATATCTTTTAGTAGCTGTTTCTGAGCATAACTTATAAAAATTTGGTACAGTTTTTAGTTTATGTGCTATCTCTTTTGCATGAGTTAAATCACCAAGCTTAACCGTAGTTAATGGATGACATATATCTTGAGTATCTAATCCTTCATACCCTATACATGGTATACCTAGATAAGCACAGTTAAGAGCAAATGTACCTGCTGCATGTGTTCTCATTAAATGAACTCCATACTTTCGTTTACTTAACTCTGATATCCATTGCGTCCAATTCATATATGGTAAGTGAGTTAAGTTCTCCATCTGCTCTTCGCCTTCAATTTTTCTACCCATACTTGGAACATGAATATCTTCATTAAATTCTTGAGCAACCATATACGAATCAAATCCACCATACCAGTAACAAAAATTACCACCCATCATCACATTATCTCGTAAGTCGTGTGTATTACTAATAGAATCTTCAATCATTAGACTACGCATAACCACGCATTTCTTATTAGTAAGACCTCTAAAATATGTTGCGTCTGATTCATTATGTACAAATAGAAAATCCATTTCCTGTAACGTATTAAAGAACCATATTTGTTGATCTAATGGATAGTCTTGAAAATACCAATGAGGTCCTTCTTGCATTGATGATATCTGCTTACAGTGCTTGCGAATTCTTTCAACATTAAATTGAGGATTCTTTTTAGGTATAATACATACTGCTAGATCATACTCACCTTTAATATCACCACTGTGAATGTTATAATGATCAGCTTGCAATGCACACATCCAAGCCATCTCAGTCCGCATATTTGGATTATCTCTGGATACCTTTCCCGACCAATTACCTTCAGTAAAAAATGCTATCTTCATTACTTACTTCTCATATGCGTATGGGTATAGCATTCGATCATTTAATAGTGCTGCAGGTGTATCCTCGATGTATAATGGTAATTTTTCAAACTCTGGTTTACTTATTACTCTACTACTCTCAACTTTTTGTACGCAAACTTGAAGCAGGTCGTCTAGTTCACATAATTCAATTAGATTGTACTCCATATTATCACTTAACTCTGTAAAGAATTCAGTAGTATATTTATACTGGCTATGATTTTCCCAGTAACCTTTTAATGGCAGTACGTGAATTATAAACCCACCAACTTTAGTTAAGGTAAAAGCATTCATTAAACATTCATACTGATCCTGGACATGCTGAGTAGTACCGCAATCGATTAATAAATCAGCTGAATTAATGAGAGCGGGTTGCTGTAGGTCAATTGGATTACATAAATTTAGTGGTAAACATCCTTCTCTACCATGTAAATCAATACTAGTATGGTTATACCCTAACGCTTCAAAATATTCTTTAGAAATTATATCTCCAGCTTTACCAACACCTTGAGTAAATCCTTCTAATTGGAATTTATTAGTTGTTACCCATTCCCTTGCATCTCTCCTAAGATAAGAATTACCAAATTCTACTATATTTAATATATTAGGATTTTGATCTAAAATTCTATGAATTAGTTTTATTGAGTTTACTCTAGTTGCCATTCATATCCCCACTTCTCTAAATCTATATTGTTATATGGATAACATTTATACTTCTCTAAATCAAAAAATCTACGAATACCAGGCCAATCATTCTTATTCTCTTCACTATCTCTAAATAAACGTTGAAAGTAAAATCGTGGCTCCAAAAACCGTACACCATCAATAACTAATGCATAATTATCTATTAAATCATCATCGTCTTGAGCTCCAAATTTCATAAATTTTCCATACTTCGGTGCAAATATCTCTATATTATTTTCTAATCTAATAAATTCTTGATATCCATTAAATAATCTATTACGAGCTGATGTTGATATAATAATATCTATATCGTTATTAGAGCGAACATCTATAATTGGCAGTATACCACTCTGTACTATGATGAATTCATCTTTCTGAATACCTATATCTAGTAGCTGCTGCAATCCTTTAACTTTTGTAGTTAATGGTAGTACTCGATGTCTACCATCCTTAGCGCGTGGTGTATCGTATATCCTATCTTTATGCATCCAGAAAGGTATGTACTTTTGCCCTTTTATTAACCTCCCTATCATAGCATATGCACGATGCGTTCCATGCTTAATATAACCGTTATCAAATTCTACTGGGTTACCTTTTTGAAAATCTTCAATTTGCGTTTCAGTCATATCAGGTAGTGAATCATAATAATCTTTTGTTAGTTGCTTCCACGATTCAGGTCCATTTTCTGTTAATACTCCATTCTTATAACCAGCCATCATTGAATTAAAATACTGCCAATTACTTGGATTTAATGAAGATTGAATAGCTTCAACATTCTCATGATTTTTCCAGTACTCAACAACATCACGAACTGTTGTTAATTGACCATTTTGGTGACAAACCTCTTTACCTCCACCACCTGGCTGTACTTGCATATTCAAAAAGTAATCAACATCTATTGACTCGTAATGAGATAAATACTGGATGTCTTTAACGAAATTATGCTTTAACGGGTATTGTCGCTGTGATTCAAACACTTTAGAATACCGTACAACTAAATGATTGGTACCACATTGATTGCTAATATTTAGCTTTGCTTTAGATTTTATATAAAGCTGAATTCTCAAATCTATATGCTTTAAATCAAGCGCTCTATCTATAAAATTAAATGGCGTCTTTGCTAATGGTGTAGATGTCCAGTAAAAATATGGTAAATTATTTTCTGTTAAGATTTGTGTTATGTTTGCAGTATCTCGTTTATATGATTGCTCATCATAACTACCATTCTGTGTACCAAATCTATCTGAAATTAGCATACATCCAAATTCACCGCTCGTATGTTGATTAATAATAGCTTCACCTAAATTTACTTCTGCTGGTGTCCAGTATAATTCTGGTTGTGAGTCTCTATATTCAGTATCTGTAAATTGCCAAAATTTAAGCATCTGATCAGCTAAAGGAATATCTATATTACTGCTATCATAAATCCTATACTGATCATGAAATATATCACCAGATGCTGTATCAATAAATCCATCTATATATGGATTGTTTACAAATATATTGTAAGCATTCTTATGTGAGGTACCAAATATAGTTTCTAGCATCTTTTCTGATGGTATATGAACTTTACAATCTGGATATTTCTGCTTTAATAATCTTGGTAGAGCTGAAATTATACCCCAATCACCGATACCGTGTGCAGTCCTCATAATAATAAAATTTTGTTGCTCTAGGTAATCATCTGGTATAAATGAAGCATCATTAGAATCAAATCCTATTGTGTTAGTTTCATGGACATGGTATAACTTATTATCTACTATTCTATAAAAAATCATATTGTCTCGTAAAAATTATTTTGGAACTCCTGTCTTGCTATACCTTTTGGATGGTATAAAGAATATACTTCCTGTTCGGGTAAAGATGCAAAATTAGAGTATCCCTCTAGGACTTCATGCACTTTATTTTTATATTTTATCTCAGGTTTGTTTTTCCAGATACGGTATTGAGAGTCTGGGTAATTGATCCACCCATTACCATCTACTCTCCATCCCCATTTTTGTATGTGTTCTTGAGTTAACCCTTCTACAGTATTAACTCTAGGGACTAGCAACATATCAATAGTATCGTTTGATTCTAATAATGTCTTTAAATTTGTAATTAACCCTTCATGTGGTAACTCATCAGCATCAATTTGGAATATCCAGTCACCAGTGCAATTATCTTTTAAATTATTTTTAAAGTTAGAGAAGTGACCATTTAACGGAAATTCAATAACCTTAGCACGATCTGCGTATTTATCTAGTACTCTAAGTACTTCAAGAGTAGTGTTACCTTCATCACATTGAACAACTATTTCATCTCCCTCATCTATTTTTTTTCTTAAAAACGATAATAATTTCTCTAATTCAACATGTTCATTACAAACTGGTATTGCATAGCTAATGTTCATTTTCATCTAGCTCCGAAGGGTCAAAATGATTTATGTTCTCAGGAAACAGATAATTATATAGCTTTAAATTTTGTATTCTTTTTGTCTTAAATGTCCTATAACTATTTTTTCCTGAGCCTTGAATAAGATCAGCAATTACTTTTTGATAAAATTGTCGAGGTTGACCTTCAACAATTAGTTTTTCTGCAAATACCTTACGGTACTGTAGGTTGCTATTTGCAATCGTTGAACCTGTCTGTTTTGCTAGCTCAAGAATTGCACTACGAGGAGCTACATCAAGATTTACTGCATGTGTAAAATCCTCTTTATCTTGCAATCGTTTAAACTTTGGATCAACAACCATAACAGTATACCTCTTAACTACTGGGCTACCTACAGAATCCTTTTTGTATGTAAACTCTACAATCATACCCGGTTGTAAGTCAGAGATTCCAATCGGGTAACTACCTGCCATATGTGCTCTATGTGTTGCGAGGCTACTCATCTAAATCAACGACCCCACCTATTTCTTTTAATGCATCCATAAATTTATCTTTAGAAAAGTTTTTCTTACCCTTAACATCTAGTATAGTTTTGAAAAATTCACCATCCTTTTCTGGTATTGGGTACTTCTCCTTCTCACTATCTGTCACTTCTCTAACCTTCATAACTTCCCATGTCCAATCTTCTAATGTTCCCATTGGAAATATCATACCCTTCATAGGTATGTTAATAACTGATGGATACCATACTAACTCCCTTAACTCATCAAGCACTTTAAGCTCTGTTACAAGTTTTGGTTGATTTGCTTCAGCTTGCTCTACATATTCTGAAGCTGTCACGAGATGTGAGTTACTAGTATACCCTGTCCCATAATCTAAATAAGAGGTTACATTAGTTTTTGGATCTTCTGATCGAAAACAGTAATCTGCGTTACCATCTATTGGGCTTAATATTTTTTGTTCTAATTGTTCCATATTATACTTTCTTTAATTTTGGTAGGTTAATTTTTGGTTGTGGTTTATTAACTTTTTTTAATTTTGGTAAATTTAGATTTACTTGTTGCGGTATTGACCCTACATGTTTATCAATAATAGTAGTAAATAACTCCGTCATTTTCTCCATACTAAAATTCTCTCTAGAGAAGAATGCTTGTTTACGTGCTCCCGGTATGTAGCTCTTATAACTCTTGTATACGTCACGAAATATCTTTTCAGCTATTTGGTAGTTTACATAAAACCATTGTGATCCCTCATTAATAACACCCTTCCATCTTGCTGATTTATGAACTTCTTTTAATTCACCTGGTAGGAGTGTTGAATACTCAGGGTGTAAGAAGTCAACTTGACCAGACCAGTTAGGAGCTATAACCGGTTTACCACTTACAGATGCTTCAAGTAGCGGTCTTCCGAAGCCTTCTCCTTTTGTAAACGATACATGTGCTTTTACTTTTGGGTGATTGTATAATTCATTAATTTCTTGAGGTGTTAGATCCCCATGCAGTAAATATACATTAGGACACTTATCACCAAATTGTGATGTTATATTTTTAATCTTTTGTAGCATTTCCTTTCTATCAAGAATCGAGAATGTAGCAGAACTAGTTTTTAGTATCAGTGCTGGTTTATTCTTTTTATTACTAAAAGTTTTACAGAATGTTTTAATTAGCATTCCAGTATCCTTCCTATCATGACCTAGTGCACCATTCAACCAATGCCCTACATATAAAAAGCAGAAATCTTCTTCTATAGTTTTTAGTTCATTAGTGAGGGTTGATTGCTTTGTAGTTATTTGTTTATAAATCTGCTTATCTAATCCTTCAAATAAAACTTCAATTGGTTTTTCAATTTTTAGTTCACCTACCTTATTACTTGTTTTACTGTCTATTTTATCAAAACGAGTACCAATGAAAACATTTTTAGAGTGCTGAGATGGTACAATGATCAGATCCATTCTATTACATCCTTCTATCCAGCTAGCATCACATACTGTTGTCTCTATTCCCGCTGTAATCCCTATATTAAATTTACCTAAACGCTGGAATTCATTTGGTACAGAGCAGTTTATATATATATCTGGTTGATGTGGTAGTGTATTGTCAGTCATTATTAGGTGCTCAAGCTTAAGTTTAGTTGCTCCTTCTAACCCTGTTTCTGGACAATCTCCCCACCTAGTTGGTGCAATTCTGATATCATATTTACCCATATCAATTAATGATGTTATAAGATCACGTGTGTGATCACCGTAGCCTGATCTAGATCGAACAGGTCCTTGAAATACTAATAATTGTTTCTTAATCATAACTGTTTACCTCTATACTTTATATAATGTATATTTTTTTCGTTTTTCCCAATTTTGGAATACGCCTTCAATACCTTTAATGAAATTATTTGACATTTGCTTTGCTGATAGCATGCTTGTACCTCCTGTCACAAACTCTCTACCTAATGCACCTCGCCTTACTCGCTCTTCTTGAGTCATATTATACCATATTGCGATAACATCTGCAACATCATCATAACGAACTCTATCATCAAATATAAAAGGAGTCTCAGGTGAACCTTGAATACTTCTATTTGACGGCCAAACTGGTGTTACCCATTCTCCCCAATCAATATCATTGTTAGCTTTCCATTTTGTATCATCATGTAGTGAACCAATCTCGATATATTGCTCTGCTGATATATGCTCACCTTTTAATGTAAATCCACAATGATCTTGTAATCCACCTGTTACATTATTAATAATAGGAGTACCACACATCAGTGATTCAGCTCCTGATAATCCAAACCCTTCGTTAGATGCAATATTAATAGTTACATCTGAAAGGTTATACATGAACATCATCTGCATTTCACTTAAATGCTTTTCAGAGAATTTTACATTATATTTAGGGCATACCATATCTTTAACAGCACGTAAATTTGTACCGTTCGGATCAATAGCAGGTGTATGCATTAAAAGTAAACACTTATCTGCTTGCTCTTTTGTCAATGTTTCACAGAATTCATTCCATGCTAAAATTATATCACTTGTCTGCTTACGCCTTATATT
>Ga0075441_10000641_pt1 | contig 17637 bp, 14 predicted proteins | sample CoawatmetaG00DNA_FD_71582 | JGI IMG/M metagenome (GOLD analysis project Ga0075441, IMG submission 71582) | Marine microbial communities from the West Antarctic Peninsula - Coastal water metaG002-DNA | ecosystem: Environmental > Aquatic > Marine > Coastal | place: Atlantic Ocean: West Antarctic...
ACGTAAGGAACTATCCGTTTTTGGAGGTGACTACCCTACACCGGACGGCACGGGCATTCGTGACTATATACACGTAGTGGATTTGGCCAAAGGCCATTTGAAGGCGCTGGAAAAAATCCAGAGGAAAGAAACCGTAAGCGGAGATCCAAACAAAGTAGGCACGTACATTTGGAACCTAGGTACAGGTGTCGGCTCATCAGTTCTTCAAGTAATAAAAGCATTTGAACTTGCCAGTGACACCAAAATACCCTACTCAATCAAAAACAGAAGATTAGGTGATATAGCTAGCTGCTGGGCTAACCCAGAAAAATCCAATGAAGAGCTGGATTGGAAAGCCGATTACGACTTGAAGACAATGGTTGAAGACTCTTGGCACTGGCAGAAGAGTAACCCACGAGGGTATGAATAACTGGAGAGGCTGCAGGATTAACTGCGCCCATACACATCGTCTAGCCGTTCTATGTCATCTTCACCCAAATAACTGCCAGATTGCACCTCAACCAAATGCAAAGGCGCATCTGTTTTGTTAGCCAAACAATGCACTGCCCCCTTAGGAATATACACTGAATCATTAGCATTGAGCAGGTAATCAATACCATCCACGTGTACGTTAGCCAAGCCCTCTACCACCACCCAGTGCTCTGCACGGTGTTTGTGACGTTGTAAGCTTAAGCGCGCACCAGGATTTACCGTAATCCGCTTCACCTGGTAGTTAGGGCCAGAATCTACACTATCGTAACTGCCCCACGGGCGGAACACTTCTCGTTGGTGTGTTAGTTCATCACGGCCCCGTAATTGCGCAACCAAATCTTTCACTTGCTGCGCTTGGTCTAGTGGCGCCACTAGCACGGCATCTTTCGTTTCAATCACCGCAAGCCCCTCAACACCGAGGATTGCAACCAATCTGCTGTCAGCCTTAACCAAGCAGTTCTGGCTATTTAAGGAAATCACATCGCCTTGTAGAACGTTACCTTCATCATCACGCTTGTTGGTCTTCCACAAAGCCTGTAAGTCGCCTACATCACTCCAACCACAGTTTACTGGCACTACCACTGTCTTTTGTGTGTGTTCCATAATGGCGTAGTCTAGAGAAACATCCTCACACTGAGAAAACTCTTGCTCAGATAGCCTAATAAAGTCTAAGTCTTTGGTGACAGATTTAACGGTGAGCCTGCAGTGATGCAATAGTTCAGCACAATACAATGCAGCTTCTTCAATCAATACACTAGGCCGCACAATGAACATGCCACTATTCCACAGGTAATTACCCTGTTTTATATAGCTTTGAGCAGTGCCTTCATCGGGCTTTTCTACAAATTCATTAACTTCAAAACCAGCAGCGCTCCCATCAACACCGGCACCGGCACCAGAACCAGAACCAGAGCCAACATTAGCCCCATAGCGAATGTATCCATAGCCCGTACACGCAAAACTGGGTTCAATACCTAAGGTGACCAAGTGTCCCAAAACTGCCAATTGGTGGGCGTTAACCAATGCATTACGAAAGCCAACTTCATCTGCGATAGCATGATCAGCAGAAAGCACCAGCATAGGCTCATCCGCCCCTGCCTCAATCAACCGTAAAGCCGCCAAAATAACTGCAGGTGCGGTATTGCGGCCCATAGGCTCCAGCACTATCTCAGCATCAATGTTAGCTGCACGGCACTGTTCAGCAGCCAAAAACCGATGATCCTGATTACAAATAAGCTGACTATGGCCAAGTCCTAATCCAGACAACCTAGAAAACGTCTGCTGAAGCATGGTATACCCATGTTCATTATCAACCAATTGCTGATACTGCTTAGGAAACGAAGCCCTAGACAAAGGCCACAAACGACTACCCACACCACCCGCCATTACCACAGGGTTAAAACACTTATCCATATCTAAAATCTCATCCACGAAGCTCATCCAAATTACCCAAAAACCATTCATAAGTCATGCCAAGCCCCTGCTCCAGTTCCACAGAATACTCCCAACCCAATGATCCAAGTCGACTCACGTCCATTAGCTTACGCGGCGTGCCATCTGGCTTGGATGTATCAAATTCTATATTGCCCTCAAAGCCCACCACCCTAGCCATAGTAGCGGCCAGCTCTGCAATAGTTACATCACGCCCTGTGCCCACGTTAATATGCGAACACATAGGGTTGGGTACCGCAGCAACAAACTTATCATATGACAAGCTCATCACATGCACACATGCTGCGGCCATATCATCAACATGCAAAAATTCCCGCATGGGTTTACCTGTACCCCACACTACAACCTTTTCTGAAGCAGCTAACTGTGCTTCATGAAAGCGTCTCATCATAGCGGGAATAACATGGGAGTTTTGCGGGTGAAAATTGTCATTTTCACCATACAAATTTGTAGGCATCACACATCGATAATCCACACCATATTGCCGGTTATACGATTCACACATTTTAATGCCAGCGATCTTAGCAATGGCATAAGGCTCGTTAGTAGGCTCAAGTGTGCCTGTGAGCAAGAAATCTTCTCTCATGGGTTGCTTTGCAAGCTGAGGATAGATACAAGAGCTGCCTAGGAATAATAACTTTTGAACCCCTGCACTATAAGCAGCCTGAATAACATTCGACTGTATCATCAAGTTATCTGCAATAAACTCTGCGGGGTAAGTATTATTAGCATGTATACCCCCAACCTTAGCTGCGGCAAGGTAAATCTGGCCTGGTTCATGCAGTTGCATGTATGCTTCCACGGCAGCGCCATCTGTTAGATCAAGTTCAGATCGCGGTGCCAATAACAAGGTTACATCTGGCCGCTCAGACAACTGGCGCACTATGGCAGAACCCACCATGCCTCTGTGTCCCGCTACAAAAATACGTGTAGCCATGTTTAGTTTTCCCGAGCTACAGGCACATGATACCCATGAGACTTAAGTAAGGACTTCTGTCGAGCTTGGTCCAAATCATAAGCCACCATTTCTGCGCACATTTCTTCTACAGTGATTTCTGGCACCCAACCCAATAGCTCTTTAGCCTTACTCGGGTCACCTAACAAGGTCTCTACTTCCGCCGGGCGGAAATAGCGAGGGTTAACACGCATTACCTCATCACCTACAGAAAGAGCCGGAGCAAGATCACCCGTAATAGCTGACACCACAGCAATCTCGTCAACCCCTACACCCTGGAAATCTAGTTCCACACCCAGCTCACGTGCAGACAAACGCACAAATTCACGTACGGAAATCTGTTTACCTGTGGCAATTACAAAATCATCTGGCTGTTCTTGCTGCAACATCATCCATTGCATACGTACATAATCTTTAGCATGCCCCCAATCACGCAACGCATCCATATTACCCAAAGATAAACAGGAGTCTAACCCCTGGGCAATATTGGCCAGCCCACGGGTGATCTTACGAGTTACAAAGGTTTCACCACGGCGCATAGATTCATGATTAAACAAAATGCCATTGCAGGCATACATACCATACGATTCACGGTAGTTAACCGTAATCCAATAGGCATACATTTTTGCCACGGCATAAGGAGAGCGCGGATAGAAAGGTGTTGTTTCCCGCTGAGGCGTTTCTTGGACCAAACCAAACAATTCAGAAGTGGACGCTTGATAAAAACGGGTCTTTTTTTCTAGACCCAAAAACCGAATAGCCTCAAGGATACGCAGCGTACCCAAACCATCCACATCTGCTGTGTACTCTGGCGCTTCAAAAGAGACTGCGACATGTGATTGGGCTGCTAAGTTATAAATCTCATCCGGCTGTATTTCTTTAATCAAGCGGGTGAGGTTTGATGAATCAGACAAGTCGCCATAGTGCAGATGGAAGCGATTGTCATGCACCGAAGGGTCTTCATAGATATGATCAATACGCTCAGTATTGAAAGAGGAGGAACGACGCTTAATGCCGTGAACTTCATAGCCCTTTTCTAATAAAAATTCAGCTAGATATGAGCCATCTTGGCCAGTAACACCGGTAATTAGGGCAGTTTTCATGTCAGTCCGCAATTAAAATCAGTTAGGAAAGATTATAATTGATTTTAGGTAACTCTGCCGAGTGTCATCCCACAATGATTAACATTAGTTAAAAAATGTGGGATGACACCACCAAATAAAGCAGAAGCAAAGTATCTGCGCATTTCGGGGTCATCCGGCCACCCCGAAATGCGCACCCGCCCGGCACGATAACGTGCGTGGTGCCAATTATTATGCGTAACAGGAGATGATAATGGAACACTTACTAAGTCAAATGCGCCAGCTTCGAGTCCCTGTAATGGCTGCGGCATTTGAGGAACAATGGCAAACCCCAACACGTACGATGAACTGGCCTTCGAAGAGCGCCTCTCATTGTTAGTTGAGCAAGAGCATTTAAGCCGTGAAAATAATCGCACTAGCGACTGCGTAAACAGGCTAATCTACGGTTTCAAGTCAAGCCTGAAGAGCTGCGGTTTCCCGCAGCTAGGGATTTACGAAAAGAACAGATACAGCCGCTCCTTGAAGGGCGACACTTACTGTACCAACAGAATCTGCTCATCACTGGCCCAACGGGTAGCGGTAAAACCTTCTTGGCGTGTGCTCTAGGAGAGCAAGCCTGCCGGCAAAACTACAAGGTTCAGTACCATCGTTTAAGCCACTTACTCGAAACCCTCAAACTGGGTCACGTCGATGGATCTTACTTAAAGGTGTTGGATAAGCCGCAAAAAGTGGGTTTACTTCTACTAGATGATTGGGGCCTAGAGGGCTTCAAAGGTAAGCAGATCACCGATTTACAGGACGTTATCGAAGACCGATACGAACGAAGAAGCACGGTGATCATCAGCCAACTACCGGTCTCGCAATGGTATGACTTAATTGATCATCCAACGGTTGCCGACGCACTACTTGATCGGCTGATCCTTAATGCGCATCGATTGGAGCTTCAGGGTGAATCTCAACGAAAAAACCACTGGCGATGACCGACGAAATCAAGCAAAAAGAAGGTTAGGCAAGGGAAGAAATAGCCTTGCCGGATTATGCCGAAACAGGTGACCGGACTAAACCGGAACAGCCGGCCGGACAGACCGAAATGCGCAGTATCAACTTATCACTTATACCAAGGCCAGTTTTATTTGACCACTATACTACCTGAACCGTTTCTGGGCTAACCCCAAAAAAACTTACATAGAGTTTAATTGGAAGGCCAGTTACGACTTGAAGAAAATGGTTGAAGACTCTTTGCGTTGGCAGAAAAATAACTAAACCAGGCATAGTTAATAAACATCTACAGCGGAGGCTGTGAATAATCCTGTAAATTTGACTTAGTTACACATGCTCGGACAACTGCTCGCCAAAAAAGAATCATAAAGTGGCTTAGAACTGTGCGCCAGCTATGAATTGGCATCGCCCACTTTCAACCATGTTTCCAGTATCTAATGTTTTGCCCTCATTTCCCCTATACTAATCTTTGATTAGAGAATGAGCTAACTAGAGTACGCTATTGTAATACCGCTTAAAAAGGAGGAACAATGTAATCCTTACGCGGATCATGATTTGTAAATCTTTGGCATAAGGCATATTTGCTAATACTTGATCTGGTTGATGGTATCGTTTCTAGGACATTTAGTATATGAGATGGCAGTTTTACGCCAAACTTAATTTCCATAATTTGATTGTCATCTAAAAAAACAGGGGTTTTAGCAACATTACTCAGCCCAAGTAAATTTGTATATGCATTGTAAGTCCTTAAGTTTTTATCAAAAGTAATTCTTATATCACCGTATGGCAGGTAATACGCCTGCCTATCGTATTCGACAATCACTCTAGGCCTATATGCTTCTGATTTTAGTTTTGTAGTAATTAACTTTGCTAATTTATTTTCAAATACTTCAGGGTTATAACAACCAGAACATAAATCTAAAGCATTAATAATTTCAATTTGAGCAGAATCTTTTGAAATAACGGTTCCATTTCTTTTTTTGGTTTCCAACTTAATTATAGAATGGTCATGATTGTAGAGCCTTAATCGGTGCTTTTCTCTTATCAGCACACCATCAATTTTTTCATCTAAATCTTCATCATCTGGCGTCTCAAAATACAAACTAGTGACCGTATATTCTTTGGTTTTTAAATTTGCATGTTCGTCCAATGTCATCAACGAATTTAAAATCGAAGCGACCTTATACATATCGGCATTATTAATAAAATATTTATACTCTTGCCTTTTTACACTTAGCGTACTCATTCAGATCGCTCAACTAAGAATTTATCAATTAAATTATCAGAATAAATAACAGAATAATCATCAATTTTAAGGTTCAATTCTTTGTTATCGGAAGATAAATACAGAAACGGTTTATTATACATTTTCTTCTTGACGTACATTGTTATATCAATTTTATTTTTGTTGAATTTATTTTCGTCAACAAAAGCTCGGGAGCCATCTTTAACAGCAATAGCTAAGTTATTATTATTGAAAACATTACCTCTTACGAATACATTAGAGATTTCACCAACACTAATTCCTTTATCACTTAAATTTGAAAATGTGTTATCTATAGCACGCACCTCTGACCCACTCACGTCCAAACCATCCGTACTTATCGCTCTTTTTGAATCACTATATTTTTCAGAAGAAAAAATGTTATTAATTATTATTGCCTGGCAATAATCCAAATCCACTTGATCCCCAAAATTATCAAAAAACTTTGAGTTAGCAATATATACTTTAGAATATTTTATATTTATTCCATCGTCTGACAAGCTATTCTTGAATATCGAATTGTTAATAGACACGTCAGCATTAACTATTGACATTTGCCCCGTAAATTTCGTGCCGTTAATTATAGACTCAGAACCTCCGCTTAATTCCAAATAATTGATATTAACTTTAGTATTCTCAATTTTTTCGCCCATAACAGCAAATACACCAAACCGATGGTGCTTATCTTTTCTGTCAATAATAACAGGATCTTTCATAGTTCCCTTAATATCAAGCCCGCCTCTCACGAGAAAAGATACATTATCATTAATTAATAGTTTTGTGTTTTTTTGAATGATAACATCAAATCCGTAAGGAGTTACGACATCCTTGTCGACAAAATATTTACCTTCTTGAATTACTATTAACTTGTTTTTATTATTTATTTTATAATTGATATTATTATAATTTAAAGTTTTAAGAGATTCATTTTCCGAAAAAATCGGATACTCTAGTGCACTATTGAAATAAATATTTCTTTTCAATATTTTTTCACCAGTTATAGCGTTAATAAATGACACTTGATCAATATCAATATCAATATCAATATTTATTTCTTCATATATAATTTTTTGATTAAAATCAAGACGAGAAGGATTGATAATAACATCCCTCTCAATGTCATTATCAGCGCCATCGGGCAATCTTAAAATGATAGGATGTAAAAAATCATTAAGTATTCGCAAACTTTCTCCACCATTAATATCTGTGTATTTAGTGATGTATAGTTTATTGTAATTAAGATATTTTTCAGCTTTAGTTATGTTATTTATAAAGTTATTTTTAAACTCCTCAACCTTATATTCAACATGCCTAATTGGCATACTACTGGCTTTGAAAACTCGTATATTATCAGCAACAACTTCGTTAATTAGTGATCTCCACTGGGGTGCTTTTTGTACAATCTTGTTTAGCTCCTGATCTCTTTTCGTTAAAAAGTCCATATCAGTTAATAATAGCTTAAAAATCTCTCTAGTATGATGCTCAATTGCAGTAGTAGTATGCATAAAAAAGCTGCTATTATAATTAGCTATCTCTTGGCTATTTGGCCTAATTGAAACCTCTTCCCTGAATAATAATTTAAAGCGGCCTGTTGCGTGATTAAAGACATATCTAAGATTATCACCTGTGATAGGATGAGGGTCATTGGTGATCGTTAAAAAAGCCATATATTTTGCCATGTAATCAAGGTCAATCATCCTTTTTACTTGATCAACATTCTTAGTTCTTATAGATTTTAGTAACAGGTCCAAGGCACCCGCTGCAACAGAACTATGCTCTGAAATAGAACTTACTTCTTTATTTTCTATATATAGATCTGTGCCGGAGGCGTGGTTACGTTCTTTTTTATCCCAGTCTCCATAGGATGTAAAAATAGTATAGTCTGTGATTCCATACTCTCTTTCGAACCACTCTTTATTATGCTGCTCGACTAGCATATAAGGGGCAATTTCGGCACCATTTATCCTAAGGATAACTGTTCTTCCATACGGCGCCATCAAGCCTAACTTGGATGCGATTTTGTTAATGGCAATCGTAGATATTTCATGATTATCATAGGGACTAATTAAATTATACCGGCGCATTAAATCATAATAACTGCTCTTTTTTTTATGTTTTATTTTTAGAGAAAAAGTACCAGCATTGAGTGGAGACTCAACTGAAGTCGGCAAATTAAATCCAAGTTTTCTTTTGAGTCTATACAAAAAGGGGACTCGAGCAAGCAAAAAGCTAGGATCAGTGCCATGGAATTTGAATTCAACCTTCTCTTTATTGCCATCTACAATAACTTTTGCTTTTCGCCAAGGGTTTATTTCGTCCCTAATAAAACTTTCATTCGTAAACAATTTCATACTGTTTGATATATGCTTAAAATCATCTCCTGATAATAACAAATCAACATAATCTTGAGACGATAGGTTTTTTGGACTCAGAACTCTAATGAAATCGAATTCATTTACCAAACGATCTAAAGAATTAACCACTCCAGGATCGTCGCGGCCGGGAGTGATATCATTGTGGCGAGCAAACATTAACAATGCCACACAAATACTGAAAATTAAAAAAAATATTAATATTTTTTTATTCAAAAAGGAAATCATCCATTATTACCATAAGCAACAAGTGTAATATCATCAACAGAGGCATGAGAATCTAGAGCAGATAATAGCTTATTTTCATCAACACCAACTACTTCATAAATTATTTCAACACTTCCTTTTTTAACCGTTTTATTTTTAAGCTTTAATTTCCTCACATGCTTTTCAATGATCTTAATTATAGATTTATCATCATTATCATTATATTTTATAACCAACAAATAAGGACTAGAAAGCGCTGGTGCTTTTTTCATGATAAACATGATAATCGTTAATAAAACCGTAGTGGTAATGGATACTTTCCAATACGCAACACCGTTTGCAATACCTACGCAAATAGCCCAAAACATAAATACAATATCTAAAGGATCTTTAATTGCTGCTCTAAATCTAACAATAGATAGAGCGCCTACCATGCCTAAAGATAGAACCAAATTACCACTAATGACCATAATTATAGAGGCAGTAACCAAAGCAGCCAATACTAATGCAACACCAAAACTGTGTTGGTAAAGCACTCCTTGATACGTATTTTTATACGTCCACAATATAATTAAAGCACAACCTAATGTTACAAAAAGCCCAATAAATACATCACTGAAATTCAAATTAGACCCTGCGCTGAGATTAAGCACGCTGGCATCAATAATATCTTTAAAGTTAAACGTTGTTTGTTCCAATTTAATATCCTGTTATTTTTGAAATGATATTTATAAGCAAATTATTTTCTATTATTGAAAAATTCACTAAGTTAAAACCTAATCCGCATATTACTTAAAAATGCAGCAATTTTCTGTGATAAAAATTTTTACGATGGAAAGTAGCTATATCGAGGAATATGCTTACAGGTATAGCAGTTAACAATTGTCCATTCTCAATATCCTAGATAAAAATTATTCCATTAATTTGTTGCATTAACGCTCAATTCAATTTAGCAACATAGATGTTCTGAATCAGCTAGCCAAAAAATAGCACGCGCTTTAGCCAACCGTATATATAAAATATGGCCAATGTATTCAAAAAAACGCCATACGTAAATGTTACCACGATAGCCGTAAATAATAATTTCAACCGTCTTGCAACAGGGCCAGATCTTTCAGAAACACCTGCTTTAGCCACCGCGATGACATCGGGCTACTCTAGTTGTTACGGTCGAATATATATAACTCAACCTGTTTCGGGATTAGGGATTAGGGATTAGGGATTAGGGATTAGGGATTAGGGATTTTACAGACGTGTGATTTTCGTAGGTATACAGCCTGTTTAAACCTTACCACAACCGGCCAGGTGAATCACCGTCCCATAAATATAATCCCCATTATTAACGCCAATTAAAGGTAGGAGGCTTCTCGGTTATGCCGTTGTCGAGCTGAAACCCCACCATTTGCTGCATTTAGACGAACGTTATTATAGGCCCATTGGCACTATGTGGTCAATAATTGTGCATATTCAATGCCTTAAAACAGATTGAGAGACAACCATTCCTGCTGGGCCGTTCGATCAAATCGTTCAATATAAGCATTTAGCGTAGGCTTTCCTAGCTGAATAAAGAGCAAAGTTATCTGCTCTTTCGACGCCCAATCAACGAGTTCAGGGTGATAAAAATCTGGCCCATTATCACACCCAAGAGCCCACAGCTTGCCGCGCCATTCGATATCTTATTTCAATGAAATTATAACGCGCTGGGTTGGCAATGATATGTCCACATCAACAGCCAGACTCTCGCGGTTAAAATCATCGATCACATTAAATGCACGAATCGAACGGCCATCTTTGAGAAAGTCACTCATGAAGCCCATTGTAACCCCCGTTATTTTCAGAGCTTTATAGGTCAATATATGAAAATAAGAATGCACACCTACTTTCAATGATTCAACTTTCAAGCCTGAGCCACCTGCTCCTTATACACCCAATCCACCACTTTTTCATCTGGCTGATATTCAGGCACTAGGCGCTTCAACATACTACGTATCATCATCACATCGCCATTCACCGCCGCAATTTTCAACGTGGTGATCATCGGTTGTAGCTCACTCCATAGTAAAAACTTTTCATTCGCTTTCATAATTCGCGAATGTTGAGTGCTTTGTGGATTATTGCCTATCAGCAGCTCTTCATATAGCTTTTCACCTGGGCGCAAACCAACCACTTCAATAGCAATGTCCCCTTCTGGTGAATTTTCATCTTTAACTCTAAAACCAGAAAGTTCAACCATCCTGCGTGCCAGGTCTATGATTTTAACCGGCTCACCCATATCTAGCACATACACTTCGGCTTCACTACTAACCCTACCATCCCCTATACCAGCGCCCATGCCTTTGCCAGCGCCGCCTGCCATCGCACCGGTTTGCATCACTAGCTGAGCAGCTTCGGGAATAGTCATGAAATAACGGATAACATCTTGGTGAGTTAAGGTAATTGGACCACCCTGGGCAATTTGTTGCCTGAAGTAAGGCACCACAGAACCAGAAGAACCTAATACATTGCCAAAACGAACCATGGCTAATTGGGTAGTACGAGCAACTTGTGCAGAAGGCTTGCCATCCCAAATAGGTTCGAATGAAGGATTTTGTTCCGCAGCCAACGCTTGTAATATCAGCTCACAGCAACGCTTACTAGCACCCATGGCATTAGTAGGGTTAACTGCTTTATCAGTGCTAACTAGTATAAAGCGCTCTACCTGCCGCTCTATGGCTACCTTAGCCATCACCAACGTACCTAGCACATTGTTTTTTACACATTCAGCCATATTGTGCTCAACAATAGGCACATGCTTTACCGCAGCGGCATGGTAAATAATGCTGGGGTTCCACGTTAATATAACGTCGCTTACGCGGTTTTCATCCGCCACCGAACCCAGTAACGGTATTATAGTGGGCACTAGCCCAACAACACCGTTGTGACGCTGCTCATTGTTAAGGTAATGAAGAGTATCTAGCAATTCGTTGTGCAAAGTATAGAGTGAAAATTCGCTTAACTCATATAATAACAACACCTTTGGTTTACGCTGCAATATTTGTCGGCAAAGCTCGCCACCAATACTGCCGCCTGCGCCAGTCACCATAACCGTTTTACCAGTCACTTGCTGTTGTAGCATTACTTCGTCTGGTTCTGCCGATTCCCGTGCCAATAAATCGTTGATATCTAAATCGTGTAGATCTGCATAGTCCGCTTTCCCTTGGGCCATAGCAATCAAACCTGGCAAAGTACGAATACGTACATTTAAGGGACGCAGGTGTTCTATAATTACACTACGTTGTTTGCGAGAAATGGATGGCATGGCAAGTAATATGTCATCTACCTGATGGTTAACCACAAACGCCTGTAATTTTTCTTGGGATATAATGGGCACACCCATCAAGTCTCGTCCGTGTAGCTCAATGCCATCATCCACAAAAGCCAATAAGATACATTCACGGCTTTGCCCCAAACCAACAGCCAATTGCCGGCCTGCAGCACCAGCGCCAAAAATCACTACCCGCGCTTGGATATACACCTTTGCGTCAGCGCCAGCATCCCTCACTTGCTTTATACGAACTGAATCTTCAATTTTACGCAGTAACCAACGCGCAAACATACGAGAACCACCAACAGCCAACACAGCCACCATGGCATTAATGGGCACAACAGAACGCGGCACCCCCTGTACGCCGCTTAAAAAGGCAATCAAACCCCATAGCGCTGCATACACCACAACGGCCTTCACAATAGACCATACAGCCCTCATGCCTAAGTACCGAATAATAGCTCTATAAAGTCCAAAGTGAGCAAACACAGGCACGGCAAACACTGGAGCAAACAGCACCAACAATACGATTGGGTTATTCACGCCTCCACGAGGCCAGTACCAGTTATCCAAGCGTAGTGAAAATGATAGCCAAAGGGCGCCTATTAATATTACAGAATCTGCGGCAATGAGAATGCTGTGTTTTGCCGGGCGGGGTATCGCAAGGATGCCTTTAAAAATATTGTGCATTAAATGGACTCACTGAAATATAGACCCTAACAGATATTTTCTGAAAAGAAACGTTTCGGGGATATTCGATCAAATTGATATTAATTTAAGGGAGATTACACATTAATGAGAGACCCCGTCTTTTTTGATTACCTTAATAAACGTCAGCCAAATGATTTTAATATCCAGCCATATAGACAGATTATGCAGATACTCGGCATCCAAATCTACTTTCTGAGGAATAGGTAATTCATCACGTCCATTGATCTGAGCCCAGCCAGTTAAGCCAGGCACTAGGTCATGAACACCTTTTTGTGTTCGCAGTGCAATCAAATCATCTTGATTAAATAATGCAGGACGAGGCCCAACAAAACTCATGTCACCTTTCAAAATACACCACAGCTGCGGCAATTCATCCAAACTAGATTTACGTAAAAAGTCACCAACTGGCGTCAAGACACTTTTAGGATCAGCCAATAAATGAGTTGCTACTACGGGTGTATCAACCTTCATACTTCGAAACTTAGGCATTTTAAAAATAATATTATTCTTGCCCACTCGATCTGACCAATACAGAACGGGGCCTTTTGACGTCAACTTTACCAACACAGAAATTATGATAACCGGCAATAATAAAAATACTGCTGCCAGCGTCAAAATTAAATCAACGAGTCTTTTCATGAAAGCTCACTGCTTTGATATATACCAAAGCTCATTAAATATATGGATTTTATTTTTGTCCTCCTCAGCAGGCGGGAAGCGGTCAAGGTGGATACCTATTTTCCCAATTTTGAAGAACGTATTCAATCAACAGCACCCACAAAAATGAAGATGGACACATTAGCATGAAGGAACTGACCGAAACCATCTTCAAGTATCTTAGCACCCCGCCTACTACCACCACCAAATTCTCTGTGCAGTGTTTGTGACGCTGCAAGCTCAACCTCGCAAAGGTTAACGATAATTCGCTTAACTTGGGAGTTAACTCTGTTATAGCTAATTCCGTACTCGCGGCACAAATCCGGCACGATGATACCAGCTTCATTTTGTTTCAAGATAGCGATAATCTGGCTATCGGTGAATCGTGATTTTTTTCATGTAGATTTCCTTCGTTTAGTGTACGAGAAAATCCTACTTAAAACTGATCTTGATTTACGGGGGGATTACACAGCCTCACCTAAAAATTTTTGCTGCAACATGGAATACCCATGCTCATTATCAACCTGATGATCTTCCTCAGTAAACAACAATCGAGACAACGGAGAGTGGTCGGATGACCCCGGAATGCGCATCCATAATAACAATATGCTTAAACATGATGAGACCAACAATTCACTATGCATTTTTCAGGAGAGAAAGGTGGAACCCAATTCAGTTGGGTTTTTGTATGGGTTATATCGACCTGCATTGACCCACAAAGTCTTTCATAAATGGCTGATTTTCCTATACAGCAAAGCATAACATATAATAACCTAGTCGGTAATTTAAACAATTTACATTCATGCATTCCCGTCCTAGAGATCAGAGCAAGTAACTCAGGAGTGCTCAAGTCATGATCATCACTAACTAAAAATATTTCATTTTTTGCCTTTTCGTGCTCTAAACAGATACAAATCAAATCCACAAGATTCTCGACACTGACCAAACTTCTTCTATTTTTTATTGATCCTAGCGGCAATGGAATTGGAAGAGCTGTGAGTTTAAGTAACTTTTCAAAATTCCCCTTGACGCCTTTGCCATACACAAGAGGAGGTCTAATGATAACCACCTCCATATTTGATTTCTCTGTCAGCTTTTGGAGCCCAACTTCCGCCTCAACTTTCGAGACTCCATATGGGTCTTGAGGATTAAAAGGATCATCACTAGTAAAAGGACGCCCTCTTTCGGTTTTTTCACCTAACACCTTTATTGAACTAATGAATATAAAACGTTTCACACCCATACTAGCAGCCTGTTTAGCTAGGTTCAATGTTGCCAGAGCATTAATCTCACGATACTCTTGTAGAGGATTTTCCAACATTTCATCCATTACGTGAGCCCTAGCCGCCAAATGCACTACAATATCAATGTCAGATAAGATGTCTGTATAATCGCAGGTCGAATCTAGAGATATTGGAACAAATTTCCCGCTCTTTGTTGGTGGGGTTCGCCCAACAGCTAACGCGTCATTAAAAGCCGGATGTTTTAACAATGCCGTGCCAAGAAAACCACTGCCGCCCGTTACAAGAATTTTAGACATCATATTTCGTTAACCTTAATATACTAAAAGCGATTCCAGTCATTATATTGTATCGAGTAAATTTTCAACGCCAGTTATAAACAATTAACTAAGGGGCCCAAACGTTAATATGGTCATATGTCAACATATTAACGTCGAATTCCCTTTCGGCATGAATTCTAGCGTTTTTTGACTGTTCAGCCCGTACATTTGGAGAAGTAATTAATTTTGTTATTGCGGCAGCTAAAGCCTGTGTATTCTTGGGAGGCACTATAATACCAGTTACATTATCAATCACAGCGCTACGACAACCAGTTACATCTGTAGTAATAACAGGCAAGCCAGTTGCAGCTGCCTCCATAATAACTCTTGGAAACCCTTCTCTATATGATGGCAGCACAAAGATATCTATCGTTTTTAGAAAGCTTGCCATATCAGCTATATGGCCCAAAGCTTCTACAGTCCCACTCTTACACAGCTTTTCTATATCGCGATCACAGAGACTTGCGGGATTTGTTTTATCTATGTCACCCACTAGCAAAAATTCAACGTTAGGGAATTTAGTCTTACACATTTTAGCAGCGGAAAGGAACTCTAAAATACCTTTGTCATATAGTAAGCGACTCGCTAAAGCTACTCGAAGATTAGATGACTTACTTTTTATACAAGGTGAAAAGTTATCCAAATTCACACCAACACCGGGAATCAAATGAATTTTCTCTGCCTTTAACCCTACGACAGTTTCAAATATGTTTCGATCGTCATCATTTTCAACTATAACCCTTACCAAAGGTCGGCGCATAATGAATTTATACAGCAACGTCACCACCTTAGACTTAATAGAACCAAAAACCGTGTTAAAAGTGAAAAGCGTACCCAGCCCAGACATATAAAAAACCGTCTTGTGGATCTTTAATAATTTCGCTACTAAGCCTCCATATATAACTGGTTTGATAGTGATTAGTTCCAAAATGTCAGGAGACACTTCTCGAATAGCACTAAATATACGAATAAACGCCTTGATCTCAAAAAAAATGCTTGAATAGCCACGATCAATGTCAACCTCTATAACACGCAGCCCCATAGATCTTAATTCGTCACATCTTCCTGTACTTAACGTCAATACTGTTATGTCATAATTTTGAGCTATGATCTTAGCCAAGTAGTCAGTAAAGTGCGACAAAATGAACCAATCTACATTTACGAAGATGCATATTTTTAAACGATGAACTTTTAAGTGTGAATGCAACATATAATTAGTTCTTTATGACAGTGCTTAAGGGGTGGATACTTATATCTGGCAGACCAATTATATCAGCAGATCCTGATTTAGTCCGAAACCTTCGTAAGCGTATTTTATATCTTTAGGATTTCCATCTAGATAATTTTAGTCAAAAGAACTCAGAAAAAAATTCCTGGAAAAACTTATGATGGCATAATGTACAACGTTGATTGTTAATCAATAGAGCCTTAATAACTACAAAAACCCCTCTATATTAATGATGTTAATTATTCGATAAATTTATAATTCAACAATAATTGAAATTAACACTGAATATATTATAAAAAGATCATTAAAATTGGATTGAAATACGCCCTCACTTCACAGTTGATAGCGGTCGAACCAATGAATATGAATATAAATATACCTAAAATTAAATACCGCATGAAATTTTAAATTAACACACCACCCCTTAAAATGATTATTCATTAAACTAAAACTCCAGCACTATCACTAGAGGGGCATGTATTATTTTTAATTGGATACTTTCTTTTACCTTTTACCGAATATATGCAATAAATAGATATTGAAATAAGAAAAGCATAAAGATGCCTCCCTCCTGGCTGCACAATATTTGTATAGTGGACAACTGAAACAGTTAATCCAAAAACTAAAATTGCAAGTGTTGCACCTAAACCAACCATCTCACGACTTGCTCCCTTCCACTCCCTATTAATCACGGAAATCACTCTATAAAAATAACTCACTAAAGAGATAGTTATTAACAAAAACAACAAAGCTCCTCCCATAATAAAAATCATTAGCAAGCCAAAATCTCCAGACTTAACTTCATAAACATCTGTGGTAAGCTTATTTTCTTCATGGAAACCTCCAATACCAAACAATACCGCATCAAGATTAAGTGAATAAAGAGTTTCAAATGCATCCGACACGACCAAAAGATAAGCATCATCTATGTATAAGCCATCGATTTTAAAAAATATTATTTTCAATAAAACAGGTGAAAAAATAAATAGAACTAAAGATAATGCACCTTTGCTAAGACCGAATCTAAACTTAGTTTCCGGCATAAAATATATTCCAAAAATAGTCATGAAAAGAATAGACAGCATTGATGTAGTTGTAAACTGAATTGAATATAGAATGACAGATATTAAAAACAACCAGATGAAATAATTTCGTTTGGTATTTAATTTAAATGGATCTAGAAACCAAATAATTGCGGCTGCCAAAATAACACTTGCTCCCTGAGCCTTTAACAGCAAGCTATTTGCAGAAGTGAAATTATCTACATTAAAATAATTTAAAGTTGAAAACAAATCGAGTCTATATCTATTATTTGTAACTTCAACCAGAAGCTCTCCTAATCCTAAAAAATTAAATATATTCTCAAAAGAAATA
>Ga0075441_10000658_pt1 | contig 17431 bp, 16 predicted proteins | sample CoawatmetaG00DNA_FD_71582 | JGI IMG/M metagenome (GOLD analysis project Ga0075441, IMG submission 71582) | Marine microbial communities from the West Antarctic Peninsula - Coastal water metaG002-DNA | ecosystem: Environmental > Aquatic > Marine > Coastal | place: Atlantic Ocean: West Antarctic...
CATACCCGCAACAAAACCGATTTCGCGGCCGGTATGGAAGAAAAGGCCGACGATCGCGCAAACGTATTGAAGCATCCACTTATCAAGTACGGCATCCCGTTGTCTGTGCTGATTATGGCGTTCGGTGTTTACCAGGTGTACGGCTATTTCACGCGTTACCAGGATATGCCAACGGACAGTCCCGCCGCATCGTCTGAAGTCGTCCACTCCTCCCCTGTTGTTACCTCTTCGAGTCAATCAACAACGAATAGCCAGAAGCGCCAGGGCAGGGCGTTACACCAGGTCAAGTTCGAAGTGGAGGATGCTTGGTTGCCTGTCTCCGATAAGTGGCGCATCGTTGGTGAGGTGAACGGCGTTTATTGGATCTGGGGCGAAACCGGCACCCGAAAGATTCATTCCAGGAACTGCGCGCGCACCCTCAAAACCGGAGAACCTTTTTGCGTCATTGGCGGCAAGCTCGTGACCTATTACAGCTACAAGGAGCCCAGTCGCGAACCCGATGAAGTTCGTGCTCGCGGGTACGATCTGAAGCCCGGATCTGACGATGCGTGAGGCGAGCGGAGCGACCCTCACGCAGCGCCAGATTCCGGGCCTGAGACCTCCCTGTAACACGTCTCATAGAAAAACCTGACAAGCCCCGTAGAACCACATAGGAACACAGAAATGCATACAAGCGATTTTGAACGGTTCGACATTCACTCTGGATTGACTGGCAAAGGTGATCTTTTCATTGGGCCTGAAGGTCAACAGATCAATTTGCAGGGCGTAAACGTTCTGTGGTCGGGTGTCGATACTGTCCGTCAGTTGTTCCAGGGCCGTTTGAAACATTCAGTATTGGCGGATATCGCTGTCGCCTATGAACAGGGCTATAACGCTGAGATCACTTTGAATAACACTCAGTGGCGGGTTATGTCTGGTCGTCGTGGTGGCTTCCGCTACCTTCTCCAGAACCGTGATTACGGGCTCACGCTCCTGATTCAGAACTTTTATTCAGACCCCGACAACCACGGAACACACGTCAAGATAGAGGCGTCTCCTCGTTGGCTGTACGAAAGGGGTAGCCAACAAGTTAATGATGAAATGCTGTTCTGGGGCCGGTTCTTCCTGGATGACCTGGAGGCTTCCGGGGTTGCTATTCACCTTGCAGTCGATTTCCAGGGCTGGATACCGCCCCAAGATTTTGCGCAGCGCTTTGTAACACGCGCAAAAACCGTCAGTGTTCACAACGGTGTCAGCGCCGTTGAATGGGAAACAGGCTCAACGGTCAACGGTCGTGGGGAAACCTACACCTTTGGCAAAGCCAATAGCCTCCAGGTCTGTCTTTACGAAAAGTCTAAAGAGATCGACGTTTCAGATAAGCGCGCTTTCATGGAATCGATTTGGGAATGTGCCGTTAATGAACAGTCGTTCCCTGATACCTGCTATGACCCTGAAAAGCCTGTTTGGCGTCTTGAGATCCGGCTCCATCATCGCATCGTTAACGAGGTTTCCGAAGGCACCGAAGGGATGCCAGCCATAAAGACATTTCTGGACGCTGTACCCCATCTGACTGGCCTTTGGCGTTATGCGTTGTCATCGAACCGCTACGAGGCCAAAAAGAACTGGGTGCATCCCATCTGGACCAAGCTCCGGCAGGATGTCGGTTTTGGTCATCCCGCCCCGCATCTGCTGTATAAGCGCGCAAAAAAGGAACCCGGTTGCGGCAACGAAAAAAACGTCTCCCTGGCCTTTGGCAATCTGTTGTCAATTTATGCACGCAACCGCTTTAACGCACGGCAGGCTTGGGATTGCCTCAAGAAAAGCGGTCTCTGGGAGGATTTGACCAACTATTACCGGCGCCGGGAGATCTACGAAAACGAGCTATTCCAGCTCGTCCAGGATGGACTAACCAAGCGTCGGCTATTGGGTAAGGTTTGCTCGTGATTCGAAAGCTCACGTCAGGCCGCTGGCAAGTGGATCTTCGCCAGAATGGTCGTGGATCTAAGCGAGTTCGTCGCACCTTCGATACCAAGGCTGAAGCCAGGCGTTTTGAACATTACATGCTGGCGCGCAAGTCAGATCAACAGGTCTGGAATCCGAATACAGACAATCGCAGATTAAAGGATCTCATTCAGCAGTGGTACGACATGCATGGTCATACCTTGAAGGATGGTGAATCCAGGAAGAAAAAACTGGATGATATTGCCACTCGACTTCGCAATCCTCGCGCACTGTCGTTCAAGGTCTCTGATTTTGCACTTTACCGAAGGCTCAGAATTGAAGATGACGGTGTTAGCTCAAATACCGTTAACCATGAACATGCCTATTTGTCCGCTGTGTTTAATGAGTTAATACGCCAGGGAGAGTGGTCTGAACCGAATCCTTTAAAGTCCCTTCGGAAATTAAAGCTTGATGAAGCTGAGCTTACGTTTCTCACTGACGATCAAATTGAAGCGCTCCTGGAGCAGTGCAGATTATCTAGCAATGCCAGCCTTTATTATGTCACTCGGTTAGCTCTGGCTTCGGGTGCCAGGTGGTCTGAAGCTGAGGTAGTGACCATCGCGAATTTCAGTCCGTATCGAGTTACATACAATCGAACGAAATCACGTAAGTCCAGAAGTGTCCCGCTATCGAAAGCGCTTTATGAAGAGCTGGTTGAAAGGGTGCCTTTTGACAGCTGTTATTCAGCGTTCAGGTCTGCGCTCGATCGGGCAGGCATTGAGCTTCCGCCTGGTCAGCTCACTCACGTATGCAGGCACACGTTCGCCAGTCATTTCATGATGAACGGCGGTGATATTCTCACGTTGCAGCGTGTCCTTGGCCATTCGGATATTAAGCAAACGATGAGGTACGCGCACTTGTCACCTGAACACCTGGATAGCGTCGTCAGGCTTTCACCATTGAAAGATTAGCGTTTGGTGGTCAATGTGTGGACACGTTACGTGGTGGCGTGTTGGTGATGGGCTGTAAGTGCTTGAAATATGGTGGGCCCAGCTGGACTCGAACCAGCGACCAAGGGATTATGAGTCCCCTGCTCTAACCAACTGAGCTATAGGCCCGGAAAAGAAAACGGGCGCCATTATACCCACGAGAGGTGGCGCCCGCTACTGTCTTGGGGATTAACCGTTGCCCTGGTCGTCAATGAAGCCGCGAAGGTGATCGGAGCGGGAAGGGTGCCGCAGTTTGCGCAGGGCCTTGGCTTCGATCTGACGGATACGCTCCCGCGTAACGTCGAACTGCTTGCCGACTTCTTCCAGAGTGTGGTCGGTGTTCATCTCGATACCAAAGCGCATGCGCAGTACTTTGGATTCCCGAGCGGTCAGGCCGGCCAGCACGGAGCGGGTGGCTTCGCGCAGGCCTTCAGCGGTGGCAGAATCCACTGGCGACAGAGCCTGGATATCTTCGATGAAATCGCCCAGATGGCTGTCTTCGTCGTCACCAATGGGTGTTTCCATGGAGATCGGCTCTTTGGCGATCTTCAGCACCTTGCGGATCTTGTCTTCCGGCATATCCATGCGCTCGCCCAGCTCCTCGGGTGTGGGCTCGCGGCCCATCTCCTGAAGCATCTGGCGGGAGATGCGGTTGAGCTTGTTGATCGTCTCGATCATGTGCACCGGAATCCGGATGGTGCGGGCCTGGTCCGCAATAGAGCGGGTGATGGCCTGGCGAATCCACCAGGTAGCGTAGGTGGAGAACTTGTAGCCACGACGGTACTCGAACTTGTCCACCGCCTTCATCAGGCCGATGTTGCCTTCCTGGATCAGATCCAGGAACTGCAGGCCGCGGTTGGTGTATTTCTTGGCGATGGAAATAACCAGACGCAGGTTGGCCTCAACCATTTCCTTTTTGGCGCGGCGGGCTTTCGCCTCACCGATAGACACCCGGCGGTTGATTTCCTTGATGTCGGCCACGTCCAGATCCACTTCGGTCTGCACGTTCTGGATGCGTTTCTGCAGGCGTACGATTTCGTCAATGCGCTCGCCGATGGCAGCGGCGTATGGCTTCTTGGTGGCGGCGATTTCTTTCGCCCACTCAAGGTTGATTTCGTTGCCCGGGAACCACTTGATGAAGTCTTTGCGGGGCATTTTGCAGTCGCGTACACAGATCTGCATGATCGCCCGCTCGTTCTCACGCACCAGGTCGTTGGTGGAGCGAACCACGTTCACCAGTTCGTCAAACGCTTTGTTGGCCAGTTTGAACGGAGCGAAAACCTGGCCCAGTTCGTTCAGGGCTTCCTGGGTTTTCTTGTGGCTGCGGCCGTGCTTGGCGAGGGCCTTTTCCGCTGCGTCGAGCTTTTCTTTCAGCAGTTCGAAGCGCAGGCGAGTCTCTTCCGGATCCGGGCCGTTGTCGTTGTCGTCATCGCTGGAGGTATCGTCGTCATCGTCCGCGCTGTCAGACTCCTCCGCAGAGGTGTCTTCGGCGGTTTCTTCACCCATGAACGGCTCGGCGTCGTCCGGGTCAAGGAAGCCGGTGACGATGTCGCTGATGCGGCCTTCGTTCTCGATGATGCGCTCGTAGGCCTGGATGACGGTGCCGGCGGTGCCCGGGAAGTGCGCAACGGCCGCCATTACGTCGCGGATGCCTTCTTCGATGCGCTTGGCGATGACGATTTCGCCTTCGCGGGTCAGCAGTTCAACGGTACCCATTTCGCGCATGTACATGCGCACCGGGTCGGTGGTGCGGCCGGCATCGGTTTCTACGGCGGCCAGGGCAGCGGCGGCCTCTGCGGCAGCGGCTTCGTCGGCAGTGGAATCGCCTTCGGTCATCAGCAGGGTATCAGCGTCCGGCGTTTCTTCGCACACCTGGATACCCATGTCGTTGATCATCCGGATAATGTCTTCAACCTGATCCGGATCTGCGATGTCTTCCGGCAGGTGGTCGTTTACCTCGGCGTAAGTCAGGTAACCTTGTTCCTTGCCTCGTGCGATGAGGTCTTTCAAACGTGATTTCTGCGAATTGCCTGACATAGACACCCTGTGAACTCGCTTTTAAAAAGGAAAAAAGTTAAACAGCCATTATAGCTGTCGCTCGGTTGCGCTGCCACCGAATGGTTAGATGGTGATCAGGGCAACAGGTTTCAAGTGCTCAGCTTTCAGCCTTCGGATTTAACGTACCGGCGCTGAGCGTTCGCAGCTCCTCCCGTTCTTCCGGGGAAAGCTGTGCCAGGTTCCGGAGCAGGGTTGCCAGCCTCTGCTGGCGCGCGGCCTCTTCATTCGGGCTTAACAGCTCTCTGGCAGCCGCCAGTGTGCTTTCCCGGGCCGGTATATGCTCCAGTTCATCAAACAGGTTGTAAAACCTGTCCCTGGCCTGTTTGTTCGTGGCCAGCCCCGCGACAAGTGTCTTGCGGGTCTGAATTTTTTCTTCCAGTAACCAGCGGGCAAAACGCCCCGCGCGTTCAAGCTGCCGGGTGCTGTCTGCCAGAGCTTTCACTTCGGTTGCCAGTTCCGGCGCCTCCAGCAGGGCCAGGCACAAGGTGCTGTCTTTGCTGAGCTTTACGTCTATCCGCTCTTCTGCCGGCCGGTTCTGGCCTTCGTTGCGCCAGCCCCGTGCCTTGTAATTCTGGCCCTGCTGGCGGTTCTGCCACTGGTTGCGGCCGCCGCAAAGGCGCAGCATTTCGTGCCACATGGCGTCCCGCAACGTGCTGCGGGGCATCTTGTTCAGCAAGGGCTCAACCCGTGCCCGAAGTTCGCCTCGGTGTTCGGGCAACTGCAGATCAAGGCCCTGGCTCTGGCGATCAAACAGATAGCGTGAGAAGGGTGTGGCGCCCTCAATACGCTTCTGAAATGCGTCCGGCCCTTCTTTGCGTACCAGTGTGTCCGGGTCTTCGCCTTCTGGCAGCATGAGGAACTGCAGGTGGAGCCCGTCTGCCATCAGTTCCAGGGCGTTCTCCATGGCCCTGTCCGCTGCCCGAAAACCTGCCTGGTCGCCGTCAAAACAGAACACGATATGCCGAACGTGCCGAAGCAGTGCGGTCAGGCTGTCCTGGTTGGTGGCCGTCCCCAGAGTCGCCACCGCGTAATGGATGCCGTGCTGGGCCAGCGCAATCACATCCATATAGCCTTCGACCACCAGCAACTTGTCCAGTTGTCGAATGGCTTGCCGGGCCTCGAACAGGCCGTAGATTTCCCGGCTCTTGTGGAAAACGTCCGATTCCGGCGAGTTAATGTACTTGGCCTTGTCGTCGCCCAGCGTGCGCCCGCCGAAGGCGATGGTTTTGCCTCGAGTGTTCCGGATGGGAAACATAACCCGGTTGCGGAACAGATCCCTGGGGCGGCCGTACTGGTCCGACACCGTGCGGGTCTCAATCAGTGGTGCTTTAAGATCCTTCGGGGCGGCGTCGTAAAGTGCCGTGCCGGTGCCCGGTGCATAACCAATCTGATACTGCTGGATAATGTTTTCATCCAGTCCCCGCTGCTTCAGGTAGTCCCGGGCATAACCGCCTTGCTGACTGGTCAGTGCTGAGTGATAGAACCGGTTGGCAAACTCCAGGGCATCGGTCAGTGTTCGCGCCTGTTGCATTTCCTGTTTGGCCGCTCGGTCGTACGGCACTTCCAGCCCGGCACGCTTGGCCAGTTCTTCTACCGCTTCGGTAAAACCCAGGCCCTCAAATTCGCGAACAAAGCTGATGGCGTCGCCATGGGCGCCACAGCCAAAGCAGTGATAGAAGCCCTTGTCCGGTCGAACGTTAAATGATGGCGTCTTCTCGTCGTGAAATGGGCAGCAGGCCTTGTAGTTGGCTCCGGCTTTTTTCAGCGTGATGCGCGAACCGATCAGTTCCGCCAGATCGATGCGATCCAGCAGGTCTTCAACAAAGCGTTGAGGGATCAGTCCGCTCATGATGGCTCCACTTCAGCCGGGGTACCGGGTGCGAAGGCATTTTCGCCATAGCCAAAAATGCCGCCGAAGCCAGGCCTCGGCGGCATTTTCAGCTTGCCGGGTGGGGCGAAACGCCGTTCCGGCAATCAGTTGTGCAGTCGATGCGCGCCTGAACTCAGTACAGACGCTCGAACTTACGCTGTTCCCGCTGAAGCTTCTTGAGATGACGCTTAACGGCAGCAGCTGCTTTACGCTTACGAACAGCGGTCGGCTTCTCGTAGTGCTCACGACGACGTACTTCAGACAGTACACCGGCCTTCTCGCAGGAACGCTTGAAGCGACGCAGTGCTACGTCAAACGGCTCATTCTCTTTCACTTTAACAGCTGGCATTCGAAAATCACCTACCTGATAGATTCGGTTTCAATTTGTTCCGTCGGCCAGTGCCGTACGGGCTCGATCCCTGGTCAGATTGGCTAAAACTCGACCAGTGCTAATTTAGGGCGGCAATGATAGCCGCTGGGCTGGCCAAGGTCAATCACTGTTCAACGAAACTGCCGGAAGCTTTCGGGTTTCTGCTAAAATGCCGCCCACGTACCCGACACCCCTTGGATGTAGTGCCCATTATGCTGATTCTTGGTATTGAAACCTCTTGCGATGAGACCGGTGTAGCCCTGTTTGACGCTCAGCAGGGGCTGCTGGCCCATGCCCTTTACAGTCAAATCGGTATGCACGCCGATTATGGCGGCGTGGTGCCTGAGCTGGCCTCCCGGGATCATGTCCGCAAGCTGCTTCCTTTATGCGATGAGGTACTGGCTCAAGCCGGTAAAGCCCGTTCCGATATCGAAGGTATCGCCTATACCGCCGGGCCGGGGTTAGTGGGTGCCCTGATGGTGGGCGGCTCGGTGGCGCATGCCTTGGGGTTTGCACTGGGGATTCCGGTGTTGGGAGTGCATCACATGGAAGGTCACCTGCTGGCGCCCATGCTGGAGGACAATCCGCCGGCGTTCCCGTTTGTCGCGCTGCTGGTGTCCGGTGGCCATACCCAGTTAGTGCGGGTGGATGGCATTGGTGAGTACCAGATGCTGGGTGAATCGGTGGATGATGCCGCCGGCGAGGCGTTCGATAAAACTGCGAAAATGCTGGGGCTGGATTATCCGGGTGGCCCCCGGGTAGCTGCCCTTGCGGAAAAGGGTCGAGAGGGGCAGTACCGTTTTCCCCGCCCGATGACCGATCGTCCCGGCCTGGATTTTTCCTTCAGTGGTCTGAAAACCTATACCCTGAATACCGTTAACGACGCTAAAGATAAAGGCACGCTGGATGAGCAGGTAAAAGCGGACATTGCTCTGGCTTTCGAAGCTGCGGTAGTCGATACCCTGGTCATCAAATGTCGCAGAGCCCTGGAGCAAACCGGGTGTAAGCGGCTGGTCATTGCCGGCGGGGTCAGTGCCAACAAGCGATTGCGGGCGGCACTGGAGGCCATGGCAGAAAAGCTGCGTGGTTCGGTGTTCTACGCTCGTCCGGAGTTCTGCACCGACAACGGTGCCATGATTGCCTATGCTGGCGCCCAGCGGCTTAAGGCTGGCCAGCAGGATGGCGAGCGGATTGTGGCGGTCCCCCGGTGGCCTATGAACACTTTGCCGCCAGTGGCGGAACCGCGTCAGAACGGCCTCGTGGACTAGCCTGATCAGGCGCTAGAGCCCGGTTTCCCGCCCCTGGGCCAGGCGAATCAGGTTGTTACGGTGACGCACCACAATCAGCAGGGTCAGCAGCCCGAACAGGGGCAGGGTTTCCGGTTCCAGCAGGGCGCTGATGACCGGGCCGCTGGTGATAGCCACCAGAGAGGCCGCGGCTGAAATGCGCCAGCGCCACATTACTCCCAGCCACAAGCCTGCCATGATGGCGGTGGTGAGCGGCGCCAGTGCCAACCCCGCCCCGAGGGCCGTGGCAACACCTTTGCCCCCTTTGAACCGATAGAATGCCGGGATCATGTGTCCGGTCACCGCGCACAGGGCAATCATGGCCTGCACCAGAATGGACATGCCAAGGCTTTGACCGAGCCAGACGGGCAACCAGCCCTTGAACGCATCCAGCACCAGGGTTGCCAGCGCGGGTTGCCAGCCACCTGCCCGGTACACATTGGTGGCTCCGGGGTTGCCGGAACCCAGGGCGCGAGGATCTGGCAGTTTCCAGAGGCGGCACACTGGTATCGCGAACAGCACGGAACCCGCCAGATAAGCGCTGGTGCAAAGCAAGACAATCGCAACGGGTTGGCTAAAGACGTCCATGGCGTAACCGCTGTACAGAGACTGGGCCCTGTGTTCTGTGAGAAAATGCCGCCCGCATCAAGGCAGGCTGATTGTTCGTCACAGTATCGTCTGCCTGTGTAATATTCAATCAGCCATCAGTGGAAGGCTCGGGAGACCGGTTTGGCAAATGGCAAATGGGACACAGTCCTGATCGAAGGACTGGCGGTGGAAACCGTGATCGGGGTGTACGATTGGGAACGCGAAGTCACACAGCGGCTACTGGTGGATCTGGAACTGGCGTGGGATAACTCGGTGCCCGGTGCCAGTGACGATGTTGCCGACGCACTTGATTACGCAGCCGTCAGTGAGCGGGTCAGTCAGTGCCTGCAAACGCTGCAGCCGGAGTTGTTGGAGCGGGCCGCAGAGGAAGTTGCCCGATTGCTGCAGAACGAGTTTGGAGTGCGTTGGCTGAGGCTGACGTTGAGCAAACCCGGTGCTGTGCCGGCCGCACGCTCGGTGGGCGTGAGAATTGAGCGGGGTGAGCGGACATGAAGCGGGTATACATCAGTATCGGCAGCAATATTGAACGCTATCGCCATGTCAGCGCGGCGCTGGATGCGCTGGCCGGTTGGTTTGGAGAACTGGCCATTTCTCCGGTTTACGAGAGCGAATCGGTCGGCTTCGATGGCTCGGATTTTCTGAATCTGGTGGTGGGTGTGGATACCGATAGGTCGGTAGGAGAGCTTTCCCGGCGCTTCAAAAAACTCGAGGCAGACAACGGCCGCAAAGCTTCGGCGCCCAAGTTCAGTCCAAGAACTCTGGATCTGGATATTCTCACCTGGGGCGATGCGGCTGGCACCCTTGACGGCGTTGAGCTGCCCCGGGCTGAAATCCTTAAAAATGCATTTGTCCTGAGGCCGCTGGCCGATATTGCTCCGGACGAGTTACACCCGGTGTGCCGTGAGAGCTATCGCAGCCTCTGGAAGTCTTACCAGAAGGACCAGAAGCTCTGGCCCGTCGATTTCACCTGGCAGGGGCGTCAGATCTCAAGTTCCGGAGCGGTCGCGGAATAACCGGATCAGGTTGTCGGTGGCGCTGTCTCCAGCGCTGCCATCTTCACTCTCGCCAAGCAGTTTCGGCAGGATTTCGTTGCCAATCTGTTTGCCCAGCTCCACGCCCCATTGATCAAAGCAATCAATATCCCAGATCACGCTCTGAACGAAGGTGCGGTGCTCATAAAGTGCAATCAGCGCCCCCAGGGTTCTCGGAGTCAGTCGTTCCATCAGCAGGATGTTGCAGGGCCGGTTACCGGGAATGGCCTTGTGTGGGGCCAGCTGGCGAGCGGCATCCCCATCAAGACCGCCGGCCATCAGTTCCTGCTTGGCCTCTGCTTCGGTCTTTCCGGCCATCATGGCTCGTGCCTGAGACAGACAGTTGGCAAACAGGGCGGCATGGTGGCTTGCCACCGGATTGTGGGTCGTCAGGGGAATGATGAAGTCCGCAGGAATCAGCCGGGTACCTTGATGAATCAGTTGGTGATAGGCGTGCTGGCCGTTAGCTCCTACGCCTCCCCAGAGCACAGGCCCGGTGTGGTAATCCACGCTGATGCCATTCTGGGTTACCCGCTTGCCGTTGCTCTCCATATCCAGCTGCTGGAGGTGCTCCGGCAGGTATTTCAGATATTCGTCATAGGGCAGCACCGCATGGCTTTCGGCGCCCCAGAAATTGTTGTACCACACGCTGAGCATGGCCATGATTACAGGCAGGTTTTCCCGGTCGGGCGCTTCCCTGAAATGGGTGTCCATGGCATGTGCACCGGCGAGCAGCTCCCGGAATGCCGCCATGCCAAGCGTTAACGCAATTGGCAGGCCGATGGCAGACCACAGGGAGTAGCGGCCACCCACCCAGTCCCACATGGGAAAGGTGTTGGCCGGTTCGATGCCGAACCGGGCCGCTTCTTCGACGTTGGCCGTGACTGCCATGAAATGCCGGGAGACCGCGGCTTCGTTGCCACCATTATCGAGAAACCATTGCCGGGCGAGCAGGCTGTTCTCCAGGGTTTCCTGGGTGCGGAAGGATTTTGACTGCACCAGAAACAGCGTGGTGTCCGGGTTCAGGCGGGTGAGGGTTTCGGTAATGTCGGTGCCATCGATGTTCGCGACAAAGTGACAGTTGATGGAGCCCTGCCAGTAAGGGCGTAGCGCCTCGACGGCCAGCTTCGGCCCGAGAAACGAACCTCCGATGCCAATACTGACAACGTCGGTAAAGCGGGCGCCGGAGTGGCCGGTGCGTTCACCACTGTGAATGCTGTCAACCAGCGCTTCCATTTTCCCGAGCGTGCGATGGATTTCAGGAATGATGTTGTCGCCGTTAACCCATACCTCGGCCTGTTCACCTTCACGAAGGGCCGTATGCAGGGCAGGCCGTTGTTCCGTGAGGTTCACCAGGCCGCCCTCAAACAGGGCCCTACGACGTTCCTCCAGACCACAGGCCCGGGCCAGGTTGAGCAGAGCTTCCAGCACCTCGTCGGTCAGCCGGTTGCGGGAGAAATCCAGCGACAGGCCGGCGCCCTCTACCAGGTAGCGCTGGGCCCGACCTGGATCCTGCTGAAACAGATCACGCATGAGCAGGTGTTCGAGCCGGGCTTTGGCGTCGTTGAGAGCTCGCCATTCGGTTCGGCTGGTGAGCGCAGGATGTTTCTCAGGCATCAGAGGGTCCCTTCCGTTGTCTGGGGTAAAGCTCCATAGTGAGGTTTTAGCGCGTGATCGAGAGGTTGTCGATCAAACGGGTGGTTCCCAGAAACGCTGCGACCAGCAGTGTGAGTTCACGGTCTGCCTCGTTGGCGGGTTTCAGGGTCAGGCTGTTGACGATGTTGAAGTAGTCCGGCCTCAGCCCGGCCTCAGACAGTGCCTCGCGTGCCTCCTGCTCCAGGTTGCTGTAGTCGGTGCGCCCCTGTGCCAACTGGTCGGCGGTATGACTGAGCGTCCGGAACACCACCGGAGCAATGGCCCGTTCCTGCTCGGACAGATAGCCGTTACGTGAGCTCTTCGCCAGGCCATCGTCTTCCCGCACCGTCGGTGCGCCAATCACTTCCACCGGAATCATCAGATCCCGGGCAAGTTTGCGTATCACCGCCAATTGCTGAAAATCCTTTTCGCCGAACACAGCGATATCGGGCTGAACCATGTTGAACAACATGGTGACCACGGTGGCCACGCCTTCAAAGTGGCCCGGCCGGCTGGCGCCGCAGTGGCCCTCGCTGACTTCGGGCACCACCACCTTGGTCTGATTGGCGAGCCCTTCCGGGTAGATCTCTTCAACGCCCGGGGCGAAGACCAGAGTGTTGCCCGCTGCGGCCAGCTTATCCTGGTCGGCCGCCAGGGTTCTCGGGTAGGTGTCCAGGTCTTCATTGGCGCCGAACTGCATCGGGTTCACGAAAATACTGGTAACGACGATGTCGGAGGCCTCGGCCGCCTTGCGCACCAGCGAGATATGGCCCTCGTGCAGGTTGCCCATGGTGGGTACCAGGCCGATGGTCTTACCCTGCTGGCGATAGCCCCGCAGAATGGTGCGCAGTTCTTTGAGTGAGTGTACGGTTCTCATGCCTTGAACGTATGCTCCTCGGCTGGGAAAGTGCGTGCTTTGACGGCTTGGGCATAAGCCGCAATGGCTTCCGGGATGGAGTCGGTCTCGGCGAGGAAGTTCTTCACGAAACGGGGTTTGCGGCCGGTGGTGACGCCCAGCATGTCGTGCAGTACCAGTACCTGGCCATCGGTATCCGAGCCTGCTCCGATGCCGATGACCGGCGCCTTCACCGCCTGGGTGATACGGGCAGCGAGCGGGGCCGGTACACACTCCAGCAGGATGATGTCCGCACCGGCGGCTTCCAGCTCACAGGCATGCTCAATCATGGCTTCGGCGGCCTTTTCATCTCGCCCCTGTACCTTGTAGCCGCCGAACTTGTTGACGAATTGTGGCGTCAGGCCCAGGTGGGCACAAACAGGCACACCACGTTCGCTCAGGGCTTCGATGGTGTCCTTCATCCAGTCGGTGCCTTCCAGCTTGACCATGTGGGCGCCGGCGCGCATCAGCTCCGCGGCGTTGTCGAGGGCATCGGCAACGGTGCCGTAAGACATGAATGGCATATCGGCCATGATCAGGGCGCCTTTGTTGCCGCGGGCGACACAGCTGGTGTGGTACACCATCTGATCCATGGTCACCGGGAGCGTACTGTCGTGGCCTTGCAGTACCATACCAAGAGAGTCGCCAATCAGGATGACATCAACGCCAGCCTCGCTGACCACCTGGGCAAAGGTTGCATCGTAGGAGGTCAGTGCCGAGAAGGCTTCGCCTTTTTGCTTGTATTCCCGCAGGGTATTGATGGTAACTGCCATAAAATCCTTGCCTTTTGGGTGGATGGGCCAGTTTGGGACCGGGGTCGACCGGTACTCAGAGCGTTAATGTAAATCCCGGGTATATCAGACACAAGAGTAGCATGGTCTATCGTGCGTGGTGGCCATAAGGGATGCGATCAGGGGCGCGCCTGGGCTGGCAGCTTGCGCAGCTGGTTGTCCGGGCAATCTCGGCGCAGTTCCGCAACGGTGGTGCCGTCCGGCAGTGCCAGTTCCGGGGCCAGGTCCAGCAGGGGTTGCAGGACGAAATCACGGTTGGCCAGTTCCGCGTGGGGAACGGTCAGGCGTGCGTCGTTGAGGATTGTCTGACCAAACAGCAGCAGATCCAGATCCAGGGTGCGTGGTCCCCAGTGCCTCAGTCGCTCACGGCCATGGGCCTGTTCAATGGCTTGCAGGCAATCCAGCAGTTCGTGGGCAGAAAGATCGGTACGCAGATGAACGGCACCGTTCACGAAATCTGGTTGATCCTGCGGGCCGACGGGGCGGCTGGCATAGAACGGAGATTGCGCTACCAGTGTGGATTTGGGTAAGCCGGCGAGTTCCGACACGGCTCTTGCCAGTTGGGCTGCAGGCTGTTCCAGATTGCTGCCCAGCCCGATGTAGGCATCGACGGTCATGGCTGGGGCGGCTTTCTTGCAGGTTTGCGCTTGCGACGGCGCTTTTTCGGACCACCGGAGCCCAGCTCGGAAAGCATCTTTTCCTGCGCACGCTCATCCGCCTGCTGGAATTCCGTCCACCATTGCCCGAGGCCCGGCTCAATTTCGCCCGCGGCTTCCCGCACCAGCAGAAAATCGTAGGCCGCCCGGAAGCGTGGGTGAGTCATGGTACCGAACGCTCGTTTGCCCTGGCGACGGGGTAGCCGCATCTGCAGTTCCCAGATTTCTTTCATGGGGCCCGAGAAACGTTTCGGTATCGCGGTTGCCTGCACCTGGCGGCCGATCACCTTGCCGATGGCGCCGTGCAGTGCGGGCTGAACCGGATCGCCATTGTCCTGGCGCCTGCGCCATTCTACCTGCAGGGCCGGCCAGAGCATGGCGGCAAACAGGAAGTAGGGGGTCACTGATTTGCCCTGGGCGATCCGTGCATCGGTGTTGCGAAGGGCTTGCAGTATCAGTTCGTCGGGTTCGCCGGCATCCAGTGCCCGGGCGGTCTCCGGGAACAGTGGGGCCAGTAGGCCGTAGTCCTGAAGCAGGCGATAGGTTGCCTCGCCATGGCCGGCGGAGAAAAGTTTGAGGACTTCATCGAACAGTCGGGCCGGAGGGATGTGCGCCAGCAGTGGGGCCAGCTCCCGAATGGGGGCCTCCGTTTCCGGCTCAATCTGGAAGTCCAGTTTGGCCGCAAAACGAATGGCGCGCAGCATTCTCACGGGATCTTCCCGATAGCGGGTTTCCGGGTCGCCAATCAGGCGGATCTGACGGTTTTTCAGATCCTGCACGCCGTTGGCAAAGTCGATAATGGAGAAATCCCGGATGCAGTAATACAACGCATTGATGGTGAAGTCGCGCCGAAGTGCGTCTTCTTCCTGATTGCCGTAGACATTATCTCGCAGTAACAGACCGTGTTCGCTGGTCTTGTGCTCGTCGTCGGCCAGGTCGTCATCGGTATCCCGGGCATTACCACGGAAGGTGGTTACTTCGATGATTTCCCGCCCGAATACCACGTGCACAATGCGAAAGCGGCGACCAATCAGCCGGGAGTTCCGGAACAGGTCATGAACCTCTTCGGGCGTTGCGTTGGTGGCTATGTCGAAGTCTTTGGGTTGTCCGCCAAGCAGAATGTCGCGAACGCCACCGCCCACCAGATAGGCCTCGTAGCCGGACTTGTTCAGCCGGTGCAGTACCTTCTTGGCCGGTTCACTGATCATGGAGCGGGAGACGTTGTGCTGATCCCGCGGGATCTCCTGCCGCTGGTAGTGGCGGGCTTTCTTCTTCCCGTTGCCGGGAATGAAGGAGCGTAGTTTTTCAACAAATCGTTTAGGCATGGAATTCCGTGTTTGCGAAGCGCAAAAACGGGGATTTTAACGGTTTGCGCAGGAATTGCACATGTTTGACGGAAACGCCGGTGAATAAAGTGGTCATTGAGGCTCGCAGGGAGGGAATTGTTTTTCGGCAACCCGGAAAATCAAAAGGCGGACCCGTTTTCACGAATCCGCCCTGAAAGCGTTGACGATCTGCATTGTTTTTGTTGTTGCCGGGATTCTTTTTGATTCTTTTACCCCACTGTGTTGTCCCCAAGATAAGGACCTTAAGCAATGCAAACGGAAAGCTTTGAATACATAGAGCGGCCAGTAACACGGTGCGGGTTATGGGAGTATCTGCAGTGTCGCCTGGAAGACGATTCTTCTCTACATCTACAACTCGCACGTGCCGTGGGACCCCTAAAAAGCATAGTACCCAAAACACTCAGTTCGCTTGCACCCTGTTCTTGTTTTTGTTGCCGGGCGCTTGTGCAGCTATTTGTTTTTGTTTTGGCGCTGCGTTGTCACTTTTGTTTTTGTTGTTGTGCGCTTAATAGAGTGCAGTGGTCGTGCCAGTTTTTAAAAATCCTTTTCAAACAGTGGGTTATGAAAATCAGGTATGTAAGTGTTACCCCGTATCTCGTAAAAGTGTTACCTGAATCTCATGATCTGGACAGGAAGTGTTACCGTGAGGAACAAGGGGTAACAACTGATTCCCGGTTCATTTCTTTGGCTCAGGCTTTCTTGCGAGGAATACCCAGGCGTTGCCGACGCTCCCAGAGTGACTTCCGGCTGATACCCAGCTTCTGCGCCAGCTCTGTCTCGCTCATTCGGTCCTGGTTCTCGAGCACAAAGTGCTGGAAGTAATCCTCCAGGGACAGATCGTTGGACGAATCGACATCCCGTGCAGGGGTTTGTTCATTATTGCCCTCAACCAGGGTTTCCGGGATGTATTCGTCGGCGGAGTCGCTGTCCAGGTCCAGTACCGCCGGGGTAATGACATCGCCATCGGTCAGGATTGAGGCCCGTTCGATGGCGTTTTCCAGTTCCCGGACGTTACCGGGCCAGCGGTAGCGTTCCAGGGCCTGCATGGCCTCCGGGCTCAGGGACAGCTCAGGACGGCCAAGCTTGCTGGCCTGGCGTTTCAGGAACCGGCGGGCCAGGCCCAGAATGTCGGCGCCGCGTTCCCGCAGGGGTGGTATGCGAATCTGCATCACGTTCAGCCGGTAGTAAAGGTCTTCCCGGAACTCGCCGGTTCTGGTCATGGCTTTCAGGTTTCGGTGGGTTGCGGCGATCATCCGCACGTCCACGGTCCGGCTCTGGGTGGAACCTACTTTGCGAATTTCGCTTTCCTGCAACACTCGCAGCAGGCGGGCCTGGGCTTCGGCGGGAAGTTCGCCGATTTCATCCAGGAACAGACTGCCACCGTCCGCCGCTTCAATGAGCCCGGTGCGGGCCGAGACGGCACCGGTAAAGGCACCTTTCTCGTGGCCAAACAGTTCCGATTCGATCAGGCTTTCGGGAATCGCCGCGCAGTTTACGGAGATGAGCGGTTTGCCTGCCCGCGGGCTGAGCAGGTGCAGGGCCCTTGCCGCCAGTTCTTTACCGGTACCGGATTCACCCTGGATAAGCACCGTGGTCTCGGTGGGGGCGACTTTGCGAATCAGGGTGAACACCTTCTGCATGGGTTCACACTGGCCAAACATGATCTCGGATGGATCCGAGTCGGGCCCGCTCGTGCTGGCGGCATCACCTGGGCCAGTTGTTTCACTGGAAACCGAAGGCTTGCGTGCCAGAATGTTCTCCACAGCCGCGAGCATCTCGTCATGGTCGAAGGGCTTGGCGATGTAATCCACTGCGCCCATCTTCATGGAGTCCACCGCGGACCGCAAACTGGCATAGCTGGTCATGATCAGTACCGGCGTGTTGGGGGCACGGTTGATCATTTCAGTGCCGGCGGCGCCGGGCAGACGCAGGTCGGTGATGACCAGATCGAAGCTGTCCGGGTCGTGGCTCTCGG
>Ga0075441_10000665_pt1 | contig 17327 bp, 25 predicted proteins | sample CoawatmetaG00DNA_FD_71582 | JGI IMG/M metagenome (GOLD analysis project Ga0075441, IMG submission 71582) | Marine microbial communities from the West Antarctic Peninsula - Coastal water metaG002-DNA | ecosystem: Environmental > Aquatic > Marine > Coastal | place: Atlantic Ocean: West Antarctic...
CAGTCACAAACCAAGAAATCAGCCAGAAATCGTGAAAAATCCAGTGAAAATTAATATATTTAGGAATATTAATCATTTGACGTCGTTCCGACATCAGCTATGCTGAGTCAAATGATTAATATTCCTAAATATATTAATTTTCACTGGATTTTTCACGATTTCTGGCTGATTTCTTGGTTTGTGACTGGTATGGTCTCATTTTTGAAGTGAAAAATTTAGTATTGTTACCATAAAATTTATTTTCTCTGTTTTTTGTGTATGTTTTTGTAAGTCTTTTTATGTTTCATAATTATTTATATTATGTTTTACATTTTTTAATTAATATCTAATTATGTTTTTTATGTTTTAATTTATGTTTTTTATGTTTTTTATGTTTTACAATTATTTTGAAAATCCATTTTTGTTTTAATATGTTTTTATTTAAAACATATTTAAAGCCATTTATTAATTTATCTCTATAATAATGTCTATTACAATCAAGAATAGTAGAATTGTTAATTATTACAAAGCTAATCCAAGCCAAAATATTGAGAGAAACAATCTATTTCTTATTGAATTGATTGAAAATATCAAAGATAGTATTGAAAAGGGAATTAATACTAATGAAACAATTCAATATCTAGACAGTTTTAAAACTCTTGTTGATACAAATTTCAGAGATTTGGAATCCCAAGTTCGCGAAAATAATGTGGCTAATGAGATTAAAGCACTAGATGCGAAAATACAGTTGTTAAATAAAGACACAGAGCAGTTAACCGAAATTAAAACGATGGTAAACTCACACAAATATAGTGTTACAAAGGAAATTGAGACACTTATGAAGAGTACAGAGAACAGTAATATTATCAATTTTGGAGAGATAATTGATAAGAAACATGAATTAATTGTGGGTAAAATTTCCTACGAATTATCTAAAGATAGCAAAGATAATAGCAAGACATTGTCGGAAACTTTAAGCAATCAATTACAAGAGCGTTTCAATGATATTAAAAAAGAAACAGATAAAATAATCAATTCTGATAGTTCTAATAATATAAAAGTCATTGAAAGTTACTTTAATAAATTAAACGAAGCATTTAATCTCTCGGAGGCAAAAAATGAAGCCGATAGAAAGAATAGTATTGAACAACAACAACTAGTTTCTAAGACACAAACAGATTTACTTTACGAAAAGATAAGCAGCTCATTTAGACCATCTCTAGAGAAACTCGATCAGTATATTGATTTGCAAACAACTACAAATTCTAGTCGCAAAGGCAATGTTAGCGAAGGTAAACTGGAAATTGTTCTTAATAAATGTTTTCCAAACTCCACTATTGAAAACACAAGTAAGACCGGACAGAGTGGGGACTTTCTTATTAAATATAAATCCTCTGTTATTGAAAACACACACGCAGATAGTGATGGATATATCTCCATTATGATTGAAAATAAAAACTATAAAGGCAATGTCCCTGAAGAGGAAGTTAAGAAATTCATAGATGATGTAAAAACCACAAACAAGCATGGTATATTTATATCACAAACCAGCGGTATTGCAACTAAGAATAATTATGATATTGATTTTGAAGGGAAAAACGTGTTATTATATCTACATAATGTTCAGTATGATGAGAATACTATTATTTCGGCTGTTAAATTACTAGAGGCAATTTTATCTAAGATTAATCTTAAAAATCCTGGACAGAATATTCCTGAAGAAAAAATCAAGGCTGTTCGCAGAGAAATAACAGAGTTTTTTGATATTAAAAACGGTTTAATTCAGGATTCAAATACCATTATTGACTCTATTAAAAGAAATCTGGTTGCTAATATAGAGAGACTGAAGTTTCCCAATCTTAGCGCAATGGTGAATGTTGCCTCTTCAACCAAATCGGGTGATCATGCGTGTGAATTTTGCGGATTAACATTCCCAACCAAGCAAGCACTTGGAGGTCATAAAAAGAAACACAAGGATGAAATGAATGGAACAAAGGGAACCAAGACAAATAGTGTAATCAATGTAAAAACCTAATTATAAAAGAAGCTTGTATGTAATTATTATCAAAGCCATATAGAAGCGTGATAAATTCTCACTTAAATCATTTAGTATTCCAAAACGATGAGGAGTTCCCTCATTACAATCACTATCGAAATATAAATTAAGCACTAGTGATAGAAGCAATTACAATAAAATAACAAATTTTAAAAATGCTGGTAAGAATAAAAAAGGGAAAAAACAAAAGAAGAAACAGAGTAAAAAACGCACACGGATATCCAGAAAAAATTGATTAATTTTTTTATTAACAATAACATGTAAATGAAAACAATTCTAATCATCGGTTCCATTCTATGGATTATTCTCCATTACATAATTCCGCATCTATATACGAAATTATGTGTTCCGCTCACTCCCTTCGGGTTTATCGAATCAATCATTCTGGCAACTGCACCCCACTGCGAAGCTATGAGATATGCGCTCTATATTTCAGGAAACAATATTAAATATATGTGGTTCACGATGGGAGCTGGGATGCTATCATTAATTGCCGATAAATTATGTGCAAGGGTTCCAAAATAGAGTGCTATTCTACCTTTAATCTAAATCTTAGATAGTAAATAGTAAAAAATAACAATGTATAGCAAACAGCAATATAATATGTTAATGCTTTTCTTGATTTATAATCAACTACTAATCCATTGAATTCAAGAAATGGATCTATCATATTAAAGTTGTCTTTACATAGACGATTTTCTAACATACTAATAAAACATCCGTCAAATAATATAAATAACGATACTATTGCAGCATAATAAATTATAGATAATGTAACAAGCATTCCATCACAGAACATTAATATGAATATGAATGCTACAGGCATTGCGAAATGATAGCTTCTAATCATTACACCGAGAGAAAACTCTGAAATACCTGTTCTTCTACATAAATATTCCAGAATATCAATGAAATTTGCTCTGGATGATTTTGATATGAACATTATATTAATGTGTGGATTTTTTCTTAAAAAAAAAACGTAATATATATTTATGTATGGGGGATGAAAATAAGAATGAATGCCCTTCAGTTAAAGAACCCGAAAAAATAGACGATGAAAATAACGAGCCAGACGAGAAGCAGTGCTATACAACTCAAAATCAAAGCGATTCTGTCCCGACTTGTAGAAAAGACGTCTCCTTTAAGGAGCAGAGCGAATCATTAAAGGAACATATTTTGATAAATTATCCGTTTTACATTATAACAGCAAGTTGTATTTTCATATTATCTTGTAAAAAAACAAACAAACGTAACTATTTTGTTATGATTTTCTCTCTAATGTATGTTGCCTTTGCGGGATATTTCATTCATATGATATCACACAATATACATTATACTAAAATGTATGACGAATATCCAGTCATTTACAAGAATATACCTATAATAGACAAATGTTTTCGCTCTTTCACGTGGTTTTTAGATTTCCATCACATATCACATCACGATTCAGAAATAAATAAACTACCTAAATACCAACTATTAGAAGCAATCAACAATTTTGTAATGCAGGGTGCAATTGGCGTGTGTGCTGGAACATTATATAATATGATGGACTGGCGGATGTTTATGTTGTGGGGACTTTTCTACGCATCATTTCATATTATTAATTACACATTCGTTGAACCAACCGTTCACAGCGACCATCACTTTAATATATACTCAAATTACGGGATTGATATTTTTGATATTCTTATAGGAACCAAACATAATTGGTCAGATATTGAGGACTATAATCATTATTCAATTAATATGGTTCTCATAACCGTTTTATTTTACTTTATCATATAATTTCATTTTATTTGTGTTAAAGTTACCAATATGCTATCTATAATTTTAAATCCTATGGTTGAAAGTGTATCAATAATAATGTGACGATCACTACAATTAAAATAATATTCTTGTAGTTTTATATTAATAAAATACATACAAGGTATAATTAATAATATAAAGAACAATAAATTCATTTTTGTACCTAATTTTTTAGTTCGTTTAATATATTTGTGATATAATTTATGAAATATTACGTAACAATAGGTACAAAATAAAGAATATAATAATGTAAATATTAAGGTTATAAAATACTTAAGATTTATTTGTTTGTTTGATAAATTACACGTTTTTAATATGTTAAATGTTGTAATACAACAATATGTAAATACCAGTAAATTTACATAAAATGATGGTTTAATAATAATTCCTAGAACGATAACAAAATCAATATATACAAAGATTATTAAAATCTCCATTAATGAATACAAGTTCATTTATATATACACTTTATAAGAATATCCCGACACTTCAGAACAAAATAGAGTTTAGTCTTTCCGCGAGAATGAATACCAATTTCCAAAGTTCCTTTCAAACGAGTTACCATTTTGTCGCTTATAATTTCCTCCACGAAGAGACCTTGAAAACATGAATTGTGAGAAAACGCATTGCTTGTTCTACTATTGGTCTCGTTGAGTAATCACCAGAGATATATATGGCTTAAAATCTTAGCATTATAGTATCCGCTTGATTTAGCTATCTCTTTTTTTATTGCTTCGGCGCGTAAGGGAGTTCCGCTGTGCCTCTTAAAATAGTTACGCATCCGCTTTCGCGTATTATGATTGTCCTTTGCATAGAGCTTTAGCGGTGTTCTGTCCTTGTATTGCTGATACCCCAATCCACCAAAATGAATGGTGCGCGTCTTCTTTGTCTCCCGATCCTCCACAATTACCGTATATTTTTTGCCTTTTTGCTTGCTCTTTTCAAATTTTAGGATGCGCTCCTTCATATTCGGCTTTCCACCACCGATTTTTATCGTCTTTTTATTAGGAATTCGTGCGTTTTTACTCAATTTAAGCGCCTTACTACTCGGTTTACAGCCTTCCACGAGTATATGTCCGTCGACTTTTGCGGCGGGTCCGCCTGATATAGCACTATATAAACGCGCCTTTCCCCATGAATGTGCTGTCTGATTCGGTCTTGACCCAGACGAAAAATACGCACCCTGACCCTTTTTAATAATTTTTTCTAGTGCGGCTCTTTTACATTTCGTCTTTTTACTTAACTCATTAATATTAATAGGTTTGTTCTTATCTAAATCGTATATCTCGGTCACTTTGCTGCTCCAGCTCGTCTTACGATTCTTGAAACCCTTTATTTTCTTTCTCGTATGATATTTTTCCTTTTTATAGTCACGTTGAGACTTTTTAAGCTCGCCAGTTGCCTTCTTTTTGGATTTACTAGAGAGATGTTGAGGAACATAATTCCGTGGAATCCTCGTCATTATATATATTCATTACAAGAATATCCTGTTATTTCGCAACAAAAGGGGATTTTCATAGTTCCTCGGGATTTAATACAATTAACATCAGAACATTCTCCCAAAGTTGCCTTCCAACGTTTTGCCGTTTTATCGCTTATAACTCCTTCCACGCAACCTTTATCGCCGCTGACGGTTACCATTTTATAATGTAGTCGTTTCACCTCGCCCATTTGAGTGAATACAAATATCATCTTACATAATCTTTTCAACATGTATATTTTAATGTTTATACTTTTATATAGCTTGTATTAAATAGTGTTTATGTCCACCAACCCAACCAGCAAATGACTGTCCACATAGTAATATAGTTATAAATGACATTACAGAAGAGGAAGTGAGCAAAGTAATTCATAAATTGAATGATGCTAATGATATTAAACGAGTTCAAAATCTAAAAATGCTGACTAAATCGTTTAATCGCGAATAAAATATTGATACTATCAAACAAAAATTTTATAAACTACTTAATGAAAATATTCAGTTGAAATACGATAATATACAAAACAATAAGCATGGGTCGGAGAACAGAATCGCAATGGTTAAAAAACTACACAACGAACCCTGATATATAAAATCGCAACTAAAAATAGAAGCCTATAAGAAACGCATATCTCTTATGCTTAGGTATGTAGAAGATCGCAATTATATATTGAACCTAAAATACGTGAGCTATAATTTTAAAATACAATGTATTCAAATATCGATTATTTTACTGTCTACATTCTAGGCACTGCTACAAGGTTCTACGCAGGTATTTGATATTTTACCAGAAACAATCACCTTTTTTGGTCTATTCATCTCTGCGTATACCAGTTTCACTCTCTCGGTAAGTAAATATATGAATTACGATGAGAGGAAAGATGAGACGCACTATCTGCGAAAACGATTTGCCGAATTTCTTGTAAAGGTCCAGATACTTAATAATGAATTAGAGCTTTGGGCTACCTATAAATTTTGGGCCGATGTACCTATTCATACAAAGGTCGCCGAATGGAATCAATGTGAATCTGTAATAGCGAGACAAATATTAAAATTGGTAGACGAAAAACGAGAATTATGTAGTGGTTTTGAGAAAATATTAGATGCTATCACACAGAAAAAATACAAGGAACGTGCTGCTGAATTACGAGTTAAAAATTACAGTAGAATGCTACTATTTGATAACAAAAACGAACAAAATATGATAAAACAGAATGAAATCTCATTCAACGGAATCAAGAATTACAATGCGAAGTAAATCTATATGATAGACACAATAAAAATGAAACTGAAACTAAAAAAGAGGGTTGTTATCCGTAATTTATTATTCCTATATATTAATGACTTATCTAGTAATTATTATTGCTCTATTGCTGATCTGCGGTTTACTATATTACAATAATAAACTAAGCGAATCATTTGAAGGCGAGATGGATGTCCCCAGTCGCCAGGTTAGTGAGCCAGAGCCTACCGTTTCAAAAGCCAACCATTCAGAGCCAGCTCAGTATACACAGAACCAGACGGAAGATGAGGTAGAGGATAAACCTGTTCTCCGAAATCCACTAACTCTATATAAGGCATATATGGATACTAATTGTAAGAATAATTACTGTTGTGTAGACGGAATGACCTTTAGCGAAGAGCTTGGTGTGTGCATCAAGAACAACGATAGCTCATACTTATCTGAGTTTCATGCGCTTGGTTATGTCCCTATATCGCCACCAAAAGTAGATGATTTAAGATGATTAGAGAGATGCTATCTCTTTTTTTGTTAATTTAACCTCTTTGCCGAGCTCTTTTATAAGCTTTAACTTTACCTTTTCGTCTAAGTCACGCGTAGTTGACCCAGCAATAGCAACGTATTTCATCTTGAGAGTCTCCGTTTTCATCCAGTCTGGATACTGCTTCTCAAATTCAGCGCACCACCGCTGTTGAATGCCATACTCAGCATTTTGAATCACTTTATCTCCGGTATTCTCCTTCCAACCATCTTTTTCATCCTTAATATACCACTCCTGGTTCTTTAGATTAGTGCAATGGAATGGACGCTCGGTAATTGCTAGAGGCTGTAGGCTCTTAAGGACAACATTCGTAATACATTCGTTTTTTTCCTTTGAAAGGTCGTCCATTGTAATAAACAATTGCTTTGCGAAATTCTGTATAGTCATCGCATCGGCGCATTTTTCATTTAAAAATAACTGAATATTGAAAACCTGATTATTACTATTGTTATTATTTCCTAATTTTGGAATCATTTCTTGAATTTGTTTATGTAATGATTCGTTTTCACCTACTACTTTTAACATAATCTCCATCATATCGGTGTTAGATTTATCATTTTTAATTGTTGGTTTTTCATCGTCAGTAACAATTTTGCACGTTTTTTTGTGTCTACAGTAACCCGATTGAAATTTGTATTTTTTTCCACAACCACAATGGTAAGGGTTTTCGGGTGGAGAGTTTTTGTTATCATTTTTATCATTATGTTTTCTGGTCTGTAAATGTTTATTAAAATCGCTAATTCTATTAGCATAATAATCACATTTTTTACAATGGTATTTTTTTGGAGAGTTTTGGAGAGTTTTTTTTACCATTTTCCCTTAAATAATGGTAATAAAAACTCTCCAAGTTTTTTACATATATTGTATATTTTGGGCGATTTTCAGCCACACCATAAAAATCCTACATACTTTTTTGTAAACTCATATATATTTTCCTACATCGCCTAGACAAAAAAATTTTTTTTTATTTTTTTCGAAAGTCATTTCACATATTCTGAAAAAAACACGTTTTTTCGTTTTTCAAAAATGTTTTTGAGAATTGAAAAAAAAAAAATAAAATTTTTTAATAATTATATCATATTCTCTATTTCAGACATATATTTATCTATATTACATTGTGTTAGCTGTGTATAATCTATATTTTTGGTTTTATCCCCGAAAGTCCTAGGTTGCATAGCATTCACACTTAACGGATATGGCCAATGAGACGTCGTCCTTCGTTCCTTAAAATATTTCCGGCGTTTAATAGACATTTGTTCTGTGTTTTTCGTGTGATTTTTTGGAAGGAAACACACGTATTGAACCATTCGCTCTTCAGAAGCGGGCGCACCATATTGGTTCTGGTGAAACGTTCGCGAGTCCCATAGAACCAGCGCACCTGCGGGAACATGGAGAACCCTTTTTAATTTTCCAGCATTAATTACATCCTGTTTATCTATTAGATTCCAATTTTTGCTATTCACTATATTTCTACGCTTGAAATATTCGTTATGAATACGATGAGTTTTGTCATATACAACTAGTGATCGTTCCTTGTTACTCGTAAGAGGGACAAACCCATGATAACACACAAGTTTATTATTATTCGGCGCCTGTTCCGAATGTGTCCATATAGCATCTTTCTTCTTACACTCCTTATCAACATAACACGATCCATCAAACGAGACAACAAATTCGTCGGTATTCCATAAGTCGCTGAATATTTCCTTCACTGTCTGTCTGGTTCTTACAAACCATGCGTGTTCTTGATGTCCCGCCTCGTGATATTTATATATTGAGTGTGGGTCTATTGTCTTGTGTAAGTAATCGTGATTTTTAATTGTTGTTTGCCACTTATAAAACATTTGTTTTGCCTCTTTTATCTCGTCTGTATTTAATATATTCGGCACAATACACCATCCGTGTTTATTTAGTTTGTGCTTTATTTCAGTAATATTCATTTTGTAGTTACAATTACACAAATGAATATAATTCAATTTATTTGTTAAATCTTGTTGATGGTAAGCCACGATAGCTTGTATCGTAAATCATTATCATATAGATAGGTCATATTGAGTGAAACATTGTCTATTCCATAGATAAGCTCCTCTATTGCATACTTTAGATTTTCGCTAGATATTTGTTTGGAGTCCCAAAATGGCGACTGAACGATTAATTTAATCACAAATTCCTTTTTATCTGACTTAGTCTCTCCAACAATTATAAATAATACATCGTCTATAACAGATGATGGTGTCCAAGATATGTAAATATAGTTATTTTTATTCGCGGTTAGTCCTATTAATTCATCTATTTTATTCAATATGTGAACGTCTTCGTTCATTATTTCTAAACCGCTGTTGAGTATATTGTTTTCCCAGTGTTTTGTAATAAATCGTGCCTTTGAAGGCGTCAACAGGTTCAAATCATTCACACGAGATACGGGATTTATCGTATATTTTTTTTGATTTCCTGAGGGGAGACCGATTGGATTCAGGGACCAGGCACCCACAAAAAAAAATAGTAAGAGTATTATACAATTCATTAGTATATTTGAACGTTTTATTTTTATATGAAATACATTAATTATATGTCACACGCCCATTAGGATGCGGCGACCGGTTGTTATATGGTTCACGCAAATATTCGGGTTTTGAATGACTATAGTCCCCGTATTAGTGCTGTGAATAACGCGTTTTACACCCATCATATTAATGCGTTTCATACAATCTACGCAAGGAGCGCTTGCCTTAAGCGTGTTATTCGAATCAAGACGAACCACATACAACGTTATTTTCCTTGTTTTTTTACCACGCTTATTCACCTCTCGCAAAGCAGCAATCTCTGCGTGACAAGTCATCGTATTATGGATAAACCCATCATGGCTGTGGCATCGGTAATTATTAAATCCGCGCCCAATAATGCGTCCATTCATTACTGCGACACAGCCATGTCGCATCAGACATTTGGAAAGGCTCGCTTGGTCGGCCGCAATCTCAATAAAGCGCTGGTCGCGATTAGACACCATTGTTCTAGTTAATGCTATATTACATATAAGTTTTTATTGTTTCAATTTTACAAAGAATGCGAATTATTTCAAACGACGCCAAACATGTCTTTTACAACCACCATACCAATTACGGTCAGCACATTTACGATAACACACATTAGACTCCGATACTTGTCCGTCGGTAAAAGGACATTGTTCTCCTGCATTAGCCGAATTCCTAGTTATTCTATATTTTTTTTTATGCTTTGAACGATTACATCCTCCCGTCCATTCCCATTTACCAACACAATCAATAGGAGGAGGAGGAGGACAACGTTGGGTATTGCAATCAACATAACGACTTCTCGCACCACACGATTGTCCTTCGTGTTTTGGCTGCTGCAATATATCATTCGTCTGCATTCGCATTCCACCACCACACGTCTTAGAACACCCATAATACGAACGATTCTTCCAATCACTTAATACACAATCAACCGGACAAGGTTTTATATTACAATTTTTTGTTTGTTCTAATTCTCCACACGGGTTACCGCCGTTCTTTGGTTGTTGTAATATAGAACGCGTCCGTCGTTGTGTTCCATCACCGCATGTATTTGAACACGCTTCCCAACTAGACCATCCTGAATACCCACAATCCACACCGTAATCTTTAGTTTCTGTTTCTTTTCCACATTGAATTCCTCCATATTTGTCTGGTATACTTATTTCACGTGTTCGTGTTTCGGTTCCTAGTTGTTTCCCATTGCTGTCTAGATTTTTAATCCAATTACCCCAACCTTCACCTCCACCAACATATTTACAATCTATAGGACAATTGTGGGTATTACACTCTCTTGTTAGTTTAGGAGGACACGGAACTGGCTCTTTTTTATTTCCACGAAAATATCCAGATACAGGAACAATATCAATATTAAATAAAAGATCCTGAGTTCCTCCTCCACATGTTTTTGAACATGCGCCGTATTGTGGTTCATATGTTCCAATACAATCTTGTGTAACATCGTATCCTTCTACAATGTTATTATTAAGACAATATGTAATAATCATAATAATCAATATAATAGATATTATCAATAAAAACATATATATATTAATAATATTATTTGGGACAGGGTTGTGTATTACACGACATCTTTAAATTTGGGGGGCAAGCAGTCCCTTCCTCTCGTACCCCTCTAAACCATCCACTTTTCGGATATTGTGTAGGATTATAAATATTCTCTTTAAATCCTCCGCCACAACTCTCACTACAATCCCCCTTAAAATCAGCATAAGAACCTTCACAAGGAATAGAACAAGGTTCGGTATTGCACCCTTCTGTCTGTATATCACCATCATCTATAATATTATCTCCATATGAACAAGGAATTGCCTGTTTAAATTTATCATTAATATATCCATCTTTTGCCACGGTTGTAACAGTAAATTTTCTATTAGTTTCACCATAATCTCCTGCTCCAGCATAACAATCTTGAGTGCATTGAGACCAATCACTCCATTTACCCTCGCAATCTATAGGACACGGTAACATATTACAATCCTGATCTATAGAATCACCTTCTTTATACCCACAGGGAATTCCTCCAGGTCCTGCAGGCGATAATATTTTATAGAATTTCTTTTGTTTGCCACCACCACATTGTTTGTCGCACGAACTCCATTCTTTATCCCAAACACCTATACAATTTTTAATATCAATCGGTTGCCCCGAAACTGCGTCAGATGGCGAATTTACCATAAATTTCTGAAGGTCGTCTAGGGTTATTGCGTAGTCCTCACTCTTTTTAGCGTGTTCTGTAGCACCAGCACCAGCACCAGCACCAGCACCAGTACCAGCACCAGCACCACCTGGTGTAGGATATTCCCACGTTTGCTCTTCCAATATGGTCGCAGGAGTATCATATAAATGCTTGTTGAAAGTCTGTGTGTTACTTATTTCCGTGTAATTTTGGTCTTCAAATCCTTCTGTCACATATTTTGCGATATTAATATGCGATAAACCAGCGATAATAATAAGGATTATTACTAAATATTTATAAAACATACCTATATATTTGAACGATATTAATATCATTAAAATATGAGAAAAAAATTTAAACGAATTATCACAATCATAGGTAAGCATAACCAAAACAACAAGATTACGAATCATGCAAACCAAGAAGTTTACGGGACGCAAATTGGGGGCGGAGGAGCTCCTCATCCACATATCTGGCGAATGCGACGAGGACAGGATTCTCCTCAACGACAAGGACAGCGACATCGCTCCTATTCTCAAGCAGTTCGTTGATAACGATATACAGCTGCTCATTATGGGGTTTATTGGCGAGGAGTCAGTTCCCGTTATCTGCGATGAAGAAGAGACCGACGATTACAACGATGACTGCTATACGGACGACGACTACGAGGACGACTTCATCATCGTTGAACAAGAGGAGAAGTACCAACATTTCCAAGAGCAAGAGTATAAGTCAGAGATATGCGAGTATTATGAATGGTAATAGGTTTAAACGACGGGTTTATAATAAAAAACTAGTATAATATGAAAGGTAGTATTATATTTTTTATTTCTTTAGTGAGTAGCAACGCTTTTTTATATCCACATCAAAACACGATAAATCTGTGCCATTCTAGAAAGAAACGGGTAGATGACGACTTTTATGACGAATTCATGGAGTATGAAGTAAAAACCCCATCGGTAAAGCAGTTATTCATACCAAAAAGTGCGAATCAAAAACAATATTACGAGGATATATGCAATGACGATATTAAAATAGTAATAGCCTCGGGACCGGCAGGAACGGGTAAAACGCTGTTCCCAACACAATACGCGGCCAAATTGTTGATAGAAACAAAGCAGAAAATCGTCCTCACAAGACCATTAATAAGCGTTGATGAGGAATTAGGCTATTTACCTGGAAATATCAATCAAAAGATGGATCCGTGGATTATTCCGTTGTTTGACGTTCTTCGCGAATTCTACACCCAAAAGGAACTTAATACGCTAATAGCAGAGAAACGCGTTGAAATTGTCCCGTTAGCCTTTATGCGAGGAAGAACCTTCAAAAACACATACATTATAGGAGACGAATTGCAAAATACAAGCAATAATCAGCTATTGATGCTTTTAACGCGTTTAGGAGAGAATAGCAAAATGGTCATTACAGGAGACGTAAATCAATGCGATAATAACGAAAATGGACTTATGGACCTCTTAACCAAGATTAATCGCAACTACAGCGACAAGGAAATGTTAAGAGAGAAGGAAATATCGCTTATTGAATTCACAAATGACGATATTCAACGAAGTGCTATCATAGAAACCATTCTGGATATATACGCAGATTAAGTATTTTAATAGACATTTATAAAAAAATTGAATCAGGCTCGGAAACAGTATGAGTCCGCATAACAATGAACGCACTAATCACTCTTATGATCAAGAACAGGATGATGGATAACCACAATAATACGCAAAAAAAACTAACTGATATGAATATGAAGGTCTACGTCAAACAAACAAATAATTTCAACGCAAAATCAGAGAAACGGATGCAAAATAAGCACAATAAGAAGCGATATGCGGCTGGAACCCCACGATTCCGCTACAATAGCCAGGGTCGGTCGCTTCGGTGGTAGGTCACATATTCTAATACCTCAATAATACTAAATAGGTCTGTATAAATATAATATTTTTTTAATGTTTTAGAATAAATAATATCTGGTTTTTTATCATATTCATCCTTTTTATTAAACGTCCACATTGAGATGTTATCTTGTATCATCGTATGTTCAGTAAAATCAGCCATTTCTTTCCTGGAATTAACTAGAAAATCAATAAGATATGGGTTTTCTTCAATCATTCTTTCGGACGGCTGATAATCTGGAGATACATCAAGAATAACAACGCGTTCGTCGGCGCATCTTTTGGCTAAGGATATGACCTGTTTTCTTTTAGAGGCATTTAACTTGTGTAAATAAAACATTGAGGTCGTAATATCGTAATTTTCTTCAGGCTTCCACGATGTAATTACACCAAACTTAAAGGATTTGTCTGGGTGTTTTTTTATCGCTGCATCTATAGCATCGCGATTATTGTCTATTCCAAGACATCCCTTTCCATTTGACGTAGAATCTCCAATCCCACACCCAATGTCTAGAATTCGTTTATTCTTCCCATGCAAATCAATTACGAACTTGCGAATATTAATATACACATGATTATTATCTATGGGTTTAACATGTGACATAAACTCCCACGAATCCCAGGCAAATAACGAGCCAACCGACATAGAAAAAGTAAGCATCATTAGCATATTACCGCGCATTATTTTAATTAATGATTATGAATTTAAGTCATATTAGATAAGATAAGGTATACTACAAATACCCAATACAAATAATAAATTATAAACAACAAAATAGATACGATAACCATGATTCCGCGGAATGATGGTATCTGTCACTAATAAATCTTCCTGTTGTGATACCACAACTTCTACGACACCAATACAATAAGGACATCCCCCGTAATATATTTGGATATATTCTTATATAGCAAGGTTTACAAACACTATGGTCTTTATTGTCACATCAATTACAATTCATAGCTAATACTTATAATAATAACTAATTTTTATTATTATAAAAATTGATTTATATTTATCTGGAAAAATAAATACAAGATGTGCTACCAAGAACAATTAACGAAACTCGAATTCTATATTGTTGAGCATTATAACGACTATATTTTGGGGCTATTTAATGTGTTTCGTGCGATTATTCTAGGCACATTTGCGTTTTTGATAGTATACCTAGGTGTACCTGTCATATCGGCCCTTTGTATAATTTGTGTTTGCTCGTTCGTCGCAGAGACCTATAGTATGTTTAAAAATACGACAGTGCTAATTAAAAATATGTATAATGGTGTAGTGTCTGATTTCAAAATTATTCTAGATAGTGTTATTGTTACGTTTACTGTATATTATGTATGCTCTATTCTATTAAATTCATCGGGCTGTTACTAGCGCTAATCAAAGAGTTATACATTTCTTCCGTCATATTATAGTTATTTTTTTCCACGAGATTTTTAAGTAGCCATTTACGACGCTTTCCTTGAGCCCAGAAATCATAGTAATCCGGAAGGATAAATCGTCCAAACCACCTGCGATAAAGACCATATAGCAAATCAACTCTTACATTATTTACATTATCGTAGTTAACTGAAAGATTATAGATGCCCGCATACTGCTTCACCATAATCCATACATTATATGGAAGTGCATATTTGTCGTCTTTTGTGATAAGATACATCATTTTATTTATACAATAATTTATACTTATATATTCTTTTCAACTTTAAATAAAAAATTGATTATATTAATAAAGCAATTATAACAACACACAATGACTCGTGAATCATGGAAAAACAAATCACATCCAGGCAGAGAGGGATTGACCCGCGAAAAGTTCATTCGTGGTTCTCATACAAAAAATCCAGGCAAATCATACTATGTGTTCTATTCACCGACGGGTGTTCGTTTTCGCTCAATTGTTAAGGTTAATGAATATATTGAAACAATGGAAAATGAAGATAATAATATTAATATCACAATTGCTAATGTTCCGAACACAAAAGTGAAAATTACTATCAATAAGAGCGGTGGGACACACATTAGGTGGCTAGACATTAATTAATCAGGCATTCGTAAAAAATATAAAAATATGGTTCTCTTTTCGCGGTTCAATTGAATTAACATTAAATGTTATCTTATATGTAACTATGGAGTCTGTATTAGAGAAATTGCCGAACCACATTACAACTGAAATAATGTCATACAGTCATCCCGATATAACCTTCAAGTATAATATGGTATTAACACAAATGTTATATTATGTAAATGATTAATTGCCTGGTCACTCAAATCGGCGCGGTGACTTCGTTAAATACATGTTACGTAGATGCGATAAGATGGGATGTGTATAATTAATCCGTTGACGCGCTACTAACAGACTCATCGCCATCGGATTCAATCGTTGAGAGATCCCACGCAGGAAGAGCGTTGTTCTCGTCCTCGTCTGCGTATTCTATGTTGCGTCCAGATGTCTCTTCAAGCATCTTTATATTTTCCTCTAGCTCCGAAATGAGCTCATTTTTATAATTTAGAACACTTTCGTGTGATTTTTTATTTTCAGCAATCTCATTCTGAAGCATCTCCGAGTTCCTGAGCGCGCGTTTCAGATGCCGCACCTGAAGCCGAATCATATTATCTTTTTTGCCGTTCTCAATCCGAAGTTCCTTGATTAGTTTAATATTTTCGTCCTTTCCTAGATTTTTCATCAAATTGGTGTGAGCCTTGGTCTTGAAGTGTTGCATAAACTGCTGACGGTTGTTCATTGTCCGTCCAGATATACAACGACACGTGTATACCGTTTGTTGCCCCCGCGTGTATTTTTCATAAGGACACTTATCCGAATACTCGCCCGTTTCCTCATTAAAATACGGCTCATACTCTTCAAAATCGGTTCTTACTAGTTGTGCCATTGTTATTGATACTAATATTATCTTTATGCTATTCAAATTTTAAAATTGAATATATCTAACCCGATATGTATATATGCAAATGAACGAATTAATATCCCGCATTAACCAATTACCAGATGAATTATCCGATATGATAGTGTTTATGTCGCGACCGCGACTGGACGAGGGATTTAAAAAGGAGCTTCGTCTGGAGGCGGCGTTCATCCTATGCGAACAGCACTATAATTGGTGGTATCCGAAAATGACGCTCTACTGGAATTTGAATCACGTAGAAACAGTATATGAATTGCCTAATAATTATAGATACGGTCGCTCTATGCTGGTATACTTTAATAAAAATGAGATTAAATTTATTACAGAACAACTAACCAATTGTGGTTGTTGTAAGCGTCATTCGCAAGGAATCAACACAACACCACACTGCACAAGAATACGCGCGAAGCAGTCTCTCAGGACATCTCGTCAAATGAAGAATTATTTCGGCAACAATTTATGTACTTGTCCGTGCCGGCATATATTGCGACCCATTATAAATCTCCATACAAATAGTTATTAGCTGTATTATCTAATCTAATCTGGATAGAGGTATGTGGAGAGATTTAACTATGACATTGTAATCATCTATTAATTTTTTATTATACTTATAGTTGTGATTCCATAGTTTTAATCCTTTTTCTCTATCTATT
>Ga0075441_10000667_pt1 | contig 17276 bp, 17 predicted proteins | sample CoawatmetaG00DNA_FD_71582 | JGI IMG/M metagenome (GOLD analysis project Ga0075441, IMG submission 71582) | Marine microbial communities from the West Antarctic Peninsula - Coastal water metaG002-DNA | ecosystem: Environmental > Aquatic > Marine > Coastal | place: Atlantic Ocean: West Antarctic...
GCCGCTTGATCCACAAGATTACCGTCTAAACTAGCAGCGCCTGCATTAGCCTTAACATGGAGGCCAAGATCAGCTTGGCCGGCCGCTTGATCCACAAGATTACTGTCTAAACTCGCAGCGCCTGCATTAGCACTAGGGTGATGACCCATGTCAGCTTGACTGGCTGTTCGGTTTGCCACGCCATTGGGTAGCGGCTCTCCCGGCAACCCAACTAAACCTTCACCTGAGGCCGCTCGCCCAGCTAAACGATCAGGTAATAAAGTTTCTCCAAAGTCATTATTAGGTGAGTCTACAAGATCAACAAGAGGCACTCCATCAGCGGACTGTGTGCTATCCATAGGAGTGGCCAAAGGATTTTCACCTCGGCCTGCCAATGACGCATCACTCGCCGGTTTAATCCCTTGGTGGCCCATGTCCGCTTGGCTAGTTTGATCGCCCTGTTGTTTCTCTCCAGATAAAGCCACGGCATCTGCACCCGTGTTTTGTTGGTTATCCATAAGGGTTTGAGGCAGGGCCGAGTCTGTGTCAGTTGTTGGGGGGATGACAGAGGCCGTCAAGGTGGGTTTTTGAACGCGTTTAAGGGCTTCTAATCGAGCCCTTTTGGCTGCCTCAATCTTACGGATTTTAGTTTTGGATAAGTTGCTGGAACTGGCACTTGGATTTGCAGCACTGCGACCAACCTCCTCAGGTGCAACCTCACTGGCTTTGGCCAATTCACTTTCTTTGCCTTTGGTACTGTATACGCGCTGTTGGCTGGCCACAAAGTCAGTATTGTGCTGATGCGGATTAGCCTTTGTAACCCGCTCAGAAATAGTGAACTCACGCGCTCCTTTTGGGCTAGAAACACGTTTAAATACATCTGCGTTAACCTGATTTTTTTTCTTCACTAGACACCACTCCTAATCCAACTCGGCAAATAAAATCATACAAAGCTGAATAGTTTTAGTTTTAGTTTTCTCTAATTGATAGATTTATTATAACGCTAAATTGCTTCGCCGTCTTCGTTATAGCGAAAATCGACAGGCACGTCTGGATTGGGTTGCAGGGGCTTTGGAATGCCTGGGGTGACAGCATTAAGCTGATAAACGTATGCCAGCACTTGAGCCACAGCGACAAACAAACCTTCGGGAATCTCTTCCTTAATTTCACTGGTGAAGTACAAGGCCCTTGCTAACAATGGCATGCGTAAAATTTGCACACTTTCGGTTTCGGCGAGTTCTCTTATACGGGCAGCCATTTCGCCTTGTCCCTTAGCCAATACCACTGGTGCACCAGAACCTGCCTGGTCATACACTAATGCCACTGCAAAGTGCTGAGGGTTAGTGATCACCACATCGGCGTTGGTGACGTCATCTAACATTCTACCCATAGCCATTTCACGCTGCCGTTGACGCACCTGAGCCTTGACTTCTGGACGGCCTTCCATTTCTTTCATTTCATCTTTGATGTCTTGCATCGACATTTTCAACTTTTCAGTATGGGCGTATATTTGATAAGGCACATCAATTGCAGCGATGACCATCAATGATAAACACATATAAAAGAAGCCCCACAATAGAATCATGCCGCCTTCTTGCATTGCCACCTTCAAAGACATCTGACCCAAGGCCAAAAGATGACCAATTTGCGAAGACACCACGAGATAACCGATGCCTGCCACCAAAATAAATTTAACCAGTGCCTTGGTCAGCTCCATCAACGCCTGGGTACCAAACATACGCTTTAGACCCGACAGAGGGTTAAGTTTATTGGGTTTAAAGCCAATGGCCTTAGTGGAGAATAACCAACCTCCAATAAGAGCAGGGGTAATCAACGCCAGAACTAAAGTGAGCAACAGAAAAGGCATGACTGCTAAGATGCCTTCCACCAAAGTGGCTAACAAAATACTTGGCAGCTTAGCCGTATCCATCAAAACAGGCCTATCGATGGTCAGTGAAGAGATCAGCATCTGTGAAATATTATCAATAATGGTGCCGCCAGTCATCAGTAAAAAAGCTGCTCCAAACACCATGATAATGGCCATCGACAGCTCTTTTGAACGCGGCACCTGGCCATCTTCACGGGATTTCTCAAGTTTCTTGGCTGTGGGTTGTTCGGTTTTTTCTTGGGAGCTATCTTCAGACACGGTTAGGCCACACCCAGTAACGTGCGGATCTGCTGAAAGGCTTCAAACCACAGATTTTGGATATTGCCCATAAACGTCGGTAACAAGACGATCAAAACCACAATACCCATAAGCAAAGTTAGAGGAAAACCCACAGCAAATACATTTAAACTCGGTGCTGCTCTAGAAATTACACCCATGGCACTGTTAGTCAGCAGTAAAATGATCATCGCCGGCAGTGCAATCAGGCCCGCCCCCGTGAACAACAAGATAGACCACTGTAATACATCCCACACCATGGCCATCTCTAACTGAGGTTCACCAATGGGCCAGAGGCGAAAGCTGTCCAGCAACAGTTCTATAAGAATGAGGTGACCACCAATAGAGACAAACACTAGAGTGGCTAAAATCACCATAAACTGAGATATAACTGGAGTTTGCACACCACTGTTAGGATCCACCATCATGGCAAAGCCCAAGCCCATGGACAAGGAAATAAATTCGCCTGCAGCGCTCACCGCCGCAAACACAATTTGCAGTATCAACCCCATCATTACTCCAATGACCACCTGCTCCAAAAGCATTATTAAGCCTGCGCCTGAAAGCACATCAACAACAGGCCAATCATGTAAGGGGTAAATGAGGATAGTAAGAATCATCGCCAGGCTAACACGCATGGTCGTGTTGACACTCATAGCAGAGAATATAGGGGTAGAGATAAGACACGCACTGATCCGTGTCATGGGCCACAAGAAAGTGTAAAGCAAGGCGAGTACGTCATCCCAAACGGCAAACATAGCTAGCCTACAATACCTGGGATGCGCTCAATCAAACGAGAGGCAAAATCAGTCAGCACTGTAATTTGCCATGATCCAAACAGGTATAGAACTAACACCAAACAGGCTAACTTAGGAATAAAACTTAAAGTCATTTCATTAATCGACGTGGCCGCCTGCACAATACCAATAAGCAAGCCAATAACCAGTGCAACTAAGAGCATAGGGCCCGCAATAGTGGCGGTCACTAACAAAGCCTCGCGGCCAATATCCAATACAGTACCTTGATCCATGTTTAACCTCCACGTCAGGTATAGAAACTACTAGCCAAGGTACCCAGTATCAAAGCCCAGCCATCAATGAGAACAAACATCATGATTTTAAATGGTAATGAGATCATCATCGGCGATAGCATCATCATACCCAATGCCATTAGCACACTTGCAACCACTAGATCGATCACCACAAAAGGCACAAATAATAAAAACCCAATCTGAAAGGCCGTTTTTAATTCACTGGTTAAAAACGCTGGTATGAGCAATTGCATGGGCACACTTTCTGGCCCCTCAAGCTCTTGCTGGCCTGAAATTTTTGCAAACAATTCAATGTCAGACTCACGAGTTTGTTTGAGCATGAATTCGCGCAATGGCTGCTGAGCCACTTCAAAAGCCTGCACAAAATCAGCCTGATCATTGAGGTAAGGCTGAATAGCTTGATCATTAATTTGGGTGAAAACGGGTGCCATAATAAACAGGGTTAAAAATAACGCTAACCCCAACAACACCTGATTAGGTGGCGTTTGGTTGGTGCCTATCGCCATGCGTAATATTGACAACACAATAATAATTCGAGTGAATGATGTCATCATTAACAACAGTGCTGGCAGCATTGTAAGTAATGACATTAAGGCGAGAATTTGCAGTGTTAAACTGTACTCTTGCTGGCCATCGGCATTGGTTTCGACAATAACACCGGGTAATATGCCATCGGCTGCGCTAACCTGAGGCACCACGGCCATCAATAACAACATACTCACTAATGGCAACCAACTCATGGCGTGCCTAATACTCATGGCGTGTCCTTATGTTTTACAGTTTGAGTGTGTCGATGCAATAATTTAGAAAACTGCTGGGACAAACCAGAGCCACCAGGCCCGGAAGGTGATTGTTGCTGCTGACCCAAGGGTGCAGCCGCTGCCTCCTCTGCGCCAAGATCAGCTAACAAGCGAATGTTTTGGGCGGTAACACCTAACAAAATAGATTTGCCATCTACTTCTATAATTAACAACTTATCACGGTTGCCTAAAGCCATGGCTTCTACGAATCTAAGTCGGCGCCCACCCTGGGGCCGGCGCTGCATAAACCATTTAGCAGCAAACACCATGGCAATCAAAATAGCCAATACCAGCAACAAGCTACCGATAGACTGCAACAACAATTGGGTGTCACCTAACATAAATAGGCCTTAAATTTTACGAATACGGTCGGCGGCATCCAACACTTGGGTCAAGCGAATACCATAACGCTCATTCACTACCACAACTTCACCCTTAGCAATAATGGTATTGTTCACGCAGACGTCAATGGACTCTCCCGCTAAGCGGTCAAACTCAACCACACTACCTTCACTCAAACGCAATAAATCTTTAATTTTAAGTGACGCTCGGCCCACCTCCGCAGATAAAACCACGGGAATGTTTTGTAAAATATCTAAGTCTAACTCATCCTCAAAGGTGGACAAGGCAGCTGGGGCTAACTCTTCTTCGCTCACAAGCACTTCCTCTTTTTATCGACTATTAGAGACATTTTAATCCCATATGTCTATATTATAATCATCCATCGTCACCTCACCCACAATTTTTACAGCAGCTTTTCCATTAGAGCTGCCATAAACACCATTAAACAAAGGGATGCCTTTTGATGTAACGGTCACAGTGTCCGGCATTTTAATCGGAATTACATCACCTACTTTAAGGTTACGCAGCTCTAATAAGCTAATTTGAGGGTTAGCAAGATCAGATTTTACATCCAAATCAACATCTTCAATAGCCACCTTAAGGTAGTTATTCCAAATTCGTTCATCATCAATGTCGCTGTCACCCATCACCTGGCTGCGCAATAGGTCACGGATCGGTTTCATCGCTGAGTAGGGGTATACTATTTCTATACTGCCATTAATGTCATGGGCCATATCAATGTTAAATCGATTAATAATGACTAAATCATTGTCTTCTACAATACTCGTGAATTGTGGATTTACTTCGGAGTTAAGAAACTCAAAAGACACCGTGTGCAGCGGCGCCCAAGCGGTTTTCATGTCTTGAAAAACGCGTTGCAAAATCATTTGGATCACACGGTATTCGGTAGGCGTAAAATCTCTGATACCTGATATTTCTGTGTGAGAACCTGCACCACCAAAAAAGCTATCCAGTGAGTTAAAAATCAACTGTGGGTCAATAATGATGAGCATGGTGCCACGCAAGGGGGGAATCTTAACTAGGTTCAATGAAATGGGCGTACTGAGCCCTTCCATGTAGGTGCCAAAGCGTTCTACATCAACTTGCTTCGATTCAATTTTTGGCTGATAGCGTAATAAACTTTTTAAGCTAATGCGGAACAAACGCGCAAAGCGTTCGTTGATCATATCCAACGAACCTAAGTGAGACGTTAAACTGCTGTCTTCACTGGCAATGTCGTACCCTTGTGCATTCTGGTCTATATTATAGGCTTCACCCTCATCACCTTCGCCCATTTCGACTAAAGCTAGAATTTCTTCTTCTGAGAGTAGTTCATTGTCGCTCATGCTACCAAAACTCCTAGTTTACTGAATTACAAACTCGGTAAAGAACACTTCTTCGATGCCACCAAAGTCTTCATAACCAATTAAAACTTGGTTCATACGCATTTTGATGCTGTTCGCCAGCTTTTGTTTATCAGTCACTGTAGTTAACTCATCCATGCTATAGGTCGACACTTCCATGATAATTGCCGATCGCATCGCTAGTTCATGTTTGTAAACGTGGTCTACCACACGCTGATCATAATGCGTCATAAATCCCATGGTGAATTGGCAGAACTGCTTACTACCCGACAAATTAACCGTAAAACTGCGTTCCATTTCATTGTAGAGCTGGTCGAATTTTTGGCCTTCGGGCAATTCTTTAGATACTTTACTCAAGGCTTTAGGGGCATTGGGGTCAACTTCTTCACCCCCTTCACCCGCTTCACCCGCTACCTGCTGGGTAACCACATTACCATTTTCGTCGACTACTACAGGCTTCGCATCAAAGAAACCCGTGAGGAACAAGGTAGCACCAATACTGATAACAATCACCAAAATGCCAATGATGGCAAATAGTAAAATTTTAACTAAGCCACCTTTTTTTTCTTCTACTACTTCTACTTCTTCTTCGTCTGCCATGGTTAGTCTCCCTTCATTACTGCTATATTGTGGATTACTTAGTCTTTAGCGACTAAGCAAAGGTATCTACATCGCCGTCATGGCTACTGCGTTTATCAGCTGCAGCCACAGGGGTTGATTCTTTATTGCTGCTTGTCACCATTTGACTCAGCTGCCAATCTGGTTGTTCGCTCGGGTTCTGTTGTTGGCTGCGGCCCTCGGAGCCTACCGACACATCAGCCAATTCTAAGCCACTGCCTTCAAGCTGTTCTCTGAGTCGAGGCAAGCTCGATTCGAGCAATTCTCGCACCCCAGCGTTACCACTCAAAAGTTGCGTCTGTAACACACCATCTTCCATCACTAGGTTAATACTCACTTGTCCCAAACGTGCTGGATTGAGGGATAAATTAGCCTGCCAACGCCCTTCCTTCACCATCCGTTGCAACTGTTGACCTATCTGGTCTTGCATGTGCCGGGCCGCCAGTTGAGCTGAGCTATCCCCTTGCATAAGACTAGTAAAGCGCTGACCTAAGTCCATAGTTGATACTTCTGGTGTCGGTGCAGAGCCCACCGCAGTTGTGAAACTGGTTAAAGGTGCTGCAGCCTTAAAATTGGCTCCAGTGTAACTGCCTATAGCCTGCGGTTCCAGTGAATTGGTGGTATAAGTGGTGGGCGACGTAAGCGTCGTTAACTGGTCCAACTTTTGCACCAATGATGGTGCCAAAGCAATAGATGCCGATGCCGTGGGAGCATTAGCATCCACAACAGGGGAAGACGCTTGGGTTTTGTTAGGTGTAAAAACCTTGTTAATAGCATTAGCTAACTCAGTTTTTTTATCGGGTGCCTGACTTACTGCCCGAGATTGGCGCTGTTGTAAAAATGATTGCGTCGCCACGGGCGGTGTGGGTGTATTGCCTAAAAGAGGGGCGTTGGGTAAGGTTGATGCGCTCGGAGCTGCAGTTGCATTGGTTGCATTGGTTGCATTGGTAACGTTGTTACTGTTGGTTACACTGGTAGCCGGCGCAGTCTGTTGGCTGCGTATTTTGATGACATCGTTATCATTGAGGGGCTGCGATGCTATTGATCGAGCAATTTGCGCCTGCGCTGGTGCAGTGGCTCCAGCCTGAACCTGTATCTGTGGCTCAATCTGAGCCTGTGCTTGTTGAGCCTGTCCTGGAACTTGAGCTTGAGCCTGTCCTGGAACCTGAGTTGGTACTGGAACCTGAGTTGGTACTGGAGCTTGAGCTTGAGCTTGTGCTGGAACTTGAGCTTGTGCTGGAACTTGACCTTGTACTGGAACCTGACCTTGTACTGGAGCTTGACCTTGTACTGGAGCTTGAGCCTGAACTGGAGCTTGAGCCTGAACTGGAGCTTGAGCCTGAACTGGAATTTGAGCCTGTGCTGCAACTTGAAGCTGTGACTGAGCCTGAACTATTGGCGCTACCTGGGCTTGTGGTTGAAGCAACATCTTTTCAAGCACTGGTGTCGTCACTCCAGACACACCCTGTGTTGCCGCCACCTGCACTTGTCCGGGCTTAAATCCCATGCCTAAAGTTAGACCAGCTTGTACGGCGCCAACCTGAGCAGCGCCAACTTGAGCGGCACCAACTTGAGCATTAACTGAACCAGCCGGCGCTTCGGGTTTGACGGTGCTTTGCAGCACTAAACTTGCCACTGCCGGGTCTATACCCAATTGGACGGCTAAGTTTTGTAATTGTGCATCAGAAAAAACTACCGTTCCGTCGCTAGACTGAGTTGGCAGGGATAGGGCCGACGCTACTGGGGTCTTTGGCATATCAACCACAGGTTGTAACTGTGTGATAAAACTTAGATCATCTATTTGAGATTGTTGCTGCGGTGATAAGGTGGCTAAAACCTGCTGTGAAGATTGCGCCTGCTGCAGCATAGACATGGAATTAGTCGGCAAACTTTTGCCGCTTGGCAGATCCTTGCCTCCAAGCACTGAAGGCGTCACTTCACCCGACTGACCACTTAAAACCTGCCCAAACAAGCCTGCAGTACTCGGTTTAACTGCCGAGCTAGTGCTGGCACCAGCGGTACTGGTCGCTTTCAGTAAGTTTAGCAAATCAATTTGAGCCATAATCATCAGCCTGCACTAGTGTCAGTTATTCGTCAGAATAGCTATAAACGTCTATTCATCGTTATTATCAAACAATACCATGCAAGAATCGCTCCAATATAACCTAATTATCGACGGGTATACATTTGTGTGGCTATAGCATCCATTTGCTTTGCGTCAATGGCCTTGTTGGCGGCCAACTGATCCACATGTGCCTTTTCTGTAAGTTTGTCAGTCATACGTGACTTCTGTAACTTCACCATAGTGTTAGCCTGAGCATGCTGCAACCTCTGGTCTAAACTTTGACGTTGGCGCAACTGGTCTACTTCCATCTGCATCAATTGCTGTAAAAACTTGCGAATTCGCACTAATTTCTCAGTTGAACTTGTGCTTTGTTGTAAGGTGGCCAAGTCTTTTTGATAGTCTTTTTGATACTGACGTACTTGCTCTACCGAAGCATCAATACTGTCAATCATCTGCCTAACTTGCTGCTCACTTTCGAGCGCTTGCTGGTATTGTTGATGTTGTATTTTGCCTAAACTAGAAAACCGATCGATTTTACTGATAGCCATAGTCCTTCTCCGCTTCATGCTGCTGGCGCAGCACTAACGTTAAGTTAAGGCATGGCCTGCAGGGTTTCTGATTGCTGAAATTCGTGTTGTGGCAGCTGTGCTAGAATTTGTAAATGATCTAAGCTGGTTGCCATATCACACGAGTCATGCATTCCTTGTTGCAAGAATCGATCCATGTCTAGCTTTTTATCTAAAGCTTGGTCTAAAAGGGTATTCTTTCCAGCCTGGTAAGCACCCACAGTGATTAAATCTTTGTTGTCGGCGTAACTATTTAACCACTGGCGCAACTGTTGTCCAGCCTGTTTTTGTCCCAGGCCCTGCAGTGCCGGCGCTAAACGACTAATCGATTGATTAATATCAATCGCTGGGTAATGCCCTGCACCGGCTAATTCCCGGCTCAAGACAATATGCCCATCTAATACAGACCGAGCGGCGTCTACCACCGGGTCTTGCTGGTCATCGCCTTCGGCTAGTACAGTGTAAAAAGCGGTGATAGCGCCTTGGTAATCTTCGTGCCCATTACCTGTTCGCTCCATAAGGTTTGGAATGAGGGTAAACACCGAAGGTGGATAACCTTTAGTAGTAGGTGGCTCACCAATAGCTAAACCAATCTCACGCTGAGCTTGGGCTACACGGGAGATAGAGTCCATTAAGAATAAAACCGACTTGCCTTGGTCTCTAAAAAATTCGGCAATAGTGGTAGCCAATCTTGCAGCGTGCAGTCGGGTGACCGGCGAAGTATCGCCAGGAGCCGCCACCACTACCGAGCGAGAAAGCCCCTCTTCTCCTAACGAGTCAAGGACAAACTCTTGAACTTCTCGGCCACGCTCGCCAATAAGACCAATCACAATCACTTCGGCTTGGGTAAAGCGTGTCATCATACCCATGAGTACACTTTTACCTACGCCTGAACCTGCCATCAAACCGAGTCGCTGACCACAACCTACGGTCAGCAACGCATTGATGCTGCGCACCCCCACGTCTAATGCTTGGTCAATGGGACGGCGCTTCAGTGGGTTAATCGATTGACCCAAAATACTGCGATGTTCTTCTGCCACAATGGCAGGCCCGCCATCCAGTGGCTGACCCATTCCGTCTAAAACACGGCCGAGCATAGACCGGCTCATCGCCGTATTTTGTGACTGCAATTGTGGCTTCACTTTAAAACCAGCGGCAATGCCCTGCACACTACCAAACGGCATCAATAATAATTTCCCGTCACCAAAGCCCACCACTTCTGCCATTAGCGTGGCCCCAGTGGGGCTAATAATATCGCAGTAGGATCCCACCGGCGCATTAACACCAGTGGCCTCCAAGGTTAAACCAACCACACGCGTCAACACCCCTTGTGAGCGTGCACTTTGGAGCTGAACCTGGCCAAGACTTTGGGACAATTTATCAGCTAAGTTACTCATTGGTAGTACCGCCTTCAAGATTATTACCTGGGTCATCAGGTGACTCAGTTGCTGTGCTGTGCTGTTGCACAAAATCAGTGGTCGTGTCGCTGGATTCTACTGCTGTGTCTGGGGCTGCATCTTGTTCTGGCGCTAGTTCTAACGCTGTATCTGATTCTGGGGCTGCATCTTGTTCAGGAGCTGCTTCTAAAGTCGTGTCTTCTGCTGGGGCTGCATTTTGTTCCGGAGCTACTTCTAACGCTGTATCTGATTCTGGACCTGCATCTTGTTCAGGAGCTACTTCTAAAGACGTGTCTGATTCTGGTACTGCATCTTGTTCAGGAGCTGCTTCTAAAGACGTGTCTGATTCTGGGAATGCATCTTGTTCAGGAGCTGCTTCTAAAGACGTGTCTGATTCTGGTACTGCATCTTGTTCAGGAGCTGCTTCTAAAGACGTGTCTTGTTCTGGGGCTGCATCTTGCTCAGGAGCTACTTCTAACGCTGTATCTGATTCTGGGAATGTATCTTGTTCCGGAGCTGCTTCTAAAGACGTGTCTGATTCTGGTACTGCATCTTGTTCAGGAGCTGCTTCTAAAGACGTGTCTTGTGCTGGGGCTGCATCTTCCTCTGGCCCTGCCTCTGGCGCTACTTCTAACGCTGCATCTGATTCTGGGGCTGCATCTTGTTCCGGAGCTGCTTCTAAAGACGTGTCTTGTGCTGGGGCCGTGTCTTGCTCTGACGTTACCTTGGGGGTGATAGCCTGAATAGGCTCAACAAATTTTTCATCAACCGCACCAAAGACTTGCTGAGATATTTGTGCCAAACGGTCTTCTATAAAGTCTTCCACCCAGCTACCGGCATGCTCAACCTTAATGCTACCCATAGAAACATCATTACTTGGCTGTAATACCACCTGTTCTGGCAGACCGTTGTGTTGTTGCAAACGTTCAAACTCGAGGGGATTCATATGTATGTTGATACTAGATTGAGTGGTTTGGAGCTGCTCCATACTCAGCCTAATCAGGCGTTCAATGGCGTGTGAGGATAGACTAAGTTCGCCCCGAACTATCTCTTTAGCTAAGTGCACAGCGAGGGTTTGCATAGGCTGCAGTAATTCATCAGACAAGGTATCCGTCACTTTAGATAAATACCCTAATGCCACCTGCATATCTTCATTACGCTGCTGTTCTAGTGCCTGAACTTGTTGCTGACCCAACTCAATGCCTTTGGCCTCACCCTCAGACTGACCCAAAGCAGAGCCTTTGTCGTAAGCTTCCTGATAACCGGCTTGATAACCGGCGTCGTAAGCCTCAGTGTGAATGGTATCATTGCTGTCCTCATCAATAGCGTCAGCCGATAAAGGCAGTTCGCCTTCACCGAGACTGTTGTCTGCCGCAGCAGCAAAACTGGCTTCCTCATGAGGGGCATTGAACACCTGCCAGTCTTCATTTTTAGCCTGAGATTGGGTCACTACGGATACTTCTGCAGGCGCAAAACTGTCTTTGGATACAATTGGTGCGGGTGAGGTGAGGGAAAAAAAGGGTGCAAAATCAACTCCCACTCCAGCGATGGGGGTATCCCACGCCTGATAGTCGTCGGTAAAGCCCTGTTTAACTACGTTATCAGACAAAATCAGCTCCACCACCTAACATCATTTCACCGGCATCAGACAAACGTCGCGCTGTGCGGAGGATATCTTTTTGAGCCGCTTCCACTTCACTAATACGCATAGGGCCTTTAGCCTCCATATCGTCAAGAAAGAGCACGCTGGCACGTTTCGACATATTGTCCATAAACTTATCTTTAACCATATCGCCAGCACCTTTTAAGGCCACCATTAGCAGATCTGATTCAATGTTGCGTATCAGCACCTGAATACTGCGAGAATCCACACCTTCCAGGTTATCAAATACAAACATGTTATCTTGAATACGGCCTGTCAGGTCTTCATCACGGTCCATGAGGCTACCCATAATTTGAGTCTCCATTTCTGACTTGGTAAAGTTCATGATCTTAGCCGCTTGAGTGACGCCACCCACGTTAGAAGACTTAACTGCAGAGTTACTGGAGAACTGCTTCTGCATGATGGTTTCAAGCTCTTCTAATGCTTCTGGTTGTATAGTCTCTAATTGTGCCACGCGCATAATAAGGTCTGGGCGCAATTCTTCGGGTAAGTAATGCAGCACATCCGCTGCGAGTTCAAACTCTAAAAAAGAAATAATAATGGCGATAATCTGTGGATGTTCGCCACGAATCATCTCTGCAATAGACCGAGAATCCATCCAATTAAGAATATCTAAACCGCGACTCGCCCGTGTTGGAATGATCCGATTAAGCACACTGGCGGCTTTATCTTCTCCCAAAGCTTTGGTCAGCACTCGCTGCACATAATCGCTGGTGCCCATAGACAAGTTGGTTTGTTGTTTCATAGTCAAAACGAATTCGTCCAGCACCATGTCTACGGCGCCCTGGGAAACGTTAGACACAGACACCATCGCAGAACCTAAATGCTGAACTTCACGGGGAGGCAGATGACTAATAACGTCTGCTGCCTCTTCCTCTCCTAAGACCATCATAATAATGGCAGTCTTTTGGGTTTTAGTTAACAGTTTAAACTCGTCTTCAACCTTAATGTCGAGGTTCGGTTCTTGCTTTTGTTTTTTATCAGCCATAAAACTTTCTCGTTTCTAAACTCGCTATTTTAGCGATACTAACAAACCTTAAAGGTCTTGCTTTACCCAATTACTCATAACTCCAGCAACGCGCTTAGAGTCCTCAGACACCAGCATACGCATGAGTGCTACTTTATCATCATAACTGTTGGCCGTATCCAACATATCCATAGACACTGAAGACTTTTTCGGGCGCATTCTTGCCTTCATTTCCTCTAAGGTTTCTCCATCATTCATTTCTTCTTCTGCAGCCGCCGCAGTCATAGGTAGTCCATCAGGGCCAAGCACTACAGCAGCCGCTTCTTCAACCACCTCGGCAGTCACTAATCGTTTGATTGCTGGCTTAAGTACCACTAAGATAAACACCAAAGCCAGTATAGCTAACAAGCCTTGGCGGGCCAAATCTTGCACCCAGGTTTGTTCCCATAAAGGCGCTTCTGGAATGGCCTCTTGTAGCTGAAATGCCATACCAATAACCGTAACATCATCTCCACGCTGGTCGTCAAAACCAACGGCTGTTTTAACTAAACTTTGAAAGCGTTCAATCTGATCTGCCGTAAGTGGCTGTGGCACTTGTTCGCCTGCATCGTTAGTAATAGAGGGTTCATCAATGACCACCGAAATACTCAGGCGTTTTAATTCACCGGTCGCCAGCTTAGTGTGTTGAATAGTGCGATCAATTTCGTAATTGCGGGTGCGGTTAAGGGCTCCTGAAGAATCTCCTCCTGCCGCCTTAGTTTGGGCTAAATCGATGGTTTCAGTTTGGTTCTCTTGCATCACTGGGTCTTGAGGTGGCTCATTGGACAAGGCACCAGGCACACCCTCACCTGTAACACCTCCTGCCCCAGCGCCTGCCGATTGACTCAGCTGCTCACTACGAATAGCAATAGTATCGGGATTAAAATTCTCTTGCGTCATTTCTTGCACCGTAAAGTCCATGTCAGCATTAACTTCTGCACGTAACTTATTGGCTCCTACCAAAGGGCCTAACAATGATTGAATGCGTTGTTGGTACATTTTTTCTAATTTATTACGATAGCTTAACTGTTTCTCACTCATGCCTAAGCCGCTTAAATCTTGGTCATTAGCCAATAAGTTGCCAAACTGATCAACCACTGAAACGTTTTGAGCTTCTAAGTAGGGCACGCTAGACGCGACCATATGCACCACGGCCTGGGCCTGAGCATCAGACAAACGACGCCCTTGAGCCAAGGTTAAAATAACTGACGCCGTGGGTTCCACACGGTTGCGCACAAATACAGATTGCTTAGGCACTGCCAAATGCACCCTCGCGCCCTGCACCGCTTGAATGCTAGTAATTGAATGTGCCAACTCTTCTTCGATGGCTAATTGGTAACGCTTTTGTTCAATAAACTGACTAGTTCCCATCGACTGCTGGTCACGGATCATGGCAAATCCGTCGGTAGATGTGGCAGGAATCCCTTGGCTGGCAAGCACCATTTTAGCCTGATGATACATGTCTCTAGGCACACTAACAGAGCCCGTGGCCGCATCAATTTCTACTGACATACCGGCTTTTTGTAGGCTTTCAAAGGCCGCCGCTTGGTCGACCCCACTCATACCAGGAAATAATGGCCGATAGCTGGCCTTATTGAGAGACATATACACCATCACCATTACCAACAAAGCAAACACCGTCACGGCTAAGGGCAAGGTGCGTCGCACCGCAGGTTGTGCCAAAAATTCAGACCATATACCTTGGGGTATAGCTTGTGCTGCATTAGCCGTGCCTGCGGGTAATGCTGCTTGATTCATTGTTGTCTCTGCCATGGGGCCATCCTAAAACTTGTTCGTTATGATTGTTATGGGGTACTTAAACTGGCATTTTCATAATGTCTTGATAAGCCGACAAGACTTTATTTCTCACTTGCAACGTAGCCTGATAAGCCATGGACGATTTTTGCATACTCAACATCACGTCTGCTAAAGGGATGTCTGCACCCCGGTCGTAGGCTTCAGCCATATTTTTGGCTGTCATTTGAGTTTCATTGACCGATTTAAGACTAGACGATAGTGCATCACCAAAGCTAGAAGCTCCTTCGGCTTGGTTGACACCACCAATACCTGGCGACTGTGTCTGTGATTGGCTGGCCATGATGCGCATCTGGTTGATCATGCCTTGCATTGAGTTTGCGCTATTTACATTCATATTCTATTACTCTTTTAGCTAGGGATGGCCATACCAAGATCTTTCATCTTGGCCAGCTTATACCGTAAGGTTCGTGGGCTGATACCCAATTCAAGGGCCGCGTCTTTGCGGCTGCCACTAAGACGATCCAAGGTATTCAGAATCATCTTTTGCTCGCTATCGCGAGCCACTTCTGACAAACCCCGGTTATTGAGGTCTGGCCCCGCAAAACCACCATCAGTGCCTGTAGCTTGATACGCCTGATAGTGTTCTGGGCCACTGGCTGTTGCAATAAAACGTCGTTTTGCACTAAGCCTAGACTGGGTATTTGTTCCATGAAATCATCGAGCCCACCATCGACTAACAAGTGCTCTAGCCCAATAAAACCACCCACTGCCAACACCAAGGCGCGCTGCACTACGTTTTCTAGCTCGCGCACATTGCCAGGCCAAGAATACGACTGCAAAAAGCCTAACGCTGGGGTATCAAACTGAGCATTTACTGACATGGCGCCCATGGAACCGCGGTGACGCTGTAGCAAAAATTGTGCGATAGGTAAAATATCCTGCGCCCGCTCTCTAAGGGGCAGTAATTTAAGGGGGAATACATTTAACCGGTAATATAGGTCTTCTCTAAAGCGCTTCTCTAATACTTCTTTTTGAAGATTGCGGTTAGTGGCTGCAATAATACGAGCATCTAACTTGATGACTTCGGTGCCACCCAAACGCTTGAGTTCTTTTTCCTGAACCACTCTTAATAACTTAGCTTGTAAAGAAAAAGGTAGCTCGCCCACTTCGTCTAAAAATAAAGTGCCACCTTGTGCCTGTTCAAATAAACCCAGATAACGCTGATGGGCACCAGTAAACGAGCCTTTCTCATGACCAAAAAGCATATCTTCTAACATGGTTTCTGGGATCGAGGCACAGTTCACTGCAACAAACTCACCTTCAGACCTAGGAGAAGCCTGGTGAATGTGCTTAGCCAAAACTTCCTTACCGGCTCCAGATTCACCACCAATAAGCACTGTCACATCCGTTTGTGCGACTCGTTCAGACAGCGCTAAAAGTTGTTGGCTGCGAATGTCTCTACAGATAAAACCATTGGGTTGGCGAGCGAGCAACTGGCCTAAGTAGCGCTTAAAACGACCTGGTTCAATAGGCAGTGTGAGTACGTTTTTGGCGCCTAAGGCCATCGCTTCTACGGCCGTGGTCACATCATTGGCCTCAACCAACACCAACACATTGGCTCGGTGTAAAGAATCGGCTAATTGTTTAAAAACTGCAGCCAATGGCACTTGTAAACTGGTGGCATTAACGACTAACAAATCAATCTGGCCCCGACCCAAAAACACTGCCAACTCTTTTAAATCGTGTGCTGACAAAGCCACCATACCGGCACTGCTGGCCATTTCGGCAAGCATATCTAGGCCAGTGTCTTGGCTATCGAGTAATGCGACTGTTGCGTTGGGGTTGGCCATCGTTGCTTCCATTTGTAGTTTGCCAATAGAACATAAAACTATTCACAAATTTAAATGCAATTTTGGTGCCACAAACAGATTAACTAGCTAAGCTATTGTTTTATATTAATTTTTTATTGAATCGAGAGGGATGTCAAAAGCCAATCGACGAGTTTACGTCAACCTTAACCAGCTTCTTGTAGCTGGTACTTCTTAATTTTTTCGATCAATGTCGTGCGCCTGACACTGAGTAATTCAGAGGCCTTGCTGACATTGCCTAAAGTGGCATCAAGGGCTTTTTGGATGAGCTGGGTCTCCACCGCAATCAACTGCCGTTTAAGGTCGCAGCCTTGGCTAATGTCGATGGAAGACACCAATAGATCAGCCAACTCTTGGGTAGTGCCTGGCTCCTCTCCAACCACCAAAGGTTCAAATAAGCTGGGCGGCAGAGTCTCCACCGCAGTCACTGATGCATTCGCAATCGCAATCGCTTGAGGATGCAGCGCTAATTCGGCTTGGCTCTCCACAGCCATCATATCTGAGACCAACATGGGCGCACTAGGGTGGAGGTTTTGTAAAGTAATTTCGGTGCCGGGGTACAAAATGCTCATGCGCTCTACCAAATTGCGTAGCTCACGGCAATTGCCCTTCCATTGGCGCTGCATCAAATCATG
>Ga0075441_10000675_pt1 | contig 17173 bp, 17 predicted proteins | sample CoawatmetaG00DNA_FD_71582 | JGI IMG/M metagenome (GOLD analysis project Ga0075441, IMG submission 71582) | Marine microbial communities from the West Antarctic Peninsula - Coastal water metaG002-DNA | ecosystem: Environmental > Aquatic > Marine > Coastal | place: Atlantic Ocean: West Antarctic...
GGCTTTTGCGTGTTCCAGTTGTCTGTCTCATCTTCCACTCCTCAGTGGTTACGATGAGCCAAGAACACTCTCTTATCAAATTACCCTATTTGGACCCATGAGTGCTGACGTCAGACACTTGCAATTTCTTCATGTGATGATCTGCCTGTAGGAAAACTTCCGATACAGACGAGGAGCAATTTCTTGCCCTCTAGCATAGAATAAAAATATTCTACGGAATCCAAAAAGTCAACGAAACAGGGGCGACCCTAAGGCCGCCCCTGTTAACAAAACTCTAACTTTACAGCGCCTTAACCGCCATCGTTGTTCGCCCGCTCGGCTTCGATTACGCGCCACGCTTGGACGTTACGATTGTGATCAGCAAGCGTCGTGGCAAAAGCGTGGCCACCGGTGCCATCAGCAACAAAAAAGATAAACGGCGAACTATCAGGGTTCAGCGCCGCCTCAATGCTCTCGCGCCCTGGGTTAGCGATCGGGGTCGGTGGCAGCGCGGGGATCACATAAGTGTTCCAAGGCGTTTTGCGCCGCAATTCGCTTTGGCGCAAACCACGGCCCAGGATTCCTTCTCCCTTGGTGATGCCATAAATGACCGTAGGGTCGGTTTGCAGCCGCATACCTTGGTTCAACCGGTTAACGAACACCGACGCTACTTGACGACGTTCTTCAGGTACGCCCGTTTCCTTTTCGACGATACTCGCAAGGATCAACGCCTCTTGCGGCGATGCAAGCGGCACGTCATCAGCACGACCAGCCCAAGCCTCGGCCAAAATCTGACTTTGCTTAGATGTCATTTGGTCTAAGATCGACGACACGGTTGTGCCGGGTACAAATTCATAGCTATCGGGCGCCAATGACCCTTCTGCAGGCGTCTCCGCCACATCCGTCTCAAGCAGATCAAGGTTACGCAGCGCATCCAACACCTGCCAGCTTGTCACACCTTCGGCCATTGCTACACGGTAGCGGGTGTCAGTTTCTGCCTTCACCGTCGTATACGCGCTGGGAGCTTCGTCTTGCGCAGGGTTAAACGCCGCAATCTCGATGAAAAGATTGGTTGCAGGATCAAGTTCACGCACCAAAACCTGCGTACGAGTCACACCGATGCGATAAACCACCTCGGTGCCGCAAGTATTGCGACCACCACGGGTCACAATATCAACGATCTCTTCCATTGACGCCGCCTGAGGCACCAGAAAACTGCCGGCCTTTAGATTGTTTGCCTTTTTGGCGTAGTCGGCACCAATACGCATGACAGCCGCAGATTTAATTGCGCCCTCATCCGCAAGGTTCTGCGTAACGCGCCGCATATTGGATCCGGATTCTACCTGCAAACAGATCGCCTGCTCCAAAGGCCCAGCCTCACTGTATTGCGTAGATCCAAAGCTCACGATACCTGCGAGCAGGAACAGCGCAACGATGAAAAACGTCAATGCATTTGAAGCAATATGACGCCACATCAGTCGATTTTCCCGAACAGAACACTAGCATTCGTGCCGCCAAACCCAAACGAGTTGGACAAGGCCACGTCAATCTTGCGCGGACGTTTGGCGTTTGGTGCCAGATCAATTTTGGTTTCCACAGCGAGCGTATCAAGGTTGATCGTCGGTGGTGCAACTTGATCACGGATCGCAAGGATTGAGAAAATAGCCTCAATTGCACCAGCAGCGCCTAACAAGTGGCCCGTCGCAGATTTTGTCGATGACATGGTCACATTGGCGGCCGCATCGCCCATCATACGCTCTACCGCGCCCAATTCGATCGTATCGGCCATCGTAGATGTACCATGTGCGTTGATGTAATCGATGTCAGAAGGCGCGAGGCCCGCGTCATCCAAAGCCATGCGCATGGACCGCTCACCGCCTTCGCCATCCGATGATGGGGCTGTGATGTGATAGGCGTCGCCAGACAGGCCATAGCCAATTACCTCGGCGTAAATCTTAGCACCACGTGCTTTTGCGTGCTCGTATTCTTCAAGCACCACAATCCCAGCGCCTTCGCCCATGACAAACCCATCACGATCCGCGTCATAAGGGCGCGAAGCGGTTTTCGGATCATCAGCACGCTTAGTGGACAGCGCTTTGCATGCGTTAAAGCCAGCAATCCCAATTTCGCAGATTGCAGCTTCTGCGCCACCAGCAACCATAACATCGGCGTTGCCGTATTTGATCAAACGGGTTGCATCGCCAATGGCGTGTGCACCTGTCGAACATGCTGTCACAACCGAATGGTTTGGGCCCTTAAAGCCGTATTTGATGCCAACTTGACCGGAAATCAGATTGATCAACGCACCTGGAATAAAGAACGGAGATACGCGACGTGGGCCCTTTTCTTTAATCATTACAGCGGTTTCAGCAATCGATTTCAATCCACCGATGCCCGAACCAATCAACACGCCAGTGCGGAACAAATCTTCATCCTCAGTCGGCAACCAGCCCGAATCTTCAACAGCCTGCTGGGCTGCGGCAATTCCGAACATGATAAAATCATCGACTTTACGTTGATCTTTGGGGGCCAAATACGTGTCAGCATTAAACGTACCGTCGGTGCCATCACCGCGCGGCACCTCACAGGCATATGTGGTCGCCAGACCACTTGCATCGAAGCTCGTGATCGGCCCTGCGCCGGATTGTCCGTCAAGAATACGGCTCCAGCTATTTTCGACACCATCTGCCAATGGTGTCACCAATCCTAGTCCTGTTACGACAACGCGACGCATATTCTGCCCTCACCTTATTTCTTTGGCTTTCGCCCCAATGATACCCTAGCGGATAGGCGCGGGGCAAGAGCGAGCGAGCCAATCAATAGGCGGCAATCGGTCTACGCCGTCATAAGTTTGGAAAAAGCTACCAACCATCGAATTGGAATCAAAAACGGCGCCCGAATAGGACGCCGTTTTATTAATAAATCAGAGGAAAGCGCTTATTGAGCTTCGCTGATGAATTTTACCGCGTCACCAAAGGACTGGATTGTTTCTGCAGCATCGTCAGGGATTTCGATCCCAAACTCTTCTTCAAACGCCATAACAAGCTCAACGGTATCAAGGCTGTCTGCACCCAGATCGTCAATAAAGGACGCGGATTCGACAACTTTGTCTTCTTCCACACCAAGGTGCTCTACTACGATCTTACGTACGCGGTCTGCAACGTCGCTCATGTCAATTTCCTCACGTGTTTTTAGGGCAATTGCCCAAAATTCTTTTCAGGCTTTAACCCAGTTTACTTGCCCCGAAGGGCGGATCGAGCGCCCTATTGCTAAGGCATGTCCGGTACAGCACATGACGTAACTGACGCTACGTCAAAACCGTTAGCCGGCAATTCTGCGTGGCCTATAACAGGTATTTTGCTTTTGGCAAACGCTTTAGACGTTCACCATAGGCGACTGCTTAGTACATGGCCATACCGCCATTCACATGCAATGTCGCCCCTGTCATATATCCGGCCTCAGTGCTGGCAAGAAAAACCACGGCAGCAGCAATTTCATCTGCCTCGCCCATCCGGCCTGCAGGTACTTGTGTCAAAATTCCAGATTTTTGATCGTCGTTCAATTTGTCGGTCATTGCCGTTGTAATAAAACCCGGGGCGACGCAGTTCACAGTGATGCCACGGCTTGCGACCTCATAGGCGATCGACTTTGACATGCCGACCACGCCAGCCTTGGACGCGGCATAGTTGGCCTGCCCTGGATTGCCCGTCGAACCTACGATGGATGATATGTTGATAATGCGCCCCCAGCGGGCTTTCATCATGCCGCGAATGGCCCCCTTGCAAAGGCGCATCGTTGACGTCAGATTGACCTCATGTACCGATGACCATTCGTCGTCAGACATGCGCATAAACAAGTTGTCGCGGGTAATTCCGGCGTTATTGACCAAAATATCAACCGATCCCATCGCCGCAATCGCCGCCTTTGGCAGTTCGGTGACTGCCTCCGCATCAGACAGATTGCACGGCAAAACATAGGCGCGTTCGCCTAACTCGGCGGCCAAAGCCTCCAGCGGTTCAACCCGCGTTCCAGACAAGCCAACAGTCGCACCTTGCGCGTGAAGCGATTTTGCGATTGCGCCACCGATGCCGCCAGATGCGCCAGTTATAAGTGCATTTTTACCTGTAAGATCAAACATTTATATCTCCCTTTCAACTTTCCGCCAATGCAGCGACAGCTGCCGTAATATCATCAGGTGTCCCAACAGATTTTGTTGCGATCGACTTATCGACGCGCCGGATCATGCCAGACAATGCCTTGCCTGCGCCGATTTCCCAAATTTCGGTCACGCCTCGCGCGGCCATGTAACCCACGCTTTCGCGCCAGCGCACAGACCCCGTGACTTGTGCCACCAGCAGCGACCGAATTTCAGCCGGATCAGTGACCGCCGTTGCGGCGACATTGGCGACCAATGGAACATTCGGTGCAGTAATTTCGACGCCTTCCAATGCGCTGGCCATCACATCAGCGGCAGGCGCCATCAAACTACAGTGGAACGGCGCGCTGACTGGCAATAACATCGCTCGCTTAGCGCCCTTTTCTTTGGCTATAATCAGCGCGCGCTCAACGGCGGCCTTATGACCGGACACGACAACTTGGTTTGGGTCATTATCATTGGCGGCTTGGCAAACTTCGCCTTGCGCGGCCTCTTGCGCCACGGCGCGAGCGGTTTCAAAATCCAGACCCAGAAGCGCCGCCATCGCACCAATACCAACAGGAACTGCCTCTTGCATTGCCGTACCGCGCACCCGTAATAAACGCGCTGTATCAGACAGTGAAAGCGCACCAGTGGCCGCAAGTGCCGTATATTCGCCCAGCGAATGGCCGGCCACAAACGATGCAGCACTGATGTCGACGCCTTCAGAAGCAAGCGCACGCATAGCAGCGATTGACGTGGCCATAAGCGCGGGTTGCGCGTTACGGGTCAGCGTCAAATCAGCGATATCACCGTTCCAAATAAGGGCTGAGAGGTCCTCATTTAGGGCTTCGTTTACTTCGTCGAAAACGGCTTTGGCGGTTGGGTACGCATCAGCGAGCGCTTTGCCCATGCCTATTGTTTGGGCGCCTTGGCCTGGAAATACAAATGCACGCATTGCGGCGTCTCCGTCCCTGTTGGTTTATTTTCAATACGACTAGCCCGTGCAGCAGCTTGTGACAAGGTTGCGCGCATACGCACAGGCGACGCGCACAGATGTGTCTATCGCTTGCGGCACCGCGCCGTATGTTGAGCCGATCAAAAACACAAAGGCAATTAATTATGACCACGACGGCTTATTCAAACCAAACCAAGGTTTTTCACTGGCTCACGGCGCTATTAATCATCGCGATTATCCCGCTGGGTGTGATCGCAGGCGGGCTACCGATAGATACCGACGCGCAAGTCGCCACGAAAACGATGTTGTTTTCATTACATAAAACGCTTGGAGTTACCGTTTTCATCGTTGCGCTTGCGCGGATTGGATATGCGTTAACGCAAAGTAAACCGGCAGGTTTGCATCCTGAGCGGAAACTGGAAACGCTGCTGGCCGAGGTCGTGCATTGGCTGCTTTATATCTCGCTTGTTGTGGTGCCCCTGTCGGGGTGGATCCATCATTCAGCCGCTGCAATTGCTGCGCCGATTTGGATTCCTTTTGCGCAATCGCTGCCATTGGTGCCGACAGATCCGACTGTTTCAGATTTTTTCCGTGGCCTGCATTGGCTGTGGTCAAAGATTATGGTGGCATCAATTTTGCTGCATTTCGCTGGCGCGATGAAGCATCATTTTATCGACAAAGACGACACGCTGCGCCGGATGTGGTGGGTAAATAATGTAGATGTTTCGCATAAGAAAAGCATAAGTCACTTTCCGCCAATCATCGCAGCGGGTATTTTCGTTATTGTGGCCGCAATTGGCGCAGCGGCGGGCATACTGAGCCATGACAAATCTGGCGCCCCTGCCCTTGCCGCTGTTGTGTCCGATTGGAGCGTTACAGACGGCACCATCGGGATCACGGTCAAACAATTGGGCAATGATGTATCGGGCCGTTTTGACGACTGGGTGTCAGTGATCAGCTTTGACGAGACCGCGGAAACGATTGCCGGATCGGTAGAGACGACGATCAATATTGCATCGCTTTCGCTGGGATCGGTGACATCGCAGGCTATGGGCACCGATTTCTTTGACCAAGGCAAGTTCTCCACTGCGGTGTTCGCCGCTGAGCTGATCCGCGATGGCGATGCCTATTTGGCCGACGGGGCGTTGTCGATCAAAGGGATTACAGTGCCTGTGTCGATGCCATTTACGGTATCTGTGGACGGCAATAGCGCAACAATGACCGGAGCCATCCAGTTAGATCGCCGCGATTTTACTATCGGGGCAAGCATTACGGATGAGGGCAACCTTGGCTTTGCGGTCGACGTGCTGATCGACCTTGCAGCCACGCGCGAATGAAAAGGGCCGCGCTGTTTGATCAGCGCGGCCCCAAAAATTGATCCGATGAACGGCTTATTCAGCTTTCATCGCCTCGATTGAGATCATGATCTGGACTTCATCGCCGACGAAGGGCGCGAAGTTGCCAACATTAAAGTCAGACCGCAGCACCGATGTTGTGGCGTCAAAACCAGCCCATGGTTTTTCCGCCATTGGATGCGTGCTCGCTTGGTTCATGGTGGCGTCCAATACGACGGATTTTGTCACGCCATTCATTGTCAGATCACCGGTGATCATCGCCGTGTTATCGCCAGTGACCGCGATGCCAGTTGACGCAAACGTGACCATATCACCCTCTGATGCACCAAAGAAATCACCCGACATGAGGTGAGCGAACCGTTGTTCCCAGCCAGTCAGCATGGACATTACGGGGAACGAAATATTCACGGATGACGCTGCAGGGTCTTCTTGGTCAAAGGCAATTTCGCCGTCAAAGCCAGAGAACATGCCATAGGTTGTTGAGTACCCTAAGTGGTTGTAAGAAAATACAATTTGGCTATGACTGGCATCTAATACATAGGCCTCTGGTGCAGCTGTTGCGGTGCTGGCGACTGCGGCCAAAAGGGCTGCGGCTGTGAGGTGTTTGATCATGTGTCGTCTCCTGAGTTTATCTATACACGGTATAATTGGCATAGATTTCGCTCAGGGCAATTGCGCAAAATCGAACACTGTCTGTGTGCGCCGAACCATTGCAGATCAAGCATTAGCCAAACTGAGGCCGAACAGCCGGATGGCGGCGCCCTGCGTTCGCGCGCAGCAAATCACGGTCCAACCGCGCATAGAGCGTCCCAATTTGAGGCTCTGATCCTTGCGTAATTACGAGCGCGTTTGCAGTGCCTGTTTGCTTTAACACGAGAGCCACTTTTTCTGGCCCACATGGCGTGATCGACATATCGCAAAAAGCGTCAAACCCATATTGTCCGATAAGCCGCGATGTTCCGCTTCGGTTGCGCACCACTTCGCGGATTTCGCCAAGGTTCTGATCAATCTGAAATTCAACAACCCGGCCATGATTTGCATAATTGATCAGCAAATACCCGATAACCGCAAACACGGCGCTGAGCCCGACACGCATACCAATCGTATCCGATTGGATAATTGAACTTGGCAACGCCCAAAGCCCGAATACCGCAGCAAAAAAAGCGGCGCCGAAAAGGAATGCGATAAATTGAAGTAAAATGACCCAAGTTTGGACGTTTGCGGTATTGCGGACCGTGAACCCCCAATAGGTTTCCGTCAAAACAGGTCCGGCGTTTGCTTGAAATACATCAATGTTCGGAATGCTTGTTGCTTGGAAGCTGGAAATATCAGTCATGTCTATTAACCCCTTTGATTTAACCTCAGTGTAGAGACAAATCGGGCACAAAAGCGGCAACACAAAGGTTCTGTTAAGGTGCGGTTAGGACAATAAGGCAAACAAGTCCGAAACCCTTGCAAAACAGGCAGTCAATGGTTGCACCTCACCCCCTGCGCTGTATAAGGCGGCAATCTTACTGTGAAGATTTGAACCGCGTAGTCTCTCGTGGGTGGGGTGCAGTAAGATCGTTTGCCCCTCCCTATGAAATGCGCTGAGAAAATGAATGGAGCACACATGCCGCTATATGAGCATGTTATGATTTCGCGTCAGGACTTGTCCAACACGCAGGCCGAAGGCCTAATCGAACATTTTGGAACTGTACTTACCGACAACGAAGGTAAGCTGGTTGATTCTGAGTATTGGGGCATCAAAACGATGGCCTATAAGATCAACAAAAACCGCAAGGGCCACTATGCATTTTTGCGCACTGACGCCCCTGCAGCTGCGATCCATGAAATGGAACGCCTGATGCGCCTGCATGACGATGTCATGCGTGTATTGACCATCAAGGTCGACGCACATGAAGAAGGCCCATCTGTTCAGATGCAGAAGCGCGAAGAGCGCAGCGACCGTGGCGAACGCCGCGAGCGCCGTTAATTAGATTAGGAAAGGACCTTAAATCATGGGTACTAAACCATTTTTCCGCCGTCGTAAGTCCGATCCGTTTGAGGGCGATAACGCCCCAAAGATCGACTATAAAGACACTCGCCTTTTGCAGCGCTACGTTTCTGAGCGCGGCAAAATCGTTCCCGCCCGTATTACTGCTGTTGGTGCTAAAAACCAGCGCGCTCTCGCCCGTGCGATTAAGCGTGCTCGTTTCCTCGCGCTGCTGCCGTACGCTGTAAGGTAAGGATCAGATCATGGATATCATTCTACTTGAACGCGTCGCAAAGCTTGGCCAAATGGGCGAAGTCGTAAAAGTAAAAGAGGGTTACGCACGTAACTTCCTTTTGCCACAGGGCAAAGCCTTGCGCGTCAACGCAGCAAACATTGCACGCTTTGAAGCTGAAAAAGCGACAATGGAAGCACGCAACCTTGAGACCAAGAAAGAAGCTGAAGTGTTGGCTGAAAAGCTGAACGGCGAAGTATTCGTTGTTATCCGCTCTGCTTCTGATTCTGGTGCGCTTTATGGCTCTGTCACAACACGTGACGCTGCTGATGCGGCGACTGCTGCTGGCTTTACGGTTGATAAGGGTCAGGTTGTTCTGGCTGCGACCATCAAAGACCTTGGCTTGCACGATGCAGAAGTTATTTTGCACCCAGAAGTTTCTGTCACAATCAGCATGAACGTTGCACGTTCCGCTGAAGAAGCAGAACTGCAAGCTGCTGGTAAATCTGTTGCTGAATTGGCTGCAGAGGCTGAAGCCGAAGCTGAGTTCGAAATTCAGGAACTGTTCGACGATATGGGCGGCGCTGCAATGGACGACTTTGGTGACGACGATGCACCTGCCCCAGCGGCAGCATCTTCTGACGAAGAGTAAGCTTTCAATCTAAGACAACTTGAAGGCCGCGCAGTATATACTGCGTGGCCTTTTTCGTTTGTACCGCTACACGTCGTGGGGTTTTTCAACGCTATCATAGCGACTGGCCGCCCATCGATTGAGCCACGCAAGTGCAGCAAGCGCCAAGCCAAGGAACAAGAGCGAGAAGACGCGGATCAGCCCACCAAGCCCGCCGATATCGATCATGAATACCTTGGCAACGGCAAGACCGATCACCAACAGCCCTGCCTTGCGCAACATCACGCTGGACCGCGCAAGCGACTGATAGAACAAACCCGCGCCGATGCTCAGTAGTGCCACGGTGTAGCTATAAAGTTCGGGCTGCCCTACCCCGGGTAGCCCCATGGCTTCGGGTCCGCGCCAGAAATGCCTGATCGTCAAGCCAAGCCAAAGCCCTGCCAATCCCACTGATACCGCGATGAAGCCCAGCCTGACGGGATCTGGGGCCGCGCGAAGCCAAAGCGCGCCCAAGCCCAGCATGATAGCCGGAAACAAGTAGGCTGGGATCAATGTGTTCACTATGCTGGGCCCCAGAATTGGCGTGCCAGAGAAGTCAATCAACGGGTTAAGGATCAATACCGCAAGCGCAATTTGAGCGCCCCCGATAGCCAAGAAACACGCACCCAGTATTGCCCGTAGCATCGAAAGAGCGCCGCCAATCTTGAGCCTGCGCAGTTGCGCCATGCCAAGCGCTATCCATATTGTTGCGCCGATGCCGATCGACCAATGGCTTGTCGTTGCCGCCTCGCTGCCCCAATTGAGAATGCCCCGATAAAGCAGCAGTGAAAGCAGAATGCCCGCGGATGAGAACACCGCACTTTCTAGCAGTACTTCTGATTTCGGGCGTTTTGCAGATTTTACGAGCATCCAAGAGAGTGCAAATGCGAGCACCGCGCCGCCATGCGAAAGCAGCATTTCAAACAAAGGTGCCGCGATGGCCCATTCAAGGCCGGGATCGGCGACAAGGCGGTATCCAACCGTGCTGACCCCTGCCAAAATATAAAGTCCCATGAGCGGCAAATTGTATTGCCGGTCCAACCACGCGGCTGCCACGATTGTTATCGCGATTGCAGTCGTAAGGGCCGCAGAGGTGAACAAGATAACCACGCCAAAGGCGATGCATGCCAGCGCTGACAACACCGCGAACGATACGCGCAGTCGGTCGCTCGGGCCGTCCACGCGTGCAAACCGTTCAGCCATCACAACCATCAACGCACCGATTGCCATCGCGTGAAGCGCCCAATTATAGGCCCCAAGCGTGTCGGCTGGCCCCCAGAAAACTTCGATTGTGATCGCAACTGTTGGGGCGAAGAGCGCGGCACCCGCCGCAATGAATAACCTTGCTGGACCGCCTTGAAGAGACCGCCATGCCGCGACAATGGACAGCGCCAAGCCGATTGCCACAAGCGTTGTTGCCATCAACGGCATGTCTGCCTCTGGTTCTAGTGCCGCAGTCGCCTGCACGTTCCACAAGCGCGTACCACCCACGACAATGGCCACAAGGGCCGCAGCTGGTAGGGCTACAAGATCGCTGAGTGCAGGTGCGTTGCGCGCCCAGATCAAAAGGGCCATGACGATGCCCGTCAGCACGATTATACCTGTCCAAAATAGATCTGCGCGGGATGTATCGAGAACTGTCAGCAAAATCAGACCGCTTGCCGCAATGACCGCCCCACCCGCAAGCCGTGTCGGGAACGCTGGCCAAGTATCGTCTTTGGCACGTGCAAACATCGATAAGCTTAACAGCGCCCCCGAATGATCCGGCAACAACTTGCGGACGGGTATAGCGATAGCCGCCGCGGCCAATACAGCACAATAGATCACGAAATATGGATTGATGAGCGTGCCTGAATCGAGCGCCAACATCATTCCAGCCCCAAATCCCATGACCAATGAGATAATAGACACCCATGCCCAACGCCGCAGCGTATCAATTGCCAATCCAACGACTGTCACCATCGCAAAATATGCCAGTAGCCAAGACGGGTCGTCTGATGACCCACCAATAATGAAAGGTGCCGCCATTGCGCCGATTACGCCAACTGCAGCCAGCAGCGGACCGTAGAACCAGCCCAAGATTAGCGCCAAGGCGCCAACCAGTGCCATGCCGACAAGCGCAAGTTCCGGCCCGATAAATCCGTAAAGCAGCCGCGCCGAAAGCACCGTTGCAAAAAGCGTGACGATCCCCGCACCCGAGAATGTAGATGGCAAGTAAGCAGTGGCGCTGTCTTCTTCATCGCCGTAGTTTCGACGAATGTACTCGCCCGCGCCCACCAAGGTGCCACCGAATATAAAGGCCGCCATGACGCGCACGGATGGTGGCAGCAGCCCTTGTTCAACTCCGTAAAGCACGAGGAAAATACCCGCGAGCGCCAGTGACACGGCGGACACCGCATAAAACCAGTTCTGCATGATCCAACCGACGAGTAGTCCAAAGTTTTTGCCATTCAGAACAACGGTTTTTGGCGGTCCTTCGACCAAGACGTCGGGTTTCGGTTTTGGACATCTTGTGCAGCAACCACGGGTTCCACGGCCGCAAGTGGCTTGGGTGGCACGTGCTTTGGCGCAGGGGCTGGCGTTTTGGGCTGCGCGGCTGAAATGCGGTCTTCAAGAGCGGAAACACGTCCCTTTAGCCCTGCATTGGAGATCAAAAGATAGATGACCGCGATTGGGAACGCTACAATTAGAAAGACGAAAAATGCAATTAGGTAATCCAAAAGAGTGTCTCCAAGCAATGTTGCCATATCGCTATTTTGTAGCAGGCCCTCGCGTCATTTCAAGGTTTACGGTGTTCGCCTGGAAGGTGCGGAGATGACTTGTCCACGGGGACTTCCTCAATTTACCGTCGCGGTATCGTTCGGACATAAATGGCCTGAGAAGTTCACACAAAAAAGGCGCCCCGTTTGGGACGCCCTTTTAAATCGTTATTTGAAAAAGACTTATTCTTCGTCGAGTGCTTCAACGGCCTTTTGCAGGTCGTCTTTGCTAACAGATTTCACTGTCACGGCAGCGTTTTCAAGAATATGGTCGACAACTTTGTCTTCAAACATTGGTGCCTGAAGCTGCTGGCGGAACTGTGCGTTCTGCTGAACAAACTCAAAGAACTGCTTTTCCTGACCCGGATACTGGCGGGCTTGGGTCATGATCGCTTGGGTCATTTCAGAATCAGTGACCTGAACTTCTGCTTTCTGACCGATGTCAGCCAACAACAAGCCCAGCTTCACGCGGCGGTTTGCCAGCGAGATATGCTCTTCAGTTGGTGTGACGTCAGGGTGATCGTGGCCTTCGACTTCTGGGTTATCTTCGTGCCACAACTGGTGAGCGATCTGGCCTGCTTCTGCATCCACGAGGGATGTTGGCAGCTCAAACGATACAACACCGTCAAGCGCGTCAAGCAATGCACGCTTCGTTACAGCGCGGGACGCACCAGTGTATTCGGCTTCAAGACGCTCAGTGATCTGCGTTTTCAGACCAGCAAGATCTTCTGCGCCGAACTTTTTGGCCAGTTCGTCATCCATTTCAGGAGTCTTTGGCGCGCGGACCTCTTTGATAGTGCAAGAGAATACCGCGTCTTTGCCAGCAAGGTGCTCTGCCTGATATTCAGCAGGGAACGTCACTGTCACGTCTTTTTCTTCGCCAGCTTTGACCTTGATCAGGCCCTCTTCGAAGCCGGGAATGAAAGAATTGGAGCCAATAACCAGTGGATAATCTTCGGCTGTGCCGCCGTCGAATGGTTCGCCGTCTACTTTTCCAACAAAGTCCATCACGACTTGGTCACCATCTTTGGCCATGCCTTTTTTGGCCTCGTATGTGACCGCTTGTGGGGATGCTGCGAGGTTATTAAGTGCTTCTTGTACAGATTCGTCGTCGGCTTCGACTTTCAAGCTATCAAGTTTGATTTTCTTGAAATCAACTTCTGGCACATCAGGAAGACGCTCATAAGACACGTCGACTTCAACGTCGTCTCCCTCTTTCCAGTCAGGATTCGTCATCTTGATTTCTGGCTGCGCCGCTGGACGATCACCGGATGTTTCCATGTGCTCGTTCATCGCGCCGTCGATGGCTTCTTGCATCGCTTCGCCCATAACGCGCTGGCCGAACTGCTTGCGCATCATTGCCATAGGGACTTTGCCTTTGCGAAAGCCCTTCATTTCAACGTCAGATTGGGCTTCTTTCAGCTTTTCTTCGACTTTTACGTCCATTTCGGCCGCAGTGACCGTGATCGCGTAACCGCGCTTGAGGCCTTCGTTCAGGGTCTCTTTAACCTGCATGGAATTTCCTTCTTTTCTCAAAAAATGTGGCGCGGGTGAAGCGCACCAATGTAGCCTTATTTCACTGGGCCGTTTGTTCATTCGTCGTAATTAAATCGTATTGCCAAACAAACTTCACAGTTTTTTCGATTCACCCACTCTCGTGTCTGGCAGCTGTTTATTCATAGGGTGCCAATATGTAAACACTCACTATACCACACAGCGAAAACCCGCAGATAAACAACGTAATCAGGCTGCGCTAGTTTCAAATTTTGCGCCATATCGAAGCAATATCTTCGGGCGATGCTATGTCTGAACTTCGTCTCTTTGTCTGGACATTGGGGTAGCCAACCCTATCCATGATAGGGCACATCAACGGACATACACTGACGACAATAATGTTACTAAAGTTGGGCGACTATATGAGCCGCGGGTGACCCTTAGTATTCGCGGCCCCTTATTCTATATTTACCTTCTCCATCCAACTACGCATCTGATCAACTGCGTAGCCACGCCCATAACTGACCCCTATGCCACCTACTAAACTCCAGCCACAAAGCTGGTCAATCATATCAAGCGGGCACTCTACGGCCCGGAGACGGTCCCTCATGGTGTGTCTGAGGCAGTGCGCAGTCAGACCCTCAAAGTCCCTCTTCAGCCACTTGTTGAGCGCATTTGATGCATGCGTGGCGTAGCACTTCTCGTCCTTGATATACTGTGGAAACAGCCACTCTGCATCTGATCTTCGAATGGCTGCTTCCATTGCCAGCTTCCCATATCCTACCAGCGGAACTATCCTTTCGGAGTTCTTCGTTTTGAGCCGTCTGGCATTGTTCGGGCGGAGGTTGATCAGGCTGCGTTCCATGTCGATATCGTCTAGTCTCAGACCAACGACCTCAGCAAGCCGACATCCCGTTTCACCTAATAGCGGCAAGATCAGCTTAACAGTTGATCCTGATGTCAAAGCCTTTTCGTATCCTTGCTTCAGCTGAGCATTTGTGAAGACGCCTCGCTTCAGACCGTCATCTCCTTCACCTTGGATGAATAATCGTAAGAAAGGGTTTCTCTTCTCAAGGTCCAACTCGGCATATGCATAATTGAGAATGGCAGACAGACTGTTCAATCTGCGCCGGATAGTGGCTGTCTTGTTCCCCTTTAGGGTCAGATGGCTGACAAAGAGCCTAGCATCTTCGCGAGTGTAATCACTTACGTCTCTGTCTCCAGCCAATGATATAAATGTCGATAAGGCGGCTCGGGTTGGTGTTTGGTTAATCTTCCGAAGTGCCAGATATTCTTCGGCTATCTGAGACAATAAGACTGATCTGGGTTTGAAGCCCTCAACAACAGACGCGACATCAACTGCCGATATACATGACCTGTTATTCCAAGAACCATCAAGGACATCACTCAAGCGCTTCGAATAGGCTTCAGCTTCCACAGGGTTTCTCGACAGTGAATGCCTAATGAAAGGACCATAAGCTTCTACTGCGTGTTTTGGGACACGACGATTGTAGTAATATCTGCCTGAACGGTAAATTGTGTACTGAATGTGTGACATGAAGAAGTCCTCGATGGTTTAAATCAGAGGAATTACAACAAGTTAATTAAAAGTAGTGGTGCGGGTGAAGGGACTCGAACCCCCACGCCATAGGCGCCAGAACCTAAATCTGGTGCGTCTACCAATTCCGCCACACCCGCACATTTCAACCGACCAAATCACTTGGGTCGATCGTTGCGGGGTGTCTAGCAAAGGCAACACTAAGAAGCGAGAGGAAAAATGAACTTAAAAAAGGCAAGACGCTAACACTTTCTTGCCTTATTGTTCGTACAAGACTTGAGGCAGAAATCAGCAAGAGCGGGAAACACGCCATGCACACGGGAACTATCACACGCACAGCCACGGCTGTTGCGAAGAAAGCAATTGAATCTGGCCTATGCGCTGGGACGACAATCATGACATTGGACGGCGAAATGCCCGTTGAACATTTGTCCGTCGGCGACCGTGTTATTACACGTGATAGCGGCATGTCCGTTATCAAGGCCATTCATTCACGTGACGTGACAATACAACCGATCCGGATCAAAGCAGGATCGCTGGGTCACACCCGCCCTGACCGTGACATGATTGTTGCACCCGGCGCACGCATTCACATTCGCGACTGGCGCGCAGAAGCCCTGTTTGGCGCCGCTGCTGCAACGGTTGAGGCACGCCGCCTTGTGGATGGGGAATTTTTGTCCCATCAACCATCGCGCGACGTAAAAGTATTTGATCTGGTGTTTGACCGTGAACACATTCTTTATGCAGACGGCGTAGAGGTTGTTTCCGCAGCAGTCTAAAGACGATCACACACATTTTGAAGGCCGTCCTTATTCACATAGGGGCGGCCTTTTCATTTTGGTGCTGCGTATTCCTATATCGCGTGATGCGAGGTTGTAGTTTTCATTTTGCTTATTTTTTAATCTAACGGGTTAAAAATACTGCATGCGCCCCTTTTTTCAGCAATCCCAACGGGCCATGTGCACCCCAAGAATTGTCCATACATGTGCGGCGTGGTCTGACGTCTTTGTTAAGCTATACACGTAGAGGAGTCGCAGCCATGAAAAAAATCGAAGCAATCATCAAGCCATTCAAACTCGACGAAGTGAAAGAAGCCTTGCAGGACGTGGGAGTCCAAGGGCTTTCGGTTGTCGAAGTTAAGGGCTTTGGTCGTCAAAAAGGCCATACAGAACTGTACCGCGGTGCAGAATATGTCGTCGATTTCCTGCCAAAGGTGAAAATCGAAGTGGTTCTGGCTGACGATCAGTTGGATGCCGCGATTGAAGCCATTGTTGCAGCTGCCAAAACTGACAAAATCGGCGACGGCAAGATATTCGTGTCGACCGTTGAACAAGCCATTCGCATTCGTACTGGTGAATCCGGCGACGACGCACTGTAATCCATCCATAAATTTTCTATCTCTAACGCAAAGGGAAACGCCATGAGCGCGAAAGACGTACTAAAGCTGATGCAGGACGAGGGTGCTGAATACCTCGATATCCGTTTCACTGACCCAAAGGGCCGGTTGCAGCACGTGACAATCATTAACGATCTTGTTGATGAAGACTTTCTTGAAGAAGGTTTCATGTTTGACGGATCATCCATCGAGGGCTGGAAATCTATCGACAAGTCCGACATGAAGCTGATCCCAGACACAAAGTCGGCCTATGTTGATCCGTTCTATGCGGAAAAGACTGTCTGCATTCACTGCAACGTGGTTGAGCCGGATACTGGTGAAGCGTATCCACGCGACCCGCGTGGCACAGCCGAAAAAGCTGAAGCATATCTTACGTCAACCGGCATCGGTGATACTGCATTTTTCGGCCCAGAAGCTGAATTCTTCGTCTTTGACGATGTGCGCTATTCGGTCAGCATCAACAAAGTGTCTTACCAAGTTGACGCAATCGACGGATCTTGGAACACCGACACTGAATATGAAATGGGCAACACTGGCCACCGTCCGGGCATTAAGGGCGGCTATTTCCCCGTGAACCCGACCGACGATGCACATGATATGCGCGGCGAAATGCTGTCCACCATGAAGCGCATGGGCATGAAAGTTGACAAGCACCACCACGA
>Ga0075441_10000678_pt1 | contig 17105 bp, 13 predicted proteins | sample CoawatmetaG00DNA_FD_71582 | JGI IMG/M metagenome (GOLD analysis project Ga0075441, IMG submission 71582) | Marine microbial communities from the West Antarctic Peninsula - Coastal water metaG002-DNA | ecosystem: Environmental > Aquatic > Marine > Coastal | place: Atlantic Ocean: West Antarctic...
GCAGTGGCCTGCTGCTGAGGTTTCCGGTTAAGCGCTCGCGCGGAGCGCTGCTCACCGTGGTGCTGGAAAACGGCGAACCTTTACCAACGGGCGCGGAAGCGCAAATAATTGGAGATGGCGTCGAAGACAATGAAGTCTTCCCCATCGGCTTGAGGGGCGAGGTTTATCTGACCGGGCTGGCGGCGAGCAATCGGCTGAGGGTCACTTGGCTAGAGCAGAGTTGCGAGTTCATGCTGACTTTTCCGGAATCGACAGAGCCGTTGCCGTATTTGGGAACTTATACCTGTATCAGAGTAGAACCATGAGACTAGTTATCAGCTTAAAATCCAGCGTCTGCCGCACCTGTCAATCAGCCCGCTCTGCAGCGGCAAGTGCCCTTGCGGGCACAGGCAAGCGCAGCGTACTAATATCCTTTTTAATCCCATTAGCGTTTGCGCTAACAGCGCAGCAGGGGCATGCCTGCACCCTTAACGTCACAGGGGTGAACTTCGGAAGCTATGATGTGTTCAGTAATTCAGCACTTGATTCCACCGGTAATATTGACGTGAACTGCCCTAACGGCGTTGGGTATTCCATGGCCCTTAGCGCGGGCAGCGGGGTCCATACACAGCGTGTCATGATCAGCGGCGCCCACAGACTCAACTACAACCTTTATACCGCCGCTAACCGCGCCGTCATTTGGGGTGACGCCACCAGCGGCACCGTTACAGTAAACGACACCGGTGATGGTGTGAGCGTAAATTACGGGGTCTACGGACGTATCCCCGCTCTCCAGAACGTACATGCGGGCAGCTACACCGACATTATCATCGTGGAGCTAACTTTTTGATAAAATACACGTAAAAAAAGTACGCGTGGGAAGTGGGCAAGACCATAGGTTCATAATACTACACTGTTGAATGCAGGCGGCAGCCATGCGAAGGTTTTGATTACGCAAAGCGAATGATCAAGGTGCAACAGGTAATAGTCACCGCATAGGCGAACAGCGGAAACTGGCTTGCGGCGAGTTGGAGGCCGATCACCATGCTTCGGTTTCTGACGCTGGTTGTTGGCGATACCTCTAGGCGGTTCGCAAGTCCCTAAAGAGATGAGGTGTGGTAACTACTTCAAATAGCTCTAGGCAGTTATGTCGTGGGCAGAAGTGGCGAGAAGATCGCTAACGTTTTAAACCAATGAGCCAATGGAGCGACATCGAGAAGGGTGCAGCTATAGCATTCTTGTCGGCCATGACGGTCTCTGCTTTTTTATTTAACTAGAGCTAATGTGATAAATCGTCTATGGCTCTGGGCGTAGAATTCGAACACCGCCACCGAGTATCCTGGTCGCTACACTGGGTCAAGATGAAAGGGAGCACGCCCCAGGCTTTTGAGCGGCCATCTATCCTAAATCCACCGCTTTAAATAAGATTGCGCACAATGACTACCGACGATAACCCAATCCAGAGAGTGTTAAAGGCCACCATGGTAGGCAGCAATTTACGCTCCGACACCCAAATCAATAGGCTGGAAGTAAACAGTGTAATCACATGTAATTGCCAGATTTCTTTTTGCCAAATAAGCCCGGGCAAGATAACAGCGGCTTTGGCAAGCCAGGCCCCAGCTTCTACTATGTTGTAGTTCACCCAATAGCCATCTTGAAACCAGAGTCTATAGCTATTGGTGATATTCGCATATCCGACTCTAAAGTAGACAAAGGCGGTTATGCTGAAAAAGGCGATAGATGCAATAATTCGGAACTTTCAGAAGGTACAGGTGTTAAAGCGTCTAAACAGCAGCTACATTCAGCGTTGGTAAATGCTGCTATTGCCGAAGATTTGAAGGCTGTGCGTATGCTCGCAGAAGTTATAAAAAATGGTGAATATCAACTTCCAAAATATAGCGTTAAGACCAACTACTCATTATTGACTCTCTACGCGGTTATTCCAGTCATATTAATGTGGCTATTAACATTGAGTTGCCTTTGGGTTAGGCAAGGCTTTGAACTAGAAAAAAACAATGCATAACAAACGCATTAAATCTGACTCCGTAAACTTGTCGTCTTTTTTGCAAAGAGACGCAAAAAAGTCGCCAAATTCACTCCGCAGTTTATGCGGGCGTTAGGAAAGTAAGGCTGCGATTCTGTCCTTTCTCAAGATTCTTGGCTTTGTGGGATGCGTGTTAGAGATGTTAGGGGCGACCCCTTCTGGTTCGACTTAAGACGCGTAATTCCCAGGCTTAAGCCCCTTTTTCCCATCAAAGAAGGTCTTCAATTTCTGTATATCCCCGTCGACATCTTCACTGGGTTCCATCAGCCCCTCAATACCGATAGTGCGCACTGCACTGTCCACATAGACCACCAATATAGGAACTTCTGCTGCCCTGGCCACATGATGAAATCCACGCTTCCAATTCGCATTGGGACTGCGCGTCCCCTCCGGCGTAATAATCAACACAAACTCCTCACGCTCTTCATAGATACCCGATATGTACGTCACCAGAGATCCTGCTTGCCTACGATTCACCGGAATGGCACCACAGTAGCGCAGGAACCAACCCAGAGGTCCGATAAATATCGTATCCTTAATCAGCACACTAGGCTGCAGACGCAGCACAGAGACTGTAAGCACAAACAGGAAGAAATCCCAGTTTGAGGTGTGCGGTGCAACTATAAGCACATACTTTTTTTGATCTACGGGCAGTGCGCCATCGACCCGCCAGCGAATAATTTTCAAGATAATTTTAGACAGTACTCGCAGTGCTGGAGTGAGCAGCGGCGTGGAAAAAAGTGTATAGCGCATAGTTATCTCTCTAGATCGGATAATAATATTACTTATGCTGATTTAAGTCGTATCTTACCGGCCAGTCTATTGGTAAGTTAATGAGAAGAGGATACCATCAAAGCCTGGCGGGCAAGGCGCATTTAATAGGCTGCTGGTGGACTTAAAATAATAATAAAGGAGTATAGGGTGGGCAAATCACTAAAGACAGATTATCTCATTGTTGGCAGCGGCCTAGTCGGCATGGCCTTCGCGGACACGCTGTTTACCGAGACCGACGCCAATATCATTATTGTCGATCGTTATGCTAAGCCAGGCGGTCACTGGAATATGGCCTATCCCTTTGTCACCCTGCACCAGCCCTCATCATTTTTTGGTGTTAGCTCAAAGGAGCTCAGCCGCGGAGAGATAGATCAGATTGGTTTAAATAAGGGCATGGGTGACCTCGCCACAGGTGACGAGATCTGTGCCTATTTCGATGATGTGATGCGCCAGCGATTTTTAGCCAGCGGTAGAGTTCAATACTTTCCCATGTGTGAATATGAAGGGGATGGTCAGTTCACTTCTAAGTTAACCGGCGAAAAGCATTCGGTGGACTACGAGAAATTGGTCGATGCGACGTTCTTGACCATTGCGGTGCCCTCTACTCATACACCGAACTTTAGCGTAGCGGCCGAAGCGCAATTTATGCCGCTTAATGATTTACCCAAAATCACTGAAAAACCTGCCGGCTATGTGGTTATTGGCGGCGGTAAGACGGGCATAGACGCCTGCCTATGGTTACTCGAGCGTGGGGTTGACCCTGATGATGTTACTTGGATTCGATCTCGTGATGCCTGGCTGCTCGATCGCGCCAATACTCAGCCGACACATGAGTTCTTCCACAAGTCTGTGGGGTCTATCGCCGCGCAGTATGAGGCGATTGGGGCGGCCACTTCGATTGAGGATATGTTTGATCGTCTTGAAGAGGGCGGCTATCTGCTGCGCTTAGATAAAGCCGTGCGGCCAACTATGTTCCATGCTGCCACCATCAGCAAGCCTGAGATTGAGCAGTTGCAGCGGATTAAGAATATTGTCCGTATGGGCCAAGTGAGTGCGATTGAAAAAGACCATATTGTTTTGGCCGAGGGTGAAATTCCAACCACTCCAGCCCATATTCATGTTGATTGCTCGGCGAGTCTGGAACGATCTTTTGCTCACAAAGCGCCGCGCCCTGTCTTTGATGGCGACTGTATTACACCGCAGATGATACGCGCTTATCAGCCAGCCTTTAGTGCCTCCATGGCAGCCCATGTTGAGGTTAACTATGACAGCGACGCGGAGAAGAACCGTCTCTGTGCTCTGGTGCCACCGCCAAACCATGATGTGGATTTTATCCCCATGACATTGGCGATGATGATGAATCAATTTAATTGGTCTCTGGATAAGACACTGCGACTTTGGGTGCGAGAGAATCGACTGGATGGGTTTACCAAGTTGATCAGTAGTGCTGATAAAAGCGACATGGAAAAAATGGGTATTTTGCAACGTATTCAAAACAACGCAATGCCTGCTATCAACAAGTTACAACAGTTCAATGTAGAGCTGGCTGATAAAGAGCTATCTAATTCAAAGCTGTCCAATTCAAAGCTATCTGATGAAGAGCTCTCTAATTCAAAGCTATCCAATAAAAAGACATCCCAAGGTGCCAAAGCATGAGTGAATTTCAAACCTACAAAAAAGACCTAACCCGATCACGCCTAGTTGAGACTGATAAGGCTCAAGCTCTAGCCGATTTAAAAGCCGGCGATATTCTGGTGGAGATTGAACGCTTTGCCTTTACCGCTAACAATGTCACCTATGGTGCCGCTGGCGATACCATCGGCTACTGGAAATTCTTCCCTGCAACAGACAATGAGAGCGGTGACTGGGGCTGTCTGCCAGTCTGGGGTTTCGCCGAAGTTACTGCGTCTAAGGTTGATGGTCTAGCTTTGGGCGAGAGGCTTTATGGCTACTTTCCACCTGCCGACTTTCTTGTTATGTCGCCGATCAAAGTATCCCCTCAGCGCTTTATGGACGGTGCAGCTCATCGGGCAGAGCTGCCAGCGGTGTACAACAATTATCTGCTAATGTCTGGTGAAGCAAATTATGACGCCTCGACTGACAATGTTCGCTCTCTGCTAAATCCTCTGCATGTCACCTCATTCTGCCTCTGCGATGCTTTGCAGTCTGAAAACTATCACGGTGCCTCTCAGGTGGTTATTTTGAGTGCATCGAGTAAGACCGCTATAGGTCTGGCTCAGGGTTTAGCCGATGCAAAAGACAGCCCGACAGTTGTCGGTGTTACGTCGAAAACCAATTATGATTTCGTCGCCTCTCTGGGTTGTTACGATGAGATTATTTGTTATGACCAGTTGGGTAATATGGATGGAAGTAAGCCCACTGTAATGGTCGATATGAGCGGTAATCGTAGTGTTTTAGGGACCTTACATGAAGCCTTGGCTGACAACCTGCTCAATTGCATCAGTGTCGGTATGACTCACTGGGAAACCCTCAGTGATAATGATCCCCAGGCAGCCAAAATCAATCGTCAGCGCAGCAGCTTTTTCTTTGCTCCGTCGCATGTTCAAAAGCGCGTGGGAGACTGGGGTCAGGACGGGTTTAATCAGCAGGCTGGTGCCTTCACCCAGGCGCGTATGGAGCAGAGTGCAGGTTGGATGACGGTAGAGACCGTGCCTGATTTTGGCGCTTTTGCTGAGGTTTATGCGGCTGTTGTTGTGGGTAAGATGAACCCTAATGAAGGGCTTGTTGTGTTGCCGAAATAAAGCGAAGCCGATTAAAGGCTGAGGGCCAAGGATGGCCCCGGGATAAACTTTGATTGGACTTAATTCCGGTCTCCTGCCACCTTACTTTAAGTAAGGATTCTAAAGGAGTGCAATACCATGTCCACAGCAACCGTTACCAGCAAAGGACAAATCACAATACCTTCTACCATCAGGTCGGCCTTCAACGTCGTGGCCGGTGATCGCGTCGAATTTGTGCGGACGGCGGATGATCGTTTTGAGGTGGTGGCCGTCACTCAAGAAGTGGGCCAAATGCGGGGAATGATCAAAGCTAAGCGAACCGTCAGCATTGATGAGATGAACCAGTCCATAAGGGCTAAGGCTGGACAGAGTTGATCGGCTTGGACGCTAATGTTCTGTTGCGCTATCTGACTCAGGATGATAAAAAACAGTCAGCCAAAGTAAACGCTTTAATCGAAGATGAGCTTAGCGCGCAAAATCCAGGTTATATTACAGCGATCACTTTGGTTGAAGTCGTATGGGTCCTTGAATCTTGCTATGACCAGTCGAAAGAGGCTGTTCTGGATGTGCTGCATGCTCTGTTGACCACCAGACAATTGGTGGTTGAAAAGGCAGATAAAGTCTATATGGCCATGAGACGTTTCGCCAATGGTAACGCTGATTTTAGTGATGCGCTGATTACCATTTTGTCGGAGCAAGAGGGCTGTAGTCGGGTGGTCACCTTCGATAAGCGAGCAGTGAATGTGGGTATGGAGCTGTTGTAGTGCACTATAGGCAAATCCTGCCGTCGACTCTCAATATTACCCATCAGCATCTAGTACAGAAGGCTCATTTAAGAGATCTCTCACCTGGGTTCGAGATCACTCTGTGGTTATAAAATGGCCTTTGGTTTAACTGCCGAAATAAAACGCTTTTCCCAACACTGTCATCCTGAGAGAACGAAGTGAACCGAAGGATCTCTGCCAGTCGGCATGAGACCCTTCGGCTACGTTCACGGTGACAAACACTTTTTGATGCTAGGGCCTTTAAAAAGCCCCACTAACCGTCAACCAAAGCTTCTCTGTATCACTTTTGTTAAAGGAGCTATCACCAGCGTCATAGGTGGCGTATTTCACACTCACCTTGTAGTCGCCGATTTTCTTTAATGCTAGAAAACCTATTTCACTGCCCAGATCATCATCGCCGCTGAGATTGTCTTCGTCGGAGGTGAAGTCGTGGTAAATGGCGAGTAGCTTTATGCCATCGAACTTTGCGCCAACCGAGAAATAAATATCTTGAAGTCCTTCATTTGGCGTGTTCAGAAACTGGTCCGCCCAGCCTTGAAACTTATGCCCAGTCGCCAGTGGTGTAGAGAAGCCAAAGTCACCTTCATCGCTCTGTAGGTTTTCAAATCCCAGAGCAAAGGTCGCGCCAGCCAAGTCGACACTACCCTCGAGAAAAATATAATCCGCGTCCGCTTCACTGCCATTGGCAAGTTCGCGCTCCTGGGTGGCATATTCAGCTTGATAACCTAGTCCCTGGCTCTTGCCGCTAAAGCGCAGGCCATAGGTGTCGAGCTGGGTGTCGCTAAGCTTTTGATCTAGCAGGTAGCTATAGAAGACAAGATCGCCGGCATTAAAGCCGCTGTAGTTGATATTGAGGATCTCGGTGCTGCTGTCGGTGTCACTAAGGGCTGGGTCGTCTTCACCAAAGATACGGTTTACATTATTGACATGGGCGTAGTACAGCTTGGTATCTGCCGCGGCAATCCTATGGGCTATGGAAAAGGCGTCATAGGTCTGTTCGTTTTGACGGAAGCCGACGCCACCGATAAAGCGCTGGTTGTCTAAGTTGATACGCTGACGGCCGTATTTGCCTTCAGTTTCTCCCTGTTTGTAGCTGATATAGGCCTGGTTAATTTCCGTGCCTTCGGGGTCGGCAATAATCGCTTTGCCGGGGAAGTTACCCGAGTTTTTCAATGCTGGACTGGTGGGGTAGTTGTCGCCGTTGATCTCGGTAATATTGTCCATCTCGAGGGTGGCACCTAGGCCTTGATAGCGTCCAGTGGTGTAGTTAAGACGAGTCCTCAGGGTTAGTGCCCTGGCTTCGTCTTCGCTGATGTTGTCGATATCGACTTCTTCATGGCGCAGTCTAAAGTCGAGCTTAGCGCTGCCACCTTTGATGGCTGAGGCGATGCTTTGGTGTGCGCTTGTATTGCTGTTGTCGGTCTTGTAACTATTAGCTTGGTAATCGCTGCTGCCCTCGGCGCCCATAGCAAGTCCGGATGCCAGCATAATCCCAGCAATAAGAGGGGTGGCGGGAGCAAGGTGCTTAAATGTGGCCATGATAATGTCCTTTCATCAGAAATTAGTTAGTTAAAACTAGGTTAGTTAAAACTAGGTTAGTTAAAAAAAGCTGAGTTAAAAAAAGCTGAGTTAAAACGCTTGCTAAGCGCTTATCGACAACAGCAGAGTAGGGCGCTTTCTGATGGGATGACTTGATCTTGATCAAACTAAAATAGCGGTTACCCCCACTGAATCTGGTTTACTTTTTTCGGGGTAGTTGCTCTATCTATACTATGGGTTAGCTTGGGTTAGCTTGGGTTAGTTTAGGTGGAGAGTATTGAGAGTGTTTATAGCGACTAAGCCTAGTCAAGAAAATTATGGCTCTGGGCATGGTTGATACGCTGGCGTAAACGATCCGCCTTATTAGCGAAGAACATGGTCGTCATACAAACCGCGAGCACTGCGTAGAGCAGCATAAAACAGGCGCTATAAATCTCCATGATGTCGACCACCAGTCCAAAGGCGATTGGCAGAGTGCAGCCACCCAGAGCCCCTATAGCGGCGACAAAACCGCCGACACTGCCCATTTGATTGGGGTAATAGTCATAGATGGTCTTGTAGACACTGGCCCGACCAAAGCCCTGGGCAATACCAATAATAAAAATCAATCCGCTAAACAGCCAAAGGTTGATTTCAATATCCAGATGAACATCGCTGCTGACGCCATGGATGGTCATTGTTGTAGGGGGGTAACTGAGAAAGAACAGACAGACCAGACAGATCCAGAACACAGTCCAATTGACGGCACGGCCACCGTAGCGATCGGCAAACCAGCCTCCCACAGCGCGCACCATACTGGAGGTGGCAACAAAAAATAATGTGAAGGCCATAGCCTGCTGAATGCTCAGGTTGTAAGCATTCACGTAGTACTGGGGCAGCCACATGATCAGGGCTAAAAAACTACCAAAGACAAAATAGTAGTAGAGGCCAAAGCGCCAGACTTTTAGCTCACCAATCTCTTTTAGGTAAGAGCTGACGGATAGGGGTTGTTGACTAAGGGGGCTGTTATTGACAGAGCTTTTATTACCAGCGCTTTTAGTAGATGAGCGAGGAGAGGGAGCCAGCCAGGCAAACAGCAGCGCCACCACTAACAGTCCAACGGCATAGCTTGGACCCAAACTGTTCCAACCCCAGTGCTGAATAATCAATGGTGCTATGGCTAGGGTAATCGCCGCACCGGCATTGCCAGCCCCAAAGATACCCATCGCCGTGCCCTGTGTATCGCGACTGTACCAGGCACAGACATAGCGAACACCAATGGTAAAGGATGCACCGCTGAGACCCAGCCACAGTCCCAGCCAAAGGTACTGATCGAGACTCTCCACTAGGGGAAGTAACAGTAAGGCGGGAACAACGGCAAGCATCTGCAGGGTAAACAGATGTTTAGGATTGTAGCGATCTGCAAGAATACCCATGGGCATCCGTGCTAGGGCACCTGTAAGCATGGGCGAGGCAAAGAATAGTCCAAGCTCAGTGGCACTCAACTGCAGGCTTTGTTGCAGTTCCAGACCGATCACTGCATAGAGAACCCATACGGCAAAGTTAGCCGCGAAGGCAAAGGTCGCCATGGACAGTGCTCGACTGGCGCCGGGGATTGATGGGTTGCTGTTCACTTTATTGCTGTCCACTTTATAACCATCCACTTTATTTTTTATAACACCTCTTATATCACCTCATAAAGAGCTTCTGGGTTTGAGTATAGAACGTCAGAAGTGTTGCAAATCTAAGCCCTTACCTCCCATAAGTTCACTGCTCGATCATCGCTACCCACAAAGAGCTATTAGGCCGGCAGCGGCAGATAGTCTGGCGCTGTTATGGCAGCTCTATAGGGTTAGAGCATGGCTTGGCGAGATAATTCGGGGCGATTGCCTTTGATGCATATCAAAGGCTTTGGTAGCCAATCGTTCAAGACTAGAGAAGTTGTCTTATCAGGCTTGGCGGAGGCCCTATGGCTATTAGTGATCGAATCAATTTATTTGCAATCAGCGACCCGAAAATTAAAACCCTACATGTAACCTGGTTTGCCTTTTTCCTCACCTTTATGGTGTGGTTTAACCATGCGCCTCTCTTGGCGTTTATGAAGGAGGCCTTTGATTTAAGTTCTCAGCAGGTCAAGGCGCTGATGATTTTGAACGTCGCCCTGACCATTCCGGCGCGTATCTTGATCGGCATTCTAGTGGACAAGATAGGGCCTCGAAAAGTCTATAGCGCGCTGCTGGTGACCTCAGGCTTTATCTGTCTGGGCTTTGCCTTTTCCCAGAACTATCAGCAGCTGGCACTGCTGCGTTTTCTGATGGGTTTTGTCGGCGCGGGATTTGTTATTGGCATCCGCATGGTGGGGGAATGGTTTCCCCATAAGTCAGTGGGTATCGCCGAGGGGATTTATGGCGGCTGGGGCAACTTTGGCTCCGCCGCTTCGGCCATGTTGCTGCCGACTCTGGCGCTGCTCTATGGCGGTGAGGATGGCTGGCGTTATGCCATTGCTACCACTGGTGTTGTAGCCGGTTTATACGGTATTTTTTACTACCGTGTGGCGCGCAACACGCCCAAGGGATCCACCTATTTTAAACCGAAGAAATCCGGTGGCCTGGAAGTCACCAGTCGCCGGGATCTTTATCTCTATCTGCTGATGAATATTCCTATGTATATCGCTCTGGGGGTGTTGTCATGGAAGCTCTCCCCCACGGGGGTGGCGCTTATCGGCAGCAGTGCGATGTATTCAATCTGGGCCGTATTGGTGGTGCTGTTTATCTATCAGACTCACAAAATCTGGCAGGTGAATCGGGAACATCTCGCCAAGGGGGTGCCTGAGCAGGACAGATACCAATTTAAACAGGTGGCGATTCTCAATTGGGCCTACTTTGTGACCTTTGGTTCTGAGCTGGCGGTGGTGTCCATGTTGCCACTGTTTTTTCTCGAAACCTTTGATAGTTTGGACCCGGTTAAAGCGGGCCTGCTGGCCTCTGGGTTTGCCTTTATGAATCTGGTGGCGCGTCCTACCGGTGGCTGGTTTTCCGATTATTTTGGCCGCCGCAAATCCCTGTTAGTGCTGATCGGCGGTCTCGGTTTGGGTTATGCACTGCTGTCCCAGATCGATAGCAGCTGGTGGATTCCCGCGGCGGTGATCTCAACCATGATCTGCTCATTCTTTGTTCAGGCTGGGGAGGGCGCAGTGTTTGCTATTGTGCCGCTGATTAAACGTCGTATGACTGGGCAGATCGCGGGCATGACCGGTGCCTATGGCAATGTGGGCGCAGTGACCTATCTGACCATCCTCAGCTTTGTCGATTACAGTACTTTCTTTATGCTGATTGGGGCCTCGGCACTGATCGTCTTTGCTATAGCTATGCTGTTAGAAGAGCCCAGGGGGCAAATATCTGAAATCCTCCCGGATGGCACTGTGCATATGATCGATGTTGGCTAAGCTGGATCTTATCTAAAGCCGATCTTCTCTAAGAGGTAATAATGACCCAAGCGCAATTGGATATCGCCAGCTTCTGTGAGGCTGGCGTTAAGCCAATCAATGAAGATACGGTTGGCTTTGAGCAGCCCAAGGAGAGCTATGCCCTCGAGAATAAGGGCATAGCGCTGGCCCTTGCAGATGGTGTGTCCACCGCTGAAGCGGGGCGCGAAGCCAGTCGCACCGCAGTGGCACGCTTTCTCGAGGAGTATTACCAGACACCGGATACCTGGTCGGTGGCTGGCAGTGGCGAAAAAGTGCTCTCAACCATCAACCTGCGGCTGTTTCGCAAGAGCCATGAATTTGTCACCACCACCAAGGGCTATCTCAGCACCTTTAGCGCCCTGGTGATCAAAAGCCGCACCCTGCATTTTTTCCATGTGGGCGACAGCCGCATCTATCTGCTGCGGGACGGGGAGCTGATTCAGCTGACTACAGATCATGTGGCGACCATAGATGAAAACCGCACCTGCCTGTCGCGAGCCATTGGCATGGACAGTCTGTTAAATCTGGATTATGGCCACAGGGAGCTTATCCCCGGCGATCGCCTGCTGCTTACCAGCGACGGAGTGCATGACTTTATTGCCGCCCCAGAACTGCAGCAGTTGCTCTCTAAAGGCTCTAAGGCATCTGATATAAGTATCGCCATGCACAGTGCCGCAATGGCCGCAGGCAGCGATGACAACCTCAGTGCGCTGGTCGCCCTGGTGAATCATCTGCCGGAGAGCAACCTAGAAGATTACAGCGCCGAGCTGACACGCCTGCCGTTTCCTCCGGATCTAGCTCCGGGCATGAAACTCGATGGTTATTGGGTGGTAAAAGAGCTGTTTGCCTCAAGCCGCAGTCAGCTCTATTTGGTGGAAGATGAAGCAAGTCGAAGTCTCTGCGTGATGAAAACCCCCTCGCGTAATATGGAAGAAGATCTCAGCGCTATAGACCGTTTTATTCAAGAGGAGTGGATCGGGCGGCGTATCCATTCACCCTATGTGGTCAGAGTGATTCAACAGCAGCGTCGGCGCACGGCGCTCTATTACCTGATGGAATATGTCGACGGTATAGGCCTCGACCGCTGGATCACGGAGCATCAGCCGGCGATTCCTAAACTCAGTATTGCATTGGTCAAACAGATCGCAGAGGGGCTGAAAGCCTTCCACGACAATGAAGCCATTCATCAGGATTTAAAACCGGCCAATATTATGCTGACGAACAGCAGTATTGCTGCGGGTAAGCCTCAGGCGTTGGTTGTCGATTTTGGTTCGGTGTATGTGGCGGGTCTGGCGGAGTTACAGCGGCCCCTGGTTCATGAAGGTGCGCTGGGCACTGCGAGCTATTCTGACCCGCTCTATCTGCTCGGCAAAAACCCCGGCATTCAGGGCGATGTCTATGCTCTGGCCACCATTGTCTATGAAATATTTACTGGCCAGTTACCCTATGGTGAAAGCATAGAAGAGTGCCGCGATGCCTTCGACTATGACCGCCTGCGCTATATCAACGCCGCTCAGCACAATGCCCAGATACCGGTTTGGTTTGACGCGGCCCTGCAAAAAGGTGTGGCCTTTGATTTACAGGAGCGCTATCAGACGATTGATGAATTGCTGCGGGATCTAACCCAGCCCAACCCGGTTTTTCTGCAGAGCGATCCTGTCATTGAAAAGAATGCCAGCAGTCTTACATTGTGGAAATTGCTTTCAGGATTTTGGTTCTTGAGTTTTGTTTTATTGATTTATTTGTTTAGTCGGCTCTAAGCTCTTTATTCATGTGCAGTTATCCATGCCCGGCGCTCCATACCAATAACCATTGCACTGCTCTTGTGAGATCAGTTTGAGTGGGCTGTTGATTGGTGCTCCTGAAATATACTTGGATAGCTGATTAATTAGATTTTTCGTGCCTCGGGTCTGTGGGCTAATACGCATAATATCGACGCCAATCTTATGCATAACCGGAAATTGATCGAGCAGGTTATAGCACTGTCCGGACTGAGTCTGAATGCCATTAATCGTCAATAGTTGTGGCGTTTCTCCATGCACTTGAAGCTCCTGACTATGCAGTGATAAGCCATCGGGATAGTCAATACAGCTCAGCTGGCAGCCATCTTTGGTGAGGTTTTTTGCCCGCGCCGTAAAACACCGTGCAGAGTAGGCCAGGGGTAATTTTCCATAGCTAAAGACCTCGGTTTCGATTTTGTCGGCAAAGCCCATCGAGGTCGCCTGTTGCAAAATTTCGTCGAGGCTTTGACGCATAATCTCCACTGGCATCACCCAGCGCTGCATGCCTTTCTGATAGAGAACCTGCAATGTTTGGGCATTATAAATATTGATCGATGGGCCAGCCACAAAGGGCAGATTATTGTCGGCGAGAACCTGTACCGCTGACATATCATTGGCTTCGACCAAACAGGGGCTTTGGCTGCAGATTTTTTTTAAAGCGGCTATATCGGCGCGGGATTCAATCAGTGCCAGAGTGGAGAGCACAATTTGTTTGCCGGAGTCACAGAGCTGCTCGGCAAGTTCCAGCCAATCGCCACTGCGCAGTTCACGACGTTTGGCGCATACGGTTTCACCTAGATAAATCACATCCACTGGGGTCTGAATTATCTGTTGATAGAAGTCCATAACCTGTTGTCGGGGCCAGTAGTAATAAATTGGACCCACTGAAATTTTCATAGAGTGACTTTTCTCTTGTGTTTATTGCCAGGCGCGGTGATAGGCACCCAGAGTGGTTTGTGATCCTTCTGAAACATCGGCTAGCTTTTGCATCCATTCAGTCTTGGGTGAAAAGCCGTCTGGGTCTTGGGCAAAACTATCAAGGGCACTGCGCCACACCGAGACTATCTGTGCCACATAGGCTGGACTGCGCTGGCGCCCCTCAAGCTTGATCGCCTTGATGCCGGCAGCAGATAATCGAGGAATAAGGTCTAGGGTATTTAAGCTAACCGGCTCTTCAAGGGCGTGAAAAACATTATCTGCGACAGCGAAGCGGCCTTTGCAGAGGGTTGGATAGCCTGCTGTTTCTCCTGCCTTATAACGATCAATCAAGACATTATTGAGTCGTGATTCCAAATGCTCCTCAGTCTGAGTCCAGCGCACATCCTTAGCTGGAGAACAGACGCCGCTATTATTCGGTGACTGATCGGTAACGTAGCTGGACAGGTGACAGCGGCCTTCCGCCATAATGCAGAGACTGCCAAAACCGAATACCTCGAGATCCACTGGGCTCTGCTCGGCGACCATTTTCACCTGATCCAATGACAGAACACGGGGCAAGACCGCGCGGCGGATGCCAAATTCGCGGTGGTAAAACGTAAGCCCTTCGGCGCTGGTGCAAGAACCCTGTACCGATAGATGCAAGGGCAGTTGCGGATAGCGTTTTGCGGCATAGTTGAGCACGCCTATATCGGCGATAATGAGCGCGTCTACACAGAGGTCTGCAGCTAAATCCACCGCTCTCTGCCAGCGTTCCCAACCGTTAGCTTGCGCATAGGTATTGATCGCCACAAAGATTTTAACCCCGCGGCTGCGTGCGTAGTCGAGGGCTTTTTGGGCTTTTCGGTCATTGAAATTAAGCCCAGAAAAATGCCGTGCATTGGTGTCATCTTTAAACCCGATATAGACGGCATCTGCACCGTTGTCGACGGCGGCTTTTAGAGCCGGCAGGGCATACTAGTTCCATTTTGCTAGTTTCATTTCGAGAATTCTCTTAGAATTGTTAATCAAATAATTTTTTCATCCACAAACTTTTCATTCACAAGCTGGGTCAGTGAAAGGACTTTTTTAAGCCACTCTGGCAGCCTGTCTAAATCCACCGAATCGATTAAATTTTTCACTTCTAAGACCAAGTCTGTGTCACCTTCAATAGAGAGTCGCCGTCGAAAAAACAAACTGTCTGGATCTTCATCACGGTTGGCTAACTGAATAAAGGCGGATAGATCCCCGCGAATAATTGCGTCGTTTGGGGTGCCGCTGGCCACTGAAGAGGCTAAGGCCAGGTGGCCATTCTCAAGGCTCAAGGTTGCCTGATAATCAATGTCGCTGATGGCCAGGCCAATGCGACGATCTGTGAGAAATTCCAGGTCACCATCAAGCCGAGCTTCCTCAAAACCCGGGACTAGTAAAACCTCGGCGATTTTTTTCTGCACTGAGAAAGGGCATTTTGATGCCAAGACTTTTAAGCATGGAAGCAGAATTTTTTGGTAGGGGTTTAGTTTTATCATAGGCTTAAATTATCTGTGAGAAAGTCGTTTTCTTTTGGCTGTTGTGACTCAGAAGGGTTTGATCTGGGGTCTTTAAATAGGCATCAAAAACCATACAGACAGCACGAATCAGCAGCCGTCCACTGTCCATAATCCGAATCTCTCTCGAATTTAGACTGATCAATCCGTCCACAACCATCGGCTCTAATGCGACTAGTTCTGCGGTAAAGTGCTCGGCAAAACAGATATTAAACTGTACTTCGATAAGCGCTATATCCAGACTAAAGTGACAGATCAATTGCATAATAATGGTGCCCCGGAGTCGATCTTCAGCACTTAACTTGAGGCCGCGACTGGTCGCCAAATGGCCTTGGTCGATTGCCTGGTTATAGTCATCAATCTGTTTGTGGTTCTGTACCAACACCCCATCTATAGCGCTGATAGCCGAGACGCCAAAGGCGAGTAAATCCCATTCGCCATGTGTTGAAAAGCTCTGAGTTGAACAGCCCTGAGTTGAACAGCCCTGAGTTGAACAGCCGTGAGTTGACTTTCCGTGAGTTGAATAGCCCTGAAAGTTTCGCTGCAGCGACCCTTGCCGCTGGGCTTTAACCAAGCTGTCATGGGGTTTGGCGAAGTGATCCATGCCTATATAGACATAGCCAGCAGCCACTAAAAGCTCAATCGACTGTTGCAACATGATTAATTTTTCTTCCGCGCAGGGCAGTGTCTCCGAGGCAATTTGACGCTGAGTTTTGAATAGCTCAGGCATATGCGCATAGTTAAACAGCGACAGCCGATCTGGTGATAGATCAATCACTTGCTGAATGGTGGTTTTCATTGACTCACTAGTCTGCAGCGGCAAGCCATATATAGTATCGACGCTAATGGAATGAAACTGTTCATGGCGGGCCGCTGAAATCAGTTTGCTTACCTGGGTCAAACTGTTAAAGCGATTAACGGCACGCTGGACTATGGGGTTAAAATCTTGAATACCCATGCTAAGACGGTTAAAACCAATTTCTCGAAGAACCGCAATACTCTCCCACTTCATGCGCCCCGGATGCACTTCCACGGAGTAGTCGCCGCTGTCATCATCTAGCAATTTAAAATGGTTGCGGGTCTGGCTCATTAGCTGACGCTTTTCAGGGTCACTGATAAAGGTCGGCGTGCCACCGCCCCAGTGCAGCTGTTCCACTGGCCTATTTGTGTCCATGTGCTTGGCCCAGATTGCCATCTCGCTATCTAGACGCTGGAGATAAGGATGCGCGTGCTTTTTATTGGCTGTGACAATCTTATTGCAGGCGCAGAAGTAACAAACCGTGTCGCAGAAGGGCAGGTGAAAATAGAGCGATAGAGGCGAACCGCGCTGATTGCTGCGCGCCAGTGCAGCGAGTAATTCTGAATCAGCAAACTGCTCACTGAGATGTGGCGCGGTGGGGTAGGAGGTGTAGCGCGGTCCGGATACGTTGTAAGTTTGGATAAGCTGTTTGTTCCAGCTCGGGGCTGTTAACAGGCTATTGTTAGTGAGTTGGTCAGTCATTATTTTGATTTGCCATGCTGTTGTTGGCCAAACTCTGGTTGGCCAAACTCTGGT
>Ga0075441_10000684_pt1 | contig 16973 bp, 19 predicted proteins | sample CoawatmetaG00DNA_FD_71582 | JGI IMG/M metagenome (GOLD analysis project Ga0075441, IMG submission 71582) | Marine microbial communities from the West Antarctic Peninsula - Coastal water metaG002-DNA | ecosystem: Environmental > Aquatic > Marine > Coastal | place: Atlantic Ocean: West Antarctic...
TCAATTATCAATTATCAATTATCAGTTGTTGTATTAGTTAAATAATAGTAAAATAAAAGAGTCATTTTGCAAGAAAATCAGAATCAAGATTTAGAAAACGAAGAATTATACGAACACCATAAGTTTGTAGCAAGTGTTGGGCAAGAACCCTTAAGAGTAGATAAGTTTTTAATGAATTTCATTGAAAATGCTACAAGAAGTAAGTTACAACAAGCTGCAAAAGCGGGTAATGTTTTGGTGAATGAACTTCCTGTAAAATCGAATCATAAAGTAAAACCAAACGATGTTGTTCGAATTGTTTTAGCATATCCGCCTGCGGAAAACTTGCTAGTGGCAGAAGACATTCCTTTAGATATTATTTATGAAGATGCTGCTGTGATGGTGGTAAACAAACCTGCCGGAATGGTGGTACATCCTGGTCACGGAAATTATTCTGGGACTTTGGTAAATGGTTTAATTCATCACATAGAAAACTTACCTACAAATTCTAATGAAAGACCCGGTTTGGTTCATAGAATTGATAAGGATACAAGCGGATTGCTAGTAGTTGCTAAAACAGAGGCTGCAATGGCGAATCTATCACGTCAGTTTTTTGACAGAACTACAGAGCGTTTGTATTATGCCTTGGTTTGGGGTAATGTATCTGAAGATGAGGGTAGTATTGAAGGAAATATAGGGAGAAGTTTAAAAAACCGTTTACAAATGGCTGTTTTTCCTGATGGCGATTTTGGGAAGCATGCAGTAACACATTATAAAGTATTAGAGCGTTTAACCTATGTTACTTTAGTACAATGTAAACTAGAAACGGGCAGAACACATCAAATTAGAGTGCACTTAAAACATATTGGACATACCCTTTTTAACGATGAGCGTTATGGTGGAGATGATATTTTAAAAGGAACCACTTTTACAAAATACAAGCAGTTTGTACACAACTGTTTTAAAGTATTGCCAAGACAGGCGTTGCATGCTAAGACCTTAGGTTTTACACATCCTACAACGGGTGAGTTTATGCGATTTAATTCTGAAGTACCAGAAGATATTACAGCATGTTTAGAAAAATGGAGAACCTATTCGGAAAACTCTAAGGCAATAGAAGAAGAATAAAATAATTGCGAACTTTTGAAACCATATGTTTTCTAATTTCAGAAGTTCGCAATATTATTTTTTAACAGCAACCAGAACCGGGTGCACAAGAGTTTGCTTCCGTACCCATATCAGCAATTTTTATTTTTGCGGGTGTTATTCCGCAAGCATCTTCTGCCAAACAAGCGGTTAATTTTGATACTAACAAAAAGTTGGTGCCATCAAAATCTAAATCGTATTTGCCAATCGTTTCTTTTCCTTGGTATTCTACTTCAATCTCTAAGTCTTCAAACTTGAATTTCTTTTCAGACAGCTCAATAATATATAGCAATCTATCTGGGTGCAATCTGTGGTCATAATCGTTTTCTTCCCAAAGTTGAAAATTAATAACCGTTTCATTTCTTACTTTGCCACCGCAATCAATAAAATCTTTGGTTATTTTACCAACTTCTGTGACATGAAAATGTGGTTGTACCAAATCTCCGTTGGGCAATTTAAAAGCGATATTTTTTAAACTAGAAAGATGCTTTTTTATTTCTGATAATTTCATAATGTCTTTTTTTACTGTTTTTTATGCGAATTAAAACTTTAAATATAAAATATGATTTCGATTGCTTTTTGTTGGCGATAGAACAAAATCACCAATACCTACTTCTTTAAAATCCATTTTTTTATAAAAAGTAATTGCTTTTAAGTTCTCTATCCAAACAAAGAGCCAAATTCCGGCTTGCTTGTTCTCTTTTGCTAAAGTAATATTAAAGTTGAGTAATTCTTTGCCCAGCCCTAAATTATAGAATTCTTGTAATAAGTATAAACGTTCCATTTTAGTAGTACTTTTATCTACTACATGTTCGTTTTCTTGATTAAAAATTACCTTAGAAAAACCAGCAATCTCCTCTTTATAATACAATATATGGTATTGAAAATTCGGATTAGAAAGTTCTTTTCTGAAATTTTCTTCACTAAAATTGGCTGTAATATAACCATCTACAACATCTTTAGGTGCAGAGTGGCCATGTGCTGGTATAAAAGCGGCAATACTAAGTTTAGATAGTAAACTTGCGTTTTTTAGTGTTGCTTTTTTAATGACTAACATTTCTTATAATATTGTTTCTTAAAATTAATTATCTCTTACTCTAATATACAGAAAAACCTCTTTGTTTGCACAAAGAGGTTTTATATTTAAAACAACCTTGTGCTTATTTAATCAACGCATAAGAACGTTTGATAAAGTCTGTTAACTCTGCACCATGTAAAAGGTTCTGAGATAATTTAGCCAAATCAAAAGCTTGTGAAATTAAATGTTTCTGTACTGCTGCATCTTTATTGTTTAAGATGTCTGAAACTAACGGACTATTTGTGTTTACCACTAAATTGTACATGTCAGGAAAGTTCCCCATTCCCATCATTCCGCCACCACCACCAGAAGCTTGCATTTCTTTCATTCTACGCATAAATTCTGGAACCGTAATGATAAACGGTGAAGAAGCAGAATCCATCGCTTCTAATTGCACTGTATATGTTTTAGAATTTACGGCACCTTCAATAATTGGTTTTAAAGTAGCTACTTCTTCATCAGATAATTTAGAAATTACGTTGTCGTCTTTCTTTATTAAATTATCAATATGATCTGCATCTACTCTTGTAAACTTCACTTTTTCAGCAGAACCTTCTAATTTCTGCATTAAATGCGAAATAATTGGAGAATCTAAAACAACAACCTCATATCCTTTTGCAGTTGCTTCTTGAATATAACTGTGTTGTGCATCTTTATTTGAAGCATATAAAACAATATGATTTCCTTCTTTGTCTGTCTGCGTATCTTTTGTTTTCTCAAGTAATTCATCAAAGGTAAAGTACGTATCTACAACTGTTGGATACAATGCAAATTTCTTCGCTTTGTCAAAGAACTTGTCTTCAGACAACATTCCGTATTCAATAATTACTTTGATATCGTTCCATTTCTTTTCAAAATCTGCTCTGTCTTTTTTGAATAAAGAAACTAATTTGTCACCTACTTTTTTAGTAATGTAACCAGATATTTTCTTTACCGCGCCGTCTGCCTGTAAGCCAGAACGAGAAACGTTTAAAGGAATGTCTGGAGAATCAATAACCCCTTTTAACATTTGTAAAAAGTCTGGTACAATTCCCTCAACATTATCCGTTACAAAAACCTGATTTTGGTACAATTGAATCTTGTCCTTTTGCATGTCCATAGACGGACTTAACTTTGGAAAGAATAAAATTCCTGTCAAGTTAAAAGGATAATCAACATTTAAGTGAATGTGAAATAAAGACTCTTCAAATTGCATTGGGTACAATTCTCTGTAGAAATTATCATAATCTTCTTCCTTTAAATCTGCAGGCATTTTTGTCCAAGCAGGAGACGTATTGTTCAGAATATTGTCAACCGTAATTTGCTTGTGGTCTTCTGTAGTTTCTTTACCTTCTGCATCTGTAGTAGTTGCTGGCGTAAACTCAGGATCGTTTATTTCTTTTGTTCCAAATTTAATTGGCACTTGGTTAAAACGATTGTATTTGTTTAACAAACCTTCAATTTTGCTATCCTCTAAGAAGTCTAAAGAGTCTTCTGCAATGTGCAAAATAATTTCTGTTCCTCTATCTGCTTTATCACTTTCAACCAAAGTAAATTCAGGAGAACCGTCACATGTCCAATGTGCAGCAGGTGCATCTTTAAAAGATTTTGTAATTAGTTCTACTTTTGCAGCCACCATAAAAGCTGAGTAAAAACCCAATCCGAAATGACCAATAATTCCTGCTTCGTTGTCTTTATATTTGTCTAAAAACTCTTCGGCACCAGAAAAGGCAATTTGGTTGATGTATTTCTCAACCTCATCAGCAGTCATTCCTAAACCTTGATCTTTAATGGTAATTGTTTTCGCTTCTTTATCAATACTAACTTCAATTTTAGCGTCTCCTAAAACGGTTTCTGCTTCACCAATAGCAATTAGGTGTTTTAATTTAGATGTTGCGTCTGTTCCGTTCGAAATTAATTCACGTAAAAATATTTCGTGATCTGAATACAAGAATTTCTTAATCAGTGGAAAAATATTTTCTACTGATACATTAATATTTCCTTTTGCCATTTATCTCTATTTATTTAATTTATTATTTACAACTTCTATATAGTCAAAAAAAATACCAAACAGATTATTGTGACAAGATGACAGAATTATAACCTTTTAGACAGTATAAAAATGAAAATAAATTTCACTATTTTAGCTTACACAAACAAATAGCAAATAAAAGTATACACTATGTATCATTCAAAAATAAGCGGTCTTGGATATTATGTTCCAGAAAATGTTGTTACCAATGATGATTTAAAGGAGTTTATGGAAACTTCAGACGAATGGATTCAAGAAAGGACAGGGATAAAAGAAAGACGTTGGATAGCTCCTGAATCTGGAGATACTACCGCAGTTATGGGTGCAAAAGCAGCTAGAATTGCTATAGAAAGGGCTGGGTTGACAAAAGATGACATCGATTTTATTGTCTTTGCAACTTTAAGTCCAGATATGTATTTTCCTGGAGGTGGCGTGCAAGTGCAAGAAATGTTAGACATGCCAACAATTGGTGCTTTAGATGTGCGCAACCAGTGTTCTGGTTTTATTTACGCGATGTCTGTTGCAGACCAGTTTATAAAAACAGGGATGTATAAAAATATTTTAGTTATTGGTGCAGAGAATCATTCTGGCGGCCTAGAAAAATCTACAAGAGGAAGAAATGTGACGGTTATTTTTGGTGACGGAGCAGGAGCAGCCGTACTTTCTAGAAGTGAAGAAGCAGGAAAAGGAATTTTATCTTCTCATTTGCATTCGGAAGGAAAACATGCAAAAGAATTGGTATTAGAAGGACCGTCTACACAACGTTGGGTGCCAGAAATTTTAGAAGCGAATAATCCGGATGATGTTTCATACTATCCTTACATGAACGGTCAGTTTGTATTTAAACACGCTATTACGCGCTTTTCTGAAGCAATTGTAGAGGGTTTACAAGCTAATAATTTAGAGAAAGAAGATATTGATATGTTAATTCCGCATCAAGCGAATTTGCGTATTGCGCAGTTCATACAAAAGAAGTTTCAATTATCAGATGACCAAGTGTATAATAACATTATGAAGTACGGCAACACTACTGCTGCTTCTGTAATTATTGCGCTAACGGAAGCATGGGAAAAAGGTAAAATAAAGGACAATGACCTTGTCGTTTTAGCCGCTTTTGGTAGCGGATTTACTTGGGGTTCTGTCATTATACGTTGGTGATAAATAAGCTATATCGTTTATTAGATATTCATAAAAAAATGCTGCATTTAGTAGCATTTTTTTATGACCTAAATAAAAATTAGTTGAATTCAAATAGCCTTAAAAGAATGTTAACTTTGTAGCCTGAAAATTAATTGTTTATTATTTCACTACTTTTGCTAAACAAATTTAAAAATACCCAAAGAATTATGAAAGCAAACCTTGTTAATTTCGTTTTTATCACAGCCATTGCAATTTTTACATTAAATACGAATGCACAAAAGTTTAGCGGAAAGGTAACATACGTTTCTAAGTCTAAAATGGAACTCGGTAATTGGGGGGCAAGATTAAGTGAAGCTAGAAAAAAAGAAGTGGCAGCACGTCTTAAAAACAGATTGGAAAAAACATACATTTTACGTTTCAATAGCACCGCAGCTACTTTTTTAGAAGAAGAAAAAATAGATGCAATTTCTGGAGCAACAGATTCTTGGGGTGGTTATTTTTCTAGGGGAGATCAATACAAAAATGTAAAAGAGGCTAGTTTAGTGCAAGCTCAAGAGTTCTACGGAAAACGTTTTTTAGTAAAAGACGAGTTGTACCGGATTGATTGGACCATGGGAACAGAAACTAAGAAAATTGGGCAATATACTTGTTACAAGGCAAAAGCTTTTGTGCCCGCTGCTGAATTAAATTGGTATAATTTTTCTTGGAGTGATTTAAGAACGAACACCGGTAAAGAGGAAAGTGAAAAAGCGCCAGAAGAAAAATTGATTATTGTAGAAGCTTGGTACGCACCTCAAATACCTATTGCGCAAGGCCCCGCAGAATTTTGGGGTTTGCCAGGTTTAATTTTGGAGGTAAGTGCAGAAAATACCACCTTATTGTGTACAGAAATTGTGATTAATAAAGAAAATACCGCTACTATTGAAGCGCCTGATAAAGGAAAAGAAATCACAAAAAAGGATTATACTAACACAGTAAGAAGTAAAATGGTAGAAATGAGAAGTAATAGAATGGGTAGAAGAGGATAAGTTTTTGTAATTATAAGATGAAGAAAAAATATAAACTGTTACTATTGTTGTCAAATCTGTGTTTGTTTTTCTTTGTTTTGAACAAGTTAGCGGGCATTATTTCATTTGAAAATTCAAGCACAAATTTTATTTTTATCTTATCATTTTGTGCTGTAAACGTCATGATTGCCATAGTTTCTTCAGTCGATTCTGTTGAAAATAAATAGAAAACGGACTGTTTTTTTTAAGAATTGAAGGTGGCCTTTAGCCACGATGTATTATTTTAGTACTGTATACTAAGAATTATAAAACGTGTGAATATGAAGAAAAAAACGTTAGTCATCGGAGCTTCTCTAAAAGAAAATAGATACTCTAATAAGGCGATAAATAAATTAACAGCGATGCACATTCCGGTGGTTGCTATTGGGTTGTTAAAGGGTGTAGTTGCCTCTATTTCTATTGATACAGAAAAAGTTCCTTATCAGAACATTCATACGGTTACTTTGTATTTAAATCAGAAAAGGCAAGTGGAGTATTATAACTATATTATTGGTTTGAAACCAAGTAGAGTTATTTTTAATCCGGGTACAGAAAATAACGACTTTGTAGCATTGTTGCAAGAAAATAACATTGAGACTGAAGTTGCCTGTACGTTGGTTTTGTTAGCAACTAATCAATATTAAAATTAGTCTACTGTAAAAACAGCGCCTGGTTTTGCCAAAGAAACATTCTCGAAAACAGTGGCTGCTTCCTTTTGAAACAACGAAGTATCTGGGTATCTGCCAGAATAATGACCAACTACTAACTGACCTACATTTGCATCTTTGGCTATTTGTGCAGCTTCAATGGCAGTAGAGTGTTTTGTTTTTTTTGCTAAATCTTGTCGGTCATGCAAAAAGGTAGCTTCATGATATAATAAATCTACATTTTTTATAATGGGAACAATAGTTGGCTTGTAACTTGTATCACTACAAAAGGCATAGCTTAAAGGTTTTGGCGGATCTATTGTTAAGGCTTTATTTGATATCACTTCTCCAGAAGATAAAGTTACATCTCTACCCGCCTTAATGTTTAGGTAGTCTGCTTTATCTATTTCTGGGTATCCGCTAATATTTAGCATGTTTAGTTTTCTAGGTTTCTCTTTTTCTGTAAATAAATATCCATTGGTATAGACTCTGTGTGTCAATGGTATTGTACGAACAGAAACCCTGTCATCTTCGTAAATAAGCTCACTTTCTTTAGAAGACAACTCATGAAAAATCATGTTAAATTTTGCGTGAGATTCAGAGATCTTTAGCATTTGTAAAGTGGCTTTTTTAATGCCTTTCGGTCCAAAAATATGCATTTCTTTTTCTCTACTTAAGATGCCGTAGGTAGATAATAAGCCAACCAATCCGTAAAAATGATCGCCGTGTAAATGAGAAATAAAAATATGGTCTATTTTAGAAAAGCCCACTTTGTATTTTCGCATTTGACGCTGCGTGCCTTCACCACAATCTACTAAAAAGTGGTTGTTGTTTATTTCTAAATATTGTGAAGTTGGAAAAGCGTTTACACGGGGTGTTGCTGAATGACAGCCGAGAATGGTAAGTTGTATCATTTGATCACAAAACGTTTAGAAATTGTGCTGTTGCTACTTTGTATGCTATAGATATACATGCCTGTTGCCAAGTTGTTTTTATAAAAAGGAATGCTGTTTTTACCTTTTTTAGTCTTGTATGTGTTTTTGAAAACTGTTTTTCCTAAAACATTGGTAACCGTTAAAAGAACAGAAGCATCCAATGAAGAGGTGAACGTAATTTGAGCAGAATTTGTAAATGGATTGGGGGCAGTAGACAATTGCGCTACTGTTTTTTCTTGCGAAAAACCAATAAGAGAAACCGATAAAAGTAAAATAAAAAGTAATTTTTTAACCATCTGCTATTTTTAAAACCCCAACGCTCTCTCTATTGTTTCCATTTCTAAAATATCTTCTGCTTCTTGCAAAGTAGGTACAATATTTAGGTTTTCTGGATAATTGTCTGCGTTTACAGTAGCATTCACAATTACAAAAGAAGTGCCATTTTCTTGTTTTTGTTCGGCTACACTCAAAAATAATAAAAATTCTTTATTTTCTATGTTAATGTCTTCAGAAATTTGAAGTATTAAATGTGCTGTTTCAAAATCATTTATTTTTTTAAATACTGATTTTTGAAACTCTTTCAACGACTTTTCATCCGAAGTAATAAGCGTATAATTTGTTGTTTCTTTTAGTTGCATTTTATCTTTTTATCTGTTGTGCTAGTAAGTAAATAACTGCCATTCTAACAGCAACCCCATTTTCTACTTGATTTAAAATGATAGAATCATGGGAGTCTGCAACGTCACTAGTAATTTCAACACCTCTGTTTATAGGACCTGGATGCATGATTACAATTTTCTTGCCTAGGTTGTCTAATATGTCTTGATTGATTCCAAAAAGTTGCGTGTATTCTCTCGTAGAAGGAAAATATTTAATATCCATTCTTTCATGTTGTACGCGTAAAACATTGGCCACATCACACCATTCTAATGCCTTCTTTAAATTGGTTTCAACTGTTACGCCTAAACTAGCAATGTGCTTAGGGATTAAGGTTGTTGGGCCGCAAACTTTTACCTGTGCACCTTGCAATTGCAGTGCAAAAATATTAGATAAGGCCACTCTAGAGTGCAGAATATCGCCCACAATTACTATTTTTTTTCCTTTTACGCTGCCTAGTTTTTCTCGAATAGAATAAGAGTCTAGCAAGGCTTGTGTTGGGTGTTCATGGGTGCCATCTCCCGCATTTATAATTTTTGCATCTACGTGTTTCGATAAGAAAACACCCGCGCCAACGCTGGCGTGTCGCATGACAACAATATCTACTTTCATTGCTAGAATATTGTTTACGGTGTCTATCAAAGTTTCTCCCTTTTTTACAGAAGACTGTCCTGCAGAAAAGTTAATAACGTCTGCTGAGAGTCGTTTTTCTGCCAGCTCGAAACTCAGTTTTGTTCTTGTACTGTTTTCGAAAAATAAATTTGCAATGGTAATATCTCTTAAAGAAGGTACCTTTTTTATAGGCCTGTTGATTACTTCTTTAAAATGATCGGCAGTTTTAAAAATAACATCAATATCATTGGGTTTTAAATACTTAATGCCCAGTAAATGTTCTACGCTTAATTCTGACACATCAAAGGTTTTAAGTTAGATATTTGTTTATTTTTCTTCATTTTTACAGTTAAAAAGCTTTTTTAATAGCGTTATTTAAGTTCTATGAAAACAGCGTCTTTTTTATGCGTTTCTTTCCAAGTTACTAAAACTCTTTCTTCATTAATAGCATCTACTTGTCTTCCTCTATAATTTGGCTGAATGGGTAGATGTCTGCTAAAACGCCTGTCTATTAATACTAATAATTCTATATTTTGTGGTCTTCCGTAAGATTGTATAGCTGTTAATGCCGCTCTAATACTCCGTCCAGAGAATAATACATCATCAATAATAACTACTTTTTTATCTTCAACAAGAAAATTCATTTCTGTAGTTTCTGCTGCCAAAGGCGTTTCTTTTCTTCTAAAATCATCTCTATAAAAAGTGATGTCTAAAAGACCTAACTCTAAGTTTTTAATATGGTATTCTGTTTTTAAAAGATCTGCAAGTCTGTTTGCTAAATAAGAGCCTCTAGGCTGTAAGCCAATTAATACAGTATTCGAAAAATCATTGTGGTTTTCAATAAGCTCACAAGCCAATCGATGGAGAATAATTTCAATATCTTTAGAGTTCAATAAGGTTTTTTTGCTCATAAGAATGCTACCAATTTAAGATGATAGTTATTGAAAATCAAAATTAGCATAAATTTATGTATGCACAAAATTATTAAGGGCTAAATAAATGCCTCAGTTTTGTTAATTAAATTGTTGAAAAGAAATAGTGCAATTCTTAGTGTTCTTCAAGAGTTGAAGTACCTTTAAGTATTAATTCAAATATCATAGTTATGTCTCTATTAAAATTTGAATCCATGCTTAAAACCAACAATATCTATTTTTTTGATTTGGTTGAGTTTGAAGAAATAATTGTCCACTATTTAGATACCGGTAAAATATCATTGGCAAAAAAAGCAATTAAGCTGGGTTTAGAACAACACCCAGAATCTATTGACTTAAAGTTGCTAATGGTAGAGGCTTACCTTACTGAAAATGAAATTGATAAGGCGTCTAAGTTGTTGAGAAGAATTGAAATTTTAGCGCCAAGAAATGAAGAAGTTTTTATTCAAAAAGCAACCATAAATTCGAAACAAGGTTTTCATAAAGAAGCTGTTTTAAACTTACAAAAAGCACTGTCTTTAACAGATGATAAGATAGATGTTTGGTCTTTAATGGGTATGGAATATCTGTATCTAGAAGACTTTAAAAATGCTCGGATAAACTTTGCATATTGTATTGAGGCAGATTTTGAAGACTATTCCGCGCTTTATAATATTGTGTATTGTTTTGACATGCAGAAACAGCACCAAGAAGCTGTAAAGTATTTAATTTCCTACATAGAACTGAATCCGTATTGCGAAGTTGCTTGGCATCAATTAGGAAGGCAGCATTTTGTTTTAGAAAACTATAAAGAAGCTTTAATTGCATTTGATTATGCCGTTTTAATTGATGAGTCTTTTGTGGGTGGTTACTTAGAAAAGGCGAAAACTTTAGAGCAATTAGGCCACTATCAAGACGCGATTGACAACTACTTAATTACTATAGAATTAGATGATCCTACAGCATATGTGTATATTAGAATTGGAGAATGTTATGAAAAAATTGGCAAGTTAGGAGCCGCTGTTTCCTATTATAAAAAAGCGGTGCATGAAGATCCGTTTTTAGATAAAGGTTGGATTTTGTTAACCAATTTATATTTTGATCAAGAAAATTATCAAAAAGCAGCATATTACATCACCAAAGCCTTAAAGATTGATGAAGACAATGCATTGTATTGGAGACGTTATGCTGAAATAAATTTAAAACTAAGTTTTTTTGAAGAGGCAGTGATTGGTTTTAACAGTTGCCTAAGATTGGGAGATACTTCTATAGAAATTTATATGGGTTTAGTAGATGTTTTATCCTTTTTAGGTGCGTTTAATGATGCTTTAAAAGTTTTGTTAGCAGCACAAAAAACACATAAAAATTTTGCAGAAGTAGAGTACCGTTTGGTGGGGTTGTTTTTTGTTTTAAGTAAAGAGAAATTTGCACACACGCACTTAATTAGTGCTATGAAAATAGATTATGAGTACCATATTATTTTAAACGAATTGTATCCTATTGTTTTTGAGAATCCAGCAATACAAAAGCTGCTAGTAGATTATAAAAAAGCAACAGAGTAGGCACTTTAGCTATTCTATAAAATAGTAAGCGCTGTTTTATACAAACAGCGTCTTACCAAGTAAACTAATAAAACCAAGTATTAGTAACCATATTAGAAGTTAGCTTTCTAATATTTTATAAAAAATTGATATAGAAATACGACAATTATTGTGAGTATTTTTATAATGATGCTTTCTTTGAAAGGTTCTAAAAAGGATTTCATAGCGAATGTTTTAATACGTATTTATGACTTTTTACTACTCTTTAGAAACACTTCCGCCAGAAGAGGTGTCCTTATTTACAAGCGCTGGACTTCCTTTATAAGCTACATCAGCGCCGCTAGTAGCTTTTGCTTCTATCTTTTTAGAGGCGTAAATATGTATTGAGGCCCCGCTGGTTGCTTTGGTAATAACGTTATCGCTTCTTAATTCAAAGGCATCAATAGAACTTCCACTGGTCGCGTTAGAGGCGTGGTTTGTAGTAGTTCCTGTAATTTTGAGGTTTGCACCACTTGTAGCACTTGTGGCAACACTTTCTGCTGCTACTTCTAAATGAATTGCCGCACCACTGGTGGCACTTATAGAAATTTCATTGGTCTTTAGAAGCTTTTCGCTGCGAACATCACTTCCACTTGTGGCTTTTAAAAGCGTTAGGTTTTCTATGGTCACATACACTTTTTTCGCTTTTGCTTTCCAAATATTCTTGTCTGTATATATTTTTAAAACGCCGTCTGTTACCTCCGTTATGATAAGGTCATGTAAGTTTTCATCTGCTTTAACAGTAATTGCATTTTTGTTTCCTTGACGAATGTAAACGTCTATGCCGGTGCTTGCCTTTATGCCAGAAAAAGTACCTTCTGGTGTGCGTTCTGTAGTTACAATATTTTTATTTCCAACAACTCCATTAAACATATCTACTCCACAAGAAGTAAAAAGGGTTGCTATAAAAAGAAGGACTATCAATTGAATATTTATTTTTTTCATAATGTTGGTTTTAAATGAGAGGGTAAATATCTATCTCTAAATGCTTCTTATCTAACTTGCGTTACTCAGTTGTTACTTTTTTTGGTTGAGTTGTATTAAATAGTTTTACTTTCTTCAAGAGGCGCTCTGCAATCTGTACATTTTAGCACTGTGTTTGTCATTTTAAAATGATGATTGGCCATTTCCTTACTGTACATGTCTGTTTTATTTCTAACATTTTCTAGAAAGTTCTTTACAGAGTTATCAAAGTAAACGTTTGTACTTTCTGGGATGAAAACGGTAATATGTATTTCTTCATCTTTAAAAATATTTTTCAAGTCAGATAAAAAGAAAGCATCTAAAACTATTTCGGTGTTTGTAATAGTGTATTTATACTCAATTTTTTCAGCACTTTTACTCGCTTTTAGTCGATTGCTACCATAAGATTCTTTTTGAATGATGATATAGGCAGTGTTTGTGTTGCTCTTTTTTACATCGAGACGAATATTATTGGTGTACAACATCAGTTTGCCATTTACCGCCACCTCATGTTTCCGAGAACTTCTTTTGAGGTTATTTTGATAATAAAGCTGGTCGTTATTTCTTATTTTTAAAACAAGCGTATCACTTTCAATAATACGTAGTTCGTTTTTTTCAACGGAATTTCCATAATTTGCGTGTGTTGCAGCAAATTCTACACCCGCAAAAACTATGGTTAATAAGGCAACAAACCATACCGCTAGTAAAGAAATAGACGTTATTTTACTAAATTGTTTGATGCTACTAGATAACATGCGAAGTCCTAAAACTAACACAACTAAAAACGGAACTCCAATTAAAATAAAGAGAGAGAGCGTTAACAACCATTTCGGTAAGGTTGCGTCATAGAAAAAGTCTGGGTAACTAATAAAATCGCCATCAATATTTAAAAACTCGAAACTCCCTATAGAAAACCCTCCAATAATTAGAGATAAAATAACACCTGCTCCTAAAATCACAAAAAGCACTCCTATAAACTTCCCTAGAACTTTAAAGAAGACTAGGGCAATTTTGCCTATTGCATTTAGAAAATCTTGCAAACCGTTATTTTTGTTTGTCTTTGCGGAAAATGTTTGGCCCATTTTTTCTGAGAACTCATTGGCACCGTATTTAATTTTTTCTGATGCTTGGTTTGCAGCATTTCGAACACTTTCTGAAACATTTGTAAACTCTTCACGAATCTTTCTCTCAATATTGTCAATATTTACAGGCTCACCTTCCATTTGTAATTTCTCTGCGGTCGTTTTAGCTTCGGGTAATAAAATCCAAAGTGCAATATAAACTAGAATTCCTGCTCCTACGCCAGCGATGGTGGTTATTAAGAAAAGTAACCGAACCCAAATGGTATCAATATCAAAATAATGTGCAATACCAGAAGCAACACCGCCTAAGAATTTGTCATCACCGTCTCTAAATAATTTTTTTCCTGAGGCACTGTTTCTTTTGTAGGAATAGTTAGCCTCTGAATACGTCTCTTCTGCGTCTGTGTAATCTTCGGGTTGCCCCATGATGACAACGATATCTTCGATGTCACTTTCGCTTACCACTTGTCTAGCATCTGTAATTTTTTCTGATAATAGCTCACTAATACGTGCTTCTATATCGGCTATAATTTCATTTTTTCCTTGCGAATCTTCGCTTAAAGATCTTGAAATAGATTCTAAGTATCTTCTTAGTTTTTGGTAGGCTACTTCGTCTATGTGGAAGAAAAATCCGCCTAAATTAATATTTATTGTCTTATTCATTTGAAGTTGGTTTTGTGCTAATTACTTGGTTTACTGCGTTTACTAAATTGCTCCATGTTTTGTCTAACTCTTTGATAAACATAGCGCCATTTTCTGTTAATACATAATATTTTCTTGGGGGACCAGAGGTAGATTCCTCCCAACGATACGTTAATAATCCGGTATTTTTTAAGCGGGTTAATAACGGATATATAGTTCCTTCAACCACAATCATTTCTGCACTTTTTAAGGTGGAAAGGATTTCAGAAGTATAGGCATCCCCATTTTTTAAGATGGACAAGATGCAATATTCCAAAACACCTTTTCTCATCTGTGCTTTTGTATTTTCTATTTTCATTATTGGGGTTATTTTATGAATTTTATACAAAGAGGATAGGTGTAATTCTCGCCATCTTTCGCTTTTAGTGCCGCTATAATTACCAATGCAATTCCTATTAAATAGATAACTCCCGCAACTGTTCCAAGTCCCATAAATCCAAATAAATAATTGGTGTTTAAATCGAAATTCAAGTGAAAATTGTTAGAATTGTGAAAGTTGGTAAAAAAAGAACCAATAATTAAGGGAATAAAACCAAGGGTTAAAATAAAAGTATACAAGGTGTAGCTAAGGTTAAAGTTTACCGCTTCTTTCCCGTGTGCATCTAAAAACGGACTTCTATTTTTAAGGGTTTGCCAGGCAATCAAGGGCGTAATAACATGCCCAAAGGGAAATATAAAACCTGTAAAGGCAGAAATATGTATTAAAAAAGCGTTGGTATTTTGTTTGTTGTTTTTCATATTTTTAAAAGATGTGCTACTTTCTTATGCAAATATATATCTTTAAAAAGGTATTATGCAATACATAGTACTATAATTAACATTTTTTTAACATTTTAAACTTTAGAATTATTGTGTAAAAAAGTCTTAAATTGCCAGTAAATTCAAGTCTTATGAAGATTACACCAAAGAAAGTAAATCTATTTATGTTGTTCAAATTACCTTTAGCATACATCGGTGGTGTAAGGATAAAAACACTTTCAAAGGAAGAAGCAACGGTTTCAATCACTCATAAATGGATGAATCAAAATCCGTTTCAAAGCATGTTTTGGGCAGCGCAAGGCATGGCAGCAGAGATGAGTACTGGTGTTTTGGTAATGAAAGCAATAGAAGATTCTAAAGAAAAGGTTTCTATGCTCGTAACGCACCAAGAGGCAAATTTTTATAAGAAGGCTACAGGTAAAATTTTATTTACGTGTGCTGGTGGCAATGAAATAAGTGAAGCGATAAAGACGTCTAAAGAAACCAAGGAAGGGCAATTGGTGGTGCTCACTTCCGAAGGAAAAAATGAAGAAGGCCTCGTAGTTTCTAAATTTAGTTTTGAATGGAGTTTAAAAGTGAAGTTTTAAATAAAGCTTTTTATTTATTTAAACGAAAACAAAAAAAAAACCGAGCGTTGAACTCGGTTTTAATATTACTTATTTTCTTTTGCTTTTATCTCGCTTATATATGTATCCAGGCGTTTCCCGTAAACAGATTTTTTTACAGCTATCGATAATTTTTTATTTATCGTGTCTAATAATTTAATATTTGCATCGTATAGTTCGGTTAAAGCAATATAAGGTGCCGCTTCAGAATCTGAATTTGTTAGCGCAAAATTAGTAGTGTATAAATACTTTCTTCGAATCATTCTATTGTAATCATTCTGTACTTTTTCAATTAAATCTAAGTCTTTAGACTGTACCGCTTCAAATTCTTTTTTAATAAATTCTAAACGCTGATTTTTAAATTGATTGTTAATTTTTGAGAAATTCTCAAGAACAAGTTGATTGGCAGAACCTGTGATTTCTGGGCTAAAACCAAAAGTAGCCATATTATCATTTATAGTGATGGTGCCTTTGTCTCCAAAGAATAAAATTCTTTTGTCGTTCGCATTCCCATCAAAAGTTAGGTAATACATCACTGGAGAATCTACATTGTCTGTCAATCTAAACTTTCCATCGCCAATAACGTTCATAGAATCTATAGAAAAGATTGCTGTATCATTCATTTTCTGAAGATATAAGGTTCCTTTTTTTAATCCTTTAATGGTTCCTTCGACAATCATGTTTCCGTCTTTTTTAGACGAACAAGCAATCATTAAAATTGATACTACTAAAATTACTATTATTTTCTTCATTTGTTCTTGACTTTAGTCTGCAAATATGCTTTATTTTTTTAAATGGTTGAAGCTAATTCCATTAAAATTGTACATAAAATTGCACCAATAGTGCCAATTGCATAGCCAAAAACCGCTAATAAAACACCAACAGTAGCTAAGGAAGGGTGAAATGCTTGTGCAACAATGGGTGCAGATGCTGCACCACCTACGTTTGCCTGACTGCCTACTGCTAAAAAGAAATAAGGCGCTCTAATGATTTTTGCTACAACGATCAATAAAAGGGCATGTATGGTCATCCAAACGAAACCGATGGCGATTAAACCTGGATTCTCAAAAGCCTGATTCAAGTCCATTTTCATACCAATAGTTGCTACTAAAATATAAAT
>Ga0075441_10000685_pt1 | contig 16970 bp, 12 predicted proteins | sample CoawatmetaG00DNA_FD_71582 | JGI IMG/M metagenome (GOLD analysis project Ga0075441, IMG submission 71582) | Marine microbial communities from the West Antarctic Peninsula - Coastal water metaG002-DNA | ecosystem: Environmental > Aquatic > Marine > Coastal | place: Atlantic Ocean: West Antarctic...
TGGTGAAGCTGATCAACAACGTGGTGATTATCGGCACCTGCGCGTTCACCGCCTACCTGTTGCTGGTGAACCTGCCGTGGTACCTGCCGATGCTGGGCGACGGCGAATCGGTGGTGCCGGCGTTCTATGCGATCGTGTTCCTGTCCATTGCGCTGGCGGTGTATTCCAGCTCCAAGGTCAAATACATCCGCATTCTGAGTGTCGGTTCCAGTGTGCTGTTCATTACCCTGATTGCGGGCATGTGGTTCCGGGCATTTGTTCTGGGTAAAGGCTCGCCGGCAGATTTCTTTGGCACCGCCGGCATGCTCGGTGAGTACTTTGCCAACATCCATCACTTTGTCCTGCCCATCAACGACTACCACGAGTTTTATCTGTTCTGGTGGTTTGCCTGGAGCATCATGATTGGTCAGTTCACCGCCCGTTTCGTGAGTGGTATCAAAACCTGGCAGCTGCTGATTGCCATGCTGGTTGTGCCGTCCGTTGCCATTGGCGTGTGGTTCAGCGTGCTCTATTACTATCACGCGGAGGGGCTGAAGATTGCCGCCTTCACCAACATCGCCATGATCTCGGTGGGCGTGTTGATGGTCATCAACTCCCTGGATTCCCTGATCCGGCTCTACACCGATAACCTGAACCTGACGGCGCAACGCCTGGGGCGGGTGAATTATGTGCTCTTCAACCTGGTGGCCATGGTCGGGCTGACCATGTTGTTCAAGCTGGATTTCCTGCGGATTCAGTGGGTGGGTGCGCTGGTCATTGCACTCTACTTTGGCTGCTTTGGTTATATCCTGCTTAGGAAACGTTCAGAGGTGGCTGCCATCCAAACGTCACCAAAAGAAAATATTCTGGACTTCCGCAAGATTGAACTTGCAGGTTAAGGCCCCATATCAATGGCAGGCGGCTGAAGGCCCGGAAGGCTTTTGGCCGCCATGTTTAGCCGAAGTTGATGGCCGTATATAGGCTATGCCTATGCTGAGATTGGAAATAATCAATTTTCACTCAGATGGTCAAACCCGTATCTTGAGCATCGTTTCCAAACCATCAGTTAAATGAACCGACAGGAGTTATTCTGAGATGGGTATCGTTAACAGCGAAATCAAACCGTTCAACGCCACCGCATTCAAGCAGGGCGAGTTCGTAGAAATTTCTGAAGCCGACGTTAAAGGCAAGTGGGCCATCTTCTTCTTCTACCCGGCCGACTTCACCTTCGTGTGCCCGACCGAGCTGGGCGACGTGGCTGACAAGTACGAAGAGCTGCAGAAGCTGGGTGTAGAAGTGTTCTCTGTATCTACTGATACTCACTTCACCCACAAAGCATGGCACGACACTTCCGAGACCATCGGCAAGATCAACTACTACATGGTTGGCGACCAGACTGGCACCATCACCAACAACTTCGGTGTTATGCGTGAAGGCCAGGGCCTGGCAGACCGCGCTACCTTCCTGATCGATCCGGACGGTATCATCCAGGCAGTTGAAATCACCGCCGAAGGCATCGGCCGTGACGCCGACGACCTGCTGCGCAAGGTTAAGGCTGCCCAGTACGTTCGCAACCATCCTGGCGAAGTTTGCCCGGCCAAGTGGAAAGAAGGCGAAGAAACTCTGGCTCCGTCTCTGGACCTGGTTGGCAAGATCTAAGTTTCCCCGATTCGGTGAAACTTACAGAAAGGCCCGCACTGCGGGCCTTTTTTGTATCTATCAATCGTTACGACTGAATTTTATAGGTATGGCCTATCAGAAGGTTTGGGTCAATCAATTTGAGCAACGAACCGTCTGGCCGTATCTTAATCATAACTTCAGATAACGATTCATTATTGAATTCAGAAACTTAGTTTCACGACATAAAGGGGAATACCAAACATGTTGGATGCCAATATCAAAGGACAGTTGAAGGCCTATATGGAAAAGCTGCAGCAGCCGATTGAGCTGGTGGCAGCCTATGACGACAGCAAGAAGTCCGAGGAGCTCAAGCAGCTGCTGGAAGAAATCGAGCCGATGTCCGAGAAGATCAGCCTGCGGACCGAGGAATCGACCGAGGTGCGTCGTCCGTCCTTCGCCATCAATCGTATAGGCACCGACATTGGCGTTCGCTTTGCCGGTATTCCCATGGGCCACGAATTTACCTCGCTGGTACTGGCCCTGCTGCAGGTGGGCGGCCATCCATCCAAGGCGTCTCAGGAAGTGATCCAGCAGGTTCAGGAGCTGGAAGGTGAGTTCGAGTTTGAAACCTACTTCTCGCTGTCCTGCCAGAACTGCCCGGACGTGGTTCAGGCCCTGAATCTGATGAGCGTGCTGAACCCGAACATCAAGCACACCTCCATTGACGGTGCCCTGTTCCAGGACGAAGTTGAGCAGCGTGAAGTGATGGCGGTACCCAGTGTTTACCTGAATGGCCAGCCCTGGGGCCAGGGCCGGATGACGCTGGAAGAGATTGCGGCCAAGCTGGACACCAACTCGGCTGAAAAAGAAGCTCGTAAGATCAACCAGAAAGATGCGTTTGACGTTCTGGTGATCGGTGGCGGCCCGGCAGGTTCTGCTGCTGCTATCTATGCCGCACGAAAGGGCATTTCGACCGGTATCGCGGCTGAGCGTTTTGGTGGCCAGGTGGCCGACACCATGGGCATCGAAAACCTGATTTCCGTGCCTTATACCGAAGGTCCGAAGCTGGTGGCGGCCATGGAGCAGCACGTCAACGAATACGAAGTTGACATCATGAACATGCAGCGTGCCGAGAAGCTGATTCCGGCCGAGCAGACCGGTGGCCTGCACGAGGTACGCCTGGCCAACGGCGGCTCTCTGAAAGCTCGCACTGTGATTCTGTCCACCGGCGCCCGCTGGCGCCAGATGGGTGTGCCGGGTGAGGAAGAGTACCGCAACAAGGGCGTGGCCTACTGCCCGCACTGCGACGGCCCGCTGTTCAAAGGCAAGCGCGTAGCGGTGATTGGCGGTGGTAACTCAGGCGTGGAAGCGGCCATCGACCTGGCAGGTATTGTCGGCCACGTGACGCTGATCGAGTTTGGCGAGCAGATGCGTGCCGATGAAGTGCTGCAGAAGAAACTGCGTAGCCTGAACAACGTGAAGATCATTACTTCTGGCCAGACCACGGAAGTGGTGGGTACCGATGGTAAGGTCAGCGGCCTGAACTACACCGACCGTACCACCGGTGAGTCGCATCACGTTGAGCTGGAAGGTGTATTTGTTCAGATCGGCCTGGTGCCGAACACCGAGTGGCTGAAAGGCGACATCGAACTGAGCCAGCACGGCGAGATCATCGTAAATGACCGTAACGAGACTTCGATCCCGGGTGTGTTCGCGGCAGGCGATGCCACCACCGTGCCCTACAAGCAGATCGTGATCTCTATGGGTGAAGGTTCCAAGGCTGCCCTGAGCGCCTTCGACTTCCTGATCCGTAACTCTGCTGAGTAAGTTGTTCACACAAGCCTGAATTCAGGCTGACCCCTGAAACCGGCGCCCACGGGAAGTGGGCTGCCGGTTTTTTTATGGCTTCAGGAACGGTCCGAGATGTCCTGTTCCAGGCTGCCCGTCATGGTTTGGGGCTGGCCATCCGCTTCAAACAGGTGGCCATAGGCCCGGCGAACGCCGTCAACGATGAAATCGAAGGGCACATCGTCGAACACGCCGTGATCGTTGATGTATTCCATATGCGCCTGGCCGTCTTCCGTGAATTCCTGGAAGACCGAGTCGTTCACCCCATCAAACGGCAGGGGCTCTACCTTCATCAGCTCGCATAACTGTCGGTTGAAGGCCGGTGTGGCTTTCACCCAGCGACCATTGAGATACAGCTCGATAAAGCCGTGCATGCGGAAAATGTCGGAACGCAGCCACTCAATCAGCTTCGGGCTGGAAAGATGGTTACGTACATCCGCCAGGCCCAGCCGGCTGGGAATGCCGATGGAGCGGGCTGCGGCACCCAGCAGCACGGCTTTGGGAATGCAGTAGGTTTCGCCCGATTCCAGCGCGTAACTGGCCGAGAGCGTGCGTGGCTCGGTTCTGAACACGTAGGGGTTGTACTGGATGCTGTCGCGCACCGCCAGATACAGCGCCTTGATTTGTGCCACCGGGTCGTCCGCTACGCCGGCCAGGTGCTGCTGGACCCAGGCCTCGACGGCGGGATGGTCGTAGTCGAAGAAGGGGGTGGCTCTCAGGTAGTTTTCCATTCCGGGCATCCAGAGTTTGCGCATGGTTGGCTGATGATCTCCCGATTAGCAAGCTACAGGCAATGACATTTTCCACCAATCCGGGTGACCAGAGGCACCGGGTTCGATCATCTGGGCAGAGGTCGATGCGGATACCGTATTGTTCGTTATACTGACCGGCAAGATTTGCCGACGGCTAAGGAGCTGCATGGTTTTACGTGTTGTACTGATGATCAGCCTGTTTCTGGGCACCGTTGGTCGGGTGGCGGATGCGGATACGCTCCCAAACCCGAGTGCGTCGGACACGCTCCCGAATGTCGTGTTCCTGTCACCGGATACATCCCGTTTCTGGCACATGGTTGCAGGATTCATGGAGCAGGTGGCTGCGGACCTGGAGGTTGAGTTTGACGTCCTGTTCGATGAGGAGCGGCATCGGCTCAGTTATCTGAAGCTGGTCCAGCAAGTTCTCAGTCGGGAGGAGAAACCCGATTACCTGATCATCATGTGGAAGGAGCAGGTAACTGCTCAGATCCTGGATTATGCGCGCCGGCAAAGCGTTAAGGTGTTCTCGTTTAACACTGCGGTGCCAGAGGCCGCGCGAGAGAAGGTGGGTTCCGCGCCCAGAGAAAAACTGGAGAACTGGATTGGCCATCTGGGGGTCGATAATGTCTCCGGTGGTCAAATACTGGCCAGGATGCTCGACCAGCGCGCACGGGCGCTCAACCTGGTCAGGTCTGATGAGCCGGTGCCTGTTGTTGCACTGACTGGCACCCTGGATTCCTCTGCGGCTCGTGATCGCAGTCTCGGGCTGCTTGAGGCGACGGATGGGACAGGCTCTGAACTGTTGCAGTCCGTTCGTGCCGACTGGAGTGAGCAGGAGGCGAGAGACAAAACATCGGTGCTGTTGCGGCGGTATCCGAATACGGCTGCAATCTGGAGCGCCAGCGATGGCATGGCGTTCGGGGCCATGGATGCTGCCAGGCGCGCGGGCTTACGCCCTGGCAATGACTTGGTAGTGGGTGGCATTGACTGGGAGCCGGAAGCGCTTGCGGCGATTCGCGCGGGCGATCTGTATGTCAGTCTTGGCCGGCATTTCATGGGTGGAGGGCTGGCGTTGTTGCTGGTGCACGACTATCACCGGGGATACGATTTTGCAGATAGCGGACAATCGGCCTCGATGCACTACCAGTTTCAGGCAGCGACTGCCGACAACGTGGACGACATCGCCCACATGCTTGCGCCGGAAAACTGGAAAGCTGTCGATTTCCGGGCGTTCAGTCGGGTGTTCAATTCGCAGCTCCGCGAGGTGCCTGTAAGTGCCGAGCGATTAATGGACGGCTTTTCGGCGGCGTTGATGAAGCAGGGTGGCAGGTAGCGCGCCGGAGGAAGGGGCTCCCTCCGGTCGCCAGTATTACTCAGGATTTTCCCTCAAAGCCCTGCATGACATTCACCGCATTCACGCCAATGGCGTCCACATCGTAGCCGCCTTCCATGGTAAACACGGTGGGCAAACCCAGCTGCGCCAGGCGCTGCCCCAGGCTGAGGTAGTCGCCCGAGGCCAGCTTGAAGAACGAGATGGGGTCGTGCTCGAAGGTGTCCACGCCCAGCGCCACCACCAGGGCATCGGGCTTGAACACTTCAATGCGTTCGCAAGCGGTTTCCAGGCCCTGGCTCCAGGTGCTGTAGGGTGTTCCTGGCGGATAGACGATGTTCAGGTTGTAGCCTTCGCCGGTACCTTCCCCCAGCTCGTCTTCAAACCCGAGGAAGTGCGGGAACACCAGATCCGGATCGCCGTGTAGACTGATGGTGAGCACATCGGCCCGGTCGTAGAAAATGGCCTGGGTGCCATTGCCGTGATGGAAATCCACATCCAGGATAGCAACCTTGCCGTAGCCCTGGTCCCGGAACGCCTGAGCCACGATAGCTGCGTTGTTGAAGAAGCAGTAGCCGCCGAACAGGTCGGCGTGGGCGTGGTGCCCGGGTGGTCGGCACAGGGCAAAGGCAGCGCGCTCACCATCGGCCACCAGTTTCTGGGCAGTCAGGGCCACGTTGGCGGAAGCACGGGCGGCTTCCCAGGTGCCCTCCGAGATCGAGGTTTCGGCGGCAAAGCTGTAATAGCCCAGGCGGCCATCAATGTCCTTGGGAATCCGGTGGCGCATGCCCCGGCCTGCCCACACCGCGGGAATGGCTTCGCCGGGTTTGCCCGCAGCCAGCCAGTCCTGCCAGCAGGTCTCCAGAAACGCAACGTAATCCGGTGTGTGCACGCGCTGGATCGGCGTCAGCCCGAATTCTTCCGGCTCCAGAATCTCGCCCAGGGCCTGGTCTTTCACCCTGGCCAGGATGGTCTCGGCCCTTGAGGGCTTTTCATGGGGTTCGATCAGCAGGCCGCCATCCAGTTCGGTGCGCACGTGGCGCCGGCTGTGCAACGGGGAGAAGACGGTTTTCATAGGGCGCGGGTCCTTGATAGCAACGTGGGAGCACTCTGGCACAGGTTTGTGCATGGCTCAAACCCGGTAAGTGTGGCAGGCTGGGGCGCAGCATCGGGAGAGGGGATTACCGCTATGACAGAGCTGTTTGCCGGGCTTACGCTCAGCCAAGGGCTGGGTCAGCTGTGTGGGTTGGTGGCCCTGGGGTTCTGTATTGCCGGTTTTGCCAACAAGAACGACGACCGCCTGCTGGTCCTGCTGATTTCGGCCAATGTGGCTTTCGCCCTGATGTTCGCGTTCTTTCAGAGCTGGACGGCGGCGGCCCTGACGGTACTGGTGATCCTGCGCATTGCCCTGGCACGCCGGTACCAGGGCAACGGGTTGATCATGGCGGCCATGCTGGTGGTCAATCTGCTGGTGGCCTGGGCAACCTGGACGTCTGCTACCGATGTGTTCCCCCTCACCGCCGCCGTTCTCGGCACCGTGGGCATGTTCATGCTCCGGGGTATTCCCCTTCGTATTGTTCTGGGGCTGGCGGCGCTGGCCTGGATGCTCAATAACCTGGTGATCGGATCCGTCGGCGGTACCCTGGCTGAGGGTATGGTGCTGGTTACCAACATCATTACCATCATCCGGCTGTACCGGTTGCAGAAACAATATCCCGGGCTTGATCTGCAGGCGCCACGGTCGGGAGAAGAGCGCGGGTAAGTTTGTCGTCGTCGCTGGCTTTGGCTATGGTCTAAGGGTGCCAACGGGCACCTCGTAACCGCCAATCAGGAGTGATGCATGGCAAACGACAGTTATCATGAGCCGGTGGGTGAACTGACAGACGACACCCGTGATATGCACCGGGCCGTCAGTTCGCTGATGGAAGAGTTTGAAGCCGTTGACTGGTACAACCAGCGGGTGGATGCCTGCAAGGATCCGGAACTCAAAGCGATTCTTGAACACAATCGCGACGAGGAGAAAGAACACGCGGCCATGGTGCTTGAGTGGATTCGGCGGAAGGATCCGACCATGGACAAGTATCTGAGGGAGTTTTTGTTTAAGGACGGTCCTATTGGCCATCATGATTGATCGATGAAAAAGCCCCGGCCGAAAGCCGGGGCAAAGTACCTCATCAATAAAGAGTGCTCTATACAGGACAGCGGGGTTTATCGGTCTTCGTAACGTTCGTGCTTGAAGAACACCCCATTGTCGCCAAACTGAGAGGCAATCATATCCGAGGTTAGCACCAGCTCACCCACCTTCCGCGCGCTGTTGCGGCGTTCCTCAGCCAGCCTGCGGTTGCGAGACGGGAAGATTGAGGTGCGGATGTCGCGGTCGGTTGCGTACACGTCGTACAGCTTGGTGCCTTCGGTCAGGGTCATCAGGCTTTCCCGGAAGTCGTGTGGTTCACTGGGGAAATGCGTTGTCAGCTCCGGATTTGGCACAAAGTACACTTGGCTGGGTGCCTTGGGATCGCTGACTGCCTCACCACGTTGGGTCACTTCGGAGAAGTCGTTCACCATCAAACGGGTAGGCTTGGTGGTAACCAGCGAGAACAGGATGGTGCTGCCCAGGGAGTCGTTCAGCTCCGGCGACACATAGTTTGATAGTTCGTTCGCGAAGAAGTTGTGGTTATCGCCCTGACCCGACAGGGTGTACAACGCCGAGACGTTGCGTGAGGGCTGGCCATCCACGAACAGTTTCAGGGCCATGCCCGGAGCAAAGCCGCGCTCCTGCGGATCGCCGGTGACGGACAGACGCAGCAGGCCGTGGTCAGCGCCTTCAAACAGCCCGGTGAAGCCGTGGCCGGAGGTGGCGTTGAACTGTACCCGGCCCATCACGGCCTGCGGGTGGATCGGCTTTTCATAGCCGGCCGGAGCCACGTCGGATTCCACTTTTACCTTGTCCCACAGCACCTTGCTGATCAGGCCGCCAACGTCTACGTCCTGCTGTGCCGGCAGTTCGCCTTCGTTGTACTCGGTGCGCACGGCGCCGTTTACCCACAGGTGCATCTGCTTCTGCTCGGCACTCCAGCTCTCGTATTCAGCCGGCATATTCAGGCCCCAGGGCTTGAAGGCGTTATCCATGCCAGCCAGGGCGCTGCTCAGGGCCGGGTGATGACGCTTGAGTACATCCACCATGGTGTTGTTCTCGACCCACGCCATACCTTCCGGGGTGTATACCTCAGGCGTGTAATCGGTGGTGAAGAAGCGGTCGGTCATCAGCCGGCGGGAGGCGTTCAGGATGAAGATCTGGAACGAGGTTTCACCAAAGCCGAAGCCGTCGGGGCGGGTTTCTTCCGCCAGTGAGCCTACCAGGGTATCGATTAGCTCGATGTCGTTGTTGTACAACCGCTTGAGGTTGGCCAGCAGTTCCGGATCGGAGGTCAGGTCTTCAAATTTGGTGATTTCCTTGAGGCCAATGGCCCGGCGGAACTCGTTGTAACGAGGTACACCGCGCTCGCGGTCACGCAGTACGTCGATGGCGGCCATGTCGATGTCGCCGATCAGCGGCATGGACAGGTTACGCAGGAATTCCGGGTAGTTTTCCAGGACCAGCGCACCCGGGTGGGTAATGCCGAAGGAATACCACAGGCGGTCTGCGCCCACATCGTCCAGTACCTCTTCGGCGTTGCCGTCACGGGTATCCGGAATGGCAATACGCTCGCTCACCACGTTGGTGCCGACATCGTACACTTCGATGTCATCCCGCATCAGGGGGTGCATGCGGTACACCGACACGAATTCTTCGGTCAGGGTGTAGGGTACATCGTAGTTGTTGGGGGCACGGGAGCCCACCAGGCCGCCCAGTGCGTGGTCAATCACGCCCGGTTCCATGTTGGCGATGTCGCTGTCAATACCCAGCAGCCTGAACAGGTTGGCAATGCCAGACACGTTATTGGTCAGTTCATCCAGTGCATCCTGGAAGAATTCCCGGTTCTCGATATCACCGCCTACGCCCCACCAGTTGGCGTACATGGCGCGCTTGAGGACCGGGTTGTCGAGGATGGCCGGGGTCCATTCCACGGTGTGGATCTTGGCCATCAGGGCCGAGTTCACCAGCCGGGCCTTGTCGTACAGCCACTGGTCGGTGGCGTTCGGGTACCGTTGCTTCAGGCGTTCGGCAATGGCGTTGTGTTCCTGGGTGAACAGGCGGTGCAGCATGCTCAGGCCGACCCACCAGTTTTCACTGAAACCGGTCACTGGCTTGCCGCTCATGAATTCGGTCGGCAGTGAGTTGTCGGAATCGACTTTCAGCTTGCCGTCGACAAAGGCTCGTACTTTGTCGCTGGTTTCCTTATCGCTGCCATACAGTTGGGAGCCGTCCCACCAGTGGGTGTTGGTGTTCTGGTAGGTGGCCGGGCGGCCGGCTTCTGCCGCGGTGCGGCTCGGGTCCGGCTGGGTGCGTTGCACGCTCATGGTACCCGAGCCCAGGGGGTCACCCGGCGGGAGCTGGAACACTATGTCGTCGCCTTCCATTCGCGGGCCGTGGTCAAACCAGTCATGCACCATGAACTGGATCCACGCTGCGGCGGCGAAGTTAACGATGGTGGCCGGCTTCATTTCCTCGCCGCGAGCCATCAGCACGTTACTGATTTCCCGGGGGTTCGGGGTCAGCAGGATGTCGTTCTCGGTCTCGGCGTAGGTAAGCGAAGGGTCTACGTTACGGCCGAAGCGGGCGAAGGCGGAACCTTCCGCCGGGTTTTCCAGGATGTTACAGGTGCCGTCTTCGGTACGGGCGGTCTTGCTGCGCTCGTCACAGGTAATATCTGTGTTCAGGCGGTCCCAGTTTTCCACATCGAACATGTTGTTGTTGAGCAGTTCGGTGCGTTCTATGCCGAGAGTCAGCAGGCCACCGACGATGCCGATCGTGCCGAACTTGGTGAGTGCGGGCCAGGTGACCCACGGAGTGATACTCATGATCCCTCTCCTTGCTTCAGTTTATTGTGTTTGTTGGAGCAGGATTCAGGGTCGCGGCCCGGGCGAAAAATTGCCCCCTACCGGGGGAGGGGGTGGCGGGTTATATTCAGGCTCGTTTGCGGAAGTGTGAACTGTTGGGCGCTTTCATTGTCGCTTCAAGCGTCATGCTTGCGCCGGTCCTTTGCGGTGGCCAGCAGCACGGCTTCGGTGCGGTTGGATACGCCGAGCTTGGCGTAGATGTTTTTCAGGTGCCATTTGATGGTGGAGAGGGTGTTACCGGTCTGTTCGCTGATCTGCCGATTGTTCAGGCCTTCGAGCAGTAATCCGTAGATGGTCTGTTCCCGGGCGGTGAGCTGGGTTGCGGGTGCGGGGTTGGCTGCCGTGCGTTCAGCCAGCAGCGTGCCGTACAGGGCAAGGTAGTTCTCGGGCAGCTCCAGCCCCTGGCCGGTGGCGGCTGACAGCAGGCTGCCAAAGCCCGGCGCCTCGTCGAACAGGTTGCGGGTCAGGTTGTGCAAGCCATAGTCGTGGATCAGGTTGTTGACGGTTTGCCGGCTGTCTTGGTCGTTGGCGTGTTCGCAAAGATGTCGATTGGTGTCGATCACCAATGCTCGGCTGACCAGTCCGGTCTCCCTGAGTTCCATCGCCAGCACCCTTAGTATGCGAGCGGCAGTCGAGGGCCGGCCAGCGGCCCGCAGCCAGTAAACCGTCGCTAGGCCTTGCCGTTCCCTCTGTTCGGTATAGCCTTGGGGCTGATCCCATTCGCCGGTTTGCAGCTTTCTGGCCAGACCGGACCTTTGCGCCAGGATTTCTGCCCGTTCACGGCCTTTTCCCAGCCAGGCCTGGCGCAGGCGCTCGGCCAGCAGGTGGCTGAGAAAGCGCTGGTTGCGCGCCGGTTCCAGTATGTGCTCTAGCTTGGCCAGGAAGTGGGTGGCTTTATCTGTCTGGCCACTGGCAAACAGGCAGCGTGCGTGGGTCAGGTAAACCGTGGCGATGACTTCAATGGCGGAGGTTTTGTTCAGCTTGGGCAGCAAGTCGTTACACAGGCTGGCGGCCTCGGCCAGGCGGTTCTGGTCATACAGGGCAACCACCATGGCGGTGCTGCGCAGAATGCGGTTGGCGCCGTGGGGTGCCATAGTGCTGTAGGCCTGTTCCACAACCCTGGTGGCCTGCCCGGGACGGCCCAGGCTGCGGTGGCACAGGGCGATGATTAGCCCGGCGTAGTCGGCCATAAAGTGATGGCCGGTCTGTTTCAGGGCTTCCTGCCCCTGTCGGGCATAGTCCAGGGCCCGTGCCGGTCGGGCGTGCTGCAAATGGTGATAGGCGGCCATGCACAGGCACAGTGGATAGATGTCATAGTGCCGGCTGTGCTGCACCAGGTCGTCGTAGTCGTCCCGGCTGATAAACCGGGTGTCGTTCTGGAACAGCTCAAGGTACAGCGCCAGAAAGCGAACCAGCACCCGGTGGTGGTCGGCAGAAACCTCGCCAGAGTTTCGGCGACGAAAGATCTCCAGCATGGTGGCAGCCTGATCGAACCGGCCAGACAGAATCAGTGAGCAGATCAACGGTACAGCAATGGCTGTGCGCAGCAGTATTGGGTTGCCCTGCAGGCGATACTCCCAGAACAGAATGCCTGAGAAATGGCCTTCCCGGGCCCAGGCGGTAAAGGCGGCTTCCAACACATTGGCCAACAGAAGCTGTTGCCCGTTGGCTTGCGCATGCTTGAGTGCCTGATGAAGATCGCCCATTTTCAGGAAAGAGTCTGCTGCGCGACTGTGAAGCTCTGGTAATAGCTCCGGGGCTTCTCGTTCCAGTCGAGTTTGAAGAAAGCTTCTTAGCAACGGGTGAAAGCGGTACCAGCCCGCTTCGTGCTCCATCGGCATTAAAAAGAGCTGCTGCCGCGCCAGCTCCTCGAGTACCACGGCACTGCCTGAATGTCGCAAGACCTGATCGCAGAGAGGGCCGTTGATCCGGTCAAACAGAGCACTTTGCAGGCACAGGCCGCGTAGGGAATCCGGAAGGCCTCGCAGAACGATATCGCCAAAATAGGCCATGACATCTGGTTGGTGGCCGGCGAAGTTCTCCAGGGCTTCTTCGCCGCTACGGCGCGCTGCCAGAAGTGCCAGTCTTAACCCGGTCACCCAGCCTTCGGTGAGCCGCAACAAGGAATCCAACGTGTTCTGAGACACTTCAGGTTGATCCAGCGCACTGCACAGCTTACGGGTTTCCGTGGCATTAAAGCGCAGATCTTCCATGGTGAGTTCGGTTAATTGCTGTTGCAGACGGAGCTGGCTCATACGTAGGTCTGGCTCGGTCCGGCTGGCCAAGAGCAGGTGCAAGTTCGCCGGTGGACTGTCGAGCAGATGGTTGAAGGTTTCGAGAATGAGCGGGTTCGCATCCAGGTATTGGAAATCATCAATGACCAGAACCACGGGTTGCTCCACGCCCGCCAGGCTGCAACTCAGAGCTTCGGCAATATCCACCGGCGCTGCATTGTTACCGGTGTCGAACGGCGTGAACGCGGAGGCATCGAACCGGGGCACAGAGGTCCGAAGGGCTTCACCCAGACGCCCGAAGAAACGGGCCTGGTCGCCATCCCGATCGGTCAATGCCAGCAGAGCAATGGCCGCCCCCGGATTGGTGGCCAGCCATTGTCGGATCAGTGTGGTTTTGCCATAGCCGGCCGGGGCAGTGATCAGGGTGAGCCGCCCGGACAGGCCGCCTTGCAGTTTCTGCAAGAGTGGTGATCGCTCAAGAGTTGACGGCAGACTGTTGGCCGTAAGGGGTTCTATCAACATTGGGTTGTTTTTGTTGTTGCATCGGCCTGTGGTCGGTCAGGGTCGAAGCTAAAGCATAGTCTGAAGTTGGGTTGTCGACCTTTGATCAATTCACATTGTCGGATATCAATTATGACCCTATGTACCGTTTAGCGGAGCTTGTGAGGCCAATTGCATTGTTAGATTGCGGGCGTAACGTGAGAGTTATTCAATAATAAAGACGAACCGGAGAGGTCTCCGCATGAGCCAGCAACACTACGATGTATTGATCATTGGCGCCGGAGTATCCGGCATTGGCATGGCCTGTCACCTGAAACGGGAATGCCCCGGCAAGCGTTTCGCCATACTGGAGCGCCGCCAGTCCCTTGGTGGCACCTGGGATCTGTTCCGTTACCCGGGTATCCGCTCGGATTCCGACATGTTCACCTTTGGTTATAACTTCCGGCCCTGGACCGGCGGCAAGGTGCTGGCCGATGGCGCGTCGATCAAAAACTACGTGGCGGAAACCGCGAAAGAGAACGATGTCGAGCGCCACATTCGTTACGGCGTGGCCGTGAAGACTGCGGACTGGTCCAGCACCGACAAATGCTGGACCCTGACCGCTGAGAACGAGCAGACCGGCGATCAGGAAACCTACACCGCCAGCTTTTTGGTGGGCTGTACCGGTTACTACAATTATGACCAGGGCTACAAACCGGATTTCCCGGGCGAAGCTGACTTCAAAGGGCAGATCGTCCATCCCCAGCACTGGCCGGAGAATCTGGATTACTCGGGCAAGAAGGTGGTGGTGATTGGCAGCGGTGCCACGGCAATTACCCTGGTGCCCACCATGGCAGAGAAGGCCGCACACGTTACCATGCTGCAGCGTTCGCCCACCTACCTGATGCCGTTGCCGTCAACCGATAAAGTCACCCTGGCGCTGCAGAAAGTGCTGCCGGAAAAGACGGCCTACCGGTTAACCCGTGCCCGCAACATTTCGATTTCCCGGCTGCTCTATGAGCGTTCGCGCAAGAGCCCGAAAGCCATGCGCCGGCTCTTTCTGTCGGTGATCAAACGGCAGCTCAAGGGCAAGGCCGACATGCGTCACTTCAGCCCGGACTACAACCCCTGGGACCAGCGCCTGTGTGTGGTGAAAGATGGCGATCTGTTTGAGGCCATTAAAGCCGGCACTGCCTCCATCAAGACTGATCATATCGAACGCTTCACCAAAACCGGCATTCGCCTGAAGTCCGGTGAAGAGCTGGAAGCCGACATCATCATTCCTGCTACCGGCCTGGACATCCAGATGCTGGGCGGCATCACGCCCTGGGTGGATGGCCAGGAGGTGGCGCTCAAGGACAAGGTGATCTACAAGAATGTGATGGTGGAAGGCGTACCCAACGCGGGCATGGTCTTTGGCTACACCAACATTTCCTGGACCCTGAAAGCCGATATTGCCAGTGAGTACCTGTGCCGGCTGATCAATCACATGGATCGTAACGGCCATCAGGTGGCCGTGGCACGAGATACCGAGAACAGTAAGGGAGACGATACCATTCTCGGTTCCCTCGACGCGGGTTACATCAAGCGGGCAGAAGACCGGTTGCCGCGTCAGGGCACCCACGGCCCGTGGAAAGCCTCCCAGAACTATCTGCAGGATGTGAAGATCCTGCGTTTCGATCCCATCGAAGACGGCTATCTTGAGTTTGATGGCCAACCCAGTCGCGCGAGCGAAGGCCGTTCAACCGGTTTCCTTCGCCCGCTGCGTTCGGCGTTGTTCGGGGCCTGAGTCAGGCCCCGATCGTTACCGCTCCTCCGCCGACACCGAGACGTTGGCAGTAGTGTCGGCAGCTTGCCTCCAGGTACTCAGCGAACGGCGGTAATTGCACGTTCTGCTGCGCCAGAAACTGCTCTGTGCGGGAGGTGTCGAAACGGCAGGTCTGAATAAACGCCAGGGACTCCGGGGCCACCTTCAGCAGCCCGGGCAAGCCAGGTATGGCCAGCAGAGCTTTCATCACGCCGATAGGAAGATGCCTGCGGGGACCAGGCTTGCCCAGGAGTTGCGCCGCGGCCTGTAACAGTCCCGCCAGGTTGGGCGTGTTCTGGTCCAGCGCCAACAGCGTATCGGGTACGTGAGTGGCCGTGCAGGCAGCTGCAATTAGTTGGGCCAGGCTATCCACCGGAATCAATGGCAACCAGTGCTCTGGCGACCCCGGAATCATGGCCAGTCGCCCGTGGTAGAGGTTGTCGAGCAAGCTGTACAGCGGTTGGGCCGGGTCCAGGTCCCCCGTTGATCCGTGGCCCGCCACCGTCGCTGGCTGTACTTCGACCGCATTCAGCCCGTGCCTTGCCACGAATTCCCGCAAGCGGAATGCGGATTCCAGTTTGCTGGCCTCATAGCCACCGGCTTGCCGGTACACCTGGCTCCAGTCGGTCTGCTCCGGGTGACTCAGTTGAATGCCCTGGCGTGACAGGTGTGCCTCGTTGGCGAGCATGAACCCTGTGATAAACACCAGCCGGCAGTCCAGGTGGCGGGCCAGTTCCGCTACCCGAAGACTGCCGGTAACGTTGGTGTGACGGGCCTCGTGCTCGGGCAGGTTCCAGGCGAACCGGGCGGCCAGATGCACGATGCATTCGATGCGGTCCGGTAAGGTGACCAGCCCCAGATCCGGCTTTTCCAGATCGCCTTCCAGGGCGGAAAACCGCTCCATGGCGACGCCCTGCTGTTCGAGAAAGCCGGTGAGCTGGGTCAGGCTGGACTTGGAGCGGGTCAGTGCCTTCACGTCATGCCCCTGCTGCAACAGGGTGAGGCAAAGATATTTACCAATAAAACCGGTGGCGCCGGTGATCAGGATGGTCATGGTGCGTTCCTTGTTCATTGAGTCGAACGCAGCCTAAAGTATGGAGTATGCTCGAAGGTCAACAGGGAGAGTGCTTGGCATGAGAATATCGGAACTGGAACGGCGCACCGGGGTGACCCGCGATACCCTGCGCTACTACGAAAAGCAGGGTCTGATCCGGGAGGTGGGCCGCAGCGGCAACAATTATCGGGACTACCCGGAGCAGGCCGTCGCGCGTGTGGCGATGGTGCGGCAACTCAAAAGCCTGGGTTTTTCGCTGAACGAAATCCGCGAGTTGCTGGATGCGGTTCGCTCGGACCGGATTGATTGCCTGCAGGGTGCAGCGGTGATGGCCCGCAAGAGGGCCCTGGTGGATGCCCGGATTCGCGAACTGAAAGCCGTCAGCACGTTATTGAAACAGGAGCAGGCCCGCCTGGAAGCCAGTGCCAGGGAGCACGGACTGGTTTGATGGCCATCCTCATAATTGCTGATGGCGCGGTAAAAGTAGCTTCCTTAACATAGACGATCTATTCGGGTTCCTTTGATCTGTCCGGGAAACGGTCTTGCTGCCACTTCGCTCCGCGTTAGCCTACGTTGCCTTACTCTCTGCCATTCTGGCGAGCCTGCCGGGTATGACCTATCTGGGGGCTGCCGCCGCGGGTGCGACCGTCTTGCTGGGCTGGCAGGACATGCGCAATGTGCCCCGGGCGGTGTTTGTCGTGGCGCTGGCCATGCTGGTTTTCGCCCTGGGCTATGACCCGGAGCTGATTGAGACCGCATCCGGCAACATGACCCGGCTGGCCGGCCTGATGCTGGCGGTGATGCTGCTGTCGAATGTGTTGGCCCGCACCGAGGACCTGCAACTGATTTCCGTCAGTCTGTTTGG
>Ga0075441_10000691_pt1 | contig 16913 bp, 21 predicted proteins | sample CoawatmetaG00DNA_FD_71582 | JGI IMG/M metagenome (GOLD analysis project Ga0075441, IMG submission 71582) | Marine microbial communities from the West Antarctic Peninsula - Coastal water metaG002-DNA | ecosystem: Environmental > Aquatic > Marine > Coastal | place: Atlantic Ocean: West Antarctic...
CTGCAGAATAATAATCACAGGGGCTTAAAAACCCCTTTTTTAAAATAGAACAAAATGAAAGGATTTACAATATATTTAATCAAAGAACCAACTTGCGAACTATTTATCGAATGCGATAGTTTTCAGGAAGCAGAAAGAGAATTATCAAACCTTAGAAATTGTTACCCTACATTTGAATTTGTAATAATTGAAGATAAAAAATAAAACAGAACATTATGATATTTAAAACAAAACCTTACAAGACTATTTCATTGGCAACAGGACTAATAGTAAAACATTTTAAAGACGGAACAATAGATGTTTCAGGAACTCGAGATTGCGATGACTTTGAGACGTCTGACTGTTGTGGTGCAGGAAGATGGAACGAAATGGATATCTGCGAAGAATGCAGAGAACACGCTGAATTTTAAGCATATGTTAGACAATATATTTTTCACGTTATTCATATTATTAGGAACAGTCTTTATTATCTTCAATTTACAAAGAAAATCAAAATAAGTTATTAAATGCTTTGTTAATAAATAAATACCCATTATATTTGTCAGGTAGTTAGGAATTATCTTAATTATTAAAACAGAACAAAATGAAAATCGATTTAAATTTAAACAAGCAAAGTATTAAAGAATTAGTGTCTTTAGGAGTTAAAAACTATTATTTTTCAAGTCCCTTACATATTCAAAGAGTAGCTCTTTTAAGAGATGCAGCTAAACAAAATCTAATTACTTTAAAATAATTAATAACTAAAAACAGAACAAGATGAATAACAAAGACAGAAGTTACTTATTACACGATTTAATAGTTAATGCTTTTCAGGAACAAAGTGGCGGAGATTATAACGATACAATGTATTGCCAAGCAATGGGTGCGGTAGAAGAAATTGCAGAAGCGGAAGATGACAATACAGATGAAGATTGGGCTTATTGCAAAAAGACCCTTACAGAGTGTTGGAAGCACGTTAAGCATTGTGCTAAGATAGATAAGATGCAGAACGAAATGCCTAATGAAATATACGGATAATATGAGGGGGTGTAAAAACCCCTTTTTAAATTTATAAAAAAAAGTTATTAAATAATTTGTGTATATCATTTAATTGTTTTATATTTGAACAAGAGCAATAAAGCTTTTAATTTTAAAACAGAATATTATGAACACAGTATCTTACAAAAACGAAAACAAAGTGGTTACAGAGAAAGTCGAAAAATTTAATGGTAATAAAGGTTTTATAATGCCGCAATCTTATTTAGATGCTTTAGAGAAGTTAAAAAAATAAAAACCAAAGGGGTGTAAAAGCCCCATTTTAAAAACCAAAAATTATGAGATTAGCAATAGGGAAATTTTCAAAAAATCACAATCAAACTAAAATAGTATCATTAGCTTACAGAAACGGTAATGGTTCAATCTATTCAATTAAACTTCCATTTGGAAGATTTATATTAATAACACTTTAAATATGGAATGGTACGATAGCTTAAATCCAATTGATGACTTAGCAGGAGAATGTATAACTTGCGGTAAATCAATAGATGAAGACAAAGACTTCTGCAGTAGGTCTTGCTTTGAAGCAGATAATGATTAATTATTACTTTATTATTTCAGAATAAGAAGCATCCAAATATGGGTGCTTTTTTTTTGTTATATTTACTTTTGTAAAATTCAATTTTAAATACGTTATATAACTATGATACAGGTAACAATTCCAAATTCGCTAAAAGAAATAACATTAAGACAATACAAGAAATTCTTAACACTTAGTGATAAAGCTGAAAAGGATGAAAAAGCACAGATGTTTTTACAATCAAAAATGATTGAGATTTTTTGCAAAATTCCTTTGGAGAAAGTTTTGAAATTAAGAGTACAAGATACTGAAGAAATTGCATCTATAATTTATACTATGTTTGATGAAAAACCTGCATTAATTAAAAGGTTCGAATTGGATAAAATCGATTACGGATTTCATTCTAAATTAGACGATATGAGTTTAGGCGAATATATTGACCTTGACTTAAACATTGGAGATTGGGATAACATAGAAAAAGCAATGGCAGTTCTTTACAGACCTGTTTCTTCAAAGTTAAAAGACAAATATAATATTGTAGATTATAAAGTAGGAAACGAAGAAGCGATGCTTGATATGCCTATGGACGCGGTAATGTCATCAGTTTTTTTTTTTTGGAATTTAGGGCTAGAGTTATCGACAATTATGACGAACTCTTTGGGCAAGGGGGAAACCCAAGCCTTGACGCAGTATCTAACTTCTCAACCAAATGGGGGTGGTATCAGTCACTTTACGGGCTCGCTCAAGGCGATATTACAAGATTTGAGAATATCACTAAACTAAACTTTCACAGTTGTTTTATGATGTTAGCATTTATAAAAGACAAAGCAGAAATAGAAGCAAATCAAATGAAGAAAAAATTTAAATAATGGCAGACTTTAATCAGGGTGTAAGGGGATTTTATCAATTAACACAAACCATAAAGGATGAACTGTTGAAAGACGTTAATATCCACACAGTTACAACAGGAGACATAACAGATGTTAATTTAAATAAACAAGATATTTTTCCACTTGGGCATATTATAATTAATAACGTAATTGATAATGAAAATACTTTAGATTTTAACATCACAGTTTTAGCTTGTGATATTGTAAACCAAAGTAAAGAACTAACGGTTGACAGGTTCGTTGGCAACAATGATGTTCAAGATATCCTTAACACTCAATTGGCGGTCTTAAATCGTCTTATTCAACGTTTAAGAAAGGGAACTCTTTATACCGAGATGTATCAGCTAAACGGAAGTCCGAGTATTACCCCATTTTATGACAGATTTGAAAACCAATTAGCAGGTTGGAGTGCAACAATGGATATTCAGATTTATAACGATATTTATATTTGCCCACCTTTGTAATGGAAAAAATGAAAAACAAAGAGTTAGAAAAAGTACTTAACGCATTTGCTACGCAAGTTGTGAAAAGGGCTAAAATGAATTTAGTAGACGACAAGAAAAGTAGGGGCGAATTATATGATACTCTTAGTTACAATTTAACAGTTGAACCAAGTATTTTTTTAGTTGATTTTATGATGCAACCTTACGCTATGTTTGTCGATAAAGGAGTACGAGGAAAGACTTCTGTTTATCCTGAAACTGCAAGTGCAATGTCATCTTTTCAATACGGAAGCGGTACGGGACCAAAAGGTGGTTTAACCAAAGGAATTTTAAAATGGCTAAATAAAAAAAGGTTTCAATGGCGAGATAAACAAGGCAGGTTTTTAAGCTATGATACAATGAGTTTTTTAATTGCTCGAAGTATCTACAACAAAGGTTTAAAAGCTAATTTGTTTTTTACAAAACCATATGAAGAATTAATAAAAGGATTGGCACAAGACGTTGAAGATGGATTTTTTTTAGACGTAGAAAATGCAATTATATTAGGCTCAAAATAAATAAATGAAATGGCACAAATAAGATTAAGAAGCCCACAGTTCAAAAGTATAAGCACCACAAGTGGAAACGTTCAGTCTACTGAATTAGTGCTTGAAATTGATGGTACGGTACGTTATAGAATTATTAAAAATAAAGCAATAAATACAACACTTACCGTTTTTGAGATTTCAGAATTGTGCAGAGATTATTTAAACATAGAGTATGCATCAAATTTTTTGCCTATTACAATAGACATTAAAACAACTCTAATTAATTACAATGATTTAAATGGCGGTGGAACACAAGTTGGTTCAAGTGTAATTACAGACGACAAAGGGTGGGAAGCATACGGTAGCTATTTAGATGGAGCGAACCCTGAAAATGCAATCTCAAATTGGCTAATTTCACCATCAAATATTGGCGGAACTGTAAGTAATACATATCAAATTTTTGTACCTATTGGAGTTGCAGGAAGTGTAGCAGTATTAAATTCAAATGGCAATGGAATATTTGTAAATTATTCAGATACTCAAAGCTTTATTTTAACTGCAGGAGTTCAAGATGCTTTAAAAATTAATAGAATAGATTGCAGTAAATACGGAGATGGAAGAAAAATTGTTTTTATTAATAAATTCGGTGCTCAACAAGACCTTTGGTTTTCATTAAAATCAACAGATAAAATTGCAAGAAAAAATGAGAATTATAAATCCTCTACAATCAATTACGAAATCAATCCTGCAGATTATCAAATCAGTAACGCACCTGTAAGAGTATTTAATACACAAGCTAAAAAAACTTACACTTTAAATTCAGGATATTACCCTGAAGGAGCAGTTGAATGGTTCGAACAATTACTTTTAAGCGAATACGTTTGGCTTGAGATTGCAGGAACTATTATACCTGTACGTGTAAAATCATCAGCGATTACTTTAAAGACATCGCTTAATGACGGTTTAATTAATTACACGATGGAATTTGAAGATGCTTTTGATTACATAAATAACATAAGGTAACATAGAAATAACATAGATGCAAGAATTACAATTATACATAGAGGGTACAAGGATTGATTTATTCAAAGATGAAACGGTTTCTTTAACTCAAACAATTCAGAATGTAAAAGATGTAGCTAAAATATTTACCTCCTTTACAAAGACGTTTACTATTCCTGCAAGTAGTATTAATAACAAGATTTTTAAACACTATTATAATTTTGATATTGTAGGCGGATTTGATGCAAGAATTAAAAAAGATGCAAGAATTGAATTAAACTCAATACCATATAAAACAGGAAGAATTAGATTAGAGGGTGTTGCTTTAAAAGATGGAATTGCTTACACTTATAAAATTACATTTTTTGGCAATACAGTTGAACTACCTGATATCTTAGGAGAGGACACTCTTGCAAGTTTAGATTGGTCTGCTTCAAAATATTCTATACCATATACTGCGGCAAGTATAAACCAATATATGAACGATAATGTTGGAGATGGTTCTATGTTAGTGCCATTAATTACCCATACGGATAGACTTTACTATAATTCTGCTGAAAATATTGCAGGAACTTTTAATCTACATTACGTTGCAGGAAGCATTAAAGGGGTTGTATGGAATCAATTAAAATTTGCAGTTAGATTATTTGAAATCATTGAAGAAATTGAATTAAAATATACAGTTGCAAATGGTTATACGAGAGACATAGTTTTTTCGAAAGATTGGTTTAATATGGATAACTTTACCTTTTCACGATTGTATATGTGGCTACATCGTAAAAGTGGAGATGTAATACCTGCTCAACAAACCGCTGCAATTACGACACAATTAAGCGGATGGTTACCCTTATCACCTCCAAATCTTGCAATTACAAATACATCAACAGGAATAACAACACCATCTGCAATGTTTACAGGTGGTGCTCGATTGTTTAATAACACATTAAAGACATTTGATGTTTCTAACCCACCACAACCATATATTGTAACAATTTTTATAAATGGATTGGTTGCATTTCAATCAGCAAGCGGAATAGGAAGTAGAACTTTCAGCAATGCGGTTATACCAAGTGCAAACGATTTTTTAACTGTATCAATAACATCAACATCAAGCATAAGTTTTGCAAATGTAAGGTGGGATTTTGACGGAACATTAATAAATCAGGCAAACGGTCAGCTTTTTCCTTATTCAGATACTTGTGTTACAGGTGCTTTTAATCTTACAAATACTTTTGATTTTGCAGTAAGTGAACAAATACCTGAAATGTCAATAATATCGTTTCTTACAAGTTTGTTTAAGATGTTCAGCTTAGTTGCTTATGTCGATACTGTCGGAACAATTGTTGTGAGACCATTAGATTCAACAGATGCACCAAATTATTCACCAATAGGAAGAAATTTATCTTACTATACAAGTTCAGATATCAACGGTAATGACCAACCGTTTAATTATGATATATCAAAATTTATAGATACAACAAAAAATTCAGTAAGTGTTGCATTGCCTTATAACGAAATTGTTTATGGATATGAGGGTACAGGTAGTTTTTTAGCAAAACAACATAATCAGCTTTCAGGTGCAAATTGGGGTGCATTAAGTTATTCAGGTTCGCCAACAGGACAATCAGGTGGGCTTAATTTAAATGCATCTACGGAGATTTACAAAGTACTTGTACCTTTTGAGCATTTTAAATATGAACGTTTAATTGATGTAGCTAATAGCGTAAATACAGAGATACAATGGGGTTGGTCGGTTAATGAAAATAGACAACCATATATTGGTAAGCCATTAATATTTTATTACATTGAAAAAAATGCAACTGCATCGCCTATTAGCCTTGTTTTGTCAGATACAAGCGTTGTTTCAAAAACAACTTATGTGATGCCATCAAATAGTGAATCGCTAACGTCAAGTCAAAACAAAGGAAATATAAATTTTAATAATGAAATAAATGAATTTACAAATACAACTGCGTTTACTGATACTTTATTTTTAGTTTATCACAGTAAATATGTTATTGATATTTTTAATACAAGGAGAAGAATTACCCAAGTAAATGCATTTTTGCCATTAAGGATATTATTTGATTTTCAATTAAATGACACTTTTGAAATAAGTTCACAACGATATATTATTAACTCAATTACTACAAATCTTCAGAACGGAAAAAGTAGTATCGAATTATTAAACAAAGTATGATAAAAAACATATTAGATTTGCTACAAATAGCAGATGGAGAAACCGAGAATATTAGAATTGCACAAGGTAAATACTCATTACCTAAAAATGTAAAATCAGCAGTTAAACAATATAGAACACAAATAAAATGGCAGTAGAAAAACAATTTATCATTAAGGTAGATACAAAAGGAGCAGTTAAAAGCGTAGATAACCTAAATAAAGAAATTGAAAGTACCACAGAAAGTACGGAACAATTCGAGGGTGTTATCGGACAACTTGATAAAATGACAGGCGGTCTTGCTTCAGGATTTACAGGACTTGGAAAAGGTTTGAAGAAAGTTACAGGCTCTTTTAAGACAATGAGGGGTGCAATTATTGCAACAGGACTTGGTGCTTTAGTTTTAGCAGTTGGTGCTTTAGCTTCAGCATTTACATCTTCAGAAGAGGGACAAAACAAGTTCAACAAAATGATGCTTGTTATTGGTTCGGTGGTTACGGTGTTTACTGATAAATTAGCGGACTTAGGCTTGTTGTTAATTAACGTATTTACGAATCCTATTAAATCGCTAAAATCATTCGGTACAAGTATTAAAACCTTTGTAATGGATAAATTTGATGCAGTAATGAAAAGCGTTGGCTTATTAGGTTCTGCAATTACCAAATTATTTAAAGGGGATTTTTCAGGAGCATTTGAAGATGCAAAAGATGGAGTTGTTGGCTTAAATATGGAACTAAATCCTGCAGTACTTTTAGTAAATGGACTTATAAAAGGAACGCAGAAATTAACCAAAGCATCCAAAGATTTAGCTAAACAGATTTCAGATAATGCAAGAAGTGCTCAAACAATCGCAGACCAAAGAGCAAAAGCAGATAGGTTGGAGCGAGATTTAATTGTAGAAAATGCTGAAGCAATCAGAACAAGAGCAGAGTTATTAAACAAAGCAATTGATAAAGAAAATTTTTCATTACAAGAAAGAATTGGATTTTTAAAAGAAGCAGGAGCAGTTGAAGATGCTATTACTGAAAAAAAATTAGATGCTGCTAAATTAAGATTGGAAGCACAAATTGCAGAAAATAACTTAGGAAAATCAACCAAAGAAGATTTAGACAAAGAAGCACAATTAAGGGCTAATTTATTAAATTTAGAATCTGAAAAATTAACAAAAGCAAAAGAGGTAACAGGACAAATTATTGCTTTAAATACAGAAGCGGCTACTGCTCAAAAAGCACTTGAAGATGAAGAAATTGCACAAGCAAAAGCAGTTCAAGATTTTAAAGATGGACTTAGAATAAAAGACAAAGAGAATAAATTTGCTGATATTGAACAAGAAAGGGCAGACAGAATAAAAGCATTAGAAGAACTAAAATTAGATAAAGAAACAGAGCAACAAATGCTGATTGATGTCGAACAGGCATTTAAGGAAAAAAAGAAAATAATTGAAGAAGAAGAAAAAATAATTGCTGACGAAAAATTAGCTGCTTTTTTGGAATCTGAATTACAGAAAAAAGAACTAACATTAGAAGAACAAAAGAATGAAGCACTTGCTGAAGTTACAAGACTAAATGGAACTGAAGAAGACAAGATGCGAATACGCAAAAAGTTTAATGATGAACAAAATAAAATAGAGGGTATAAAAAGAGATGCAGAAATAAATATGGCTCAACAAACCTTTGCAGGAATAGCTAATTTATTAGGGCAAAATTCTAAAGCAGGAAAAGCTGCTGCTGCGGCTGCTGCATTAATAAATACCTATCAGGGTATAACTGCAGAATTAGCTACAAAGACTGTTACACCATTTGGATTTGCTTTAAAACTTGTAAATATTGCATCAACTGCAGCGATTGGTTTTAAGTCGGTAAAATCTATTTTAGCAACTAACCCAAAAGCAGGAGGTGGCTCTGCTACTAACCCTGCATCAGGAGCAGCAAGTGCTTCGCCATCTTCAGTTCCTGAACCACCTGCATTTAATGTAGTCGGAGCAAGTGAGACTAATCAATTGGCGGATGCTATTGGCGGTCAATCTTCACAACCTGTACAGGCATTTGTAGTTTCAACTGACGTAACTACTTCGCAAAGTTTAGACAGAAACATTGTTACGAGTGCTACAATTGGATAAAGAAATACAAATTTTAAAAATTAATACGTTATATAATTATGAGAATAATCGAACTAATATTAGATGAAGAACAAGAAGATGCAGGAATTGAAGCGATTTCAATAGTTGAAAGCCCTGCAATTGAATCTGACTTTATTGCTTTAAAGAACCAAGAAATTAAACTTGCTGAAATAAACAAAGAGAAAAGACTTCTAATGGGTGCTTTATTAATTCCTAACAAACCTATTTACAGAAAAGGTAATGATGGAGACTATTACATTTTCTTTTCAAAAGAAACGGTTGTAAAGGCTTCGCAATTATATCTTAAAAATGGTAATCAATCACAGACTACATTAGAACACGAACAATCTTTAAATGGTCTTACGTTGGTTGAAAGTTGGATTGTAGAAAATAAGGAACAAGACAAGACTGCTTTATATGGTTTAGACGTACCTGTTGGCACTTGGATGGGTTCGGTAAAAGTTCAAAACGAAGATGTTTGGAATGATTATGTAAAAACAGGAAAAGTAAAAGGCTTCAGCATTGAGGGCTACTTTGCTGATAAAATAGAATCGCCAAAAGAATCTATAAAAGAAGAATATTCTGAACAAAGTTTAGAAGAAATTACATTAAATCAAATTAAAAAAATTCTAACAGATGCCAAATAATACAGAAGAAAATATTTACATAGGCTCAAGAACCTCGCCTAAAGGTAGTGGCAGGGCTTGTCTTTGTTGGGAAACAAATACCTATTCCATAGAGTGTTGCGATGGCTCAATGAGGGCGCAAGGCATTGGAGTAATTACAGGAACTGTAAGCGAATAACAATCGAAAATACAAATTTTAATAAATAAACCGTTATATATATAAATATGAAAAGTAAACTAAATCAAATTAAAGAACTTCTAAAAATTCAGGTTAAGCTTGAAGAAATGAAGTTAGAGAATGGAACAGTTGTATCGGCTGATTCATTTGAAAAAGATTCTGAAATTTTTATCGTTACAGATGACGAGAAAGTAGCAATGCCTGTTGGCGAATACTTACTCGAAGATGGTCGCTTAGTTGTTGTTGAAGAAGAAGGTATAATTGCTGACGTTAGAGATGTCGCAGACGATGCTCCTGAAAAGGAAGCAGAAGATGGCGAAGAAATTACTGAAGATTTAGCTGACGAGGACAATTACGTTACTAAAGATGACTACCGACAAATGGAAGTTAAGATACAAAATTTAGAAGATGCTATTGCTGATTTAAAAGGCGATAAAGAAGCTAAAATGGAAGACGTTGAAGAAGAAGAAATGAGCGAAGAAAAAAGCAACATTTTAAAATCGAGAACGGTAAAAGAAGAATTTTCAGAAGCATCAGCAAAACCAATAAAGCACAATCCTGAAAATGAAAGTGCAACTGTAAAGAAGCACAATTTTGTAAACAATAAATTCGGAAGCTCTGCAATGGATAGAGTTTTAAACAGATTAAATAAATAGAAATAAAATGAATAAATTAGACAAGTTACAATTGGCAACTGCCACTAACATTACTACTACTTATGCAGGACAGTTTGCAGGCGAATATATCGCTGCTGCATTACTATCTGCATCAACTATTGATGACGGTGGAATAACGGTAAAAGCAAACATTTCTTTTAAAGAAGTAATTAAGAAGCTAGCAACAGGAGATTTAGTTACTGCTGCAGGGTGTGATTTTGCACCAAATTCTTCAGTTACTTTAACAGAAAGAATTATCCAACCTGTTGAATTACAAGTAAATTTACAATTATGTAAATATGATTTTGTAAGCGATTGGGAATCACAATCTATGGGCTTCGGTTTAGGTCAAACTTTACCTCCTAAATTTGCTGACTTTATGATAGCACACGTTGCTGCTGAAGTTGCACAAAATACTGAATTTAACATTTGGCAAGGAGATACTGCTGCTGCAACTAATAATTCATTTGATGGATTTAACAAGTTAATTGCTGCTTCTGTAACTGCAGGGGACATTCCTGCAAACCAAGTAATAGTTGGAGTTGCTTTAACTGCTGCTAATATTATAGATGAAATGAGCAAAGTAATTGCTGAAATACCATCTGCATTATATGGTAAAGAAGATTTATACTTATACGTAAGTTCTAAAGCTGCTAAATTATATGTTCAAGCATTAGGTGGATTTGCCGCTAACGGACTTGGCGCTAATGGTGTTCAAAATATGGGTACGCAATGGTGGAATAACGGAAGTTTGACTATCAACGGTGTTAAAGTGTTTGTAGCGACAGGACAAGCGGACAATGATATGATTGCTGCTCAAAGTTCAAACCTTTATTTTGGTACAGGTTTGCTAAATGATACAAATACTGTTAAGGTTTTGGATATGGCAGATTTAGATGCAAGTAACAATGTACGTATGGTAATGAGATTTACCTCAAGCGTACAATTTGGAATCGCTTCAGATATCGTTACTTACGCATAATCAATTAAATTAATCAATAAAACAAGGGTAGGTGGTTAATCTGCTTACCCTTTTTTTTTATAACAAATAAAACTATGGCTTGTACATTAAACACAGGTAGAAAAATACCTTGTAAATCCGCATTTGGCGGTATCAAAACTGTGCTATTCGCAGACTTTGGAACTATTGATTCAGTAACTATTGATGCCACCACAAAAGAGGGTGCAATTGTCGATGGAACTCCTGCACCTGTTTGGTTTGAATATGATGTAAAAGGAAATTCATCTTTAGAAACTACTGTAACAAGTAGCAGAGAAAATGGAACTACTTTTTACACTCAAACTTTAAATCTAACATTAACATTTTTAGATGCTAAAACACAATCTGAACTGCAAATATTAGCGGTAGCAAGACCTTACATAATTGTAGTAGACTATTATGGTAACAAGTTCCTTTGTGGGCTTGAAAACGGTATGGAAGCTACAGGTGGTACGGTTGTTACAGGAGCAGCAGCAGGAGATTTAAGTGGCTTTACTTTAACATTCGAGGGAATGGAAGAAACTGCACCTATTTTCTTAGATGCAACTCCAACTGCTTCAGCATTACAAATTGACCCAACAGGAGTATAAAAATACCTTTATTTAGTTAGTAAATTAGCCACTCTTTTTTAGGGTGGTTTTTTTTTGTAAATTTACTTTTACAAATATGTAAAATTATTACGTTATATAGATAATATGATTATACTAAATACATCTTCATCTGCTCAACAATTAAAAGTTATACCTCGAAGTTATGAGGTACAAGACTTTATAATGTCAATTCGAGATGACAGTACGAATATCACGAAATTATATACAATACTATCTGCACAAGCTAAGGAGAATTATTTGATATTTGCAAATATATTTAACCCTGCTTTAATTGAGGGGCATTTTTATGATTTAAGTTTATTTAATAATTTTAATGTTTGGAATACAAATTATAATTTTTGGCAACTCGACAATGGATTGTGGAATGTAGACGAGGGGAGATTACAAGAGATTTTTAAAGACAAAATATTCTGTACAGACCAAGATATTAACCAATTACAAGACAGTGCATTTTACAAATTAAACAAAGGTCAATATGTAGAATACAATGGATTTGACAACACTTATTCAGTACCATAAATATGGAGAAAAAACTTAGAAATAGTAAAGGACAATTTAAAAAAGCTTCAAAGATTTCAGAATTTGGATTTGTAAATTTAAGTACTTATACAAGTCCATTAATTAAAGAAGTAAATGGCGAAGATTGGATTGAATACGGAGAAGATAATAACTATTTTCAATACCTAATTGACAGGTACAATGGTAGTCCAACCAATAATGCTGCTATAAATGGAATTAGCCAAGCTATCTACGGAAAAGGTTTAAATGCAACAGATTCAAGCAGAAAACCAAATCAGTATGCACAAATGATTTCTTTATTTAAAAAGAATGTTGTTAGAAAATTGTGTTATGACTTAAAATTAATGGGGCAATGTGCGGTACAAGTAATATATTCAAAAGATAGAAAGACAATTGCTCAAATAGAGCATTTACCTGTTGAAACTTTAAGAGCAGAAAAAGCAAATAAAGATGGAGAAATACCTGCATATTATTATTTTAAAGATTGGAAAAATATTACAAGAAGCGATATACCTTTAAGAATACCTGCTTTTGGAATGTCAAAAGAGAACATAGAAATTTATTACATCAAACCATATAAGTCAGGATTTTATTACTATTCGCCTGTTGATTATCAGGGTGGCTTACAGTATGCTCAACTTGAAGAAGAAGTAAGTAATTACCATTTAAATAACATCTTAAATGGTCTTGCTCCAAGTATGCTAATTAACTTTAATAACGGTACTCCAAACCAAGAAGAAAGACAATTAATTGAAAAGAAAATAGCACAAAAGTTTTCAGGTTCAAGCAATGCAGGAAAATTTATACTTGCTTTTAATGACAACAAAGAAAGTCAAGCAGAAATTACACCTGTACAATTAAGCGATGCTCATAATCAATACCAATTTTTATCTGACGAATCACAATCAAAGATTCAAGTTGCTCATAGAATTGTAAGCCCTTTTTTATTAGGAATTAGAACTGCATCAGGATTTTCAAGCAATGCAGACGAAATTAAAACGTCATCCATATTAATGGATAATACGGTTATTAGACCTTTTCAGGAACTTTTAATAGATTCGTTTGATATACTATTGGCTTATAATAATATCGCTTTAAACCTCTACTTTACTACTTTGCAACCATTAGAGTTTACAGAAGTAGATAAAAAGCTTCAAGACAAAGATACGATTGAAGAAGAAACAGGTGTTGAAATGAAAAAACAGTCTTTACAAACAATAGATGGGCAACAGGCTTATAACACAAAAGACGAAGCAGATGAAGCAGCAAAAGAATTAGGTTGCAAAGGGTCTCACGAAATGGAAATTGAGGGCGAAATTTACTTTATGCCTTGTGAAAATCATACGGAACTTAAAGCACCTTGTTGGGATGGTTACGAGCAGATAGGAATGAAAACCAAAGATGGAAAAGAAGTACCTAATTGCGTACCATTATCACGTGAAAAATTATGTTGCTCGAGTGAATCAAATGAAGAAGATGAAGAAGTTGCTGCTAAATTAATTGCTTTGGGCGAAGATATTGACGAAACTAAGTGGGAAGCTATTTTCGAACAAGATGTAGAATACCAAAAAGAAGAAAATATTGATGGAATTATTACAGATTTAAATAACCAAGAAAAAGACAAATTATCTACTTTAAGCAAAATTGTAAATTTAGTAAGTACAGGAAGTGCTTACCCTAATAGTCCATCTGAACAAGACGAAAAAGTAGGCGAAAATTACTTTAAAGTGAGGTACTATTATAGCCCAAGAAAAGTAGGTGCAAATGCTCGAAAATTTTGTAGAGCAATGAAACAAGCTAATAAATTGTATCGTAAAAAAGATATTATAAAAATGGGTACTGAACCTGTAAACAAGGGATGGGGACCAAAAGGAAATTCTGCTACATATTCGATATGGTTGTACAAGGGCGGAGGTAACTGCCATCATTCGTGGAGACGAGTAACATATAAGAGTAAATTAGCTAAAACAAGTACTAAGGATGCACAAGACATTATTGGTACAAGACAGGCTGCTATTTTAGGATATAAAGTTACGAATCCTTACCAAGTTTCTATACAACCAAGAAATTTACCGAATAAAGGATTTTTACCAAATAACCCACAAGGATTTTAAAAGACAAAATTATGGCAACAGTATTATTTATAAATAGAACTGATTTAGTTCGTAACTCGATAATTGACGGAAACGTTGATACGGACAAATATATTCAGTTTATCAAGCTTGCTCAAGAAATTCACATACAGAATTATTTGGGGACAAAAATGTATGAAGCCTTAACTGCTGCTTTAGTTGCAGGAATTGATTTACCTATAAATGAAAGATGGAAGTTATTACTTGACGATTATGTAGTACCTATGCTGATTTGGTTTTCGCAAGTAGATTACATACCATTTGCAAGTTATCAAATAAAAAATGGCGGAATGTATAAACATCGTTCTGAAAATGCAGATTCAGTTAGTAAAGAAGAAGTTGACTATTTAGTCGAAAAAGCGAGAACAAATGCAGAATGGTATTCAAGACGATTTATTGATTTTATGGGCTTTAACCAAACGACATATCCTGAATACACAAATAATGTAAATGATGATATTTACCCAAGTTATGATGCAACATTTAATGGTTGGGTTATATGATTTACAAACCAAAAGAAAAGAACGTTGAGAAACTTAAAACTTTCTTAAAAAAAACTAAAAATAATAAAACAAAAAAATTAAAGAATGGCAACTCTATTTAATACTAAAATTTCAGAAACTTACGAGGGCTTATTAAAAACTATTGACAACGCAGCAATATCTGCAACGTTAAAGGAACTTACAGATGGTTCAGGAAACCAAACAGGACTGTTTTTAAACACCGCAGGAGACTTTAAGGTTACAAGTTTATTAGAATGGGGTTCTTTAAAAGATACAGGCACAGGAGTTACAATTACACAATTTGTAACTGCTGCAAATGGTATTGAAAATTTTAATAATGATACAACACTACCAACAAGTGCTGCGGTAAAATTATATGTAGACAATAATATTTCAACGCAGGATTTAGATTTTAGCGGTAATACAGGGACAGGGGACGTAGACCTAAATAGTGAAATTTTTATAGTTGAGGGTAAAAGCGGCATTACAACAGAAGCGTCTTCGAATGCTTTAATTATTGACGGTAGTACTTTAGAAAATAGCATATCAACAAATACAACTAACATAGGTACAAACGTTACTGCAATAGCTTTAAATACTTCTAAGGTTGGAATAACCCCTGCACAGGCATCCGCTATTACATTAAATACCGCAAAAGTAGGAATTACATCAACACAGGCTGCAAATATTATAACCAATAACGACAAAGTTGGAATAACATCTGCACAGGCTAACGAAATAATAGCGAACAATAATAAGGTAGGTATAACAACAGGTCAATCGAATGCAATTATAGCTAATACAACTAATATTAGTACGATAAATACTACCGCAGAGTTTTTAGTAAATAAGGGGCAGCCTAGCGGTTATGTACCTTTAGATGCAGGTTCTAAAATTTTAGAAACATATTTACCTGCGAGTATTATTGGTGGCTTAAAATTTCAAAGTACGTGGAACGCATCTACAGACGTTCCTACTCTACCTTTAGCAAATACAGTAAATGGAGAATATTACATAGTTTCAGTAGCAGGAACTTTTGAATCTATTTCTTACGGTGTTGGGGATTGGATAATTTCAAACGGTGTAGCGTGGAGTAAAATTGATAATACCGAAAACGTTTCTACAGTTTTTGGCAGAGTAGGTAACATTTTAGCTAACTCGGCAGATTATGATGCTTTTTACCCAACGCTTGCAAATTTACCTCTATTAGTTTCTAATAATACTGCGGTTGCAGCGAATACTTTAAAGGTAGGTATTACTACCGCACAGTCTAACGAGATAACCGCAAACACCGCTAAGGTAGGTATAACGTCAGGACAGGCATCTGAGATTACTGCGAATACTTCTAAGACAGGTATAACATCAGGACAGACATCTGCAATTATAGATAACACCGCAAAAGTTGGTTATACAGAAGCATTGGTTTCTGCAAATTCATCTGTTGCTGCGAATACTGCGAAAGTAGGAATAACTACGGCGCAGGCAGACGAGATAGTTGTAAACACTTTAAAAGACGGTATTACTACCGCACAGGTTAACGCTATTGCAGATAATACTACTAACATAGCTACTAATACTAATGAGATAGCTACCAATACGATTGCACCCCAAAGTTCGGGACAGTCTATTACCTTTATACCAATATACACAGATACACTAGAGATAGGGAACTCTATTATGGCACAATCTGAAGGTACACAAAATGCTAAATTCATAAATGTATACGGTAGAATGACAATTAAAGGTAACGGAGGAGACGCAAACGGGGGTACTTTAAACCTTGAATCGCAGTCGGCAAGATTAGGAATTGCAACAGAGAGTATAGCAGGAAATCAACCCGAAGCGTCGCTTGACGTAGGAAAAAATGCAAGAGTAAGAGGTTCGTTAAATGTAGGTTTAACAAATGAGCAATATTTATTCGTTAGTACAACAGGAGACACGCCCGTAGGATATGTAAAAATGGGCTACTATGG
>Ga0075441_10000695_pt1 | contig 16868 bp, 9 predicted proteins | sample CoawatmetaG00DNA_FD_71582 | JGI IMG/M metagenome (GOLD analysis project Ga0075441, IMG submission 71582) | Marine microbial communities from the West Antarctic Peninsula - Coastal water metaG002-DNA | ecosystem: Environmental > Aquatic > Marine > Coastal | place: Atlantic Ocean: West Antarctic...
GATACTACTGATACTACTGATACTACGGATACTACTGATACTACGGATACTACTGATACTACTGATACTACTGATACTACTGATCCTGTAGGTACTACTGATACTACTGATACTACTGATGATGGCGGTGGTGGCGGTGGTGATGGTGGTGGTGATGGTGGTGGTGGTGATGGTGGTGGTGATGGCGGTGGTGATGGTGGTGGTGATGGTGGTGGTGATGGCGGTACTACAGGTACTAGTCGTGCAGTCCAGCCTCTTATGTCTCCGCAGGCTCCAAGGCCCAAGGCGAAAGATAAAGACACTGAACCCACTGACCTAGAGTACATATACGACTGGCAGTCTATTTTTGCTAACCCTGAACAGGCTATGTTGTTTGGGCGTCCTGATGAGTTTGCAGAAACTAGAAAAGGTTTCGCCGAGGGCGGTACGGTAGGAGACTACAACGGCGCAAAAGAAGCAGCGGAAATACTAGGGAAGTCGGTGGAAGAAATAACCCCCGAGGACATTGATTTTGCTGCGGATATGGTTGCACAACAAATGGTTTTATCTGGTAACGAAATACAGTATGATGAACCTATTAACGACGCGGTTGACTTCGCTACGGGCGGTATGCTACAACAGCCCAAGAAGATTTCTCGTGATACGTACACAGATGAGCTTTTAAAGCTGCTAGGAGATAAGTAATGGGTGTATTGAGTTTTATTAGCGACACTATAGATGATATAACAGGTAGTGGATTGTATGCGAGTGTTGAAGACTTTGCTAAATCTGACATGGGGAAAAGTCTTCTCCAGTTAGGTATAGGCAATCTCGCCAAAGACCAGTTTCAGGCCTCAGTCCCTCAAGTAGGGTACCAAGGTGGTATACCGGACTACCAAGCGGTACGTTCGCGGGTGCCTATGCAAGCGCCCAACCAATACCCGTTACAACAAGAAGAAGTACCCCAAACTCCACGGCGTCCCGGCGAAGGTGGGCGAAGATACTTCTCAGATACTATATTTGCTACTGCCCCCGCCACTCCTACCCCGACCCTAGAAGAAGCACAAGCTACCGCTCAGACACAAGCAAATGCTCTTGCAGGGGTTGTCCCTGAACCCCAGACACCGGCTGGTAATACTGGCGACACGAACCTTGGTTTTGCTGCGGGTGGCATTGCCTCTGCATATAACCGACGTCACAACGGCTACTACCTAGGTGGTAAGACTGATGGCATGGCTGACGATGTGCCAGCAACCATTGACGGTACGCAAGAAGCCCGTCTTAGTGACGGTGAGTTTGTTATCCCTGCTGATGTAGTAAGTCACCTAGGCAACGGTAACTCTGATGCGGGTGCAGACCAGTTGCACGGTATGATGGACAATGTACGTATGGAACGTACGGGTAACCCAGAGCAAGGTAAACAAATAGACCCTAACAAGTTCATGCCTAAGATGGCTCAGGGCGGAATTGCGCAGGCGTATAACTCCGGCGGTGGAGTAGCGAATACTACTCCCGCTACTACTAATCCCGTTACTACTAATCCCGCTACTCCCGCTGGTACTACTACTACTCCCGCTGGTACTACCACAAGCACCACCCAAGAAACTGACGGTATATATGACAATATAGGAGAAGAGGGCGGGGCATTGGTGGGCACAGAATCCTCTCTTTCTAACTGGGCGGGGCCGTACGTAACTGACATGTTGGGTAGAGGTCAGGCTGTTTCAGAAATGCCCTATGAGGCGTACACTGGCCCGCTTAGTGCGGGGGCATCCGATCTTCAAGATCAGGCGTTTACTGGGGTTGGTAGCTTAGACCAAGGGACAATGGGCGTCCAAGATTTCACTGCCGCAGATGCTACCGCAGGTATGAACCCGTACTTGATGGCCTCCCTCAACCCTCAACTAGATGAGGCTCGTCGCCAGTCAGAGATAAGTCGCGTTGCTAATGCGGGCCGCATGACTAAAGCGGGTGCCTTTGGTGGTTCTCGTCAGGCTCTTATGGATATGGAAGGCCAACGCGGGTTACAAGCTAACCTAGCGAACATAACGGGTAAAGGTTATAAAGATGCGTACGACGTAGCGAGAGATCAGTTCAACAAGACCCAAACCGCACGTAACGCCTATGGCTTTGATGTACTTAACGAGCAGCAGGAAGCAGGTGCAACCGAGCGCGGTATCGAGTCTGAAGGCGTAGCCGCAGATTACGCGCAGTTCAGAGAAGAACGAGACTATCCCGCAAAGGCCGTGCAGTATATGCAATCGTTGTTACAAGACATGCCTTTGGAATCGCAGAGTAACTACTACACTGGCCCCAGTTCAGCTAGCCAAACGGCAGCGGGTGCAGCGGGTGTAGAAGATTTACTCGCCTTGTTGGGTTACGGCTAGTAAATCCGTCGATGGTCAACACACAAATAAAAGATAAGTACCCTTAACGGAGACAGTAATGTTTAACAACGAATTTGGCGCTAAAGTAGACCGCATGAAGAGTGTGTATCGTGGCAACCCTGAAAAATTAAAGCAGAGTTCTGGGATTAACGCCGATCTATCCAAGCTGATGGCTTACCAATCTATGATTTCCGAAAGACAGGCGCTAGAAAATGAAGCTGTGCTGCGGAGAGAACAACAGCCCTCCTCTCTTGTGGAGCAGTACGAAAACAAGTTAGTTCAAGGCAATGTAGATAACATGAAGTCCCGAGCGGCTAGAGTTGGGGGCATCCCTCAGAACTTGCAGCAGCCCCCCATGGCCCAAGGCGCACCTCAAGGTGCCGCTCAAGGTATTGCTAGTCAGCCTCGCCCTAACATGCAAGGTATGGCACAAGGCGGTATTGTCGGGTACCGAGAAGGTGGCCTTACAAGCATATCAGATGCGGAAGTTGTTGCGTTTCTAAAGAAAAAGTACGGGCAAAATTTAACGGGTAGACAGTTAGAATCGATACTAAACAACCCCGAAAGAATCGCCTCGGAAAAAGAATCTATGGTGCAGGAGGATGAACGCGGGAAGGTTGCTGCTCGGCGTGCGCGAACCGAAGAACTTATAGGTATGCCTACTGTAGAAAAACCAAGTGGTACAGGGGGAATTGACAACATCAAGGCAACTATTGAAACCACTCAAGCTCCTGCGGGGGGTCTAATTGGTCTAACTCCGGGGGCGGGCGTTGATAATGTCGCTGCTACTATTGCAGATATTGGAAACTCCCCTGCTCCTGCCGCTACCGCTGCTGCGCCTACTCCCGCTACTGATCCTACTACTGGGGGAGTTGCTACATTACCTGTTGGAACTGGGACTGTACTTAAAGCTGACCCAGAAGAAGGCGTTGCTGACCCTAAAGAAGTCGCTAAAACCCCCGCGGAAAAAGCCGCTGCCCTTGACGCGGCTAAGAAAACTTATAAGGGGAAAAGCCCCACTCAAGCCGCACTGGACGAGTTTGGAATACCCAGTGTCCTCACCGATGTTAAAAGAAGTACCGAGACACCGATAGCAGATGGCCTAGGTAAGGGTGTTGTGGACGCCAAGAAAGCACAAGCAGCGGGCGATCCCACGGCGCAGGGCGCTACCGAGAGAGCTAGACTAACAAAAGATCGTGAAGCCCTAGGTATTGATGTAGAGTACCAACGCCAGATAGACGCGCAAAAAGCGTTAGACGCAAAAGCCACAGACCCCGCTGCAAGGAAGAAAGCAGATCGTGACGCTATCCTACGTGGTATGGCTCTGGGGGGCGTGCGAGGTTCTACCATAGCACAAAACCGCCTTGCTGCTAATAGGTCAGAAGGAGAACAGACCCGCCTAGACCGCATGTCTAAAATGAACACCGATAAAAACACCGCTAAGTTTGAAATGCTTAAAGACATAGATTCCAGAGCTGCCGAGGCTTACAGCATGTACGCAAAAGTGCAAACGGACGCGTTTAATTCTTTGGTAGGGCTGAGTGAAGCAGAACTTGGAAACATGGAGGAAAACTTCAAAAATAACGTACTTTATAAGCAGGGCGAAATAGAAAATGTGCTAACTGCGGCAAACCTAACAGTCGCAAACACCATGAAGGAAATCGCACAGGGTAGCCTCGACCTTAACAGGACTATACAGGCACAGATTTCCGCTACGAACACCCTAGGCACTATTAGTAAAGAAATGAGGACGAGTCAAGCTCTGGAGCGCCAGAACGCCGAAATAAAAGCGCTTGACACAGACCCAGAGATTAAAAGGGCAGGTGAAGAAAAGCTGGCCGCACTTGATAACGACATCTTAGTTGCGCAATCTGATATGCTCCAGTTGGTAGAGACCCTCACAGCAAGAATAGCGAAGCTTCAGTAAGAGTTAACTATTACGCCCGTACTCGATAGTGTGGTTACTAGCGTTTCACTGGTATACTACAAGCATATAAACCGTGAGTAGTGTATATGAACGAACTAGACATCCTAGAGAGCCAGATAGAAATGGCGCGAGCCGCATCCGACTTAGAATCGGTGCGTATATTTGAAGAGGAATACAACAGAGTACTTTTAGAAGACTCTAGTTGGGTGCCTGACGTACTCGCTCGCGCTATTGACGCAGGAGACACCGAAACTGCCACTATGCTACAACAGCACTTGGATAGTTTCGGCACAGCTCCTGAACCTGCTCCTTACTCCACTCCTTACGCTGCGGCTCCTATAGAAACTATAGTTCCCCCCGCACCCGCCCCTGTAGAAACTAGAAACGAAGACGCGGGAATACTAGAAAACTTGTTGTCAGGTTCAGCAGCGGGTGCAGTTGGTCTACTTGAAGCCTCTGCGTTGGGTTTGGTTGCTTTGCAAGAAGAAGAAGCTGAACTCCAGTCTCGTGAGTTTATTCAAGGGCTTGGTGCCAGTTTAACGCCGGACTCGGGTAACCCCGACGACTTTTCCTATAAACTAGGAACCGGTCTAGGTTCTGTAGCCGCTGCTATAGGGGTGACTGTAGGTACTATATACGGTGCGGGTGCCGCAGGAGTAGGCGCTGTAGGTTCAGCACTATTAGGTACTACCGCTGGAGCACTAACGACCGCGTTTGCAGGTTCTGGGGAGGCGAGTGAAAGAGCAAGAGCTTTTGGTGCTAGTGAAGACGAAAGAAACACAGCCGCCCTTAAAGGGTTTGGCGTAGGCGCTTTAGAGCAAATCCCCCTACTCAAGGTACTACGTGTTCCCGGAGTGTCTGAGGTGTTTAACAAGTTAGACTCAGACGTTATAGGGCGAGTGGGTAGTTGGCTGGCTACCGGTACTTTAGAAGCTGCTCAGGAAGGTGGCGCGGCAATACTACAAAACTTAATTGCTCAAGGGTACGACCCCGATCAAGTATTGCTTGACGCAGGAGTCCTAGAAGAGGCAGAAGTCGGTGGTGCTACGGGTGTCACCGTACAAGTTATCGCTGACCTTATTACTGGCAGACGTAAAGGAATAAAATCGGGTACCGTTTCCGACGAGCCGCCAACCGACACGGTAGAAGAAGCCGTAGACGGGGCTGCCGACCCTGAAGCCGTAGACGGGGCTGCTGACCCTGAAGCTGTTACCACCCCTGAAGCCGTAGACGGGGCTGCTGACCCTGAAGCTGTTACCACCCCTGAAGCCGTTGCCGATCCTGAAGCTATCGCTGACAGTTATTTCGAGCAGCTCTCCCTAGAATTAGAACCCTCCGAAGAAGCTGCCGTTACCGAAGAAGCTGCTGTTACCGAAGAAGCTGCCGTTACCGAAGAAGCTGCCGTTACCGAAGAAGTTTCTACTCCCGTAGCTACTGTTGACCCTGAAATAGAGGCTACATTGGCCGCAGCGGCTGACGCGGAAGCAGAGGTAGAGAGAACAGCGGTGGAGGGAGAAGTTGACCCCGAAGTTGTTGTTGCCCCCAAAGCCAAAGCGCCAGTGCGCGGTACCCAGCCAACCCCCGTGCCTGTTGATACCAGTACACAAGAAGCCCCCGCCCCTGTAGAAGTAAGAACCGCAGAAGAAGCGGAAGCCGCACGCATAGAATTTGAAGAAGCGGAAGCCGCACGCATAGAATTTAATGCAGTAGAAAAAGCTAAAGTTACTCCTACTGTTACTCCTGCCGCTACCCCCACCCCCGCCGTTACTCCCGAGGCGGATACAGAGGAGCGCACGCTGCCCCCAACGATTAACCCGAAGACCGGAAAGTTTGTATTTTCTGACACGACTAAGTTCAAACTTACTCCCCATGCTAAGTTGGACACCGACACGACTAGACTAAACGGGATGAAAAATACCCCCAGAAGGTCACAAGCCCCAAAAGAGTACACCGATGAACAGAAGAAAAGCTATAACCGCAACACCAAGGTGCATGACTACTTAAACCAGTTTGATGATCCGGTCTCCGCTATTGAGAGTGCCATATACGAAGTCGCCGACCCTAAAAGCGTTGAGTATAAAAAGCCTAACATTAAGTCGGGAGAGGTAGACCCCCTAGCGAGTAACCTAGAGGGCACCGGAGGGGACAACGCTAAAGCTGTTTTGGCATGGGCTAAAACTAACCTGAGTGTCGAGACTAATAAGCAGTTAGAGGATAAGGCCGCCGAAGTTAAAAAGTTTATGACCACAGACGTGGGGATAAAGAAAGGCGCAGAAAAAGCCGCTGATGCCGCTATGTTGGCAAAACGTAAAGAAGACGCTAGTCTAGTAATACTTACAGATGCGGAGCAAGCAGAGGCTGACGCAGATGCGGCTGAAGCTCAAAGAACGCTGGATACCGAAGGTAAGGGAGAAGAAGCAACGCGTAAAAAAGCAGATAAGAAAGCGCAATCCCGTAAAAGTACCCCCGAGGCTAGGGCCGCAGCAGTGAAAGAATCTGCTGACCAGAACTTTGTTAAAATCATAAAAAACGAAAAGGTAGACTACACTTCTACCGATAGCAAAGGAATACTGACACCTACAGCTAAACGTAATGTTGAGCGGGCAGAGTCCTACGCTAACGCTAGTAGTAACCCCGAGGGCAACCTAAAACAACTGGCTGAAGTGCTCGCCACAAAACGCTTTGAAACGAAAAAAACCAAGGCCGCAGCCGCCAAGAAAACGGAAAAAACTACTCAAGATGCCAAGGAAGTAAAGCAAGCCGAAAAGAACTTAGACAAAGATAAGAAGCCCAAACCCAAGACTCGTGAGCAGAAAGTACTCGACGTTGCCGTTGAGAAGTTCACTAAGGCTAAGGGTATAACGCGAGAGGACGTACTCGCCGCGTACAGATTACTCGTGCAAGATGTCCGACCTAGCAAACGTGCTGATGAGGCTAAGAAATTCTTTGCTGATGCCACTCCTGAGACTATCAAAGACTCCGCAGAGACTTACGCTAAGATGAAAGCTTTGGGGTACGACTTCCTAGAACTTGACGTTGACGTTGTTGCTGCTATGGACTCTAACTTGTCTACAGACGTTAGGGGTATGCTAAAGAACGGCGACTTACGGGGGGCGTTAACATCCCTACAGAAGTCCACTAGCAACAGACGGGTTAAGCAGATAATATCTTCTCTATCAGAGTTCATGGACGGCGTTACAGTACGTATGGTTACGACTAAGGAACTAGAAGCCTTGGGATATACCGCCTCTACAGATGATAGTGTGTTAGCGGGCGCGTACGACCAAGGGACAAACACCGTGATACTCAATTCGGACGTGCCAGTATCTATGCACACGTTACTGCATGAGAGTACGCACGCGGCAACTGCAAAAATCCTTGGCGATCCAAACAACCTTACTACTAAGAACTTGCAGAAGTTGTTTGACGACCTAGAGGGCAGCGTAAAAGATTTCTATGGGGTAACTAACCTGCGCGAGTTTGTAGCCGAGGCGTTCAGCAACCCTGAGTTCCAAAGAAGGTTGGCAGACATAAATGTTAAGGGTAAGGACTACACCTTCTTGCAGAGGTTCTTCGACACGATAACCAACCTACTGCGCCGCACTATCAACCGGAAAGAAAACGTAGAGCTTAAAGGGTCTGCTTTAAAAGCCGTGGATCAAGCCATACTAACTATGTTGGCTCCTACCCCCGAGACAAGAAACATAAAGGCGTTATCCGAACTGCAATCCGGTCTTGAAGGAAGGCAACGCCTAGTCAACGCTATTTCTGATCTAGCAAAAGAAGGCAAAGACGGTAGCCCTCCTAATGTTTTCTTTGCCAAGCTGGATGCTTTTTTGCAGTCGGGTTCGATACTAAAGAACACTAAAAAAGCATCCCTAAAATTTCTCGATATGCAGACTTTAGGTGATATCGCACAGCGTTACGGTATGGATAAAATAGGGTACGACCTAGACCAAGTTATAGGCGAGCAGCGCTCAGAATTAAGAAGAAACACAGAAAAAGTTGATGAGGTGAGTGCTAAATTTGCCGAGTGGGCCAATTCTGTAAACTCTAAAGTAGTGGACAGTTTTAACACCCTGATATACAGCACTGAGTTTGGCGCTACTATATTCAATGTAGACCCCTCTCTCACTAAAGTAGAGGCGAAGAAAAAGTACGAAGGTAAAAAGGCTAAAGGTAGCAAGAAAGATTTGTTTGCCGTGTGGCAAGCACAGCAAAAACACTGGGACGCGATAGGGCCGAAAGGGCAAGCGGAGTTTAACCGCCAGCGTTCCTTCTATAAGAAAATGTACCGCGACCTTATAGAAGTTATTAACGGGCAGATAGATTTGGTTGTCGGAGATAACATAGAGCTAGGCACTGAAATGAAATCGCGGGTGTTCAAAGAAATCACCAAGAGGGGCGAGATCGACGTATACTTCCCCCTAGTACGTGAAGGCCAACACAAGTTATCGTATACCACTATGGTGGACGGTAAGCCTCAGCCTGTGTTCCTTATGTTCGAGACCAAGGCAGAAGCGATGGCTGCTAAGAGACAAGCTGAAAACGACTCAAGTACTGTAGATTCCAAAGCGGAGTACTACGATGGCGACTTTGACATAAACGGCAAAGACTTTGTTAATGCTCCCTCTGGATCGTTTGTAGCGGATGTACTAGACCTGTTTAAGGCGAATAGCTTGCCCCCAGAAGTACAGTCAGACGTAATGCAGTTGTTTATATCTGCGCTACCAGAAACTTCTTTCGCCAAGTCATTGCAGGGACGTACTAACACGTACGGATACATCCCTAATGCTGCTATTGCCCTTCGTAACAAAGGGTATAGCCTAAGCTCGCAAATCGCAAAGCTGCGGGGTAGTGCAAAGATAAAAGCCATAGAAGCAGAGATTAAAAGACTTGCCGACAATGCGGCGAACAACCCTGTCGTAGTTAGAGGTCGTACTCTAGCAGCAGACCCCGTTACTGTTAACCTAATTAGGGATGAGTTACTTGACAGGGCAAGATTCGCTAGGGTAGGAGCTAAAAATAAAACAGGTTTATTCTCCGATTTTACGGCTAAACGACTTAATCAGGTAGCGTTTATCTACACCATTGGATTCAACGCATCTTCTGCGATTGTTAACTTGTCTCAGATACCCCTGTTTATTATCCCAAACTTATCGCCAAGATTCGGACTAGATGCCACTATGGCTGCGTTTTCTACAGCGAGTAACACGGTTTCAAGTACCCTAGTTCGTATGGACAAGGAGTACGATACAAAAGAAGTGGAAGTCAACCGAGGGGGTAAGACTTTCAAAGAGCTTCAAGTCACCTTCAAGAAAGATGCCAAAGATAAAATAATGGCCCTAACTTCTTCACCCCTTTCCCCCATATCTAAGAAAGAAGCGGAAGCTATGGTAGCCGCTAAAGAGCGTTTGATCCCTATAATTAAACTTGCCTTAGAACAGGGACTTATTGATACCACGGTGAACATGGACGTATCTGCCGTAGCGGACACTCAAGGTGGCCCTAAAAAGACCGCCTTTCAGAACCTGACGAGTCTAACTAGCTGGGGTTCTGCGTCAGCCTATGCGTTTAACCTCGCGGAAAAGTTTAACCGTCAGACTACTTTACTCGCTACCTATGACCTTGTACTACAGCAGATGGAAGCTAGTAGTCGAGTGTACAGTGCCAGAGAGTCTACTTTTGTTGATGTGCCCTCAAGCAGCTCTGCCAGAATGGAGATGGCCTCCAGAGAAGCTATGTACTTGACCCACGAAACTAACGGTGGTGCTACCCTAGAGACTACTCCCCCTATTATTCGAGAAGGTATAGGACGGGTAGCGGGTATGTATAAGAGTTACGGTATGCGTATGTACACCACCATGGCAAAAAGTTTTATGGCTATAGGAGTTGGCGGTGACCCCACGATGTCCAAACAAGAAGTGAGAGCGGTAAAGGTTCAGGCGGCCCAACAGTTGATTAACGTAACCGCCTCTTCTCTCGTATTCGCGGGGGTGCAAGGAGTACCCCTAGCGGGAATGGCCATGCTGCTGATAGATCTGTTTGGAGAGGAGTTCGAGGACGAGGACGATGTAGATGCAAGGGGGGCTTTGCTGTACGCGGTAGACGAAATGCTCTATAAAGGGCCGCTTTCCTACTACTCGGGGGTAGACGTGTCGAGCAGAATCGCGCTTACTAACTTGTTATTTGGAGAGAACCGTTACCTTAACGACCCTGAACCTGAAGAACTTATCGGACTTTACTTTGGTGGCCCTGCATGGAGCACTGCTAAAAGATTCTACCGTGCAGGAAAAGACTTCAAAGACGGAGAAGTACAACGAGGGGTCGAAAACTTACTCCCCGCAGGGCTTACAAACTTAGCCCGTACTTTACCGGTTGTCGGTAGGTACCGCGAAGATAGAGCCATGAAGACGCGTAAGGAAGGAGTAATCTACGGAGGACTAACCGAAAAAGATTTGCTCTTCAGCGCGTTGGGATTCCCCCCGATAGGGTACACCCTCGCAAACGAATCGGCCTCTCGTTTAAAGAAGATTGACGTGGCAGTGGGAAAACGTAAGTCAGATATAACCTCCAAGTATACTCTGGGTTACCGCAGGGGTGATGTTGATGTGATGTACGCGGCACTAAAGGAGGCGCAAAAGTTTAACGCCGACTGGCCTGAGCTAGCTCTATCCGGCACCAACTTCACTGATAGTCTTACAAGGGCGATGAAGAGCGCAAAGAAATCATACAACGGCGTGTATCTTTCAGACCCGCTTTTGTACCGATTGCGTGTTCAGGCTTTAAAGGCTAGAGACAATTAAAAAACCCCCTGCCGTCTCGGAAACGAACAGGGGGTTAAGGGGAAACGAAGAACTGAGGGAGGGACTCACTCTTCGTCCATCATGGTATCATATAGTCCGCCAGAGACGTATACCTAATTTGCCATTTTCTATGACTATTTTTGTTGTTACTTGCCATCGCTTTGCTTTAGCTATCGCGTTGACTTGATCCTTTGCCTTGTGTGTGTTTATGCACGGTACGAACACCGAAGCTCCCCTTGGCATACCTTCCCAGTTAATTACGATGCGTATGCCGTCGGGGTCTAAGTCATCTAGCATTAACACGTTAGGACGAGGGTTCTACTACGTCCACTTTTGAACAGTCTATAGATAGGACAGTGGTCGGAGGTAGTTGAGTAGTAGTACCTTTAGTCAGACGTACCTTGGTTGTCTTAGCTCCAAAATCGGCTTCCAGTTCCTTCTTAAACGAGGCGAAGTTCATCTGCTGCCTACCGCACCATGCTTTAAGTACTTTGGGTAGGAGGTATGCGCGTTTAGTGTCAGTCTCATAACGCCCTACCAAACGAACCTTGGGGTCTAGCTCAGGAATTACTAGCGTATCTAATCCATTATCGTGTGTCTTGCGTAGGTCATCGGTGCTTTTGATTTTTAGTATGCTACCCCAATGCTCGTGGAAGTAGTCGTTTAGTGTGTCGGCTGCGGTAACACTCAATTCGGTTACCCCACCTTTGTTTTCTAATAGTAACCCAGTGGTATAGGTCATTAGTTTTGTAGTGTTATAGTTTACTAACTCTAGCCTTTTGGCTATGAGTAACCCAGTTACCGTAGCTGCCGCACCCGCTGACCAGAAACGGTTCTCTGCTGTCAGGCCCGCTGCCTTGTCTATCCTAGCGCGAACCTTGCTTAACAAATCCGTACACGCCTCTAGGTTATTAATTACGAACTGCACGAAAGGTATACCTGCATGTCCATACAGCGTAGTAGCATTAACGGCGTGTGCGTCTGTCTCGGCCTTAGACCCTGCATCGGAAAACAACCTAACCGCTCTGGTCTCCATCATGCGCTGTGCTTCTGCTTTTGGCATATTCTTATACAAGCTGACTTTCTCTATGATGCTAGTGTTTCCAGTAGTAACAGCTAGTAAGCTCCAAGGTTTACCCCTAGCACGTTCAGTGTTGTTGCCGCCGCTAGTCATACGGTTCTTCTGCTTACCACCGGATAGCTGGTAGATCATGTCAGACAGCTCGTCACCCTTCGCGTTGGTTAACTCGTCAATATATAAGGGTAAGTTATGGTACACCTCGCCGCGTAGCATCCTAGAGTTCTGCGTATCGTTCTCGTCTAGCACTAGCTCTTTGGGATTACCCCAAATTGATGCGCCTATATACATTGCAGTAGTCTTACCAAGTCCACTTTCCTTACTGTGGATGTGGAACCCCGAACATGCGATAGGGCATAGGGCCATAAGAATAGAGCCAAACCCCGTGCCTACGATATATTGGTGTAGTTCAAACCCGTCACGGTCGTAGAAGTTAGCCATGTCGATCCACTCTTGCAAAGTACCCTTGGGTTCAAACGCGTGAAACAACCCCGCTGTCGGGGTAGAGGGTGGGTTGTTCTTGATAGTATGCCCAAATATTTCTTTATCGCCCAATACAAACGACTTAAACGTATCGTCTGTCCAACCGAACTGCCTACGCGCCTCAGTTGCTACGCTAGTAGCCTGTAACTCGTTTACCCACGTTGTCATGTAACTCATAAGGTCATCCATTCTGGTAACAGCTACGCCGTGCATAGCCATGTGTTTACGTAAGTCTTCTTTGGAGGTTACTGAAGTGAGTGGTACTGTGAACTCTCTAACCCCATCTCTCGGCAAGTGTAGTTTGACGACTACCGCTTCGCCCATCTCTATATCTGAAATACGCTTAGTTACGTATATGTCGTTGTGGTACACAAGTTTCTCATCGGGGTCACCATCCGCGTCAGTCGTGCGTATATAGACGCCCCCGTTGACACCCCTAAAGAAAGGCTTAGGGTACGCCGGAATCACATGGGTAGTAGAAGCAGGTAGGTCGGCAGTTAGCTCAGGTTCTACAGGTGTAGTAGGCACCTTGACTACGTTGTCCGCTGCGGTCGCGGGTATGACCCTGTTGCCCAACACGATAGGAGACTTTATTCTTCCCCAGTGGGAGCACTGCGTACACACATCAGCGTTGAACTCGTCAAAAGAATTACACAGGTATGGGCCTTTAATAAGCTCCATCTTCGCTGCCGTAGCCGCTGCTGAATAACCTTCGTGACCCTTGGATATGTTACGTGCGGCCACTTCGGAGTCACTACAGAACTTAGCAATGGACAGTCCGGCTCTCCACATAGGCTCACTGCAATTGGCTTGGTCAGTCAGGATCGTGCCTAACTGTGCGCAGCCCGTACCCCTAGCGGTTTTGGCTATAATGTCTTTAAACTTAGTTTCGTTATTACCCATGATTGTCTGCATGACGGCACTTGCGCCAGAGGGAACCATTCTCTTGGGTACTGGTATCATCCCCCCACCAAGCAGGGTAGAGAACTTATCAAAATCTACATCGGCAGGACTGTCTATTCCATAGAACTCTACTACGGAGGGAGGTGTTGTCTTGTGATTATGGGTAGCGGGTATCCGCAGTACCCTAGCGGCGTCCGCAGTTACAGACGGGTCGGCCAGTAATTTATGTTGTGCGCATAACTTTTTGAGGCGTTCTGCTACAGGTAGCCAGTCGTCCAGTGATACGGATTCAGATAGAAACCAATACGCGTGTACACCTCTACCTGAGTTAACCATCTTAGGTGCGGGCAGTGATAACGTACTGCAAAACCCCTGCAATGCTAGGATAGCTTCTTCTTGAGTAGGATACTCCTTGTCAATACCGCAGTCTAAGTCTAGGAAGAAAGACTTTAGTCGCTTCACGTTATTAACTCTACGGGAGTTTGATTCCTCGAACGTGGCTAATGCGAAGTACGCATCGTAGCCTTTGTTGTCTAGGTCTCGTGCCGCATCTGCCATGTCACCCACAGAGGTATAGAACTTCTGTACCCTAGTATCTGCCTTGGTGTTGGAAGAAAACGCACAGTAATAACCCTCGTTTGCTACTGCCCTTCTTAAAAAATCTTCAATATTCATATGGCTACCTAATTCCGAGAGGTACCATAGCAGGGGCGCTTGCACGCCCTTTTCGGAATAATCCTAGCTACAGGTGTTGTATTACAAGGGGGAGTATCAGTCGTCCCAGTCAGCGACAATAGAAGCCAACGCATCGTCGTCTGTCTTGGGAGCAGGAGCAGTTTTCTTGACTACTTTTTTAGGCTCCGGTGCAACGGGTTCCTCATCCTCAAACAAAGTATCAGTGACTTCTGCTTTTGCTGCGGCATACACGGGGGCATCGGTAACTACCTCGAATGGATTCTCTTCGGCGGCAAATTCAAACCCTCCTTCTACTGCGTCAAACGGTGACGCTGCTGTCATAGGTACGTACTTGATCACCTGTACGGCACGTAGTCTAAGGGATACACCTGCCTCGCGCATGTTGTACGGCGTAAAAGTAACCGCCACATTCACAGTGCTTCCAGTAGTGAGCAAAAAGTCTTCCGGTAGTTTAGCTCCTTTTGCATCGTATTGTATAGGCTTAAAGGTAAGGTCTTTACCATAGGCACCTTTTAGACCTGCCTTAAAGACGTAAGTACCATCTTCTTCTTTGGTAAAAGGGTTATCAAACTTGTCAGGCCAGCTAGCTTCTTTCTTCCCAGCGTAAGCCTGAGCCATCTCTACATACAGAGCTTTAGCAGCTTCTTTAGACATACGGAACTTGATCTCATACCTAGCGCCGTCCTCAAGTGGTTCACATGGTACGCTACGGTTCTCGCTAGAATCAAATCTATAAGTCTTATTGATTCGCGGGTAAAGAGCTTCTACGTTTTTAATTACATACTGATTATTTGTAGCCATTTTAATTTCCTAATTTTAGTTTAGTTTGCGTTTATGTCAAAACCTTCCACCGCTGAGAACGGAGACATGGGTTCACTTGTTACAGGGACAGTCATAGTGACGGCCTTCGCAGTATCTTCGTGATCCACCATGCTGCATACGGCGGCATAGGTGTCTTCATCTAAACGACTTAGAGGTTTGAAATAAAGTTTTGGTACTACGCTATCACTATCAAAATATACTCTAGTAGTGACAGCAATTATCGCCGTATCATGCTTAGACAAAAGCCGTGCGTACTCTTGCAGCCCTTTATCCCCACCCTTACTACTACCAAATATAGAGGTAGCGGGTATCTGTAGCTGATACACTTCTTCAGGTTCTTCCTGAAATACAACTGCAAGTCGTTGTGAGAACCGACAAGCCCTTCCTCCAAACTCACCTGAACCCCTTACGTTCTGAGGACAGTCCATACAACGCATGGATTGCTTTTGCTCTTGGGGTACAGCTTCATCCGGTCGCTGCGTGTCAGGTGACCAACACGTTGGAACCGCAACCCTGTTAGGGTCGTACGCCTCGCCATAGTAAGCGCGGGACACTGGGGCGGCATTAACTACTACCACGTCCATAGTCTGACTGTCGAGTGCCTTACCCTCTACTGTAAACTTGCTACCACGTAGACTGATTCGGCGTAGACTATCGTTACTCATCAGGCGTCTTCATCCAGATCGAAATCCAACTCTAACTGTTCTTCTCCATATTCCTCGGGTACATACACCTCTTCGACTTCTTTCTTACTTCCATCTGGGCCGCTACCTACTAGAGATGCTTCAACCGCAGGTAGGTTAAATCTATAGGTGTTACCTACCTTAATAAAGGTATCGGGAGCGATTGTACCCTGACGTAACCATGCGCGGATGGTCGATATGGATACCGAGAAATGTCTTGCTACATTCTCAATCGGTACAAAAGCGGGTTTAAGTTCTGACATTATTTTTTCCTCACTGTTACTACGTACTCTGAATCTACATTAAGACCTTTTGGTGTAAGGTCGGGGTTTTCTTCTAGGAACTGCTTCATGTTTGCCTGATTGAGGCGCTTATCAAGTAGCTCCGGTGCCCCATGCTCTAACACAAACTCGTGCATGTTGCTCCAATCGCTAGTCCAATACCTAGTCTTGGCAGACCTATAAAACATTCCTTCTGAAGTCTTTACACTATCTACGCCTTGCGTCTTACAGAAATCTAACATGGCCTTCTTTACTTCGTCTAACTGATCGGACAACTTACTGTCCTTCTCTTTAAACTCTGCTGTTAGCTCCGCTCTCTTAGCCTTGATCTTATGGAAGACCTTGGTGAGTTTCTCAACAGGGGCGCTGCTTTCATCGTTCATTGCTCTCTCCTATTAGTGACAGGGCGTCCACTTTAGTACCATCTAATACCCTAGTCAAGTATTTCTTTGTAAAGATCAATCATTTTTGTGTGTACGTTGATTCTGTTATCGAGTAATGCGTAAACACGTTTCTCGGCGTGGGAACCTTGGAGTTGGACGACGGTACATTTGTGATCTTGCCCTGATCTGTGTACACGGGCGTTTGCCTGAGCGTATGTCTCCAGTGAACTCGTCGGTGCCCACCACACTACTGTATTAGCCGCAGTTAACGTGACGCCGTGCGCTGCTGACTGAGGTTGGATCACTAGCACCTTGGGATCTTCTTGCTCTTGGAACCGCTTAAATATCTCAGTTCGTTTGGGGGCTGGTACGTCCCCCCGTATAACGTCTACAGTTATGCCATCGTCCCGTAGTTTGGCGGTTAGCATGTCGATGGTGTG
>Ga0075441_10000702_pt1 | contig 16814 bp, 12 predicted proteins | sample CoawatmetaG00DNA_FD_71582 | JGI IMG/M metagenome (GOLD analysis project Ga0075441, IMG submission 71582) | Marine microbial communities from the West Antarctic Peninsula - Coastal water metaG002-DNA | ecosystem: Environmental > Aquatic > Marine > Coastal | place: Atlantic Ocean: West Antarctic...
CATCCAACTCCCGGCGAGTCCGTGAGTTGGACCGGCGAATGCGTCAACGGTCGGGCGCAAGGGCACGGCAACCTTCGATGGCTGCGAAGCACGACCGTGATCGAGACCGACGAGGGAGATTGGAATCAGGGGCGTCAGTCCGGTCGCGGCCGACAGGCTTGGGGATCCGGTTCCTATGACGGTGAGCTGTTAAACGGTGAGCCCAGCGGGCACGGCGTCATGAATCTGCTTCGTGCGCGCTACGAAGGAGATTTTCGCAACGGAAAGCCGAACGGAGTGGGCACTGCGACCACGCTCGAAGGCGTATTCCAAGGCGTGTGGAAGGACGGTTGCCTGACCGACGGAAAGCGTAAGATGGCTTTCGGCGTGTCGTCCTCCACCTGTCACTGACGAGGCAACATCCAAAAATTAGCAGGAGAAAATCATGAGATTTGTCAGCCGGGTTTTGATCGTGGCCGTCTTTATAGGGGCAAGCACTGCGGCCATGGCAGGCCAGACCGCTCAGGCGGACCCCAAGGGAAAGACATGCCGGATGGAACAACAATGTCGCTGGGAAAATTTCAAGAAGATCTGTGTCTACGTTAAGGTCTGCCGATAAACGGCTTCCGCTGCAATTCCAAAGGACTTTCAACCAACGGCACGGCGCCGAGCTGGATCGACCTGCTTGGAATATTTGACAAACCTGTTCGCAATGTTCGCTTAACAGCGCACCCACGGCCTAGACACTCTACCACATGATGCCGATCAACGCGAAGCTGGCGCTCGATCAGCGCCCCGACGCCGGGGCAGGAGGCGCGTAGGCTGTTGCGTTGAGAGGCCCTCGGGATGAGGCGATAAGGCTTAGTTGCGTTCATTTGTGAAACCTCGGTGCGGCAATGAAGATGCAGGAGATTTTCACCCGAGGGGTACTAAACGTGCCTCAAGTTAGCCCATGCCATTGCCCGAAACCTCGCATATTTCACAGAGCGAGAATAACAACCGAAAACAGATCTTTTGCATCTACGGAAATGGCGAGGTCGCACTTCCACCCACATGGGGAGGGCCCTGGAAGGACCCAAAGTGTCGCATCTCTGTAATCGAAGCTGGTGTCAGCCGCGAATGGTTGAGCAGCGAACATAAAATCGGAATGGTACGCCCATCCGATGTCGCAGGTCGGCCGAGAGAGGCACAATAGCGGTTGTTGTGTGAGGTCGCAGATGGGCCGACATTGGAAGCCTCGGAGTGTCAGCCCTTTTTGACACAGCGGTCATATCCCTTGAAGCGATAGACGACGAATGACACGCCCCAACTCAAGACGAACAGCACCACAATGCCATAGCCGAGTACGCCGAAGTTTTCATTTATGTCCGAGATCACTCTCCAAAAAGCACCTTGTAGATGGAATTGATTTGATATGAGGCCGAGCGTTTCGATGCCGCCGACCACCAATGCCACAATCACAGACACTGACGTGATGGTCAGATTGTAAAAGAGCTTGCGCATGGGATTTCGATACGCCCACCCGTAAGCCCCGAGCATTAGGACACCATCAGTAGTATCGACGAGCGTCATTCCGGCGGCGAACAGTGCCGGGAAAATTAGAAGCGACCAGTTAGAGATTGAATTGGACGCTTGGGCTGAGAGGCCGAATAGGCTGATCTCGCTCGCGGTCTCGAAACCGAGCGCGAACAACAGGCCTATTGGGTAAAGATGCCAACTTCGTGAAACAAATCTGAAAAGCGGCCTGAACATACGCGCCAACCATCCGCGCTGCTGTAACAATGCGTCGATGTCCTCTTCCGGTACCCGGTCGCCTCGCTCGACCAACCGAAAGGCGCGGTATACGCCCCGCAGTACAATGATATTTGCAACCGCTATCAGGAAAAGAAATAGCGCTGATGTCGATGTGCCGATGATGCCGCCAATCTCTCGATATGAAGCAAGCTTATCGCTCAACGCATTTGCGGTTAGCGCAACAGCAATCGACGCAAGCACAACGACCGTCGAATGCCCTAATGCAAAGAAAAATCCGACGGCGACTGGTCGCTTTCCCTCTTGCATCAGCTTGCGCGTTACATTGTCGATGGCTGCAATGTGGTCTGCATCGATGGCGTGACGTAGCCCGAGGCTATAGGCCAACACAGCGGTTCCGATGAGCACGGGCTGATGTGCAAACTCAACAAGAGCCCATACCCAAGTAGACACATTGGCGAAAATAAGAAGGCTGTATATGCTGACAATCCGAACACGGAAACCGAGTGACTCGGGATCGCAACGTTTTCGTAGGTCGAATGATCTCACGCGGACGGCCGTGGGCTGAGTCACTATGGTACTTCCTCGACTGTAAATAATCTGATCCTCTTTCATGACTGGATCCAGCGTCCCTGAAGCATCAAGGTTTTGTTCATAGGTCCCGGCCTCGCCAAGTCGGACGACGGGATCGTCTTCTCATGTTAACATTCACCTCACCATTTGAACGAGGCCGCCACCTCGTAGCTGCGCGGCGCACCCAGGATGATTTGATCGGTATAGCCCGGATCGCCCCAGGCGGCGTATAGCTTGTTCGTCAGGTTGCGCACGCGGAACGAGAGCCGCGTGTTCTCGACACCAGTGAAATAGGTCTTCGGGATGTCGACGAATGCGAACGCATCGAAGGTCGTATAGGCATTCATGACGACCATATTGTCCTGGTAGTTGAAGCGGTCGCCGACGTGACGCATCGAGGCGCCAATCTCGACCGGAAGCGTCGTTTCGAATCGGTACGACGCGCCGGCATTGGCGACGAAGTTCGGTACGTTGGGCGGCGTGTTGCCCGAATAGGACTGGAATACGCCGTTGCCGTCGACATAGGTGAAATCGACGAAGTGCGACTGCACGAACGCGGCATTACCCCACAGCTTCAGGCCGGCAACCGGATTGATCGCCGCCGCGATCTCGATGCCCTTCGACTCGATCTTGCCGGCGACGTTGAAGACGATGCCGCTCTCGGGGACGTAGACGTTCTTGCGCTCGATGTCGAAGGCCGAGAATGTTGCCTCTGCGCGCTTGTCGGCCGATTGCAGCTTCACGCCGGTCTCATAGGTCCGCGACGTCGTCAGCAGCAAAGGCACCGACGGTGCAAGAATGAAGATGTTGGCGACCGTCGGGTCGGCCGCGGTCGCATACTGGCTGTACAGCATGACGCCGGGGGTGATGTCCCAGGTGTAGCCGACGCGGCCTGTGATCGGGTTGAACGTCGTCGAGAACGGATAGCCCTTCGCTGCCTCCAGCACGCCATCGGGATCGAACCGGGTGCGGTCCAGCTTGATATCCTCGAAGCGGATGCCGCCGATCAGCGCGAAATTCGAGGTCAATTTGATCCGATCCTCGAACGACAGCGAGGCGGTATTGACGCGAGTATAGATCTTCTCATCGCTGCGCGGGCCATAGAGCCCGGGGGTGGGATTGAGAAGATCGGCGTAATCGTTGAAGAACAGCGTGTCCTGCGAGACGTTGAACTGGTTGTTGCTCGCAGCCACCGTTGCGACGAAGCGGTTGTCGAGGTCGCCGATATTGGAATTGACGGTGAGGTCGGTGATGTTGCCGTAGAGCCGCTGTGCGTGGTCGAGCGCCAGCCGTTCGCGATAGATGCTCCCCGCGCCGGCGACACCGCCGACGGTCTGGTCGAACGACGAGATCTCGTTGTTGAACCAGTGCCGGTGGGCGTCATAGCCGTAGATCTGGCTCTTCAGCGAGACGTTGTTGGCGATGTCCCATTGAAAGCCGCTGCGCAGCCAGAGCTCGCTGGCGCCGCTGTGATTGTCGAGCACGTTGTAATTCGTCGTCAGCGTGCGCGCGTCGATCGTTGCCGGAACTGGCGTGCCGCCACCCAGGTAATAATTGCTCCAGGTGCCCGACACGATGCCCGTGGTCGGCACGATACCGGCCCCGTTTGCCGGCACGATCGGCGTGCCCCAGTAGAAGCGATCGCTGTCTTGCTTGTACTCGGCCGCGCCCCAGACCTTCAGGCTGTCGGTGACGCGATAGTTCAGCTGTCCGGAGACGTTGCTGAGCTTCGAATAGCTGTCGTCGATAAAGCTCTTGTCGTTGAAATGGCTGATGTCGAAGCGGTAGTCGAGGCCGTCAATCAGCGTGCTGCCACCGGAGCCGTAGCCGGCGCGATAGCCGTTGAAGGAGTCGTAGGAGGTGAATGCCTCGTTGACGATCGCCCCCGTATGCGGCGCCTTGGTCACATAGTTGACGGCGCCGCCGGTCGCGCCGAGGCCGGCCACGAGCGAGTCCGGTCCCTTGATGATCTCGACCTGCTGGAGGCCGGCCACATCCATGGGGCGGCCGGTCATGGTCGACGGACCGATCGGGATGCCGTTGTAGAGCGTGGTGAGTTGATCGCCGCTAAAGCCGCGCATCGAGAAGATCGCAGGCGCTCCGGGTGCGTCGCCGCCGGTCACGCCGACCGCAGCCTTGGCCACATCGGTTGTCGTCCGGATACCCCGATCCTGCATGGTCTGCTGGCTGATGACCTCGACGGTCGCAGGCGTCTCGCGTGCCGAGATGCCAAGGCGCGAAGAGATGCCGGTGATGATTGCGGTGTTCAGCGGTGTCGTGTCGCTCGTGGGCTGATTGGTCGGCCTTACCGCGACCGGAGTCGTCGGTTTCGGCCCTGTGGCCCGACGTGCTGCGCGAGGTTTCTGACTGCCGGGGCTCACGGCGCGAGCCGGTTTCGGCGTGGGCGGGGAGACGGTCACAGGGCCGATCTCCACGGGCGGCTTGTTCGGCACCGCGCTCTGCGCGAGCGCCGCTGATGACAGCGACACCGAAGAGAGCAGAGAGATCAGGAAAGCACGCGAAAACCCTGGCGTAACGCCAGTACGAAAATGAAGATGTTGCACAACAACGCTCTGCGGCGACGCAAACAAACTGCCACCGCGGTTGCCTTAGTCATCTACCTTCGCCCCAGGCGGCAGATGCACCGGCTACTTGTCCGACATCAGGGCACCCCGCCCAATGCGTTCGCGCGTGACTCATGGCTGGCAGCAGGTTTCCTGGCTCGCGGGTTATCGCCTTCGACCACCTTCCCAGAGACCAAGAGGCTCCAGTGGTTTTGCTGGTCGTCGGCTATCCGCCTACAGTTGCGGGGGCAGCCGCGGAATTGTCCACTGAGTGGACGCACCGCATTCCCTTGGATAGTCCTTACGGACACTACCAATCACCAAAGTGGCATCTGCGCGGTAGGCCGTCAATATCAATAGAGTATGTCCGGCAGCCGGTTCGACGATCGCTCGCAAAGTGTGTCTGTTTTGCCCGGCAGTCGAAGGCGAACTAAAACGTCCCAGCTACAGTCACCCGGAAGGTCAGCGGTTCCACGGGATGCAAAATGGTGTCCATAACACCCGTCTGGCAAACGGCTGCGGGCGCCGTCTGCACAGGATAGCAGAGGTTGTAGAGACTATCGGTCTTGATCAAAGAGCCGTAAGCATAAGAGATCTGATTGGCTTGAGTGTTGAACAGATTCAGCACGTCGAGCTGAATACGCCAACCGTCAGCGGTTCCGAAGCCAATTCGGCCATTGAAGATGCTGGTTGCCATTGAACGGAAAGCATTGTCTTCGGTCAGCGGAGTCGATCCAAGGTAGCGCCAGCGCAGCGTGCCGAACCAGCCTGTCTTCTCGCCAAGCGTGATACCCGCCGAGGCGATCATCGCTGGAGCGTTTTGGACATAATTTCCTGACGCGTTGCCAATCTGCGCCTGCGGATAACCGGCGAGCGAGGCGTAGGCGTCGGCTTGATCGCTGTCGTAGCCAAGAAAGCGGGCGTGCGTCATTGCAAGGTCCGCATCGACATCGATCCAAGACACTGGGCGATAGTGATTGGTCAGTTCGAAACCGTAGCGTCGGCTTGGCCGGCTCGCTTCGGTATCACCGGCATCGCCGCTGAAGATAATTTCGGAGTCCTGGTTGAGTAGGAACACACTTAGCGACGAGTCGAGACCTGGAATGATCCGGGTCCGGATGCCGGTTTCCACCCCCTTAGTTCGAACTAGCAGCGGCGAGGCGGCAAGTTTAGTGGACGGATCACTCGGGTCTTCGGTTGTCGTGGCACCCCGAGCGTCGTTGCTATGCATTCCGTAACCCGCGCCGACGAAGAACTCGGTTTTGTAGAAGGGGCCGAGTGTCATCGTAAATTTCGGGCTGGCAATTCCCGCGCTGACATTGCCGGAATTGTTGTTGTCATAGATCGAGAACACATTGGCCTGGTAGAAATCGCCGCGCAGGCCGACGGTCGTGCGCAGCCAATCGGTCCACCGCACCGTGTTCTGCGCATAGACGCCGATTGAGGACTCGCCCACCTTGTCGCTGCGGACATTGGAGAGAAAACTGCGCTGGTAGGTGTCGGTCAACGCAAGCGCGATGTTATCGTATCGCGTTTGCGCGCCGAACGTGGTTTCCATCGGAAGTCCGGCGAGAGAACCGACGAGTGTGCGAGAGGCATTGGCACCAAGCATCAACCGGTCATCGTGTTGGTGAAATTGATCGCCAAGCACCGGATTAGCTAGGAAGTATGTGAAGTCGTTGAACAGGTCGAGCTGGCTCTTGACCAGATACGCGTTGGCCTTCCAAGAACCTGCGTCATCTGTGCCAGCGATCCGGGCCGATAGCGCGAAACGATTGGTTCTGCCACCGTCGGTGGGATCTTCTGAGCCAAACCGGTCGATCTGGCCAGCCGTGATTGCGCGTAACGGAACCTGATCGGTTGAGGTCCATTGGTTGGAATAGGCCATCCCGGTGATGGACAAACCGTCGGTCGCAGTCCCCTGGGTGTAGCGCAGTAGACCATTGATCTTCTGCATATCGTCGGGCGTGACCCATGGACCGTCATAGGTCCCTCGTTCGGCGGCAATCAGCAGATTGCCATCGCCGACTTTCTTGGAGTCCATGCCGAAGAAGCGGAAATAGCCAAAGCTCCCCGCGGTAACCTGAGCCATCGCTTTGGGCGCGCTATCGATCAACCCGATATGCAGATTACCCGCCGACCCGAAATCACCTTCGTCGGCATAGCATGGACCTTTGCGGATATCCAACCGGTTCACAGTTTCCGGCATTAGCCAGTTGAGGTCGGCATAGCCTTGACCATGGGCATGGGTCCGCATGTTGACCGGCACGTCATCGACCCAGATCGCCATGTCGGTGCCGTGATCAAGATTGTAACCGCGCAGAAAATACTGGTTGGCCTTTCCCTCGCCGGAATGCTGCGTGACGATCAGCCCGGGGACGGCCTCAAGCAGTTCCCCAGGGCGGGTCACGGGACGTGCATTAAGCGTTTCTCCAGTCACCGATGTTTGGCTCGCCATGTTCTGGCTCGGTGTGCCGCCTGATGCGACGTTGGCGGAGCCCGATCCACCAACGATCTGGGGGGCAGCGCTTGGTAGACTCGCGATTTGTCGTTGTAGGTTACGAGCCCGACGCGCGTCCCGCTGCTGTCGGCGCTTCTGTAAATTGCGCTGTTTAGGTGCATCCACCTCGACGGGCGGCAACGTCGCCGGTGCCGCTTGAGGTGTGCTGCCATTCATAGGCGGAGTTTGCGCTCTCGCCGCTGCTGCCAGCTGGACAGCGACAATGATCAGCAGGCTTACCCCACACCGCCACAACATTCCCAAGCGCCTTTGCTTTCCCGGAACCAGCCTAGCGGTTGAAGTATGATGTTTCAATAAAAACATCATACTTCACTGGTTGTGTTTGGTGTGTTTTTGGGGCTATTCAAGTCTGGCGCGGACTAGTCGCGTGGCCCCGCCGAGCAATCCTTGGCCTCACACTGCTGCCTTGACATCTCTGCGCATAGAGATGCTTCGCTTCCGATTTCCGCTGGATAGCGGATACAACGAACCGCATTTGCGCTATAGATAGTCAGGTCTGGCGCGTTGGGAGGACCTTCCGTTGGCCGAAAGAGTCCGCGTAGCGCTGGATTGCATGGGTGGAGATTTCGGAGCGTCAGTAGTTCTAGCTGGCGCCGAGCTGTCATTGAAGCGTGCACCGAACCTGGAATTCACTGCATTTGGTGACAGGGCAATCCTTGATGCACTAGTTGTGAGAAGATCGAAACTCCGACAGCGAACGCGCATTGTCCATTCGGAGATCGAAATCCGAATGGATCAAAAACCCGCCGAAGCACTCCGAGTTGGTCGATCTAGATCTTCAATGGCCCTCGCAATCGACGCCGTGAAGAAAGGTGAGGCTGATTTTGCTATATCGGCGGGAAATTCGGGCGCCCTGTTGGCGTTAGCGAAAATCAAGCTTCGAACCGTTGGCAATATCAAGCGGCCGGCCCTCGCGGGATTATGGCCCTCTCTGAAGGGGGAGACTGTCGTTCTTGATCTCGGAGCTTCTATCGGTGCTGACGCCGAACATCTATTTAATCTCGCGATGATGGGCGGTGCCTTGGCACGTGCTGCGCTTGGGATCGAAAGACCGACGGTAGGGCTATTGGGCTCCTATCTCAGCCCTTTTGACCGACGGCAGCAAGTATACAGCGCGGATGAATTACTTCGGCAGGCCCACCTTCAGTGTCAGCAATATCTGGGCTTCGTCGAGGGGGCGGACATTGGATCAGGTGATGTTGATGTCGTAGTCACCGAGGCGTTTGCCGGGAATGTCGCGCTAAAGACAGCAGAGGGGACAGCCCGCCTTCTCAAAAACTCTGTGGAAGAGGCATTTCGGTCATCTTGGAGCGCTCGGGCCGGCTATCTAATGGCACGCGCAAGTTTTGCGGCGCTTCGGAAAAAGCTGCGTCCGCCAAACGGCGCCATTCTTTTGGGATTGAACGGCACCGTGGTCAAAAGTCACGGCAGCGCAGATGGTCACAGTTTCGCTGATGCAATCCTGTTTGGCTGCAAAATGGCGCGCCTCCGAATTCACACCAATCTTCAGAATGCGATCCAGCAACCCGTAATGGTTTAAGCATTATCGGGACCAGCGCGGAAGTCTTTTCCGGGCCGCAGCGACAAGTGACATCCGTCGGGGGAGCGGGCAGGATTCCATCACTTCGCATGCTCCTTCAGATAGGCGATGATATCTAATCGATCCTGCGGCTTCTGGACTTGATAGAACATCTTCGTTCCCGGAATGAAGCTTTGTGGACTCGTAAGCCATTTGTCGAGATTGTCCTCAGTCCAAACGACGTTCGCGTTTCGCAGAGCCGGGGAGTAGTTGTAGCCGAGCACGCTGCCGGCCTTGCGGCCGACGACACCCTGGTGCATCGGTCCAACGTCGTTTTTCTCGATGGAATGGCAATCCATGCAGCCCTGGTAAAGCTCCTCCCCACGCGCGGGATCTCCGGCGGAGAGATTAGCGGCCAGGGTGGCGGGGCTCCAGAGCGAGGCCAGGGCGGCCAGAGCCATGCCCAATGTCCGGGCGAAATACGACGTTTTGTGCAAGGGTGTTCTCCTGTCCTGCTGCCGAGGCGCAGGAGATTAGATCGTGCCCTCGAAAATTTATTCCCGGCGGGCTGGACCGAGGCTACAGTCGAGTGACGAGCCATGATCGAATTCTCGCCGGGTTCGTCAGATCGGTACCCACGGCGTAGCAGCCGTGCCATGGAGGGACTCCCGCTTCGGGCTACAAGATGCTAGACATCTGCCGGGGAGGCTGGATTGGGTATATTCCGAAAAATGTGGTTGAGGCGGGCGGTCTGTGCCTTGATCGCTTACTTTTTCGCGTTTCAATTGGTTGCCGCGACCGCTCAATCGACCGCGATGATGCTCGCGCCGCAAGATCTTCAGTCCATCTGCCACGCGCTCGCGGATACGGATTCGGCGGATCAAAGCTCTGCACCAGTGAACAGCGATCAACACGGCCTCTGTCGCATTTGCATCCTTGTCTCCAGCGCCACGATGCCGCCAGCAGTGACGGTGGATGCGAATTTTTGGACACCTATCACAACGGTACTTCGTACCGAAGAGCCATCGTTAGCTCTTCCAACTTCCCGGCATGATCCGCGCCTGTCCCAAGGACCTCCATCGGCGATCTAGCGAATCTCGTCTCGCCGTCGTTCATGGAGTTCTCTCATGTCTCGTTTTCTACCCGCACTATGCGCTGCCGCTTCAGTTGCCGCTGTTCCCATCAGTTCCTTCGCGCAAACTGTCTCGGGCCCACCAGCGGCGGATCCCGCGCGTACCGTCGTAGCGGCGGCATCGAATGCAACCGGTAGTGGGCAGTCGCCGCTGCCGCCTGTCGTTGTCAGCGCGCCAACACCACGAAAGCCCAAGGCTGCCCGCTCGGCTCAACGTCCTGCGCGCACCACGAGACGCACTCAAGCGGTGCGGACTCCATCACCGGAGAGCAAGCCAGCCACCGAAGTCGGCAGCAGCCAATATGGCGCCGGACCCGGCGGCCGCTTCACGGGTTACACGGTGGACTATGACGCCCCTGCCATGGCCGGTAAGGACAATACGCCGATCCTGCAAACTCCGGCAAACGTCCAGGTCGTGACGCGCCAGGCGATGGACGACCGCCAGGATATTAGCGTACGCGATGCAATCGTCGGGTATGTCAGCAGCGTTCAGCCACCGAGCAACACGCCAAGCAGCAATAATTTCTACGACGGGTTCAACATCCGTGGCTTTGATAACGTCAATATTTATCGCAACAACCTGCGGGTCTGGGAGCTCACTGGCATCCAGACCTCGAACCTGCAGTCGATTGAGATTCTGAAGGGGCCGGCGGCCATGCTTTACGGCCGGCTCGAGCCGGGCGGCATCGTCGACTTGATACCGAAGCGTCCGCTTGACTACAGCTATACCTCAATCCAGCAGCAATTCGGATCATGGGGCCTCAGCCGTACGACAATCGACACCACCGGTCCCGTGACGGCAGACAAGACCTGGCTCTATCGTGTCAATCTCGCGTACGACCGCGCAGATTCCTTCATCGACTTCGTCAACAGCAAAAATGTTTTCATCGCGCCGACACTGACTTTCCGGCCGAACGATCAGTTCCGCTTCAACATCGACTATGAATATCAACACTCGGAGTTCGTCGACAAATCGATGGGCATTCCTGCCGTTGGCAATCGCCCCGCGCCGGTGCCTATCAGCCGATATCTCCAGGAGCCTGCTTATACGCAGGCCAATCCCAACACTCAGGATCGTCATCTCGTCGGGTTCGACTGGACCTACGACTTCAACAAGGATTGGAGCCTGACAAACCGTTTTGCCTTCAACGACCAGCGTTACGGGCAGCATCAGTACGGTACGGCTTCCTTCACGGAGGCCACCGGCGTCGTCGACCGTTGGATCTGGGACGCCAATATCCAGGCGCGCACTTTCGCAACAAATCTCGATCTCAAAGGCAAGCTCTGGACCGGACCGGTCGAGCATGCCTTGCTGGTCGGCGTCGACTACTTCAATCTCACCAAAAATATCCAGACCTACTTCAATCCAACTCAGTTCGACCCGACCATTGGATCGATCAATATCTACAATCCGGTCTATGGTCAGTCCGCTTACGGCGGCGCGGCGCCTAACACTTTCTATCCGTTGCGGGAAAGCTGGAGCGGTGTGTACGGTCAAGACACGATCTCGTTCCTCGACAATCGCTTCCATGTGTTGCTCGGCGGACGGTACGACTGGGCGAATTACGGCAGCGGCTATGGCTTCGACTCCCAGGAACAAGCCGAGGGACCTTACGATCCCAATACGGGAGCAGGATTTTTGAGCGCAAAGGCTCAAGCGTTCAGCCCCCGTGCGGGGCTTGTGGTGCAGCCCACGCCGTGGCTTTCGTTGTATGCGAATTACACCAAAGGACTGGGAGTGCAGGACGCGCTGCCGGTTCCAGGCTCGCCTGCCATTCCGCCGGAGACGTCGCGGCAGTACGAGGCCGGGATCAAGGCCGAGCTTCTCGACAAGCGCCTGACGGCCTCGGCGGCCGTGTTCGACATCGTCAAGACCAATATCACCCAGGCCCTCGGCGGCGCCGGCTTCTCCATTCCGATCGGCGAGGTGCGAAGCCGCGGCTTCGAGTTCGATCTCAACGGACGGATCGACAGCAACTGGAGCGTGATTGCGAGCTACAGCTACACCGATGCCCGCATCGTCAATGGACAGGGTCCTGACATCCAGGATGTAGTCGGCGGTCTTGGCAGCGTTTATTTCACACCCGTTTTCCCGTCCGTCAGCGAAAACGGTAACCGGCTGCTCAACGTTCCCTACAATTCAGGAGCAGTCTGGGGGAAATACGACGCTCATGGACCTTGGGAAGGCTTGAGCGCTGCGGCGGGCGTAGTCGCCGTGGGTGAACGGCAGGGTGACAATCAAAATAGTTTCCAGTTGCCGGCCTACGCCCGCGTCGACACGATGCTTCAATATCGGTTCAAGCCGCCGGTCGAGACGCAGATCAAGACCATGACCCTGCAGCTGAACGTCAAAAACGTATTTGGAACCAACTACTATGAAAGTTCCTCGAACCGCCTGATCATTTTCCCCGGCGCACCGCGGACTTTCCTCGGCTCCATTCGGGCAGAATTGTAACGTAAGAGATGACGGTAGCTGTCCCGACCTCGGGCGACCCGCAAAGTGCGCGGCAGGTCCGCCTGTACCCGATCTTCTGGCGCTGGCATTTTCTGGCAGCGCTGATCGTCATCCCGTTCGTGCTTTGGCAGAGCGTGACGGGAACGCTCTATCTATGGTCGGAATGGTGGATGGACCTGCGCTATCCCCAGGTCCGCTTCGTGCCGGTTTCGGATACGAAGGTGCCGCCAAGCGCTCAGATGTCGGCTGCGTTTGCATCGACAGGTGCGCGCCAGACGCTCCCCGTTGCCACGGAGCACAACCATGGTGCTCACCAAGCCGGGGCGCAATCGCAGACGAGCGCGGGGCGTCCGGTCCAGCAGATCGTATTGCACGACGATCCTCGCCGCAGTACGGAAGTAATCTTTCAGGGTAGCGATGGATTGCCTTATCCGGTGTTCGTCAATCCGCACACCGGGCAGGCGATTGGCGCACTAACGTCCGGTCAATGGTTACCCGGCATCAGCCGTTCCTTGCACGCAGGCTGGCCGCTTGGCGCCCCTGGGAACTGGCTGCTCGAGCTTGGCAATTGCTGGGCGATCGTCATGATCGTCACCGGCATCTATCTTTGGTGGCCGCGAGGACGCAGCCTTAGGCAGGCGTTACGACCACGGCGGGATGCTGGCGCGCGGGTCTATGTGCGCGACCTTCATGCCATCGTCGCGGTGATCATCTCCGCGGTCTTCATATTCTTCCTGATCAGCGCGTTGCCCTGGACATCTTTCTGGGGAGGCGAGGTACTGTCGCGGGCGCAAAAGCTTCTCGGGCAGGAAAGTCCAGCGGGCTTCTCGATCGGGGGGGCTTCGACAGATCAGATGGATTCGGCAGGGTCATCCATGGACGCGGCTGTTCGCACTGCTCGTGAGCGCGGTGTCAAGGGCACGATCACGGTCCAGCTCTCACCATGGAAGGATGCCCCACTGTTTGTCGCCAACCGAACGTCATCCATCTGGGATGACCGCATCGTGACGGCCGATAGCGCGAGCGGAAAACTGATCGGTGATTTTCAGAACCAGGATTTGCCGGCAATCCCTCGGCTCGTGGCTGTCGGGATTCACGTTCACCAGGGTGATTTTGGCCCGGTGAATGTTTGGTTGAACACGCTGCTTGCTTGCTCGCTGATCTGGCTCAGCATCACAGGCATCGTCTCGTGGTGGATCCGACGTCCCAAGGGTCAAAGCGGCGTGCCGCCACGCCGCAACGTGCCGTGGTCCCCTGCGATCCTCGTACCGCTCGTTCTCATGGCAGTCCTGTTGCCGCTCTTTGGATTCTCAGTGGTGGTCGCAGCAGCGCTGGGATCGATGATGACCAAACTAAGACAAAGAAAAGTCGACTTCAGTCACGCAAGCTGACTAGAGCATGGCATTCAACGCCTTTGCGGCGCAACAACCGGACTACCTGTGCTGTCTTGGCGGGATTATTGCGAGCGAGTGGGAATAAGGAGAGACCGAGCGTGTTGAACCTTTGAAAGGAACAGGGAGCGACGACATGAAACGAACTGCAATCATCGCCGCAGCTTTTTTATTGGCCGCGGGAGCCGCACAGGCGCAAATGGCGCCCGCAAAGCCTGGCGATACACCAAAGGGCAAGGCGCTGGTAAATGATAAGGGCATGACGCTCTACGTTTTTGACAAGGACGCTGGCGGCAAATCTGCCTGCAGTGGTCCGTGCGCCGAGAACTGGCCGCCTCTGCTGGCATCAGACAGCGACAAGAACTCGGGCGACTGGACGATCGTCTCGAGGGACGATGGTAAGAAGATGTGGGCCTACAAGGGCCGGCCACTGTACGCGTGGAAGAATGACAAGGCTCCTGGCGATGCTGATGGCGATGGCAAGCTCAACGGGGCATGGCATATAGCAACGCCGTAGGCCTCGTGAAGAGATAACGGAGTAATATTGATCCTAGCGGCGGGCAGCCTCGCCTGAGGGAGCAGTGACAAAACTGTGCTCCGTGGTAGCCTCATTGGATTCCAAGGAGGACGACATGAGAGGTTTCGGCACGCCAGTACTGGCAGTTTCGTTGATTGTCCTGGGCGCCGTCGCGCCAGTCAAAGCGCAGCAAGTGAAGGCAGGTGATCTCGTGATCACCCAGGCATGGAGCCGGGCAACGCCGAACGGCGCAAAAACGGCTGCCGGCTACTTGACGATTCAGAACAAAGGCACGAACGCGGACCGATTGACCGGAGCGTCAGCAGATGTTGCCGGCAAAACCGAGATTCACGAGATGTCTATGAGCGGCGGCGTGATGAAGATGCGGCCACTCGACAACGGACTGCAAATCGCTGCCGGCAAGACGGTTAAGCTTGCGCCGGAGGGTTACCATCTCATGCTTGAGGATCTGAAGAACCCGCTGAAGCAAGGGGACAAGATTTCCGTGATGCTCGACTTCGAGAAGGCCGGAAAAGTCCAGGCCACACTCGACGTTCAAGGAGTCGGCGCCAAGGGGCCAGGAGGTGAGGGCAACATGGGCGGGAAGATGAAAATGGACGGTCACGCCGGGATGAAGATGTGACTTCGGGACGGTATTCTGCTTTGGATTGTAGGGCCATGCTTGGTGGCTGTACGTGACCGCTTGGGCGAGTGATCTACGCCCCACATCCTCGATTTTCCTTTTTGATCCGGCGCTCTCTCGATGAACGTAACCGATGTTAAACAGGATACACTTGTTGAGGGGTTGTCGAGCGACGATAAGGGTGAAGGCAAGCAGCATGCCCCGCTTTCCGGTTGGGTCGTCGAGGTCGTTATGACGATATCATGCAGGAGTTCCGAAAGCAGGTTCTTCGCCGTGCAGGCGCTTTCTGCCAAGCAGGCAATTGAAGCGGTACTTATCTATCCAGGCATCGAGCGTTCCGATCAGCGCTTCGCAAATCGCTCACTCTCAGCCGCGGAGATATCTCTGTTCGAACTCAGGCCAGGGGCGGTTCATCCATATGGAGGGCGTGCTGCTCGGAGTGCAGTTCAGGAGAAGGTCGGAACCTAAAACCGTTGTTTCCTCGAAATGGGGGTTGCGCAAATCCCAACCTGGCCTAACGCATAAACGCGTTTCCGAGCTTCAAGTCTTTCCGCAAAAAGGAAGATGGCGCTGACAAGGACGAGCGCAACTGAAATACAGGCGATAGCAGATAGCAGAATGAGGGCGGAGCGAATCCTACTCTCTTCATCGTCAGGAATTTGGGGTCGATCGATAAGCAACCTTCGCGCTCCGCCGTGTTGTGTCCTTTCAATGGGACGAACGATCTTGAGTTCCACCGATTGCGCGATTTTGCCTGTCGCGCTCGATTGTAGAACAAGGGCTGATCCGCTCACCGCGCGATATCGATGCAGGCGCCAGATGCACAAAGTCGCAGCCGAATCCGTTAAGCCCAACTAGCGCGTGATCGGATCAAGCAGTGCACCACTATGACCGTGAGACGAATGCCCATTTTGGGTCGGATAAGCCCTTTAGTGCGATCATTAGGTCGTTGATTGTTCTCTATCCGGGGCTGACTCTTAATCAGCTATGTGGTTGCGCCTCTCGTGCGTAGCAAGCTTCGGGCTCTCCTGTTCGATCAATCGCAGCAATCGGGTGGCCTCCAGGATTTGACCTCCCTTGCGCTGCCATTTACCACCCGCGAGAAAATGCGCATGAACGGCCCCCTTGCCGAACTACGACGGGCTCACTCCGCGAGCTAGCTAGGTCGCACTTCGATAAGAAATTAGGACCTCGCGTCTGGCGACGTAGCGGACCCCCCGCCTACCATGTGTCCCCTACTATTCTCAAAAGTGGGTTTCGGGCTGTAGCGGTCTCCTGACTCTAACCCCCGCCGCTTGCAGGCTAGCTCCATGAACTAGGAGTGGACCCCGACAACCAGTGAGGACACCAATAGGAGAAAGGCCGGAGCCCGCCATCACGCTGCAACCTTTCCTGGCTTTTGGGCTGGCAGGGCCTCAACGTGCAGTGCCCAGCGTTCGAGAGCCTCGCGCATCTCGGCTGCGTACCGCGCGCGGTTATATACACCGGCAACGCCAGCCCGGTGGCCGCTGACGTGGTTTAAGATCGCTTCCACGATGTGTGGCAATACGCCAAGCCGGTCGGCCATCATGGTGGACGCCGATCTCCGAAGATCGTGAACTGTCCAATGGGGAAGAGGTTCGCCCAAGGCTTCCGCGATCCGTGCGTCAAGCGCCGTCTTCGATTTGGACCAGCCTGAGAAACCACGATGCGAGTCACCGCTGCGTCGAGGTCCGTCACCAAAAAGAAAGTCTCGGCCGTTTCGGCGGTGCGGGAGTAGGGCTAAGGC
>Ga0075441_10000703_pt1 | contig 16812 bp, 4 predicted proteins | sample CoawatmetaG00DNA_FD_71582 | JGI IMG/M metagenome (GOLD analysis project Ga0075441, IMG submission 71582) | Marine microbial communities from the West Antarctic Peninsula - Coastal water metaG002-DNA | ecosystem: Environmental > Aquatic > Marine > Coastal | place: Atlantic Ocean: West Antarctic...
CATGTATACACTATTAAGAGTTTTATCTAAATTAGTTATTATATTTTTTCTTACTTGCCTTGAGAATGTAATTTCACCTTTAGAAGAAGTAGGTATAAGTTGAGGTATTCTAAGTTTTGCAGAGTCCATAGAAGTTATAGTTGCAGTTTCAAAAGTGTCTCCTGCTTGTAAATCTAAAACATTTTTTCTAGCACCTTTTGTAGCGCTCTCTACATTTACTACATGTATTTTTTTATTGTCCATAGCCTTTCTAACTTGTTCTAGCACAGGCATATTTAATGCAAGGTCTTTAGTAACTGTTACATATGAATTTTTATTCATATACATAGTCATTCTACCATTTTCTAATTTTAATTCTTCATGATAAGGTTTTACAGGGTAGATAGGTCTAGATTGACCTGAATCTGTTATAAATCCTTTTCCAATTTTTTCATTTTTATAAGCTTCACCGTCTAATTTAGTGTCCCATTTACCCAGTCCCATCATTATACCTCTGTACATATCAATAGATATAAATCCTTGTGCATCAGTTTTATTAACACCTTTAGGGTTAGCTATTGATTTAGGTCTATAACTATCTGCAATTTTACCTGATTTAACAAAAGAAACACCTTGCGCAACTAATCCATCAAATATGTTATCTGCAATTAAATTAGCTGCTTCTTTATTGTTAAAGTCAAAATCCTTTATAACAGTTTCATTATAAGTAGGCATCATACCGTAAACACCGCCTCCCTGCTCACTCATTCCTTTTATAAATAACTTAGTTCCAGGAGTATTTAATAATCCTGCACGTTTATAAAAATCAGCTGGGTTTTTAGAATAACTCATACCACCTCTATAAAGTTTATTTAATTCTATCCTACCAACAAAATCGTTAAATACAAAATCTTTTATAAAATCTTTATTAAGAGACATTCTAGAGTCTACATCTTGACCTAAATTTATTTTATATGCATCTATAGATGAATTTACATCTTTTTCATATTGTGCAAGTTTAGTCTCTAAATCTTCTATTTTTTTATTCAATAACTTTTGAAATGCTTGTCCTGATTTTGAGCGTTTATATATATTTTTAGAACTATCGTTTATGTATTTAATAACTTCTTCAGACATAGACAATCCTTTTTCTATCATAGAGTCTTCTAAATTTTGAATTTGAGGCATAGTAAATGCTGTTCCTCTTTTACTTTTATCAAATGCACCATTTACTCTAGGACCTGTGTACCCCGTACTAGGATCTTGTCCTTTAAAATAATGATACCCCTCAACTAACTCACTGTAATCATTTGTATCTATTGCATTAACAATTTCTTCAGTAGCTTGGTTCATTCTAGCTAAGTCTTGTATTATAATACCTTCTAAAATAGATCTTTTATCTGTATTTACTCCATATTTTTGTAATACAGATTTTATAAATCTAGGCATAGTAACAAAGTCTAAACGTTGTCTATCTGCTTGAGTAGGTATTGCAATTTTCATAAGACTCTCATCACCTCTGTTTGCAAAGGCATTAAGTCTTACAATTAAAGAAACTTTAGAAGATTGGTTTGAATAATCAGTAGTAGCTATAGATTCATTTGCATTTTTAAATGAGTCTATTATTTCTATTTTAAAAGCTTCTCTAGCTAATCCTTGCCCGTGATGCAAAGCTTGTATTAAAGGAGATGTGTAATTTAAAGAACTTCCCGGATTATTCATAGGATCTTTTAATAATTGCATTAAGAACTTATCTGCAAGGTCTGAAGATTTTATAATTTGCTCTAATTCATCTAATGGAGTTGGTTGATTTATAGGCCAATATTGTTTATTTGTACCACTAATAAAAGAGCCAAAAGGCTGGTCTTCAAACAAATAACTAATATTTCCAAGTCTTTGTATTAAAGATCTTTGATCTGCATAAATATTTGTAGAAGGACCATCTTTTAATATTATATCTTTAAGAAATCTTAAATTTCTTCCAGCAGATTTAGTTTTAGATGCTCCGGTCATAAACTCTACAAACAAAGGCATACCTGTTACTACAATATTTTTTCTAATATCTCCTATTTCAAAATATCTTTTTAAATTATCTTTAGTAGATTCTAAAGTAGGTCCATAACTTACCCCTATTTCCCATAAAAACTCTCCTAAACCTTCAATAGCTTTTTCAGGTACTGGTCCTGTAATATTTCTATTTTTTCTAATAGTGTTGTCTATCTTATCAAATGCTTTTGTAACAGCTGCTTTTTTATTTTTAGAAACTATAAGTATTTCTTCTCCTTTTTGAGACTCTTCTACTTTATACAGAGCTCGTTCATTAGCAGTATCATATTCTTTAGATGTGTTAGCCCAATCTTGCATAGCCTTTTTACCTGTATCACTTTGATTAGAGCTTATCATTGAAGTTTGTACAAAAGAGTCTATTTTATTTTGCTTGTAATCAAAACTAATTATTTTTTTAGCTTTAACTAATAAAAAGTTTTTATAAGAATTTGCAAAATTAGAAAATAAAGAAGCTTGTTCTTTTGCAGTAGCAGACTTAAGACGATTTAAAATAGGAGCTAAATTAGGTTTATATTTTACTAAGTTTTGAAATTGTTGAATCATACCAGTATATGTCATCTGACCTACAGTAGCTTCTGCTACAGCACTGTATACGTCTGCCATCTCCATATCAACTGCATAACCATATACTCCTATTTCTGAAGGTATATTACCAAGTATACCCCTAGCTTCACTAGAAAGTTTACTTTTAGGATCTTCTTGTAGTCTAGATATATTATGTATACGAACTGGAGTATCATCTATATCTAAAACTTCACCAGAATCATCTCTTAAACTATAAGAAGAATCTTCTAATTTAACTTTAATTCTACTTCTCCATCCTGGTCTATCTATATTTCCTGTATATGGAGAAACAACATCTTCCCATTGATCATACATCATAAGAAATGATTGCCCTACTCTTTTTGCTGGATTAAATGTAATTCCTTCTGGCATTGCGTTTAACATATTTTTAAACCCTGAAGTTTTATATACATTAAATAATTCTTTTGCTAAATATGCATTACTATTATTAAGACCTTCAAATGCTTCTATAAGAATTTTTTCTGCTAATTGTCCTTTATCTTCCCCTGGAGTAATAGGATTAAAAAACGAATTAACATTAAAATCTTTATTGTTTTTATTGTTTTTAAATACTTGTACTGCTATACGAGTTAAGTTAGTTTCTTGTAATAAAGAAAGACCACTACTGTTTATTGTATTTGTAGCGCCTTCAACAGTTTGAGTTTCCATTTTAGAATTCATTACTACAAACTCACCACGTGCTGCAATCATAAGAGGCTCACCATTTTCATCTAAATAAAATAAATCTAAAGCAGAGTCATCTTTTGTACTAGACTCCCAGTCTTTTCCAAACCATTTTTTAAATTTATTAGACCGTAAAATATCGTAAGCAGCTTTAGCTTTAGTAATACTACCTGTAGACTTTGCTAACTTTTTAAATAGCGTAGACTCTTTACCATTTGGAGCTAATGCTCCTATTACATTTCCATTATTTTTTACATATTTACAAGCCATCTATATATTTTTTAATTGCAATCGTTAGGGTTTTCATCAAAGTCTATTTCATCTTCTGGTATATCTTCAAACTGTATATTATTATCTACTTTATTTATAACTACAGGAGTTATAACATTGTTTTTATTAACTACAGACACTCCTTCAGTGTCAGTAACAGATACTTTATCAAAGGTTACTTCTGGATTATTAAACATGCTTTCTCCTATTTTAACTAGATCTGTCGAAAGTATGGTTTTTTCTCCAGATAGCTCAGTATCACTAAATAAATATTGTTGATACCCAAAAGGTTCAGATGCTGTAGACGTATAAATTTCTCCTGTTAAAGGACTTGTATAGTCTGCTGCTAAATTTATAAGGTCATTATCTACATTATATTTTTTACCTTTTATAAAATTAGTTAGGTCTTTCTTTATATCAATTGCTCCTTCACCTCTATCAGCTTTATATTTTAAGACATTACCATTTTTAAATTTAACATCATCAAATTTATAAGATTCTCCTCTTAATGCTTTTTGTAGATAGAAATCTTTAATACGAATTAAGCCTCCTGTTGCTTCGCTCTTGTAAGTAATACTAGAGCTACCATCAGGGTAATTATCTATTCTAATAAATTTATCAGAATCAGAAAGCTCTGCACTTGTTGCTATAATTTCTTTAACTTTATCATATTCTCCTTTTGCAAGTAAATCCATCACAAGCATTGCATGAGCCTCATTTAAATTTTCTGTTAATAAAGGTGTTATTCTTGGATCTCCTTGAGGATTGTTTTTAGGTCTAATAACTGCTACTACTTGACCACTTCCTATATTGTCTATAGGTTGAGTTGATAAAGCTCCTTGTATTACTTCTAAGTCTCCTTGATCTAAAAATGGATCTACAGGTCCTGTAATAATACCTTGCTTCATTGGAGACTTATTTACTACTGCTAAAATTACTTCATTTTTACCAAACGTTACTTCAGGGTGTAGAAACACTCTTTCGTTGTTTTTATCTGTAGTATGATTCATGTTTCTAGCACCTGACATAATTTTAGATACTTTAGTAGTAACTAAATTGCCTAATACTAATTGATCTACTATATATTTTCTATCTAATGAATCAGAAACTGCTAGTTTACCTACATACTCATTTCCTATTTTATAATATATAGGTATGTTTTTCCAACTCTCAGATGTTTCATCTCCTAAACCTTTATAGTAATCATTAGCTATTATCTCTAACGTTACTACTTCATTTTTTATATTCGGATCTAGTAATAAATCTTGATTAATTTTTATTATATTACCATCTAAAGTGTCAGCAGGGTACATAACAGGGTTTTCTGAAGAGTCTACTAGTACTCTATACTTATTACCTATTTTAACTACTTTATCTGTATTTGCAGCTTTAACTTCTAATTCAGTGTTATCAGTATTTTCTATACCTTTATTAACCTCTTCTTCTTCTTCTGGAGCTGCAGGTCTAATAAATCCTTCTTGAGTTGGAGACTCTTCTACCGCAGGGCCTCTCATATTTTCCTCAGTCATACCTTCAGGTAGCCCCATTATAAATCCTTCTTGAACAGGAGCTCCTGGAGTAGTCTGTTGTTCAGTGTTATTATTCTCATTGCTATTCTTAGTTATTTGAATAGCTTTTCTAGTTTCCTCTTCTTCATTTGTAAAAGATTCTCTAGAATTTTCGGACACTTCTTTTAAAGCAGCTATTTCAGCGTCATATTTAGCATCAATTCTATCTATTTCATTTTCATTATATGTAAGAGGAGTTCTCATGTTCATATTCTTACTCTTCATCCATTTAGACATTTTATCATGTCGTTCTTTATGAGACATATCTAATTTCATTAAAGCCTCATAGTATTTTATAGCAAAAGCTTTATCTTTCCCCATTAACCATGATTCTGCAATCTGAGAAGTTACATCATTATGTTCAGGGTTTACTACAGAACTACCATCTACTTCACTATTATAGTAGTTAGCTATTTCCTCTTCTCTTCTTTGATTTATTTCCTCTACAGAAGCCTCCTCTTCTTCAACGACTTCTCCAGTATCTTCACTTTCTCTTCCATCGTTTTGTCCTTCAACTCTTTCTGTAGGATCGGATTCAACCTGTTCTCCATTTTCGTCAATGTTATTCTCTTCTTGCTCATTTTTAAATTTATTTAATTTTGATTTATGGTATGATGCACTATTATTTAATTTTTTTATTTTCTCTAAAATTTCCGAAAGTAGTTTTTCACTAGCTAATATATTTTCATTAACTTGTTTAAAAGATTCAAAGTCATCTTCAGTTTTATATCTAGCTGCATCAGATTTATATTGTTCTATTTCGGATGCTAAATTATTTGCAGTGTTTGTTAAATCTTTAGACTCAGTTTCTTTATTAGATATAGTATCTAATATTTTTCTTTCTGCTTTTAATTCTTGTTCTGAAGATGGAATAATAGTTTCTCCCCTTAAAGTAAGTATTCGTTTTCGTTGTGCTATTTGTATTTTAAGAGATTTTATTTTTCTGTTTAAAAGTTTTAACTCTTCATCATTTTTTAAATCTTCTTTAGTAGCCTCTGCTTCTTGTATGTAATAAGTTCTTAAAGTATCTACACTCTCTAAGACTGCAGATAAACTAAGGCTTAAATCATGTATCTCAACATTAATACTTTCCGATGTTTTAGCTCCGTGAGGTTGTTTACTAATAAGTTCTAAATCTACTTCTTCTTTAATCACCTCTACTGATTCTAAAATTTCTTCTATTGGGATGCCCTGCTCAGAATCTATTTTACTTTGCTCAGTATTCATAATTATATAAGATAAAACATCTATTTTATCTTTTTCCCATATAACATCTACCTGACCATTTCTTTTTTTTGTAAGCCTTATACCTTTAATTTTACCTCTTTTAGTTCTACGTATAGCATCTAAAGGATTTGTTTCATCATTAAAATACTCTTCTCCTTCTATAAGAAAAGATCTTCCGTCTTCACTTACATCTGTAATACCTGAAGTATTATCTTTCTCAAAAGCTTTTTGCACTTCTTCCTCATTTTCTTTTTTAAAATCTTCTTCTGTAGGCTCTACTTCTTCTTTTACTTCTTTAGAAGTTTCGTTTGTTAGTACCTCTATAGCCTCGTTTAGACCTTCTATTTCAATAGGAGTTAAATCTTTTTTATCAATCTCTTTAAGTCTAGCTAATTGCTGTTGTTTAGTTTCACTTGGCTTTTCTTCCATGTATTTTCTATACTCTGCAGCTTTAGCATCTCTAAACTCCTTTAATTTCTTTTTACCTTCTGCAGCTATCTCAGGAGAAGCATTGTCAAGATCTAAGTCTTCAAATTCTTTTGCAGTCTTAGCCTTTTTTATAGCCTCACTAATATTTTTATCTGCTCTATTTTGTTTAGCCGCAGCTTCTGCAGCCTCAATCTCTTGTTGCATCTGCTCTTGTACATACTCATTAGAAGCTAGCTTATTATATGAGTCTATACCTACGTTGTTGTCTCCCATTAAATCTAAGTAGTCTTGAGCTTTCTTTTTAAATTCTTCTGCACCTACAGGATCTGTTTTATATAAATTTTCTATTATTTTATTAAATCTATCTGTTGTCTCAGCATATTGAGTTTTAGAATCATATTCAGAAGTTTCTACTTCTTCTGTAGTTTCATATTGATCTTTAACAGCTTGCTTTAAATTTTTATTAGTTCTTGGATTATTTGATGTAGCAAAACTTAAATCTTGAGAAGATGCATTTTCATTTAAATCTTTTTGCATACTTTTAACAATCTCATCCATTCTTCTAGTTCTGTCTTTTACTTCAGATCCATAAAAAATTAGATTGTTTCTTAAATTATTCTGTTTATTGTAAACTCTATCTTCAGCTGTTCTTTCTTCCTCAGACATTAATAGTCTAGGTAAACCCCTAGTTTTATCTGCTAATGGAAAATTACTATTTACAGTGTCATGTACTTTTTGAAAATTAAGAAGTTTCTTTTTAAATCCTTCTATAATAGCATCTTGTGATTTATCTCCAGAGTCTTTTAATGACAAAAAGTTTCCTTGAGCATCTTCTGTTGGATACCCATATTGTTTCATAAATTCAGTCTCTGAAAGACCTTTAGAATCCTCTAATTTTTCTAACATAACTTGAAGACCTCCTTTATTTATAGCTTCTAAAGCTTGATATTGTATAAGTTTAAACTGCTCATCTTTAAATTTTTTAATATTACCATTTTCAAGATGTTTTTCCATTCTTGATAAAGCTGCTGCTGAGGCATTAGCATTTTGTGTACTTCTTTGTGTACTCTCAAATACTCCACCATTAATTATATCAGTTAACATTTGAGCTTGTTCTTTTCTATTAGAATACTCTTTACCTACAATAGACTGACCCCCTCCCATTATAGCTCCTGTTAAAAATCCTACTAAAGCAGATTCTAAACCTTCTGGTGAAAGCATTGCTTTTCCTGCTTCGGTAAGAGCTTTTGACATATCTCCATATCCACCATTATTATATTTATCTGTATGATATGTACTAGAAAAAGCACCTGAACCAAACTGCATACTTTCTTGAAAAGTTTCTGTTAATCCATTTTTAGCTAAAGGTTTAAGTCTAGACAAACTTGATGCAACTATTCCTCTTTCTGCTAGTGTATTAGCTGCCTTACGAGAAGCGGCATCAAATATAACATCTTTATTAACCTTAGAAACTCCTTTAAATCCAGCTACTTGTTTACCAAACATAAATAAATTTGTACCCATAAGTACAGGCATTTGAATAGCAAAATTACTATTCCCTGCAGCATATGAAACTTCTTCAAAATCTTTTAACATATCTGTAGGTATATCATTTTTAGTAAATCCTATATTTTCAGATAGCCATTTATCTACTAATGAATTATATGTAGATCTTTGTGTTTCTCTAGATTCTACAGAAGCTTCTGCTAAAGACATCATAGCTCCAACCTCTAAAGCATTAGCTGCTGTTTTTAATCTATTAGCTAATCCAACACCTTTAGATAGTCTATTACCTAAAGCTGTACCATTTATTATAGCTTTACTTGCATTATACGCCCCTAAAGCTTTAGCACCTGCTGATATACCTTTAGTAACCATTCCTACACCTCCAGTTAACCACATAGTTGCTATAGATCCAATAGAGTATCCTAAACCTCCAGCAACAGTTTCTCCCCAAAAGTTAGCTGTGCCCATTTTTTGAAAAGCACTCATATCTTGCTCTTCCTGTGTTCTATAGTTAGGCATGTATTCTTGCATCCATGCATTAGTCTTATCTACAGTCTGACCTACAGCATTATCATAATATGCACCTCCAGTAAATAACTCACCTAGTCCAGCAACTACACCTAAAGTATTTTCTGCTACAGCACCTAAAGTAGTAACACCTGCTTTAGCTAAACCTCTACCCCATTGCTCAAAAGTAGATTGATTTCTAGCTCTTATTTCATCCCAATCTAAATTTTGCCCTAAAGGAACTCCGTAATCTGTATATCTACTTATATCTTGACCTCTACTTCTATTAGTAGTTAATTGAGATCCAGATATTGATTCAGCAATATTATTAGGATTAGAGCCTCCCATTGTCAAATTAGAAGATCCAACATATGATCCTAAAGCTTCTCCTGTTATAGGGTTTAATGGTAAATTTGTTTTAGCATCTATCAAAGCTACGTTTCCAATAGGATCTCCTGTTATAGGATTAATTTGAGTCTCTGGCATATTAATCTAAATCGTTTTTTACTGTTTTATAAGTAAGGTTTTTATTTGCAGCTTCATTAATTATAAGAGATAAATAATTTACTTTTTCACCATTAATCTCTATTGTTTCAGTAGGAGTTATAGTTTTACTAATAGATTTTCCAGTACTTTTTTCTTTGTAAGTATAAGTTATTAAATCTTGAGAGCTTTTACCCCCCTGTTTAAAATTATAAAATAATGTAACTCCGTTACTATACTCTATAGTAGTCCCATCTAATCCAGACTGTCTAGCCAAATTTACTTCTGAAGCTTGTCTATAATCTGGAGTATTAAAGAATCTATCTAATCCGCTTTGTTTAAAGTTAGTGTAAGGAACTGTAATAGTTTCATAAACTGGTTTTCCGTCTTTCATACCTTTAACTGTAAATGCAGTTGTAGGCTCACCCATAAATGGAGATGTGTCAAACATAACATCGGTAACTATAACATCAGTTCCTTCCCATCCAAGATCTTCTATTAAACTAACTAAATTTCCTGTTCCATTTTGTTTTTGTCCATTATAATATATTTTAAAATCTGCAGGTAAAGGTTTTTTCTCAAAAGTATCTTTTACTATTTTACTATTTTTTTGCGATTCTTCAGTATTAGACCCTACAATTACAGGACTTGCTTGGCCTCCAGCTTCTCTTGTTGAATTTGTTTTTAAATACTCATTTAATATATTAGAATAGTTTTTATTTCTTTTTAAAAGTCCGTTATCAAAGTCTCTTAAATTTATATCCATACTCTGTATATTTTTTTGCATATTACCAACAAAATTAAATAGAACTTGTTCATCTGGAGTTAGTTCCTTTAAAGTTACGTCAGTATATAGATCTACTTTAAGCTTTCTTCCTTTAGAATATAGATCTAATAAGCCTTCTATAGTTAAATTAGGATTACCTGTTAAGTCTCTTGCTGTGTCTAACACATCTTGTCCGGTAATCTCTCCAAATTGTGCAGAACTACCTACAGTTGAATCTAAATACTTATCACCTATATCAGTAGCAGTTGTTCCAGTTTCTTCTCTTGCTTGTTTAAGTAAATTTTCTTGGATAGCTATTTGAGTTTGAATAGCAATAGCATCATTTTTATATGCTTCTTTAACATCATCACTTATACCTTCTGGTAAATCTCCAGACATTATTTGATCTAATGTTATAGGTGGGTCTCCTTTTTCAAGATGCCCAGCATCTATTGCATCTTCTGTAGCGGTTATTGCTACATTTTGTAATTTTTTACCTTCATCATCTATATAAGAAGTTATACTTTCAATATTGTCTCCTCCAACATTTTTAATTTGAGTTTGACCTCTATTAACTTGTATGTCTGATATATAATTTTCTTTTCCTATTTTATAGTCTATTAATCTTTTCTTATCGTAGTCTTCTATATAAGATGTAGTTACATTATTTCTAACATATTTAGCATAAGCAGCGCCTCTTTCTCTATTTATTTCTTGACTTATTACATCATTCTTCATGTAATTTCGTCTTTTGTTTATAAGCTCTTCTGAGCTTTCTATACCTGCTTCCCCTAACAAACTTTCACGCTCTTCTATTTCGTTTTCTAAATCACTCATCATAGCAACTGTTTTTTTATCTGTTTTACCAGAAGCAATTAGCTTATTATACTCTGCAATAAGACCCTGTGAGTTTTCATTTTCAGAATTTCCATATAAAGAATTACCTATAGCAGTACTAATTTGTTCGTCTGTTAAATTATAAGTACGCACATCTGCTTGTTGTCTTAAAGATGCTGCTATATTAGGATCTGCAAGTACATCTTGAAATATAGCTTCAACGTCTTCTGGAGGAACTTGACTCCATTCACTTCCTGTTTTTATCATATACTGCTGATCTTTTCCTTGTCCTACTAATTGAACCTCTGATCCTCCTGTACGAGCAGCGTACCCTTTCATAGCTTCAGTTAATGCTGAACTAAAATCAATATCTTTTACAGTACCATAGCCTGAAAAGTAACTGTTATCATTTATAGATCCGTTATCGTTTTTTTGTAGACCAGTATAATTTTTATTAGACATTGCCATCATATTTTTATATGATTCTGCATTTAGGTCTCCCTTTTCGTACTCAGCTTTAATCTTTGCTTGATAAGCTTGAACTCTATCAAAATTTTGCTTAATAGGTTGGTATCCTCTAATAAAATTCCTTGAATCTTTAGTTATAGACATACCTGCAGTCTCATAATCACCTCTTCTAGATCTTTCTTCTAACTTAGCATTATATTCTTCTGCTAATTCATTTTTAAGTTGATTATCTCCTTCGTAGTTTGCAGAGTTCATACCGTCTACAGATGCAGCTAATGCATCGTCTGCAACTATAGCATTAGCAAATCTATCTCTTAATATTGTATTAACTTGTACTGACCCTGGATCTCTATATACAGATTGGTACTGAGGTAAAGTATATCTTGCCATTATTATTTTTTTGTTTTATTAAACTGTGTAATAAAAGAGTTAATTTCACTTTCAGTCATATTTGGATTTTCTTTTTTTAAAGCATCTCTTAATTTATCTCTATTATATATTCCATCAGACCCAACAGTTTTTGCTAACCTTTCTTGCGCTTTATAAGATAAAATATCACCTGCAATACCTGCTATACCAGACGCAGCAGATGAAATACCTTGGAATTTATTAAAAGCTTCATCATCTTTAAGTTTTTGTCTAGCACTTGCATTATTAGCATTTATTTGATCTGCTCTAGCAGCTTCTGCTCGTATTAATTGAGCATTAGTCATAGAAGCTTGTTGAGCTCTTGCCATATTATTTACTGACATTTGCTGTTCTAGTTGAGCTTCTTGGTTAGCTATTTGTGTATTAGCTCTAGTTTCCGCTGCATTAATTTTTGAATTTATTCTTTGTTTCTTACTGTAAGCTGCCATTTTATTTATAATGTTAGCTGGGCCTCCTCCAGATGTTTCAATAAATTTATTTAACCCTCTCATGTCTGCAGCATTTTCAGATCTTTCATTGTTATAATTAACTCTATCTAATTTAGATGCTCTTCCTCTTTGTGCTATTATAGGTGATGTAAATCCTGGAGTATACGATCCTTGTTCTGCAGAATCTTGTTTATTAAAAAACGAGTAAGCAGCAGGTATTAACTGTGCAATACCCGCAATGTAAGCTTCTGTAGGTATATCTCCTCTACGAACTTTTAATTGTAATTCTTTTAATTTTTGTTTTTGATCTTCATTTCCTTCATTTGTAATTATTTTTTCTTGTTCTTCTGGGGTACTAGCTAATTGAAGATTATCATTAAGATTTGTTTCACTACCGATTTGTTGAATTTGTATAGGATCTATTTTTAATATTGTTTCATTAGTAGGAACTCTTGTGTTTGCATTACTTGTGTTTGCATTATTAGTATTATTAGTACTAGTAGATGGAGTTGGCCTTGCATTAGCTATATCAATATTCATCTTCGTAAGTAAATCTTCTTCTTTTTTTCTTTGTTCTTCTTGAAATTTAATCCTTTCTAGTCTTGCTGCTTCCCTAGTCTCAAAGAAATTATTTAAAAAATCTTCTCCTTTGTCTACTGTATTTAAATCAGAAGGATCTATTGTATAGTTATTTAAATTTATATCTAAATTTCCTTGTAAATCTGTAGAACCTCCACTTTGATATTTTTTAGTACCTCCATGTTTAGCAGTTTGAATCATATTAGGGTTTCTACCTGCAGCTTTTTCTTGCATTTTAGCTAAATAGTTTATCTTTTTTTGACTACCTCCTTCTTCTAATATATCTTTATGCATGTCTGCGTATGATACACCTCCTTTTTTTAAGTGATCAGAGAAAAAGTAATCACTTCTTTTACCTCCATGTTTAGCCATAGTAACTTGATCCATAGTTTCTCCTCCTTCAACTTCTGTTTGTGGGTCTAACATAATTCCTCCCTGATCATGTGACTGCCCATTAAACTGCATTGCATCACTATTTGGTATAGGTTCCATTTCTCCTCCTGGTAATTGCATCCCACCTCTTTGATATTGTTTCATCTGACTATACATACCACCTCCCATCATTTTGTTATGTTTAAATCCTGCACCATCTAACTTAGCGTGTGAAGTTTCATTTTTAGCAACTATTTTATATCCTGTTTTAGGATCAATCATATCATGAGGATATTTTCCTCCTTTTCGCATTTGATTTGTTTCCATCATAGCCATATACTCTTCATGAGTTGAACCTGGATGTATTGTACCATCAGGCATTGTATGTTGACCTCCTTGTTGATACTGTTTCATTTGATCATACATACCCCCAGTTTGGAAATCTAAAGATGCCCCTATTCTAGGAGATTTATTTGTAAAATCATATCCAACATTACCAGAAAATTTTCCATAAGATCCTTTTAAACCTAGACGTGCCCCTGGATCAGGAGAATTTGATGTTCCATAAGATCCTTCAACACCAAATGAAGTGTTAGCTCCTGTAGCTCTATGCCTTCCATCTTTCATTAGACCTACTGATGCGTCTACATAAGGATTTAAAATAGATCCTTGAGTTTCTGCTATATTGTATCCTCCAAATGAATCTGGATCTTCATAAACGTATTCTCCTCTTGAGTCCCCAGTACCTAATCCCATCCCTATATTACTATTTAAAGAAAGATTAAGATTTCTGTTTAAATTTCTATTATGATACCCTCTAAGACCAAAAGAAGAATTAGAAGCTCCTGGTTCTGTAGACATATCAGAAGGTAATATACCAATTTTTGTATTACTTTCTAAATCTTCTTTAAGATTTTGATTTCCTTTAGACATATATGCATCCATTTCTGCTCTTAACCCAGTAGATGAGCTGCCTCTTCTTAAAGACTCCATAAGAGGTATACTTAATCTTCCTCCATATCCCGGTGCACTCCCCGCATCTGTGTTAAAAGTTTTACCCCCTACACTTAAATAAGATTCTCTTGTGCCTCCTTCTTGTTTTTTAAATCCAGACTCCATATTAGAATAACTTTTTGCAGATATAGTGCTATTAGATCTACTTCTTGATGTTCCTGATTTTTTTTTATGATTTATATTATGATATAAACCTCCAGCATGATATGCTCCACCTTTTTCAAACATATTAGATAAAGCGGAACCATATCCTCCTTTACCAATCCCATCAAAGTATCCGCCTTGTCCTGATTCTAAAAAAGTCTTACCTAACCCTTTTAATTTATCCACACCAGCCGTTTTTAATCCACTAGCTCCTAGTAAACTCATACCACCTTCTACTAAATTTGTAGGATTATCCATTCCTAATGATCCATAAGGTGTTTTAATTCCGAGACCAGGAGATCCTCCCATATTCCATCCTGCTCCCCACTCCATTGGAGGACCTTGTGGGTTATCTGAATTAGGGCCATACTCAGAATCTGTATCTCCTCCAGTATTTCCAGTATGATGAGATGAAGACATATGATTGGGATTAGTCAAGTGATCTGGCATAGTCGAAGAATCATAACTATCTATATCTATAAAGTCATTTTCACCACCTTCATGATATTTTCTTATTCCTCCTTGTTGCATCTGATCGTACATCCCACCTTCTTGTTTTTTAAAAATACTTTTATTATTTTGATTCCACACTTTAGGGCCGGATTTAATAGAGTCTGATAAGAAAGGTTTTTGATTTACATTAACTTTACCGTTAGACAATCTTTGACCTCTATTATAAAAATCTCCTAACATTAAAGGTATACCAGCCGCTCCTGCAAATCTTCCTGCAGCAGCAAATTTTGGTGCTAAATGTCCTATACTTTCAAGTAAATGCGCCCCTTTACTAGCATAAGTTGTAGCTAGTTCTCCACCTGTTTGGTATTTATTTCTCAGTCTATCTATAAATTTCTTTTTAAACATAGTATTATTTTTAAATGTATTGAGGCATATTTCTATACCCTCCTCTTCTTGCTACAATATTTTGCCCTAAATCATATCCAGAATATGATTTTTGTTTTAGTTGCCCAGCATTAACTCTAGCTCTTTCATTCCCAACAGTCTCAAGAAGCTCTTTATTATATTTATTTACTTTTTTCTTTTTTTCTGTTTCTAATCTCTTTTCTTCTTCTCTAGCCTTTTTTCTACCTGTAAAGCCTTTATATAAACCAACTCCTGTTCCAATTATAGCTCCACCAACTGCACCAACCGCATTACCAACTCCTGGCACAACAGATCCAAGCGTAGCTCCATATCCGGCATATTCTCCAGCAGTTCCTAAAACATCTCCAGTAGCCTCTCCTGCAGTCCAAGTTGTAGCGTCATCATCATCTGAAAGACTCTTAATACCTTTCCCTGCAAGATTAGCTGCTAATGAATATACATTTGCATTATTTAAAGCAGAACCTGCTGCACCTAATTTAGAGGTTCCTGCAAGAGCTTGAGTTGATGAACTTCCTATTAATTGGCCTGAACTACCTGTTGTTGTTAAAAGAGAACTTGATCCTAATGATGCGTTTGATAAACCTCCAGCAGTTGAACCAAATGCAGATACTCCAGATGTTCCCGCTATGTTAGCTCCTTGCCCAAAAGTACCTGCAGTTTTTATACCTGCTGAACCAATGTCACTAGCCGCTCCTGCAAATCCTTTACCTACACTTCCTGCACCTTTAGTTACATTAAATGCACTCTTAGCTGTATTAAACCCTTCAATACCTTTTAATGTTTTTCTAGCGTCTCCTACTGCTTTATAACCAGAGATTGCACTTTTAACTCCAAGAGATGTGTCTTTTTTATCTACTATTCCTGATTGTTTAGCTGCTTCTCCTAACCCACCAAGTGTTTGAGAAACAGCATTAATTTTAGCATCAGATTTTTCTTTTGCAGTTTGAATGTTAATTTGATCATTTTTAGCTTCTTCTATAAGGTCTTGTTCTAACTGTTTACCTGAAGTCCTTAAATTTTCAGATGTATTTTCTAGTTGTTGCATTCGCATAGCTTGCAACTTTGGATCGTTTTCTTGATAAACTATATTTGATGTAGACCCAACAGCTCCCTGACCTGCAGATTGCACTGTATTGTCACTGTATACTGATCCACCAGATTGAAATACATTTCTAGGATTATATTGAGGAAGGCCTCCATTCATATATTTTATACCTCCTGCTGAATACATCATTCTTCCCCCCATTCTATATCCCATTTTTTTTACTACATCTGGAGCAACTTTTCTTAAAGCAGTAATTCCTGAATTAGGATCTTTCATTCCCCCTTCTTTAAAAACTCCCCTACCTTTTAAAATGTCAGCTTGTGTAATTTTACCGTCTCCTGTTAAGTCTGGAAAACTGCCTCCTTTACGGTACATCATTTTACCGCCTAAGTTATATTTGTTTGTGTATCTATTTTTTTTAGTGTTCATATTATCGATGCATTTTACGTACTTCTACATTGGTAGAGTACAAATTTAATAAATTATTTGATATATTGTTATAAATTAAACGAATTCCCACCCATTTATCTATAAATTTTCGTTTTTGATCCCAAGATTTAGCTA